>Ga0187847_10000474_pt1 | contig 44680 bp, 46 predicted proteins | sample June2016WEW_4_10_FD_132458 | JGI IMG/M metagenome (GOLD analysis project Ga0187847, IMG submission 132458) | Peatland microbial communities from SPRUCE experiment site at the Marcell Experimental Forest, Minnesota, USA - June2016WEW_4_10 | ecosystem: Environmental > Terrestrial > Soil >...
GTCGGTGGCCCTGCTCGGCTCGGCCAGCGTCAACATCAGCGGACTGCTCGCTGCCAGCTTCGTCGTGCAGTACTTGCTCGCCCTGCCCGGCCTCGGCCTGACGCTCATCACCGCCATCAACACCAGCGACTACCTGCTGGTCCAGGGCATCGTCTTCGTCGTGTGCGTGGGCGTCGTCGTGATCAACTTCTTCTTCGACTTCGTCATCAATCTCGTCGACCCGAGGATCAGCCGTGAGTGAGCCGTGGGGGCTCAACCCCGAGGTCCTGGTGCCCCACGGGCTGGTGGAGAGGCCCGAGAAGAAGCGGCCGCTCGGCCCGTTGTTCTGGATCTGCGTCGGATGGATCGCGCTCAACCTCATCGGCGCGATCTTCGCCAACGTCCTGCCACTGGAAAACCCGCTCTTCCAGAACTACAACTTCATCAACGCGGCACCCTCACTGCACCACCTCTTCGGCACCGACGACTTGGGGCGCGACATCTTCGCGCGCGTGGTCTACGGCTCGCGCATCTCGATCACGGCCGGCGTGGGCGCGATGATCATCGGCTTCGGGATCGGGGCGCCGCTCGGGATGCTGACGGCCTACAAGCGCGGCCGCTTCGACCTGATCGTCACCTCGATCATGTACGTCGTCCTGGCCTTCCCGGCCATCGTCGCGACGATCGCGGTGCTCTCGTTCTGGACGCCGCGCAACCTGTTCAAGATCATCGTGGTGATTGGGCTGGCCTCGGTGCCGATCATCTACCGGGTGATCCGTGCGGCCACCCTCTCGGTGGCGACCAAGGACTTCGTGGTCGCGGCCAAGGTCCAGGGAGCCTCGGACCGGCGCATCATCTTCAAGGAGCTGCTGCCCAACGTGGCGCCGATCCTCATCTCCTTCGTTTTGATCGGCATCGCGACCGTCATCACCCTCGAGGGGGCGCTCGCCTTCCTCGGCCTCTCGGTCAACCCGCCGACGCCGTCGTGGGGCAACATGATCAACGAGGCCCGCACGGTGCTCGCCCAGAACCCCTGGCTGGCCCTCTTCCCGTCGCTGGCGATGTGCCTGTTCCTGCTCAGCCTCAACTTCATCGGCGACCGCCTGCGCAGCCACTTCGACGTCCAGGAGGTGAAGCTGTGAGCGGAGAGAAGCTGCTGGTCGTCAAGGACCTCACCACCACCTTCGCGACCCTCGCCGGCCCCCTGCCGGCGGTAGGCGGCATCTCCTTCGACCTCGCCACCAACGAGACCCTGGGCATCGTCGGCGAGTCCGGGTCGGGCAAGACCGTGCTGGCGCGCACCATCATGGGCCTGCAGCCGCGCACCAACGTCACCGTCACCGGCTCGGTGCTGCTCGACGGCCACCAGGTCGTCGGGGCCAGCGAGGACGAGATGCGCAGGCTCTGGGGCACCGAGGTCGCCATGATCTTCCAGGACCCCATGACGTCGCTCAACCCGGTGATGCGCGTCGGGCGCCAGATCGACGAGACGCTGCGCGTGCGAATGGGCATGTCGCGCCGCGACGCCCGGGCCCGCGCCATCGAGCTGCTCGAACTGGTCGGCATCCCCTCGCCCGAGCGGCGATATCGCGCCTTCCCCGGCCAGCTCTCGGGCGGCATGCGCCAGCGCATCGTCATCGCGACCGCGCTCGCCTGCTCGCCCAAGCTATTGCTGGCCGACGAGCCGACGACGGGACTGGACGTCACCATCCAGGCCCAGATCCTCAACCTGCTCGACGAGCTCAAAGAAAGCCTGCACATGTCGGTGGTCCTGGTGACCCACGACCTGGGGGTCGTGGCGACTAGGACCAGCAAGATCGTCGTGATGTACGCCGGGCGGGTCGTCGAGATGGGCTCGACCCGCGACGTCTTCGCGCACCACCGCATGCCCTACACCCGGGCCCTGCTCGAGAGCTCGCCCAAGATCACCAGCCCCTCGCACACCCGGCTCGCGACGATCCCGGGACGGCCGCCCAACCTGTTGCAGCTGACCCAGGGCTGCAGCTTCGCGCCGCGCTGCGCCTACGCCAGCGACCGGTGCCGCGAGGAGCGACCCGAGCTCGAAGCGACCGCCGAGCCGGGCCACCTCTTCGCGTGCTGGAATCCCCTGGCCCACGACCGAGAGGCCGTCACCCTATGACCGAACCGCTTCTCAAAGTCCGCGACCTGGTCGTGACCTTCGGCCACGGGCTGCACTGCGTCAGCGCGGTCGCCGGGATCAGTTTCGACATCTACGAGGGCGAGACGCTCGGGCTCGTCGGCGAGTCGGGTTGCGGCAAGTCGACGACCGGGCGGGCCCTGATGAGGATCGTCGAACCCTCCCAGGGCACCGTCGAGTTCGAGGGGACCGACGTCACCAAGCTCAAGGGCGGCGTGCTGCGCAACGCCCGCACCCGCATGCAGATGATCTTCCAGGACCCGATCAGCTCGCTCAATCCCCGCCGACGCGTCAAGGACATCGTCGCCGAGCCGCTCGACTGCTGGAAGAGCGTCAAGGGCGCCCAGCGCGACCTCATCGTCTCGGACCTATTGAGCAAGGTCGGCATCGACCCCGAGGTCTACGGCAACCGCTACGCCCGCCAGTTCTCGGGCGGACAGTGCCAGCGCATCTCGATCGCGCGATCGCTGGCGATGCGGCCCAAGCTGTTGATCTGTGACGAGATGGTCTCGGCCCTGGACGTCTCGATCCAGGCCCAGATCCTCAACCTGCTGGCCGACCTCAAGGCCGAGTACGGACTCACGCTGCTCTTCATCGCGCACGACCTGGCCGTCGTGAAGAACGTGAGCGACCGGGTCGCCGTGATGTACCTCGGCAAGATCTGCGAGGTCGGCCCGAGCGACACGCTCTACGACGCGCCGGCCCATCCCTACACCAAGTTCCTCCTCGGCGCGGCCCTCGAGGCCGATCCCGATTCGCCGATCCACGGCGAGGTGCTCCAGGGCGAGCCCCCGAGTCCGATGAATCCGCCCAGTGGTTGCCGGTTCCGGACCCGCTGCCCCTTCGCCACGGAGAAGTGTGCCAACGAGGAGCCCCTCCTGCGCGAGATCGCGCCCGGCCATCAGGTGGCCTGCCACTACCCGCTCACCGTCACGTCCCGCTAAGCCGACCAACTACCTTTCGCGGTCAGTGTCACGACTCGAACGTAGTTTCACGTCATGGGCAATCAACCCTCAAACGCTCGAGTTGACGACACATCGCCTCGGCCCGTAGCAGGCAAACGTTCAACCCACCATATGAGTTATCATATGCTTCATGGCAAGACGTGAAGTGTTGGTGCAACTGGACGACGAATTGGTTACGCGGCTCGACCGCCTGGCCAAAGAACGCGGCACCAGTCGCTCAGAACTATTGCGGCAGGCTGCGCTCGCCGTGTTGAGTGCCGAGGAGTTGCGCCACGCTGATCGTGAACTGCAGCGCGCGTATCGACGGCTCCCCCAGGATCCGTTGTTCGTCGAGGCGGCGGCACGTCTGGCCGCTGAGACGATTCCCGGGTGGTAACACGGGGCGATATCGCCTGGGCCGACCTCGGCTCCCGCGCGGGTCGACGACCCGTCTGTGTGCTCACCCGTGACGCCGCGATCGACGTTCTCGCTACGGTGACCTGCGCGCCCATAACCAGGACCTTTCGCGGCATCGCCTCTGAAGTCGAGGTCGGGAGTAAGGAGGGCCTCGTCGAATCGTGTGTCATCAACTGCGACAACATTGTGACTCTGCCAAAAGCAAGCCTGGAACATCCGGTCGGCCACCTCGATGCGCCTCGACGTGCCGAGCTCGATCAGGCTCTGCGCTACGCGCTCGACATTCAGTTTTAGTTCACAGCTAGTCCGGTCATGACGACCGGACCGCGACAACGGAGCTACTCGGTGGGCGGAGCGGTCTCGTCGGAAGTCTCGGCCCCTGCCTCGTCGACCACGACAGGCGCTTCGTCGACCACGACGGGCGTCTCGTCGTCACCCGACTCGGGCGACTTGACCGTCTCGACGGCGTACTCGGCCCACGCGGCCTGGGCCTCGGTCTCGGGCGTGAACTCGCCGTACTCGATGCCGCCGATGTAGTTGCCTTCGGTGTCGTAGGCGTGCGAGCCGAAGGCCTCGCGGTACTCCTCGCTGACCTCGCCGCCCTCGGCGGCCTGCTTCACCGACAGGCTGATGCGGCGACGCGCGGTGTCGAGTTCGATGATCTTGACCCATAGCTCCTCGCCGGCCGTCACCACCTGGTCGGGCGTGTCGACGTGGTGGGCCGCGAGCTCCGAGATGTGCACCAGGCCCTCGATGCCCTCACCGACCTGCACGAAGGCGCCGAAGGGCACCAGCTTGGTGACCCGGCCGTAGACCAGCTGGTCGACGGCGTGGCTCTCGGCGAAGACCTGCCAGGGGTCGGACTGGGTGGCCTTGAGCGACAGCGAGATGCGTTCCTTGGAGAAGTCGACGTCCAGGACCTCGACGTCGACCTCGTCGCCCACGGCCACGACCTGGCTCGGGTGGTCGATGTGCTTCCAGCTGAGCTCGGAGACGTGGATCAACCCGTCCATGCCGCCCAGGTCGACGAAGGCACCGAAGTTGACGACCGAGGAGATGACGCCGTGGCGGCGCTCGCCGGGCTTGAGGTTGTTGAGGAAGTCGCCGCGCTGCTCCTTCTGGGTCTCTTCGAGCCAGGCGCGGCGTGAGAGGACCACGTTGTTGCGGTTGCGGTCGAGCTCGATGATCTTGGCCTCGACGGTCTTGCCGATGTAGGGCTGCAGTTCGCGCACGCGGCGCAGTTCCACCAGCGAGGCCGGCAGGAAGCCGCGCAGCCCGATGTCGACGATGAGCCCGCCCTTGACGACCTCGATGACGACGCCCTTGACGACCTCGTCGCGGTTCTTCAACTCCTCGATCGTGCTCCAGGCCTTCTCGTACTGGGCCCGCTTCTTGGACAGGACCAGTCGCCCCTCCTTGTCCTCCTTCTGCAGCACCAGGCACTCGACGCGCTCGCCGAGCGAGACGATCTCGCTGGGGTCGACGTCGTTGCGGATGGAGAGCTCGCGCGCCGGGATGACGCCCTCGGACTTAAAGCCGATGTCGAGCAGGACCTCGTCGCGGTCGATCTTGACGACGGTGCCCATGACGAGGTCGCCGTCTTCGAATTCGAGCACGCTGTCGCCGACCAGGGTGGCGAGGTCGGTGCCGACCATGTCGTCTTCGGTGATGACGCGGGGCACGTAGTTGCCCTCGTCGTCGAAAGTGCCCATTTGTTGGGAGGAGAGGAGGCTGAGGCCGTCCGACATGCATACATCCATCGCGACCACACCGGGGTCAACTAGAGGAATAGGAGTGGGTCGTCCGGTGCAAACCCAGAGAACACCTTAACACTGCGTAAATCAACCCTTGGCGGCGGCCCAGTTCTCGCCCCAGTGCAGGGTGATCTCGAGCGGCACCGAGAGGTGCGCGGCGTTGGTCAGCGCGTCGACGATGATCGCCTCGACGCGCTCGTGTTCGCGCGGCGGGGCCTCGACGAGGACCTCGTCGTGGACCTGCAGGATCAGGCGGGCCTCTAACTCCTCGCTGGTCAGTCGCCGGTCGAGGCGCACCAGCGCCGACTTGAAGATGTCGGCCGCCAGTCCCTGGGTACCGGCGTTGATGGCCTGGCGCTCGGCCGCCTGGCGCTGGGGCCCGACGGCCGTCGCCAGGTCCGGGAAGGGCCGGATCCGCCCGAATTCGGTACGCGAGTAACCCTGGTTGCGGATCTCCTTGATGGTGTTGTCCATGTAGGCGCGCAGGTTCGGGAACCCGGCGAAGTACTTGTCCATGACCTCCTTGGCCGTGGCCACCGGCACGCCCAGGCGCTGGCTGAGCCCGTAGGCCTCCATGCCGTAGGCCAGGCCGTAGGAGACGGCCTTGGCCTGCTCGCGCTGCTCGTGGGTGACCTCGGCGACCGGAATCTGGAAGACCGAGGCCGCGATGGTGCGGTGCACGTCCTCGTGCGACGCGAAGGCGGCCAGCAGGCCGGGGTCCTGGGAGAGGTGCGCGATGATGCGCAGTTCGATCTGGTTGTAGTCCGCGACCGCGAGCTCCCACCCCTCGCTCGGCACGAAGGCGAAGCGCAGGCGACGACCCTCCTGAGAGCGCACCGGGATGTTGTGCAGGTTCGGCGCGTCCGAGGAGAGCCGCCCGGTGCGCGCGACCGTCTGTCGAAAGGTCGCGTGGATGCGCCCGTCGCTCGCGACCGAGTCGATGAGCGGCGCGCCGTAGGTGCCGCGCAGCTTCTCCACCTCGCGGTAGCGCAGGATCAGCGCCACGATCGGGTGCTCGCCCTGGATGGCCTCGAGGGTGGCGGCGTCGGTCGAGTAGCCCGACTTGGTCTTCTTGCCCGGCGTGAGCCCCAACTCCTCGAAGAGCACGACCTGGAGCTGCTGGGGCGAGTTGACCTTGAACTCGTGGCCGGCGACCTCCTGGATCTGCGTCTCGAGCGAGGCCGCCTCCTTGGTGAACTCGGCCGCGATCGTGCGCAGCAAGTCCACGTCGACGCGGATCCCCCTCGCCTCCATGCGCCCGAGCACCGCCACCAGGGGCAGCTCGACCTGCTCGTAGACGAAGTCGAGCTCCCAGCGTGTGATCTCGGCGCGTAGGTGGGTGCGCAGTCGGGCCGCCACCTCGACGTCGCGCGTGAGGTTCTCGTCGCTCGAGGCACCCTCGAAGAGCGAGGGCGCCGGGGTCGTGATCGTCTCGCCGAGGAAGCGGTGGGCCACATCGACCAGGTCGTAGCTGCCGCTGGTCGAGTCGACGAGGAAGGCCATGATCGACGTGTCGTCGGCCGGCTCGGCGAGGGTGAGGCCCCGCTCGCTGGCCAGGCGAAAGAGGCCCTTGATGTCGTGGCCCGCGAGGGCCGTCGCGCCGACGGCCGCGAAGAACTCCTCCAGCAACACGGTCGCCACCTCGCCCCGCTCGGCGTCGAGCGCGGCGACGCTCGTCGCGGAGTAGGCGACCACCGGGGCGCTCGTGGCCTTGAGTACCGAGGCGAGGGTGCCCGCGCTCGCCGCCGGCGCCACGGGCGCGGCGGCCACGGCGCCGGCCGACGAACCGCCGGCGTCGCCGATCAGCCCGTCGTTCATGAGCTTCTCGAAGCGGGCGCGCATCGACTTCATCTCGTACTTCTCGAAGAAGGCCCCGGCCTCGCCGCGGCTCCAACCGCCGAGGACCAGGTCGTCGAGCGTGAAGTCGAGCGGCACGTCGCGCACCAGCACCATCACCTTCTCGTTGTTGCGGGCCCGCTCCTCGAAGGTCGCCAGGTTCTCGCGCAACTTGGGCGTCAGGTCGGCGAGGTGCTCGTAGAGCTCGTCGAGGTCGCGGTACTGCGCGAAGAGCTTGGCCGCCGTCTTCTCCCCCACCCCCGGCACGCCCGGCAGGTTGTCCGAGGTGTCCCCGCGCAGCGCCGCGAGCAGGACGTAGCGCTGGGGCTCGATGCCGCAGCGCTCGATGATGCCGGCCTCGTCGTAGAGCGAGTAGTCCGACACACCGCGCCGGTTGTAGAGCACGCGCACGAAGGGGTCTTCGACCAACTGGAAGGAGTCACGGTCGCCGGTCACGACGACGACCGGCATCGTCTCGTCGCGGCCCCAGGTGGCCAGGGTCGCCAGCACGTCGTCGGCCTCGAAGCCGGGCACGCCCAGCACCGGGATGTGCAGCGCGTCGCACAGCGCGCGGATGAGCTCGAACTGGTGCTCGATCTCCACGGGCACCTCGGCCCGGCCCCCCTTGTAGTCGGGCGTCATCGCGTCGCGGAAGGTCCCCCCGGGTAGGTCGAAGGCCACGGCCAGCGCGCGGGGCTGCTGGGAGCGGATGAGCAGGTGCAGCATCGACGCGAAGCCGTGCAGCGCGTTGGTGACGAGACCCTCGGAGGTCGCGATGTCGGTCGAGAGGGCGAAGAAGGCGCGAAAGGCCAGGGACATCCCGTCTAGGAGCAGCAGCGGTCGCTGGTCGTCCTCAGCCAACGAACTCGCCCTTGAGGATCTGCTGGGCGATGTCGCGCATGCGGGTCCGTCCGCGCATCGCCGACTGCTGGATGACCTCGAAGGCGGCCGGCTCGTCGAGGCCGCGCTCGCTCATGAGCCGCTCCTTGGCCTTCTGGACGATCTCGCGGGTCTCGATCTTGTCCTCGATGCTGTGGGCCTCGGCGACGTGGCTCGCCTCCTCGTGCGAGGGGTTGAGGATCGCGGCCAGCTTGGGCAGGATCTCGCTGGAGCGGAACGGCTTGACGAGGTAGGCCACGACCCCGGCCTCGCGGGCGCTCTCGATCAGGTTGCGCTGGCTGAAGGCCGTCAACAGCACCACGACCGTCCCGGTGCCCTTGAGCTGGCGCGCGACCTCGATACCGTCGAGGCCCGGCATCTTGACGTCGAGCAGCGCGAGGTCCGGTTCGAGCTCCTTGATCATCGCCAGCGCGTCGTCGCCGCGGGCCGCCTCGCCCACCACCAGGTAGCCGTCGCCCTCGAGGATCTCCTTGAGGTCGAGGCGGATGATCGATTCGTCGTCGGCGATGACCGCGCGCTTATCCATTGTCGTCTTTCGGTGTCCATTCGCGAAGCAGTTCGTCGCGCTCGCCTATCAGGCTACGGACCTCGTCGGCCCGGCGCTGCATCTCGGCGTGGGCCACGGCCACGTGTCGCGAGAGCTCGTGGTAGTCGTGGGTCTGCAGGGGGGTCTCCGAGACCAGGGAGCGGATCCGGGCGTCGTCGAGGGCGTCGTTCCACACCGCCACCTGCTCCTCGAGCACGGCCAGGGACTCGCGGGCCGCGCTGAGGCGGCGCTGGATGTCCTCCAGGTGTCGCTTCTGCAGCCGGGTCCCCATGATTTGCAGTCTAAAACGGGTCCCCGGGCCGTGCCGTTATGGCCGTGGCCCGTGCCAGGACCGCCGCGCTCGGTCCGAGGCCGAGGCCGCCCTCGGCCACGTCCACGTCGTCCTGCGCGCTCAGGGTCGCGACCGGACCGACGTCGCTGGGCTCGCTCACGCAGTGCTCGGCCAGGCGGCGATGGACCCCGCGGGCGAAGCCCGACTCGAAGAAGCCGCCCAGGTAGGGCGTGAGGCCGAGCGCCAGGGAGCGCTCGACCATGGAGCGCGCGTTGGCCAGACCGCCGACGCGCGCCGGCTTGATGCACACCAGCGAGGCCGCGCGGTAGCGCGCGATCTGCTCGAGGTCGCGCACGCTGCGCACGCCCTCGTCGAGGCTGAGGGCCACGTCCAGTTGCGCGCCCAGGCGGGCGTGGTCGATGACGTTGCCCGCCGCGAAGGGCTGTTCGACGGCGGCGATCGTCGCCACGGCGCCCACCGCCTCGACCTGGTCGAGGACCTCGTCGTCGTCGTGGGCCGAGCAGTTGAAGTCGAGCACGATCGCCACCGTGAGGGCCCCCAGGCGCTCGAGCGCCTCTGTAGAGATCGAATGCGGCGCGGTCTTGACCCGCACGCGCGCCGCCGAGGCGACCTCCCACGGTTCGTCGTCGAGCAGCGAGACCGTCGACAGGCACGGTGTGTCAAAGCGCGCCGGCCAGAGCGACGCCAGGTCCATCCCGGCGGCGCGCAGTTCGAGGTCGAGCAGGGCCATCTCCACCAGCGCGACCGCCACGTTGCTCTCGCGACGGGGTCCGGCGAAGCGGACCACGCGCGTCCACGACGGCACCGCGTCCTCGAGGTCGCTCGCGGCGCGGACCTGGGCCAGGACGACGTCGCGCAGTTCCGCGATCACCTCGTCGATGCCCGGGTCGCCGTTGAGCCCCTCGGGTTGGGGCGACACTTCACCGAAGCCGCGCACGCCATCGTGCTCGACGCGCAAGTAGAGCCGCGAGCGCACGGCGTGCACCTGCGCCGCGGCGCGGACCGCCCGGCGCAACTCGACGTCGTCGCGCCAGAGCGTGAAGTTCATGGATTCCACCTTATTGAAAGGGCCCCGATCGCTCGCCCCGTGCGCCGAAGCCGTCGAGGCGCCCTGCTACCGTGGACCTCTCAGCCCGGATGGCGGAATCGGCAGACGCGGAGGCCTCAAAAGCCTTTACTCGAAAGGGTGTGTGGGTTCAACTCCCACTCCGGGCACCAACTACCGTGGGCAGCATGCCAGAGTGGCCCACTCCCCCCTTTCGCGACGACCTGGTGGCGCTCTTCCCCGGACAGGGCTCGCTCTCCGGCGGCGCCGGCGTGGCCTGGCGCGACTCGCGACACTGGGGCGTGGTCACGCGCATCGGCGACGCGGCCGGCGTCGACGTCGAGGAACTGCTGCTGCACGCCTCGAACGAGGACGTCGTGCGCACCGACCGGGCCCAGATCGCGACCTTCGCCCTCTCGCTCGTCAGCTACCTCGAACTGCTCGATCGCGGGTTACGTCCCCGCTTCCTGCTGGGCCACAGCCTCGGGGAGTTCTCGGCCCTGGTGGCCTGCGGCCTGCTCGACGTCGACGACGCGGCCCGCCTGATCGCCGTGCGCGGGGCGGCCATGGCGCGCGCCGCGCAGGCGGCCGAGGGATCGATGGTCGCGCTGATGGGGCCGGAAGAGGGGGCCCTCGACGCGCTCGGTTCGCTCGAGGACGTATGGGTCGCCAACGTGAACGGGCCGGGCCAGATCGTGGTCAGCGGCACGCGGGCCGGCCTCGAGGAACTGACCCGGCGCCACCGCGAGCTCGGCTGGCGCCGCGCGACGGCGCTACCCGTGGGCGGGGCCTTCCACTCACCCCTGATGGCCCCGGCCCAGGCCGAGCTCGACCTGGCGCTGGCGTCGAGCGCGTGGGCCCACACCGACGCGACGTTGATCGCCAACGTCGACGGACGGATCCACACCAGCGCCGAGGACTGGCGCGGCCTGCTCTCGCGCCAGCTGACCTCGCCGGTGCAGTTCCTGGACGCGACGTTGGCCCTGCCCGACACGGTCACGACGACCGTCGAGATGGCGCCGAGCGGGGTGCTCACGGGCCTGACCAAGCGCATCCGCACCTTCGAGCACCAGTTCGCGCCGGCGTCGCTGGCCGAGTTAGAGGAGATGGAGCTATGAGCCGTCACGTCATCGTCACCGGGGCCAGTCGAGGCATCGGCTCGGCCATCGCCGAGCACTTCGTCGCCCTGGGCGACCAGGTCGTCGCGCTCTCGCGCTCGGGCGCGGCGCCGGCCGGCTGCGCGAGAGCGCTGGCCTGTGACGTCACCCGTTCCGACGAGGTCAACGCCGCCTTCAAGGAGGCCATCGCCGAGTTCGGCCCCTGTGGAGGTGTGCGTCGCCAACGCCGGCGTGACGCGTGACGGACTGGCCCTTCGGATGTCGGACGAGCAGTGGCGCGAGGTGCTCTCGACCGACCTCGACGGCGCCTTCTTCAGCGCCCGCGCGGCCCTGGCCTCGATGGTGCGGGCCCGCCAGGGCTCGATCATCTTCATCGGGTCGGTCAGTCCCTTCATCGGCGTGCCGGGCCAGGCCAACTACGCCGCCGCCAAGGCCGGGCTGATGGGCCTCGCGCGGGCCCTCGCCAAGGAGGTCGCCTCGCGGTCCATCACCGTCAACGTGGTGGCCCCCGGCCTCGTCGAGACCGACATGACCAGCGAGCTCGGCACGGCCAGCGACGCGTTGGCCGCCCTCATCCCGATGGGGCGCATCGGGCAACCGGCCGATATCGCCGGAGTTGTCGGGTTCCTCGCCAGTAACCATGCCCGCTACATCACCGGCGCCGTGCTCGCGGTCGACGGCGGGCTCGCCCTCGGCCTCTAAAGGTCGGGGTCCGCACAAGCGTTTAGTAACATGGAACGACACAAAGCAAGGGATAGGTTCATGGACCGTACTGAAGCATTTTCGAAATTCACCGACAACACGGTCGAGGTGCTGGCCGTCGACCCGTCCAAGGTGACGATGGAAGCGTCCTTCGGCGACGACCTCGGCGCCGACAGCCTCGACCTGGTGGAGTTGGTGATGGCCCTCGAGGAGACGTTCGACATCGAGGTCGCCGAGGAAGAGCTCAAAGAGATCCGCACCGTCGGCGAGGCCTTCGATCTGATTTACGCCAAGCTGTAGTGCACGTCGCCGTCACCCCCGCGGGACCGCTCGACGGCCGACGCGTCGCGGTCACCGGGCTGGGCGCGCTGTCGTGCGCCGGGATCGGCGTCGACGCGCTGTGGCAGGCCCTCACCAAGAGCGTCGCGCCGGCGAGCAAGCGGATCGCGCCCTTTGACGCCACCCACCTCGGCGGCCCCAAGGAACTGCGCCGACTCGACCCCTTCGCGCTCTACGCACTGATGGCGGCCGACGAGGCCTGGCGCCAGAGCGGCCTCGCGGGACCGATTCTCGACGCCGGCAGCATCGTGACCTCGGGCATCGGCGGTCTGCAGACCACGATCGACCAGCACAGCGTGCTGGTCGAGAAGGGGCCGGACCGGGTCTCGCCCTTCCTGGTGCCCATGATGATGCCCAACGCCGCCACGGCCGCCGTCTCGATGCGCTTCGGGCTGGGCGGGCCGTGCGAGACGGTGACGACGGCCTGCGCGGCCGGCACCCACGCGATCGGCAACGCGGCGCGCCTGGTCGCTTCCGGTCGATGCTCCGTCGCGGTCGCCGGAGGGGCCGAAGCCGTGATCCTGCCGATCGCCATCGCCGGGTTCTCCAACATGACCGCCCTCAGCTCCTCGGAGTTCTCCCAGCCCTTCGACGTCAAGCGCGACGGCTTCGTCATGGGCGAGGGCTCGGGCATCTTGATCCTCGAGGAGTGGGAGCACGCCCTCGCGCGCGGGGCGACGATCTACGCCGAGGTCATCGGCGCCGCGTCGACCGCCGACGCCCACCACATCACCGCACCCGACCCCACGGGCAATGGCGCCATCCGCTGCATGGAACTGGCCCTGGCCGACGCCAACGTGACTGCGGACGAGGTGTCGCACATCAACGCCCACGGCACCTCGACCGAGCTGAACGACCTCGCCGAAGCGGTCGCCGTGCACCACATCTTCGGCGAGCAGGCTCCCCCGGTGACCTCGATCAAGGGCCACCTCGGCCACTCGCTGGGGGCCGCCGGCGCGCTCGAGGGGGTCGCGTCAGTGCTCACGTTGCTGCACCAGGAGATCCCGCCGACGGCCGGCACCACCGAGGTCGACCCCAAGATCGATCTCGACGTGGTGCTCGGCGCGCCGCGCGCCGCCGACATCGACGTGATCCTGTCGAACTCCTTTGGCTTCGGCGGGCACAACGGCAGCGTCGTCTTCCGCCGCTACCGCGACTGAGGTACTTCCGTAGCGCACCCGCGCCGCAGGGAGCTCCACGGTGTCGCCCGATTTTTTAGTAGGGTCTGCACATTCGACGCCCGGAAGTCGCCGACCACGCGCGACGCAGTGGCCTTCGAGAGCGAGGTAGGACCATGTTCGAAGTGGTAGTCGTGGGAGCCGACGGATCGCCGACCGCGCGCCGCGCCGTCGAGGCGGCCGCGGAGATCGCCCAGATGTCGGGCGGCCAACTGCACATCGTGAGCGCCTACGAACCGGGCGGGCGCCGTGGGACGTCGCCCGACGAGTCCGAGAACGACGGCGACGTTGCGGCGGTTCTGCAGGTCCTCTCTGCCCTCGCCAAGGGCCGTGGCGTCGATGCCAGCACGCACGCCATTGAGGGCGATCCGGCCGAAGTGATCAACAACACCGCCGCCGAACTTGGCGCCGACCTGATCGTCGTGGGCAACCGTGGCATGAAGGGTGTGCGACGGGTCCTCGGCAGCGTACCCAATTCGGTCGCCCACGGCGCTCCCTGCTCGGTGATCATCGTCGACACCACTGAGTAGTGTCGGCGCCGACCACGACGGCCGGCGTGGATCTCGCTTCGCAGGCCCAGAACACCGCCGCCTGCGTCATGGAATGGGGTCCGAAGGGCGGGCGCGTCGCCGAACTTAACGATCACTGCGACGACGACGATATCGTTCGGCTCTTGGCGAGGGCGAACAAGGTTGGTATCGACATACCGCTCGGATGGCCGATCGCGTTCGCGAAGGCAATGGAGTTGCACGCGCGGGACGGCTCGTGGCCCGTCGACTATCGACACGCAGATAATCAGGACTTCCGTTATCGCCAGACCGATCGATGGCTCAAAGAGTGTCAGCACCTCTCTCTGCCGCTCTCGGTGTCCACCGATCGAATCGCCATCCCGGCGATGCGCGCGGCCGCCATCCTCAACAGGGCGATACCGCACTGCGCCCTCGACGGCTCGGGTGTCGTCGTCGAGGTCTACCCGGCGGCTGCGCTGTCACGCTGGGGGTTCGTCCATCAGGGTTACAAGGGCGCCAACAATGCCGCGTGTCGCACAACGCTCGTCGACACGTTCTGTCAGCGAACGGAGCCCTGGTTGACGTTCAGCAACGGCCAACAGATCGAACTCTGCCGATCGAACGACAATGTCTTTGACGCCCTCGTCGCCGCCCTCGTCGCGAGGGCCCACCGCCAGAAAAAGACGGAGGCAATCCCCAAGGAGCACGCCGACGCGGCGAAACACGAAGGCTGGATCGCGCTACCCAAGGTGGACTCGCTCGAACAGTTGGTGTAGCAGTAGCGCCATCGGCCCGAAGGGTTATCGTTCAACCAACCAGGCTCACGGGGTCGCCCACTCGAACGACGCCGGGACGCACGACGTTGGCCCGTTCGCCGACCGTGTTGTCATGCTCCTTGATGACGTGGCGAAGGATATCCAGTTGGCGTTCGAGGTCCTCGCGCTGGGGCCGGGTGGTCATGACACAGCGCTTGCAACCGCGCAGGTATTCGATCTCGACTTCACCCACGAGCAAGCGTTGGCCTGGTTCGAGCGAGCTCCACGTGCCCGGGTCCTCCTCAATGACCACGTTGGGGCGGAAACGGCGAACCTCCCACTGCAGGTCGGGCCGTTCGCACTCGAGCCGACGCAGATCGGACGCGGCCAATACGTGGAGCGCGCTGTCGTCGACGAAGGAACCAGCTATTCCCTCCCACTGCTCAAGCCTCGAATCGTCGTGCTCAAAATCCTCAGGGGATTCGAAGGTCGCGACGCCGTAGGACGCCGAGTCGACCAGCCGCACCGGTCGACCGAGCCAATGGGTGAGGCACTCGTCGAGCACGTCACCGGGTTCGAACTGCTGCCCGGAGGGCAAGGTCACGCGTAGATCACCGTCCACGAGTGCCGCCTGCGCCTCGAGCAGACGACCGTCGCGCTTCGCCGAGACGATGGTGCCAGAACCGAGATCCAACACGCCAAATCTACGGTCACCCTCCACGCCGTTTACCCCGAAGCCCAACTCGCCACAGGATTCGCCCTGCATGGATTTTACGGGGTAGCGCCAGAGCGACTGCACCCAAAGAGCCGCTTGCGATACCCGTCCACTCACGCAGGGAGCCTAGTCAGACTGCCAGACTTCATGAACCATGGGGTGCCGTTCGTATGGCGACGTCGGGCGCCATATCGCCGGCCCGTTACCCTAAGGATGAGTTGGAGAAGGGAAAGGCGTGCCTGCAGACGATGGACCCTCAACGATCATCGTCATGGGCGTATCGGGTTCGGGCAAGACGACAGTCGGACGGGCCCTCGCCGAATCGCTCGGCTTCGAGTATCTCGATGCCGACTGGCTCCACACGGCGATCAACATCACCAAGATGGCCGGCGGTGACGCTCTGAATGACCTGGATCGACTGCCGTGGCTGGACGCAATCGGCCAGCGACTTCGAGAGGTGCGAGATCACGGCCGCAGCTCGGTGACGGCCTGCTCGGCTCTCAAGCGCCGCTACCGGGACGTCCTGCGCGACTTCGTTCCTGACACCTACTTCGTCTTCCTTAGCGGTTCCCAAGAGCTGCTCCAGTCGCGCCTCGATGTCCGAAAGCACCAGTTCATGCCCACGTCACTGCTCGCATCGCAGCTGGCGATTCTCGAACCCCTCGAAGAAGATGAGCAGGGCCTCAGGGTCGACATCACATGCGACGTGAACCACATCGTTGGTCAGATTCGTACCACGCTGGGGGCCTAAGAGCGCTACGCATCACGCCGCGCGTCCCTAGCCATTGCTGGAACGAGATCGACAATCTGGCACTAGGTTCACGTGTCAGAGAAGAATATCGGGATGAACGGAGTTCGTTGTGTGGACACGCGGTGTGATCGGGATCGTCTTCTGCCTTGCCGGAGCCGTGTGGATAGCGCAGGGAACTAACGCACTCCACGGCTCTGGAATGAGCGGGCACGGCGTATGGGCGGTGCTCGGGATCGTGCTCATTGTGCTCGGGCTGGCATTGCTGACGTGGGCGTGGCGTATTCGCGGCAAACACGTACCCTGACGCCAAACCCCGCCCCTTTGCCCCCATCATCTCGGCCCTGATGCAACGCACTTTGCAGGGCAAACTCCAGAGCAGAATGGTCCCGCTCTAAACGAAGTGAGTTCGGTCCGTCTCTTCACCACCTCTTTGCCCAAAATCTCTGAATGAACTCGTCATTTCCATTTTTAAGTGTATGCTTTGAGCAATCGCTTAAAAAGGAGAAATATGGCCAAGGCAGGCGTAACCAGCACAGGAAAATCGACGGGCACCAAGAAATCAGTTAAGACTCGCCAGGCCCTGATTGAAGCCACCATTCTCACCCTGCGCACCGAGGGTTTCTCAGGGGCCAGCGCCAGGACCATTGCCGACCGAGCCGGGCTCAACCAGGGACTGGTCTTCTACCACTTCGGCTCCGTCATTGACCTATTGCTGGCTGCACTCGACGAAGTAAGTCGAGTCCGCATGGAGAAGTACAGCGCCGAATTGGCGAACGTCGCCTCCCCCGCCGAACTGTTGAATCTGGCGACTCAGATCTTCAAGGACGACCTCGACACGGGCTACGTCACCGTCCTCGTTGAAATGATCGGGGGCGCCGCGTCGACTCCAGGTCTGGGCGCCGAAATCGCCCTTCGGATCGGACCCTGGTTCACCTTCGCGAAGGAATCGCTGGATAAGACTTTCAGCGACACCCCGATTGCCTCCCTACTCCCCTCCGGTGACGTCGCGTACATGATCGTGGCACTGTACCTGGGCCTCGAAATGCTCACGCACTTGGACGGAGACCGGGACCCCGCGTTGCGGCTCTTCGCCCACGCCCACCAGCTGGTCGCGCTCATCGGAACGCTGAGCGCCTTCATCCCCTCAAAGCCGGCCTCATGAACCCGCAACCATCGATAGTCCCCCTTCGTCGTGGTGGCGACAGCGGACTGGACGCCGTCACCGGGGCCTTCAGCTACTCCGGCCGTTCCATCGCCCAAGCCCTGCTCGAAAGCGGGAGAACCGTGCGCACCCTGACGGGCCACCCCGGGCGGGCACCCGAATCCCCTGCGATTGACGTCCGAAGTCTCGACTTTGACGATCCGATCGGTCTGGCCGCGTCGCTCGATGGCGTGAACACGCTCTACAACACGTACTGGGTGCGTTTCGCCCATAAGAACGTCGACCACCAACTCGCGGTCGAGAACTCACGGGCCCTCTTTCACGCGGCCCGCCAGGCCGGTGTCCAGCGGATCGTGCACGTTAGCATCACCCATCCCAGCGCCAACTCCTCGCTGCCATATTTCCGGGGCAAAGCCCTCGTCGAGCGGGCTCTCGCGGAGACCGGTGTGCCCTACGCCGTACTTCGCCCGGCCATCCTCTTCGGTGGTAACGACGTGCTGATCAACAACATCGCGTGGCTCCTGCGTCACTCGCCGCTCTTCGCCATCGGTGGCCGGGGCGACTACCGCATCCGGGCGATCCACGTGGAGGACCTCGCCCGACTCTGCCTTGAGAAGGGCTCGGAATCGGGCAATTCGGTCACCGATGCAGTCGGACCGGAGCAGCCGACATTCGTCGAGCTGGTCAACATGATCAAGGATGCAATAGGGAGCCGATCCCGTCTCGTGCACGTGCCGGGTTCCACCCTGCCCACACTCTCGCGAATCGTCGGGTTGGTCCTCGGCGACGTCCTGCTCACCCGCGACGAGTACCGAGCCATGGCGAACGCACTGGCCGATAGTGACGCACCGACCACCGGCCCGACGAGGATCTCGCAATGGCTCGTCGAGAACGGTTCGACCCTCGGGCGCAACTACGCCAACGAGATCAAGCGCCACTTCGAACCGGCGGGGCGCGCTGCGCGGTCAGCGAGCGAGTTCGTCGAGTCGGCGCGCTAGGAAGGCCCGTTCGACGTCGTTAGCACAGTGCGCCAGGGCGGTCTGGTAGGCCGTTCGGGCGTCGTCGACGCGGTCCAGGCGACGAAGGAAGTCGGCGCGAGCGCTCTCGAAGTAGCAGTAACCCGACAGGTGGGGCTCAACGTCGAGACTCTCCAGGGCGTGAAGTCCGCTCGCCGGTCCGTCGGCGAAGCCGATGGCCACGGCCCGATTGAGGGCGACCACCGGCGAGGGCCACTGCGCCAGCAGCAGGTCGTAGAGAGCCACGATCTCACGCCAGTCGGTCGCGTCCCACGAGGGCGCCTGGGCGTGGAGCGCCGCGATGGCCGCCATCAACGCGAATCGCCCGGCCGGTCCCTGGCGCAGCGAGTCGCGCACCAACTGGACACCCTCATCAATGGCCCGCCGGTCCCACTGGTCGCGGTCCTGCTCCGAGAGCAGGAGCAGTTCTCCCTCGGCGCCGATCCGGGTGTTTCGTCGAGCGTCCATGAGCACGATCAGCGCCAATAAGCCCATCACGGACGCGTCATCGGGCAACAGGACGCGCAGCATACGACAGAGGTCGAGCGAGCGCTCGACGAGGTCTCGGCGCATCAGGTCCGCCCCCGAAGGCGCCGTATGGCCGGTCGTGAAGACCAGGTGCACCACCGTGAGCACCGCGTCGATGCGCGCCGGCAGCTCGTCGCTTCCTGGCATCCGATAGGGGATGTGGGACGCGGAGATCTTCTTCTTGGCGCGCGTGAGGCGCGCAGCCATCGTGGAGTCGCTCACGAGGAAGGCCCGGGCCACCTCGGAGGTGCTGAGCCCGCACAGCAGACGCAGCGTCAGCGCCACCTGGGTCTCGAGGCCCAACGCCGGGTGACAGCACGTGAAGATGAGTCGCAACCGGTCGTCGGCGATCAGGGGCGTTTCCTTGACGGTGAACGTCACGTCCTCGACGGGTTCCACGAGCTGGGGCAGGACTCTTTGGTGCGTTGACGTTCGTCGCAGCTGGTCGATCGCCTTGCGTCGGGCGACCGTCGTCAGCCAGGCCCCCGTATTGGTCGGGATCCCGGTCCTCGGCCACGTCGACAGGGCCTGAGAATACGCCTCTTGCACGCACTCCTCGGCCACGTCAATGTCGCCGGTGACGCGAATCGTCGCGGCGAGCACGAAGGCCCACTCGCGTCGATGCGCGTCCGCGACGGCCGCCTCGACGCCGGCCTCACGAGGTGCGTCGCTCAGTCGAACACCATGATGGGGCGAACTTCGACGCCGCCGCTCGGTGCGGGCACCTGGGCCGCGATCGCGATCGCCTCGTCGAGGTCGGCCGCCTCGATGAGGTAGTAGCCACCCAGGGCCTCTTTCGTTTCGGCGAAGGCGCCGTCGGTGACGACGAGCTTGCCCGTCGCGTCGTGGCGCAGCGACGTGGAACTCGCCGACGGGTGTAGCGCGTTGCCCCCGCGCAGGGCCGAACTGTTGCGCTGGCCGAACTCAGCGTGCGCGTCCATCATCTTCTTGAAGTCGGCCTCGTCGGCGTTGGCCATTGCCGATTCGTCCCCATAAATAAGCACCAAGTATTCTGACATGTCAATCCCTTCCACTGTCGCCCGAATCTCGGACTACACGGATACCGACGAACGGGCACCCGCCAAATCGACAACCCCCACAGTATTCATCATCGCCCGTGGCCGAGTTTCTGGGACCAACCGGCCAAGCCGCGCCGCGACCCGATCGGTCAAGGCTTCAGGTTCTTCCAGATCAGTTGGGCGACCGTCGTGACGGTCTGGATTCCGTAGGTCTCATCGGGATTGTTCGAGCACATGATGGTCGCGAGGTAGAGGCGGCTGTGGTACGTGACGAATCCGGTGGTGTTGATCTGCCAGCCCGTCGCCGTCTCGGGGTAGTAGCCATCCTTAAGCCCGACCGTCACCCGCGCAGGCGACCCCCAGCCGAGGCCGAAACGCTCGCTGCCCGTGACGTTCTCCATGAGCTGCATCTCGTAGGCCCGCGACGCCGCCGACAGAACGGAATTGGGTAGCACGATCGCCTTGAGCAACTCGAGCTGGTCGCGCGGCGTGGTCTCGATCTCGCCCCAGTCGTAGTTCGGGATGGTCTGCTTGAACCCGATGAGGGCGTTGAATTCGTCGAGGTCCTCGCGGCCGCCGATGTCGTTCCAAAGGATGTTCGCGGCCCCGTTGTTCGAGTAGTCGATCATCTTGATCGCCAGCGAATTCTGGCGTGTCGTGAGGGCGTGGTGGGCCTGCTGGGACTCCCACAGCAGGTCGGCCAGGATGTCGATCTTGACCATGGACGCCGTCACCTCGTGGACCCCGTAGTTGTAGAAGTACGTCCGTCCCGATCGCACGTCGTACACGGCGGCGGTGACGACGTTGGTCCGATTGCGCAGGTAGGCGGCGACCACCGGGACGTTGAAGGGATCCCGCTCGTCGAGCGGCGCCGTCGTGGTGGTCGTGGCAAGCGTGGTGGTCGTCACCTCACTCGAGGTCGTCGTACTCGACGACGTGGTCGTGGTCGTGGTCGTGGTCGAGGTGGTGGTCGTGGTGCTGGCGTGACCGTTCGCCACGGCCGTCGTCGCGACGACGACGAACATCGCGCACACGCCCGCGACGGACAGCGCCACTCGCCGTTTCCCTGACGAAGCCCTCCCCACTCTGCTCACGTCGAGTCCGATCCCCTCGGCGGCGCCCCAATCTCAGCGCCCATGTCTAACGCGAGATTAGACGGACCATCGAGCAAAAGTGGCCATGCGCCGCCCCGCCGTCGACGCTCCCGTCGGGCCGACCGCGCTCCGTCAACCGCTCGCTGACGTAGTGCGACGTGGGGTGTTTAAGGTGTAACCAGAAGTCCAGAACCGATGACTACGTGATGGACAGCGAGGAGGAGAGTGTGGAACGTCCCCCAGACGGCGTCGACGACCCGGCCCTGTCATCTGCGATCAGCGACGACGAATTGACGGCCCTCGCGTTGGCCGCCGATCCGGGCGCACCCATCAACCTCGACGCGGTGCCGTGGCGCGGCGGACCAGACCGCACTGAGAGCCCGCTACCCGAGTGGTACATGCCCAGTGCGATGGCCGTCGGCCGGGGCCGTGCCACCAAGATCGTGATCATCTCGATCGTCGTGGGCATCTTGGTGATCAACGCATTCGGCCTGTGCATCACGTCCGGCTTCATCTCCCTGGCGTAGTCCCGGTCGTCTTCGGCCCCGCTCGATACCGGCCCGAGCGCGGAATCGGGCCCCCGTGGCGGATACCATGCGCACATGACGAACTACCTCCCGGCCCGCGATCGCTACGCCGCCATGACCTACCGCCGTTGCGGCACCAGCGGGCTGCACCTACCGGCGATCTCGCTGGGGCTCTGGCACAACTTCGGCGACGACGTGACTATCGACAACCAGCGCGCCATCATCCGGCGAGCCTTCGACCGGGGCGTGACCCACTTCGACCTCGCCAATAACTACGGCCCGCCCTACGGAGGCGCCGAGCGAAACTTCGGACGAATACTGCGAGAGGACTTCTCGTCGTTGCGCGATGAACTGGTCATCTCGACCAAGGCCGGCTGGGACATGTGGCCCGGCCCCTACGGCGAGCTCGGTTCGCGCAAGCACCTGCTCGCGAGCCTCGATCAGAGCCTCGGCCGGCTCGGCCTGGACTACGTCGACATCTTCTACCATCACCGATTCGACCCCGACACGCCGCTCGAGGAGTCGCTCGGGGCGCTCGACACGGCGGTGCGCCAGGGCAAGGCCCTCTACGTAGGCATCTCCTCCTACTCCGACCGGCGCACCGCGCAGGCCGTCGAGATCCTGCGCGCGCTCGGCACGCCGTTGTTGATCCACCAGCCCTCCTACTCCATGTTCAACCGCTGGATCGAGGGTGGACTGCTCGACGAGCTCGAGTCGGCCGGCGTGGGCTGCATCGCCTTCTCGCCGCTCGCCCAGGGCCTGCTCACCGAGCGCTACCTCGACGGTATTCCGCCCGGTTCGCGCGCCACGCAGGGTTCGTCGCTCTCGAGCGACCTCTTGAGCGAGGAGAACATCTCACGCGCGCGCCACCTGCGCGACATCGCCGTGCGGCGCGGGCAGAGCCTCGCCCAGTTGGCCATCGCGTGGGCGCTGCGCGATCCGCGCGTCACCGCCGTGGTGCTCGGCGCGAGCAGCGTCGCGCAGTTGCAAGAGAATCTCGGGGCGCTCGACAACATGACCTTCAGCGCCGAGGAGTTAGACGAGATCGACCAGTACGCGCTCGAGGGCGGCATCGACCTCTGGCGCGGCCCGGCGACGAGCTGAGGTCATTCGCGAATGCGGGGCACCGTTCAGGTCCACTCGTCGAAGTGGCGCTCGACGTAGGTGTTCTCGTAGGCCCAGCGGGCGTTGACGATGAACTCGCCCAGCAGCACGGGGTCCTTGACCCCGGGCGAGGTCTCGACGGCGCTGCGCGCGTCGACGCCCCACACGGGGTAGTTCTGCACGACGTCGATCACGTTCGACGTCGTCAGCCCGCCCGAGGCGATCGTCGGGACCGTCAGCGAGGGATCCTGAAAGGTCTCGAGGCAGTCGACCAGTGAGTTGTAGTCGTCGGACTCGGGCAGCAACAGGTAGTCGACGCCGGCCACGGACAACGTCCGGTCGACCACCGTCGTGCTCGGCAGCGTGCGCATGACCGTATTGACCCGCTCGGCGACGTAGGCCAGTTCGTCGATCGAGATGAGGCCGTCGATCTGCACCGCCGTGAGGCCGAGGGTGTTGGCCACCTCGACGATGCGCCGAGGCATCTCGTTGCGAAAGACGCCGACGGAGATGGCCCCGTGGGGCAGACGGCGCACGATGTCGTGGGCCGCCGTCGTGGAGATCTGTCGGGGCGTCGGTCCGAACTCGAAGCCGACGGCCGTCGCGCCGAGGGCGATCGAAAAGAGCGCGTCCTCCTCGGACGTGATGCCCGAGACCTTGATGAACAGCCCTTCGACCGCTAATCTCACCCCGCCCCTCCCCTGCCCACGTTCACGTCCGCCCTCAGTCGATGGGCTCGACGACCACGTCAGCTGCGTTCGCCAGTTGCTCGCTCGCGAACAACGTGCGGTGCGCGAAGCCGAGTCCCTCGACACCGTCGACGACGTCCACGGCCGTGGTGACGCCCTGGGGGCCCTCGGGCCCCTTGGCCCGCAGCACCTCGTCGACGCGGGCGACGTTCGGCCCTCGCACGTGCACGAAGAGCCACGGCACGCTCGCGCCGCGGGCGTCGAGGCGCGCGACCAGTTCCTGGCCCGTGTAGCAGCCCTTCGTGAACGAGACCGTCTCGCTGACGATGGTCGAGCCGTAGGACTGCGGTGACAGATCAAAGGCGCACTCGTTCGCTCCGAGCCAACGGGCCGCCACCAGCTCGCCACTCGTGCGCAGCGGCCCCGTCGGCGTCTCGCCCAACGTGAGCGTGCAGTCGATGCGCAGGTGGAACCGCTGGAGCCGGGCGAGCGCCGACTCGCCCAGGGATCGAGGCACGTCGACGGTGAAACCATCCCCGTCGCGACGCACCCACCCGGCGCACAGCACCGCGCTGTCGGGACGCAGCAGCAACGACCATCGCCCGGCCCCGGTCACGTCGGCCATGTCCTGGGTGAGTTGACCCTGGAGGAACATCTCGCTCTGGGGACCCCGCACCGTGACGCGCGACCACTCGAGCGTCGTCGTCGTCTCGGTGGGCGTCGGGGAAGCCATGGCCACTACAGTAGGCGCGACCTCAGATATCCCGCCCTCGACGAGCAAAGGCAGCGCGTCCGTGACCACCCAGACCGAACTGAACACGATTACCTCGACCATGAACGAACTCTCGACCCGCATCACCGCCCTCGTCGAGACATCGGGCTCGACGCTGCCCAGCGACGTCTACACCGAGCTCATCGCCGCCGAGCGCACCATCGGCACGCTGCTGCGCCGCCTCAACCGCGTCGCCGGGCGAATCAGTTCCTAGCGACCGGTAGCCTTCACCCATGAACGGTTCGTGGTTCTCGACCACCTCGCTGACGCCCGACCAGCGACTGGACGTGCTCAACCTGCTCAACCGCACCGACACCCGCCTGGGCCGCGAGGCCATCGACGAGGTCCACCGCCGCGCCGTCGTGCACGGCTGGCCGGCCGAGCACTGGCTGCTCGAGACAAGCGGACACCTCAGCGGGTACGCGCTGCTCAGTGGCACCGAGCACCCCACCATCGAGATGTGCGGAGGCGGTTTCGACGCCGACCTACTCGACGCGGTGTTGGCGACCCGTTCGAGGATCGACTGGTGGGAGCGCGACTCCCACGACATCACCGAGGGCACCGTGATCCGCACGCTGCAGATGCTGAAGGTCGCGCTACCGGTACCCGTCGACGACGTGCCGGCGGGCGCGACGCTGCGCATGTTCGAGCCAATGCACGACGAGGACGCGTGGCTCGACCAGAACAACGCCGCCTTCGCCCACCACCCCGAACAGGGCGCCTGGCTGCGCGAGGACCTCGCCGAGCGGACCAATGAACCGTGGTTCGATCCCTCGGGCTTCCTGGTGCTCGAGATCGACGGCCGCCTGGCCGCGTCGTGCTGGACCAAGGTCCACGAACTGCACCCCGACCGTTTCGGCGAGATCTACGTCGTCTCGGTGCACCCCGACTTCCAGGGACGCAGCCTCGGGCGCGTGATGATCACCCAGGGGCTGGCCGCGCTGCGCAAGAAGGGTGTCGCGACGGCGGTGCTCTTCGTCGACGAGGACAACGTCGTGGCGAAGAAGCTCTACGAGTCGATTGGCTTCACGCTCAGCCGCGAGGACTGCCTGGTGCGCTTCACGCGACCTAGCTGACGCCGACCAGGCGACCGACGCCGTAGGTCACGGCCGACGCCAGCGCGGCGATGAACAGCTGTCGCAGGGCGCAGCGCACGACGCCGCGCCGGGTGAACCAGCCGATCGCTCCCCCGACGGCCATCGAACCGACGGCGGCGAAGGCCATCGACCAGAAGATCTCATTGCCCGTCGTCGACCAGATCCACGGCAACAGCGGGATGAAGGCGCCCACCACGAAGGCCCAGAAGGACGAGATGGCGGCCATCCACGGCGACCCGGTGGCCGACGGGTCGATGCCCAGCTCCTCACGGGTGTGCGTGCGCAGCGCCAGGTCGGGGTCGCGCATGAGGTCGATCGAGAGCCGTTCGGCCAACTCCGTCTCGATGCCGCGGTCGATGAAGATCTGCATCAGTTCGCGCTGCTCTTCTAGGGGATTGTCGTGCAGGGCCTGGCGCTCGACCTCGATCTCGGACTCGAGCAGCTCCTTCTGGGCCTTCATCGACAGGTACTCGCCGCTGCCCATCGAGAAGCCCCCGGCCACGAGGCCCGCGAGCCCGGCCAGACGGATGACGTCGTGGCCGGGATTGGCCCCGGCGAAGCCGAGGATCAGTGAGACGTTGGTGACCAGGCCGTCGCTGATCCCGAAGATCGCCGCCCTGAACCAGCCACCCGAGATCTGTCGGTGATGCACCTCGTAGTGTTGGGTCGCCACCGCCCAATCCTAGGGGTCCTTCGCCCATCCAGAGATCGCCAGGTCGAAAGATAGAGTTGCCGAGGAGGTTTTTATGGCGACCGTGGTGCAGAACATCGATGACCTGACGGCGCTGGTGGGCACCCATCTGGGCTACTCGGACTACCACACGCTCACCCAGGAGCAGGTCAACCTCTTCGCCGACGCCACCGGGGACCACCAGTGGATCCATACCGATCCGGTGCGCGCGGCGAAGGGCCCCTTCGGCCAGACCATCGCGCACGGCTACCTCACGCTCTCGCTCTTGCCCGTGCTGCTGCACAGCGTGCTCCAGGTCAGTGGCGTCAAGATGGGCGTGAACTACGGCACCAACAAGGTCCGCTTCACCAGCCCCGTCCTCGTCGGATCACAGATCCGCGCCGGCGCCAGCCTGGCGACGCTCGAGGAGATCGAGGGCGGGGCCCAGGTGGCGCTCGACGTCACCGTCGAGATGAAGGACGCACCCAAGCCCTCGTGCGTAGCCCAAGTGGTCTATCGCTACTACCGCTGAATCCATGGCCGACGAGCTGCCCCAGGGCGAGGAGAAGACCCGTCAGGTGCGGGCCATGTTCGACGCCATCGCGTCGCGCTACGAACTGGTCAACCGATTGATGACCCTCGGCCTCGACCGCCGCTGGCGCCGGCGCTGCGTCGCGGACCTGCGCCTGCCCGACGCGAGCCTGGTGCTCGACGTCGCCGCGGGCACCGGCGACTTCACCCGCGAACTGACGCGCCAGGGCCACCGGGCCGTCGCGACCGACCTCAGCCTGGGCATGCTCGAGGCCGGATCGGCGATGCCCGAACGGGTCCAGGCCGACGCCTCGCGACTCCCCTTCCGCTCGGCCAGCTTCGACGGGATCACCTGCGGGTACGCGCTGCGCAACTTCTCTGACCTGGCCGCGACCTTCGAGGAGATGGCCCGCGTCACCCGTCCCGGAGGACGGCTCTCGCTGCTCGAGGTCGCCGAACCCACCTCCGGGCTCTGGCGAGCCGGCTTTCGCCTCTGGTTCCGCCGGGTCGTGCCCTTCATCGGGTCGATCGTCTCGGACCGCGCGGCCTACCACTACCTGCCGCGCTCGACGGCCTACCTGCCGGCGGCCGAAGAGGTCGTGCGCATGCTCAACCGCTCGGGCTTCAGCGCGGTCAACAACCGGCGGATCATGGGCGGGCTGAGCCAGCAGTTCGTGGCCACGAGGTCGCTGTGAGGTTCGTGCGCGAGCAGATCGAACCGTTGTCGTGGGACCAGCTGCGCACCCTCGGCTCGCGCGACGGCTGGCTCGTCGAGACGGCCGAGGTCCTGCGCAGCGGCTTCGGCGGCGTCGCGTACTCCGTGGCGCTGCGCGGCGGCCTCGATGCGCGCACCGACGCCCTGGCCGCGCTGCGCGCCCTCGACCTGGTGGGCGACGACGGCCCGGCCGGCACCGGCATCGTGGCCTTTGGCACCCTGCCCTTCGATCGCACGGCGCCGGGCCAGCTCGACGTGCCGCGCTACGTCGTCACCCAGGACAAGCAGGGCCGCGCCTGGCGGACCTCGCTCGAGGGCGCCGACCAGTTCGCGACGTTGTTCGAGGGTGAGACGGCGCCCACCCAGGAGACCCAGAGCCTGCGCTCGCTCACCTACCAGCCCACCCCGGACGAGTACGCCCACAACGTCGCGCTCGCGGTCGAGATACTGCGACGCAAGGAGATCGACAAGGTCGTGCTGGCGCGCGCCGTGCTGGGCTCGGTGCCCGACGCGCTCGACGGCGCGGCGATCGCGCAGCGGCTGCGTCGTCGCGAACCGATCTGCACGATCTACAGCCTGCCCACGACCGGCGGCCGTCGCTACGTGGGCGCCAGCCCCGAGTTGCTGCTGCGCCGCGAGGGCGCGACGGTGACCTGCAACCCGCTGGCCGGCACGATCGCGCTGCCGCCCAACGAGGCCCCCGACGACTACCAGCGCTGGCTGCTCGGCAGCACCAAGAACCTGCACGAGCACGGCCTGCTGGTCGACGACCTCGTAAGCCAGTTGTCGATGAGTTACGACGACATCCGGGCCGACCCCAACCCCACCATCGTGACCTTTCGCACCGTGGCCCACCTGGGTACCTGGGTCACCGGGCGCTGCAGCGACGCCGACGCCGCCCCCGACGCGCTCGAACTGCTGCGCCAACTGCACCCGACCGCGGCCGTCGGCGGCATCCCGCGCAACGAGGCCTACGAGCTCATCGTCCGCCTCGAGCAGCACGACCGGGGCCACTACGCCGGACCGGTCGGGTGGATCGACGCGCAGGGCGACGGCGAATGGTGGATCGGCATCCGCGGCGTCATTATCAGGTCCACGCAGTTCGAGGCGTGGGCCGGGGCGGGCATCGTGAGCGAGTCCGACCCCATCGCCGAACGCCAGGAGACCAAGGACAAGCTGGCCGTGGTCCTCTCGTCGGTCCTGGTGGACCCGGTCTAGACCTCGACGGGGTGACGCCGGAAGGGCCGCTCCAGCGACCACTTGGTCACCAGCCAGAGCGCCTCGAAGATGATCGAGCCCGACATCTTGGACTCGCCGCGTTTGCGGTCGGAGAAGGAGATCGGCACCTCGACGATGGAGGCGCCCCCGCGCCGGGCCCGGTGGGTCATCTCGATCTGGAAGCCGTAACCTTCGGCGTTGACCGTCTGGTAGTCGATCTTCTCGAGGGCGCTGCGCGAGTAGACCCGGTAGCCGGCGGTCGAGTCGGCGACGTGCAGACCGAGCATCAACGAGGCGTACTCGTTGCCCCCGCGCGACAGCAGCCTTCGTGACAGCGACCACCGGGGTATCGAGCCGCCCTGGACGTAGCGAGAGCCGATGACCACCTCGTGCGTGGACGCGGCGACCAACAGCGACGGCAGGGCCCGCGGGTCGTGGCTGAAGTCGCAGTCGATCTCGACGAAGTGGTCGTAGTCGCGCTCGAGGCCCCAGGTGAAGCCGGCCCGGTAGGCCACCCCCAGCCCGTTCTTGACCCCGTGGTGCAGCAGGTGGATCTGGCCCAACTGCCCGGCCACTTCCTGGACCTTCGCCGCGGTGCCGTCGGGGCTGTCGTCGTCGACAACCAGCACGTCGACGCTCGGCACCACCTCGCGCAACGCGCGCAGCATCGGTTCGATGTTGAGAATCTCGTTGTAGGTGGGCAGTACCACGAGAGTTCGCACCAGGGAATTCTAACGAGGTCGCCTAGGCTGGGAACTCCGGGTTCCCCGCCCACCCACGAGAAAGTGACACGCTTTAGGAAGCCGTATGTCTGCCGCAGCCGCCAAAAAACGATTCGCGTTGCCGCGCGAAATCCGGATCATCCTGAGCCTGGGCTGCCTCATCTTCGTCGTGGAGTACTTGGTGCTGCCCCAGTTCGGCTCGGCGCGCAAGTCGTTGCACCTGCTCTCGACGCTCAACCCACTGATCGTCGTCGCGGCGGTGCTGTGCGAGGTGGCCGCCATCTACGCCTACGTCGAGCTGACGCGCACCGTGCTCTTCCCCTACGCCCCCGATCGCTACTTCACCTTGCGCGTCGACCTCTCCGGTCTCGCGATCAACCACGTCGTGCCCGGGGGGACGGCCCCGGCGGGGGCGCTCGCCTACCGGTTCTTCAACCAGTACGGCGTGCCCAAGGAGACCAACGCCTTCGGCCTGGCCGCCCAGGGCGCCGGGTCGGCGGTGGTGCTCAACATCATCTTCTGGATGGCGCTGGTGATCTCGATCCCGCTCGACGGCTTCAACCCGGCCTACGGCTTCGCCGCCCTGGCCGGGGTCTTCTTGATGATGGCCTTCTTCGGGACGATCCTCCTGATCACGAGGGGCCAGCGCCACGCCGACAGCTGGCTGCGCGCGATGGCCGCGCGGATCCCGGCGATCAACCCTGACCGGGTCTCGTCCCTGCTCGCGCGCGTCGCGGCCCGCGTCACCCTGTTGATGAACAACCGCCGGGTGCTCTGGTCGGCCTTCACCTGGGCCGCCCTCAACTGGCTGCTCGACGCCGCCTGCCTGTGGGTCTTCCTGGTGGCCTTCGGCCACGTCGTCTCGCCCATCGACCTGCTGGTGGCCTACGGCCTGGCCAACATCCTGGCCGCCATCCCCGTCACGCCGGGCGGCCTCGGCATCATCGAGGGCGTCCTGATCCCGACCCTGGTCGGCTTCGGCGTGCCCCACGCGCCGGCCATCCTCGCGGTCCTCGGTTACCGGCTCATCAACTTCTGGATCCCCATCCCGGTGGGCGGCGCGGCCTACGCCAGCCTGCAGTGGGGCCGGACCCCGGTCGCTACTGCTGGGACACCAGGCGCGAGCGACTCAGCTCCAGACGCTTGAACTCGGCCTGGGCCGAGAAGTCGTTGACCGGCTGGAGCCGACGCCAACGCCGGTCGGTACCGAGCACCCACGTGAAGCGGTCGTCGCTCCAGGTGATCTCGAAGGCCTCGACCAGCTCGGCCTGGAGCCGCGGGTCCTCGATCGGCACCGTGACCTCGACCCGGCGGTCGAGGTTGCGCTCCATCAGGTCGGCCGAACCGATATAGATCGAGAAGCCCTGCTCGTTGGGACGGCCGAAGATGAAGATGCGCGAGTGCTCGAGGAACTCGCCCACCAGGCTGTGCACGGTGATGTTCTCCGAGAGACCGGCGACCCCGGGGCGTAGACAGCACAGCGTACGGACCTCCAGGCGGATCTCCACGCCGGCCGCGCTCGCCTCGTAGAGGGCGTCGATCACGGTCGGGTCGGTCAGCCCGTTCACCTTGATCGAGATCTTGCCCAACGGGCCGAGGTCGCGCTGTCCGTTGATGAGCTCCACGATGCGCCCGCGGGTCATGGTAGGGCTGACGATCACCTTGGAGTAGTTGCCGTGGCGCGCGAAGCCGGTGAGGAAGTTGAACAGCTCGCCGATGTCGTGGGTGATCTCGGGATCACAGGTCAACAGGCCGAAGTCCTCGTAGTTTCGCGCCGTCTTGTCGTTGTAGTTGCCCGTGGCGATATGGACGTAGCGCGTCGTGCTCTCGCCCTCGTTGCGAACCACCAGGGCGGTCTTAGAGTGGGTCTTGAAGCCCACGATGCCGTAGACCACGTGGACCCCGGCGTCCTCGAGGGTCTTGGCCCACTCGATGTTGGTCGCCTCGTCGAATCGAGCCTTGAGTTCCACGAGCGCGACGACCTGTTTGCCGTGCTCGACCGCGCGGATCAGCGATCCCACGACCGGTGAGTCGCCCGACGTGCGGTAGAGGGTCTGCTTGATGCCGACCACCTTGGGGTCGTCGGCCGCCTGGGCGATGAAGCGCTCGACGGAGTCGGTGAAGGACTCGTAGGGGTGGTGCAGCAGTATGTCGGCCTCGCGGATGGCGGCGAAGATGTCGCCGACGTGATCGCCCTCGAGCAGGCGCTTGGGCGTGACCGGCGACCAGCCCTCCCCCTTGAGGTCGGGCCGGTCGATGGCGTACAGGCTCCACAGGTCGTGCAGGCCGAGCGGGGCGTCGGTGACGTAGAGGTTCGACGGGTCGAGCTTGAACTGCTCGACGAGCAGGTCCAGGAAATCTTTGGACATGCCGCTCTGGATCTCGACGCGCAGGGCCTCGCCGAAGCGGCGCCGACGCAGCTCAACCTCGAGCGCGACCAGCAGGTCGTCGGCCTCGTCCTCGTCGAGTGCGAGGTCGGCGTTGCGCGTCACGCGAAAGAGGTCGGACTGGAAGATCGTCATACCCGGGAAGAGTTGACCCAGGTTGGCCATCACCAGGTCCTCGAGCAGGCACCAGCGGTTCTCGCTGGCCTGCAGGAAGCGAGGCAGCGAATTGGGCACCTTGACCCGGGCGCTGCGCTCCTCGCCCGTGGTGCCGTCGAGCACGGTGACGGCGATGTTGAGTGACAGGTTCGAGATCATCGGGAAGGGGTGGCCGGGATCGACGGCCAGGGGCGTCAGCACCGGGTAGACGTGGTCGTTGAAGTACGTCGTCAGACGGCCCTGCTCCTCGGCGTCCAGTTCGGCGAAGCGCACCACCGCGATGCCGGCCTCGGCCAGTTGGGGCAGCAGTTCGTCCAGCACCAGACGGTCCTGGCGTTCGACGAGCGAGAGGACCCGCTCGCGGATCGCGACCAGTTGCTGGCGCGGACGGACGCCGTCGACGGATGGGGTCTGCACCCCGGCCGCGACCTTGTCCTCGAGGCTCACGACGCGTACCTGGAAGAATTCGTCGACCATGTCGGCGAAGATCGCGACGAACTTGAAACGCTCGAGCAGCGGCAGTCGGTCGTCCTCGCCGAGGTCGAGCAGGCGCGAGCCGAACTCCAAACGCGACAACTCGCGACTGGAGAACCGCTCCGGTCCGAACGAGAGGAGATCTAGGGCCACGGCGCCGACTCTTTCCAATTCAGTGAAGTACTTCCCACCATGCTACGGGTACTGTTGGTTCGTGGCGAAAGAGGCGGGTCTGAAGCAGCGCCGGGCCGAGCGCCTGGCGCAGCGCACTCCCTCGCCGGGACGGTCGGCCGAACTGGTCCTGATGGTGCTGGCCTGGCTCATCACGACCGCCTTTTACGTGCTCGCCACACTGGGCGCGCAGAACCACATCCCCCAGAACCTGTGGATCTTCCTCACGTTCATCGTCGCCATCTCGCTCGCGATGCACGTGGCGATCCGGGTGTTCGCCCCGCGGGCCTCGCAGATCCTGTTGCCGGTCGCCACGTTGCTCAACGGGATCGGCTACGTGGAGATCGCGCGCTGGGACCCCGCCCTGGCCAAGGACCAGGCCCTGTGGTTCCTGATCAGCGCGGCCGCGGTCGTGGGGGTCCTGATCACCGTGCGCCACGTGCGCGACCTCGACCGCTACCGCTACATGACCCTCAGCTGCGCGATCCTGCTCCTGTTGCTACCGCTCGTTCCCCACGTCGGCGAGACGATCGGCGGGGCGCGGCTCTGGGTGCACTTCGGCCCCCTCTCCTTCCAGCCGGTCGAACTGGCCAAGATCCTGCTGGCCTTCTTCTTCGCCTCCTACTTCGCCGCCAACCGCGTGCTGCTGTCGACTCCGACCCAACGCATCGGTCGGCGCCTCATCGTGCCGCCGCGCACCCTGTTGCCGATCCTCGTCGCCTGGGGCTGCGCCCTGGCGATCCTCGGTGCCGAGAACGACATCGGATTCGCGATGCTGCTCTTCGCCCTGTTCATCTCGCTGCTGTGGGTGACGACCGGACTCAAGACCTACGTCGTGCTCGGCATGGGCCTGTTCGTCGGCGGGGCGGCCGTCGCGGCCAACTACTTCACCCAGGTCCACTTCCGCATCAGCGACTGGCTCAACCCCTGGACGGCCCAGCACATGGCCATCTCCTACCAGATCGCCTACGGCTGGTTCTCCCTCGCGGCCGGCGGCGTCATCGGCACCGGCCTCGGGCTCGGCCAGTCGGGCACCATCCCCGAGCTGACCTCGGACATGATCTTCGCGGCCGTCGGCGAGGAGCTCGGCTTCATCGGGATCATCCTGGTGCTCTGCCTCTTCGTGGCCTTCGTGGGCGAGGGCTTTCGCATCGCCCAACGGGCCCACTCGGACTTCGTGCGCCTGGCCGCGGTCGCGCTCACCGCGATCGTCGGGTTCCAGGCCTTCTTCATCATGGCCGGGGTCCTGCGGATCCTGCCCTTCACCGGCATGGTCTTGCCGTTCGTCGCCTACGGCGGCAGCTCGCTCTTCGCCAACTACATCATCGTCGCGGTGCTGCTGCGCATCTCGGACGAGAACAACTCCGAACTACGCGGCGGCGAGATCCAGACGATTCAGTTCTCGTAGGTGTAGAAGTCGTCGAGCACCGTCTCAGCGCACAGTATCGGCGCGGCCACCGCCTGGCGCACGCAGAGGATCAGGCCGTCGCTGGTGCGACAGTCGAAGGTCTCGCGTCCGTGGGCCGTCATGAGGTCGAGCTCGGAGTAGAAGAGGCCGTTCTCGTGGCGCACGATGCGCAGCGCGATGATGTCGGCCTTTAGGTACGCGATGATCGAGCTGGTCAACTCGTGCGTGCTCGGGCGCGCCCCGACCGCACCGACCAGGGCTGCGTGCAGGGCCTGGGCCTCGGGCAGGGCCACCGAGATCGAGACGTTGCGATAGGGCGAGGCCTCCTCCATCAGGTGCACCTGGGGCGAGGGCGTGCCCAGGTCGAAGCGGACCGATCCGACGGTCATCACCGTGTACGCGGCGCCGTTAGACGCAGTCTCGGGCGAATCGCTCGGGGGTCCGCCCACCTCGCCGTCGGGTGGGGCCGGGGACTCGTCCATCGTGCACAGGCTACTTATCGCTGACGCGAGACCGAAAGCACGGCGCCGCCCGCGCAGAAGAAGACCAGGGCGGCCGAGCCGCCGTAACTGAGTATGGGCAGGGGGATCCCGGTGACCGGCATGATGCCCATGGTCATGCCGATGTTCTCGAAGCAGCTGAAGGCGAAGAAGATGAAGATCCCCACGCACAGAAGGCGGCCCATCGGATCCTTGGCGGTGCGCCCGATGCGGAACATCCGCAGTCCGATGAAGGCCAGCAGCAGGATGATGAGCGAGGAGCCAATGAAGCCCAGCTGCTCGCCGATGGCGGTGAAGATGTAGTCGGTGTACTGCTCGGGCACGTAGCCGAGGTTCGTCAGCATGCCGTGAAAGAGCCCCGAGCCGTGCAGCCCACCGGCCCCGATGGCGCTCTTGGCGTTGTTGATGTCGTAGATGAGCCCCTGCAGCTTGGGGTTGGTCGAGGTGGGATTGAAGAAGGTGAGCAGGCGATCGATCTGGTACTTGTGCAACAGGTCGAGGTAGACCGACGCGACCAGGCCCACCGAACCGAGCACCGCCAGCAGGGTCATGAAGCGTGAGGGCACGCCGGCGATCACCAACAGGGCGGCGACGGTGATGACGACGATCGCCGCGGTGCCGAAGTCGGGCTGGGCGAAGATCAAGACGAGCGGCGTCGCGCCCATCACCAACAGGCGCATGACGTCGTACATCGTCAGACCTTCGGGCCGTCGCTGGCAGTAGGTGGCGAAGGCCAGGATCAGGATGAGCACCGCGAACTCGCTCGGCTGGATCTCGATGAACTTGAGGTTGTACCAACGCTGGGCCCCGAGCGCACTCTGGCCCACGACGAACACGCCGACTAGGGAGAGCAGAGAGATCACGTAGAGCGGCGTCGCCGCGACCTCGAAGCGCCGGTAGTCGAAGCGCGAGATGAGGTACATCGCGACGATCCCGATGAGGACGTAGAGGGCCTGGCGCTCGACGAAGTAGTGGGGATTCTCGCCGAGGTTCAGGAGGTTCTGGCGCGTCGCGCTGTAGATCATGATGACGCTGACGGCCCCGAGCGCCACCAGCGCCGCCGCGAGACTCACGTCGAAGGAGTCGCGGGTGCGAAGCCGCTCCGTAATCGTGCTCAGCGTGTCGGTCACGTAATCACCTCGAGCAGCGCGGCGCCCTCAATCGGCACGCCCCACCACCACTGCATCTGCAGCGCCGCCTGGTAGGCCAGCATCCCCAGCCCGTTCGCCGTGCGGCATCCTGCCTCGCCATACAGGCTACGCCATGGGGTGAGCGGCGGGTCGTAGGCGATGTCGATGGCAATGGTGGCCTCGCTCGTTCCCGGCAGCCGTTGCGCCCCGTCGCGCGACGGGGCCGGGATCGTGTTGACGACGAGGTCGATTCTGCCGTCGTCGAGTTGGTCGCGGACATTCGTGTAGCGACCGGTGATCTCGTGCACGCGCGTGGGCGTGCGACCGAGCACACTGACGCTCCCGACACCGCACGCGACGAGGGCGTCGACGATCTCACCGGCCGCTCCCCCGCTGCCGAGCACGACGGCCCGTTGTCCCTCGCAGGAGAAGCCGAACTGGTCGCGCAGGGCGTCGAGCAGTCCGGCGCCGTCGGTGCAGGCGCCGAGCAGGCGCCCGTCACGCACGAGCAGAGAATTGACCACGCCAATACGCGACGCCACCTCGTCGAGCGAATCGCAGAGTCTCGCGGCGACGGGCTTGAGCGGCATGGTCACCGACAGCGCGTCGAATCGGCGGCCCATCATCTCTCGTAGCGCCGCGACGTCGTGCTGACCGAGCTCGACACGCTCGGACGTGCCCTCGAGCCGCGCCAAAGCGAGACCGGCCTCGTGCAGGCGCGGTGAGAGCGAGTGGGCGATCGGCGAACCGACGACGCCGAGACGCCAGGTCACGCCAGGCCCCGCTTGCGCGCCAGGGCCTCGTTGGCCAGCTGCTGGGCGAACGTCGTGGCGAAGGCCTCCCGGCCGTCCTTGTTGATCAGCGTGAAGTAGAGCCACGGACCCTGCGGCGGGTGCAGCACGGCGTCGAGGGAGAACTTCGACACCGTGCAGATCGGCGTGGGCGTCAGGCCGACGTTGAGGTACGTGTTGTAGGGCTCTTGGGTCTGCAGCATCAACGGCGTGACCGTACCGCCGTCACGGTGCAGGTAGTAGAGCACGGTCGCGTCCATCTGCAGCGGCCCGCCGCGGGCCAGGCGGTTGTAGATGACCCGCGCGACGTCGGGCATGTTCACCGGGTAGTAGCCCTCCTTCTCCACGATCGAGGCCGCGGTGAGGAGCTGGTAGGCGTCGAGGCCGTCGACCCTCGTGGTGGGCGTCAGTCCGAGGCGCGTGGCCTGCGCGTCGAACCTCGTGACCATCTTCTTCGCCAGCGTCATCGCCGACTCGCCCGGCGCCAGGGTGTAGCTGCCGGGACCGATCAGCCCCTCGAGGGAGCCGTTGGGGTGGTAGGGGCTCTGGCTCGCGAGCGCGGTCGCGGCGGCGTTGAAGCGGTTGGCGAACGTGGTGCCGGCGTCCGAGGCGACGGCGTTGGCCACCTCGCGCAGCGTCAACCCGGGCGAGACGTCGATCACGCTGACGTTGGGGGCGTTGCCGAAGATCGACTTCACCTCGGCGAAGGAGGAGTTACGGCGGATCTGGTACGAGCCGGCCGTGAGCGACAGGCCGCCCAGGACCGCGGTGTCGAGTCGCAAGGCGAAGGCCGACCCGATGACCCCCGTGGACTCGAGGTCGCCGGCCAGGGTCGAGAGTGATTCGCCCGGCTGGACGCTCACGATGACCTCGCGTCCGGGACCGGTCAGGGGATGGACCTGCCACGCGAACCAGAGGCCCGCGGCCACCACGAGCGCCACCAGCGCACCAATGATCCGCCCGAGGGGCCTAGTCGGCAGAAAGCGCATCTAAATAGTGTTGCAGCATGATCACCGCGGCCGCGCTGTCCACGTGAGCCCGTTGATTCTTGGCGTTCATGCCCGCCCCACTCAAGGACCGCTGTGCCTCCACGGTCGTCAGTCGTTCGTCCCACTGGATCACCGTGGCGTGGTGTACCCGGTCCTGCACCGCGCGGAAGAGCTCGTCGGCCTGGTCGGTGCTGGACGTCTCGTCGCCGGCCAGCGACAGTGGACGTCCCACCACGATCAGACCGACCGCCTCGTCCTCGACCAGCTGGGCGATCTTGCCCATCAGCGACTCGTTCACGTCGAGGGCCGGGCGGGGAAAGGCCATGGTCTGGTCGGAGTCGGTGATGGCGATGCCGCAGCGCCGGCTGCCGGGGTCGATGGCGAGGATGCGCGCCACGTCGACCTACAACCGACTCGCCGCGGCGAGCACGCGGTCGATACCTGATACGTCGCGGCCCCCGGCCAGCGCGACGCGGGCCGAACCGCCACCACCGCCGCCCACCAGGGCCGCCAACTCCTTGACGGCGCTCGTAGCGTCGAGTGACTCGTCCGACGCCACCACCAAGGCCACCTTGTCGTCGACGGCGCCGACCAAGACGACGGCGCGACGGCCGCGGTGCTGGAGGTCCTGGGCCAGGGTGCGCAGCGCCTCGCCGGGGTAGCCGTCGACCTGGGCGACGAGCAGGTCGCCGCTGCTCTCGCGGTCGAGCCGCTCGGCGACGCTCGACAGCTGCGACTGGCGCAACGAGGCTAGTTCGCGTTCGACGTCGCGCGAACGTTCGACGAGCCGTTCCAGCGACGGCACGACGTCGTCGAGCGAGGTCTTGAGGATGGCCGCGACCGAACCGAGCGCGCCCTCCATCTCGTGGCTGCGCCGGTAGGCCGCGAGGGCGCTGACGGCTTCGATGCGGCGGGTGTTCGCGCCGATCGAGGACTCGCTGACCAGTTGGATCTGCCCGATGTCGCCGAGGCGGTCCACGTGGGTACCGCCGCAGAACTCCAGGCTGTGCGACCCGGCGCGCACCACGCGCACCCGATCGCCGTACTTGTCGCCGAAGAAAGCGACCGCGCCCATCTTCTGGGCCTCCTGCTTGGTGGTCTGGATGGTCTCCACGGCCTCGTTGGCCACCACGTCTTGGTTGACGATCGTGAGGATCTCGTTCTCCTCCTCGCCCGTCAGCCCCGAGCCGTGCGAGAAGTCGAAGCGCAGGCGGTCGGGTCCCACGAACGAGCCCTGCTGGCGCACGTGGTCACCGAGCACCGTGCGCAGTCCCGAGTGCAGCAGATGGGTAGCGGTGTGGTTGCGCCGCGTCGCCTCGCGGCGCACGGGGTCGATCGTGGCGACGGCCACCTGGCCCGGCACAATGTCGCCGCTAACGCGTCCCAGGTGCGCGACGAGCCCTCCGGCGACGTTCTGGGTGTCGCCCACGTCGAATCGGCCCGTCTCGGTAACGACGGCGCCGATGTCGCCGACCTGCCCGCCGGACTCGGCGAAGAAGGGCGTCGAGTCGAGGAACAGCTCACTGTGACCGTCGGCCCCCTTCAAGACCGCGACGACCGTCGTCTCGATGCTGTAGCGGCTGATGTCGCGGCCCACGAACTCGGTCGCCCCGTGGCGCTCGATCAGCTCTCGGTACTGGGCGTCGTCGGCGACGTGCAGGGTCTTGGCGGCCGAACGGGCCCGTTCGCGCTGCTCGCGCATCGCCGCGTCGAAACCTTCGCGGTCCACTCGAAGATCCGATTCGACAAGGATCTCCTCGGTCAGTTCGATGGGGAAGCCATGGGTGTCGTGCAGTTTGAAGGCAAGGTCTCCGGGGAAGACCGTTCGCTTGACCCGCAAGACTTCATCACGTTCCTCCTCGAGTAGCGCGAGGCCGGTGCGCAGCGTGCGCGCGAAGCCGGCCTCCTCGCGTTCGAGCACCTCGACGATGAGGTCGCGGTCCTTCACGAGCACGGGATAGGCGCCGCCCATCTTCTCGATGGTGGCGTCGACCAGTGACGCGGCCAGGGGCGCCTCGGACCCGGCGCGACGGGCGGCGAGGATGGCGCGACGGATGATGCGCCGCAGCACGTACCCTCGACCCTCGTTCGAGGGCAGCACCCCGTCCGAGACCAGCATGGTCATGGCCCGCCCGTGCTCGGCGATGCGCCGGATCGCGACGTCGGTCGCCTCGTCGCGACCGAGCGGCGCCTTGATCGCCCTCGACGCCGTCTCGAGCAGCGGCGTGAAGAGGTCGGTGGCGAAGACCGACTCGACGCCGTTGAGGATCGACAGCACCCGCTCGAATCCGGCGCCGGTGTCGATGTTCTTCTTGGGCAGTTCGGTCATCGAACCCTCGGGCCCCTTCTCGAACTGCATGAAGACCAGGTTCCAGAACTCGATGAACCGGTCCTCGCCCCCGTGGGCCGGGCCACCGTCGGCGCCGAAGCTCGGACCCTTGTCGAAGAAGATCTCCGAGCACGGACCGCACGGGCCCGTCTCGCCCATGCCCCAGAAGTTGTCCTCGCCGAGGCGCTGGATGCGCTCGGGACGCACCCCGATCAGGTCGCGCCATAGCTCTTCGGCCTGGTCATCGGTGGTGTGCACCGTCACCCAGAGCCGTTCGGGGTCCAGGCCGAAGCCTTCGGTCACCAGCCCCCAGGCGTAACGGACGGCACCCTCCTTGAAGTAGTCGCCGAAGGAGAAGTTGCCCATCATCTCGAAGAAGGTCAGGTGGCGCTGGGTCGTGCCGATGATGTCGATGTCGGCCGCGCGAAAGCACTTCTGCACCGAGACCGCGCGCCTGTAGGGCGAGACCTCCTCTTCGGTGAAGTAGGGCTTGAAGGGCACCATGCCCGCGACGGTGAACAACAGGGAGGGGTCGTGCGGGATCAGGCTGGCCGAGGGCACGACGGTGTGGTCGTTCGCGGCGAAGTAGTCGAGAAAAATCGAACGTAACTGGGCCGCTTCCACCCGTTTACTCTACCGAAGAGTCGTGGTCCCCCGGCTGTTCGTCGACCGTGCGAGCGCGCCACTGTTCGACGATTCCCGCTTCGGCGCCGTGGTCCGAGGGCTCGAAGAAGACGGACCCGCGCAGCGCGTCGGGCAGGTACTGCTGGCGCACCCAGCCCCCCTCGTGGTCGTGCGGGTAGTCGTAGCCCACCCCGAAGCCCTGCTCGCTCGCGCCGCGGTAGTTCGAACCGCGCAGGTGATCGGGCACGTCGACGAGGCCGCTCTCCTTCACCGCGCTCGTCGCCGCGCCCAGCGCGCGCGTCACCGAGTTGCTCTTGGGCAACAGGGCGAGCGTCAGCGTCGCGTGCGCCAGCGTGAGGCGCGCCTCGGGCAGTCCCACGAACTCGACGGCCCGCGCCGCCGACTCCGCGACCAGCAGCCCCATCGGGTCGGCGAGGCCGACGTCCTCGCTCGCGAGGATGACGAGCCGTCGCGCGAGGAAGCGTGGGCTCTCGCCGCTCTCGAGCAGGGTCACCAGCCAGTAGAGCGCCCCGTCGGGGTCCGAGCCACGCACCGACTTGATCAGGGCGCTGATCTGGTCGTAGTGGCTGTCGCGCGACTGGTGGTAGAGGCGTCCGTCGCGGGCCTGGGTCACGTGAACGAGCTGCACCGCCGCGTCGGGGCCGTGGCTCGCGCGCGCCAGGACGATGGCCGTGTCGAGCGTCGTGAGGGCGGCGCGCGCGTCGCCGTCGGCCGACGAGGTGATCGCGTCGCGCGCGTCGTCGGCCACGCGGGCCTTGCGCAGTGCGATGCCCCGCTCGACCAGGACGTCGAGGTCGTCGCCCGTCAGGGCGTGCAGGCGCCAGAGCGTGCAGCGGCTCATCAGGGCGGCGTTCACTTCGAAGTAGGGGTTCTCGGTCGTCGCGCCGATCAGCACGATGGCGCCCGTCTCGGTCGCCGGCAGCAGCAGGTCCTGCTGGGACTTGTTGAAGCGATGGACCTCGTCGATGAACAACACGGTGCGCTGGTTGTGCTCGCCCAGGCGATCGCTGGCGCGCGCGAGCGCCTCGCGCACGTCGCGCACTCCCCCGCTCACGGCCGAGAGGCTCTCGCTGACGTACCCGGCCGAAGCGGCCATGATGCGCGCCAGCGTCGTCTTGCCCGTGCCGGCCGGACCCCACAGGATCATCGAGGTCAGTTGCTTGACCTCGACGAAGCGACGCAGCGGCCCGTCCGGCCCCACGAGATGGTCCTGGCCCACGATCTCATCGAGGGTGCGCGGACGCAGCAGCTCGGCCAGCGGCGCCACGTCGTTTAGGCGCTGGCGCACGGCGTCATCGAAGAGCGACGTGGCTACGCACCCTTGCCCGGCGATAGACGCAGTTCGCGCAGTTGACGCGCACCGATCGACTTGGGTGCGCCGGTCATGAGGTCGGCGCCGGACTGGGTCTTGGGGAAGGCGATGACCTCGCGGATGTTCTCCTCGCCGGCGAAGATCGCGGTCAGGCGGTCGATGCCGAAGGCGAAGCCGGCGTGCGGCGGCGCCCCGTACCTAAAGGCCCCGAGCAGGAAGCCGAAGCGGCTCTCGGCCTCCTCGTCGCTGATGCCCAGCGCGCTGAAGACCCGCGACTGGATGTCGGCGCGATGGATACGGACCGAGCCGCTGCCGAGCTCCCAGCCGTTGAGCACCAGGTCGTAGGCCTGGGAGCGGACCCGGAGGGGATCGGACTCGAGCAGGTCGATGTCGTCGAGGTGGGGCATCGTGAAGGGGTGGTGGGCCGCCATCGGGTTGCCCTCCTCGTCGAGGCCCTCGAACATCGGGAACTCCGTCACCCAGACGTAGTGGTGAGGGCCCTCGCCCACCGGGGAGGCCCCCAGGGTCAGTCGCAGCGCCCCGAGCACCTTGCAGGCCGTCTCGTACTCGTCCGCGACGCAGAAGACCATGTCGCCCACCTGCGCGCCGTCGAGAGTCTGCAGCGCCAGCGACTCCGGATCGCTCAAGAAGCGCGCCAGCGGCGACTCGAGCCCCTCCTCGGTGACCCGGAACCAGGCCAGGCCCTTGGCGCCGAGCTCCTTGGCCTGCTCGGTCAGCTCGTCGAGACGGCTGCGCGTCAGTTCGGCGCCGCCGGGCAGGCGCAGCGCCTTGACGACTGGGGCGGCGAAGGCCTTGACCTCGGTCGAGATGAAGGTCTCGGAGAGGTCCTGCAGGGTCATGGCGAAGCGTAGGTCGGGCTTGTCGGTGCCGTAGAGGTCGAGGGCCCGGGCCCAGGTCATCGACTCGATGGGGCCCGGTCGCACGCCGGTAGCGGCCTCGGCGGCGTCGAGCACGGCGCGAGAGACGAAGGCCATGATGTCGTCCTGGGTGACGAAACTCGCCTCCATGTCCAGCTGGGTGAACTCGAACTGGCGGTCGGCGCGCAGGTCCTCGTCGCGCAGGCAGCGCGCGATCTGGTAGTAGCGGTCGAAGCCACCGACCATCAGCAACTGCTTGGCGATCTGGGGGCTCTGGGGCAGGACGTAGAACTCGCCGGGGTGCAGCCTCGAGGGGACCACGAACTCGCGCGCGCCCTCGGGCGTGGGCGCCCAGAGCAGTGGCGTCTCCACCTCGCAGAAGCCCTGCTCGTCCATGGCCGCGCGCAGGGCCCGGTTGACGACGGCGCGCAGGCGAAGGTTGCGCTGCATGGTGTCACGGCGAAGGTCGAGGAAACGGTGGCGCAGTCGGACCTGTTCGTCGATGTCGATGCGGTCGTCGAGCTGGAAGGGCGGCGCCTCGGCGCTCGCCAGGACCTGCACGGTGCAGTCGCTCAGCTCCACCTCGCCCGTCGCGAGGCGGTCGTTGACGGTGCCCTCGGGCCGGTGCGAGACGGTGCCGGTGACGCGCACGACGTACTCGCTGCGCGCGTCGACCGAGCCGTCGACCACGACCTGGAGGACGCCCGAGCGGTCACGCACGTCGAGGAAGGCCAGGTGCTCACCGTGCTCGCGACGCTTGGCCACCCAGCCGCAGACCGTCACGACGCGACCGATCATCGAGGTGTCGACCGAGGCGCACAGCAGGTCGCGCAGGCTCGTTCCTTCGTACTCGTGGGGCATGGTCATGGCCTCTTCAGCAGTTCAGCGACCGCGACGGCGACCGCGCCGCGCGACACCGTGGTCTGGCCTTCGTCGAGGTCTGCGCGTCGCAGGTCCCTAATCGTAACCTGACCGGAATCTCGCTCCTCGGGACCGACCAGCAGCGCCAGACGGGCGCCCGACTTGTCGGCCACCTTCATCTGGGCCTTCATCGAGCGCCCGTCGTAGGCGCGCCCCACGGCGAAGCCGGCCCGGCGCAACTCGTCGACGAGCGCCGTCGCGACGTCCGCGTCGGTGGTGTCGACGACGAAGAGGTCGAGCGAGCGCTTCACGAGCTCAGTCGCGACACCTTCGGCCGCACGCGCCAGCAGCAGCCGTTCGACGCCGCTACCGAAGCCGATGCCGCTGGTGGGCTGGCCGCCCAACTGCTCGGCCAGCTGGTCGTAGCGACCGCCCCCGCCGATGGCGTTCTGGGCCGCGTCCAGGGCCTGGGACGTGATCTCGAAGGTGGTGCGGTTGTAGTAGTCGAAGCCCCGTACCAGTCGGGGCTCGAGGATGTAGTCGATGCCGAGCGAGGCCAAACCGGCGAGGACCCGGTCGAAGTGACGGCGGCAGTCGTCGCAGATGTGGTCGATCAGCATGGGGCCGGCCGCCGTCACCGCGATGCAGGCCCCGTTCTTGCAGTCGAGCACCCGCAGGGGGTTCTCGCGCCAGTGGCGGCGGTGCTCGTCGCACAGCTCACCCTCGTGGGCCTCTACGTACGCGCGCAGCAGTTCGACGTAGGCGGCGCGGCACTCGTCGTGGCCCATCGAATTCACGAGCAGGGTGATACGGGTGAGACCGATGGCCCGGTAGAAACGCCAGGCCAACGAGATGACCTCGACGTCCACGGCCGGATCGTCGGTGCCGAGGACCTCGACGTCGAGTTGGTGGTGCTGGCGATAGCGACCGGCCTGGGGCCGCTCGTAGCGGAAGATCTGACCGAACCACCACACCTTCCAGGGCGTGGTCGGGCGGTGCTGGACGAAGGCGCGCACGATGCCGGCCGTCGCCTCGGGGCGTAGCGCCATGGTCCGCTCGCCGCGGTCCGTGAAGACGTACATCTCCTTCTTGGTGACGTCGCTCTGCTCGCCGATGCCGCGGTTGTAGACGCCGACGTCCTCGAAGACCGGCGTCACCAGCAGCGAGAAGCCGTAGCGGTAGGCCATCTCGGCGAAGGTCGCGACCAGCCCCTCCCAGTCGCGCGACTCGGGCGCGAGCACGTCGTGCGTGCCCGTGGGGGCCTTCAACGTCGGTGACGGATCGCTCAAGAGGACTTATTCTGTCCGGGCAGCTGGCGAAAGGCGTCGAAGACGCCGTCGACGCCCTTCAATGCGGTGAGCAGGCTGTTGAGGTGCGCCGGGTCGGCCAGTTCGACGTCGAAGATCATGCGCACGATGCGCGATCCCGAGGTGACCGTCGAGCTGGACATGATGTTGAGGTGGTACTCGGCGACCACCTTCGAGACGTCGAGCAGCAGCCGCGAACGGTCGAAGGCCATGATCTCGAGCACCGCCCGGTACTGGCCGCCGCCGGTGCCGTCCCACTCGACGTCGATGATCCGCTCGCCCAGACGCTGGGCCAGCGCGACGGCGTTGGAGCAGTCGTCACGGTGTATCGAGACGCCGCGGCCCTGGGTGATGAAGCCCATGATGGCGTCGCCGGGCACCGGCGAGCAGCAGCGCGCCAGGTGGATCATCACGTCGTCGAGGCCCTCGACGTAGACGCCGGCCGATCGGCCGGTACGGCTCGTGCGCGGCATCTTGGTGACCGTGGTCGGCAGTTGCTCGGCCTCGCCGCCGTGCAGTTCGCGGTCGAGGCGCTGCAC
>Ga0187847_10000475_pt1 | contig 44557 bp, 41 predicted proteins | sample June2016WEW_4_10_FD_132458 | JGI IMG/M metagenome (GOLD analysis project Ga0187847, IMG submission 132458) | Peatland microbial communities from SPRUCE experiment site at the Marcell Experimental Forest, Minnesota, USA - June2016WEW_4_10 | ecosystem: Environmental > Terrestrial > Soil >...
GGTTTCTTACATTGAACTTTGTCTGTATTACGTGGATACTGTTTCGCGCCTCAAACTTTGGTGTCGCTTGGATTATGTTGCGGCGTTACCTGCTTCTGGATCACGGAGGCCCGGATACAATTCCGTTGTGGCTGGCCTGGCTAGGCCCCGCGCTGTTGATTGTGCAGTATTCGATGCGCCGTGCCCAACTGCAGAAACGCATGTGCCAGCTACAACTGCCGACCTTCGCCTTTGCGTACGGCCTGATCTGGTCCCTGGCGATCGCTCTGCTTCCACTTGGCTACAGGCCGTTCATTTACTTCCAGTTCTAGAGCGAGTCTCCAGCGCAAGTTCTATCTCTGGCCTCGCTTTGAAACAGAACAATTAGACTAGTCTTCGAGAAGCTTGCCGGCACGTTTCTTCCTGATCCACCACCAGGCAAAACCTATGACCGCCAGGACGCCGACGATGACGACTACGGTCAGGGCGTGGTGCGCCACGATCTGGACGGCACCGGGGCCAAGTTTCATGACCAGAAGTGAGAGCAGCAGCCAGCGGACCATGCGGCCACAGAAGACGGCCAGCATGAAAGGAATGACGCGCACTTCGAAGACACCGGCAGCAAAGACAAAGGCCTTCCATGGGGTAGGCGGGGGCAGCATGGAGGGAATCATCATGGCCAGAAACTCCTGCTTCTCGAAGCGGGCTCGCATCTGGTCGAAGCGCGCGCGGTTGACACGCTTGAGCAGGAAGAGTTCTCCGCCGGCGCGGCCGAGGCCGTAGGGAAGCAAGCCGCCGATGGAGGAACCGATGGCGGCGAGCAGGCAATAGAGCCAGAAGCGTCCCTTGTCATTCCAAACGGAGAAAGCTAAGAATGCATCCATAGGAACGGGGATGGTGGATGAGTCGAGTAGAGCGAGAGCGCCCATGCCCCAGATGCCGAATTTGGCCAGGAAGGGCAGGAGCACTAGATTCAGCTTGGCCATCCAGTGAACGAAAAACTGCTTCAAACGGGGTCCCCTTCCACCCTGAATACCGTCTTATATCAGTGTCTATTGTACGAGCCGGGGTGCTACGCACTAATACGGGCCGAATGAGAGAATAGAAGGAAAGGACCTGAAGCGGAGTCAGTGGGTGTGTGTGCCCCGGTGGCTACCGCAGAATGCATGCTCTCCATCAAAGCGCCAAACGACTTGAACGAGGCCGACCCTCCGACTGACCACCCCGTCGACGGAGACCTGTCGCCGGGGACCCCGGAAGACCACCCCAGCGACGGAGACCTGTCTCCGGTGGTTCGGGGATCACGCTGGGTGGACTACGATACCCACGAGCTGCTGGAGATGATCAGCGAGCTCGAGGACGAGCGGCGCTGGGCTCGGCTTCGAGAAGGCGCGCTGTGGGCGGTGCTTCTGCACGCAGCAATTATCCTAGCCCTGTTCTTGCTGCCCAAATACATCTTTCAGCCGCGGGTCATTGAACCGAGTACGCCGAAAGCGCACGACGAGTGGACCTACCTGGATTCGCCGATTGAGCGTCCAAAGCTGCCCACGCAAAAGCCTACTGTGACTCCGCCCCCCGTGAGACCGCAAATCGACAGGAAGACACTGGAGGCGATGAACCGGCCCACACCTGCTGCGCCTGCTCCGACCCCACAGCCGCAGCAGGCTGTACCGGCTCCTGCGCAGCCTCCGCCGCCACCGCAGCCGACTCCGCAAACGCAGCAATCGCAGGTTGAGGCGCCGCGTCCGCAGGCTGTTCCGGCGCGTCCCAGTTTCAGCATGGGCTCGCAGAACCCGATTGACCAGTTGCACCAGGCAATGAAAGACGCATCGCGGAATCCTGGTTCGGGCGGCTCGGGCAACTTAGGTGGGGGTGGGCTGGCGATGCATCCGGGAGCCGGCACGGGTGGCGTGGAGGTGCTGAGCGATACGCAGGGCGTGGACTTCGGGCCGTGGCTGCGACGGTGGCATTTTGAGACGCAGAAGACCTGGGACCCGCTTATACCCGATGAGGTGAACCCACCGATTCTGAAGAAGGGGCAGGTGCTGATTCACTTCAAAGTGCTGCCCGACGGACGGATCATGGACGGGAGCATGATGCTGGAGGGGCGGTCGGGCGATACGGCTCTGGATCGCGCGGCGTGGGGCGCGCTGCAAGGATCGAATTATCCGCCGCTGCCAAGGGATTTCCACGGACCTTATCTGGAACTGCGGGCGCTGTTCATGTACAACATGCAGACGCAGTAAAGCAGCGAGTCCGCAGGTCGGCGAGTTGGCGATTCGCTACACAGGAAAAAATTTGCGCAGCTGCAAAATCGAGGGGTCTAGAGGTCTCGAAACGAGGCGCGAATCGTCTGCTAAAAGGCTGCGAAGAGAGCCACGCGTCAATTGAGGGCGAACACGCAGACCTGTAAGGCCTACAAAAAGTAGGAAACGCCTACGTAGAAGTAGTATCAAAGTCTGAAATAAGGCCAATTTAAGCTGTTTTGGCGGCGATTCAGGCGTAGAAATTCTCAGGATACCCCCGCCGAATTCGAAGAATTTCCGGCCGGGCTACGGCTTGGGCTCGGTGGAATTCAGGAATTCGATGAGGTAGTCCTTCCAGATTGCGGCGACGGTGTGGGTGCCGTGACCTCTTGTGGCGTCGGAGATGGGGATCATGATGAAGCGGGCGTTGGGCATGCGCTTGACCTGTCTTTCGGCGATGCCCAGTTCGGGCGGGTTGATGTAGTCGTCTGCCGAATTGATCCAGAGGACCGGCGTGGTGATCTTTTCCAGATTTGGGCTGGGATCGTAGTTCCGGCTTGCGTTCACGTAGAAGATCAGGTCGTTGGCGTCCGTGGTGGCCATGGTGCGCGCGAGGTACTGGTCGACATACTTCTCCGCAAGGTCGCGCGTCGGCGCCTGCTTCTGCATCTGCAACGGACTGGAGCCCATGACGAGGAGCATCTCGTTGGCGGTGCGGAGGCCTTGGATCGGCTCGGATTTGTATTCGCCGTCGAGCCATGCCGGGTCCTGCTTAATGGCTTGGATGGCCATGTAGCGCATCATGCGGTTGCGGCCGGCGATCTGGACGGGCAGGCAGGCGAAGGGCGCGAGGGCGTCCATGAAGCCGGGATAGGTTTCACCCCAGACGAAGGACTGCATGCAACCCATGGAGGTGCCGAGGATGAGACGGAGATGGTCGATTTTCATCTGGTCGAGCATGAGGCGCTGGCTGCGCACCATGTCGTCGTAGTCGTATGCGGGGAAGTGGGCGTGCAGGCCGTCGGATGGCTTGGAGCTTTGGCCGTGGCCGATGTCGTCGGGGAGGATGAGGAAGTATTTCGTGATGTCGAAGGGTTGGCCGGGGCCGAAGAGGACGTTGGAGAAGACGGGATTCATGAGGGAGTGGGCGTTGCCGCCGGTGCCATGAAGCAGGAGAACGGCGTTGTCGACGTGGCCAGCGGCGTTGCGATGGGGCGTGCCGAGGGTGAGGTAGTGGAGCTTGAGTTCAGGGAGGGTTTCGCCGGTGCCGAAGCGGAAGTTGGGGAGGGTGACGGCGCCGTCGGTGGTGGGCCAGGTTACAGCTGGAGCTGGCTGCGCGGCGGGTGGGGTTGCGGGGGGCATGGACATTGTTTGGCATAGGGCGGCTGCGCTGAAGAGCAGAGTGGACGCGATGGGAAGACGGGCGATGCGTGGGGGCATTCGGGACTCCTGTGCTGCTCGAATCGAGGATAGCTTTTTGTTGGCAATTCGCAAAGGGGATGAAGGAGTTGGGAAGGCTGCGGGTCCTGGATTGCCTACCAACCGACCAGAGCCTCTCAGTGCATTGCCCTGAAGTCACCAAATGACAGCAAATATCGCGAACGCAGGCGTCTGCTAGACTGTTGAAGAAATTTGCGAGTGGGGTGATCTATGCGTCTTCTGTATGTTTGCACCGCTTTGATTCTAGGAGGCTGTACGCTCGCGGGCTCCGCGCAAGCGGGCTCAACGAGCGCAAAGGTGGCCACCCAAATGTCACCGGTACAGGCGCAGGAAGAGTTGCTGAACCTCTTCGAGCAGGAATTTATGGGAGTCGCGCAGGCGATGCCTGCTGACAAATACGGCTTTGCGCCTACTACTGCAACCTTCGCGATCTCCCAGGGCGCGAAGTTTGGCGGAGTTCGCACGTTCGCGCAGGAAATATCACATGTCACGACGGCAAACTACTACTTCGCTTCGAAGATTCTTGGGGAGAAGATGCCGGTTGATCCGAAAAGCATCGATAGTCTGACGACGAAGGAGGAACTCCTGAAGGCTGCCGCGGATTCTTTCGTCTATGCACACAAGGCGCTCGCAACGATTACTCCGGAGAATGCCTACACCACTATTGACGGTGTCGACGGTCTGCACACGCGGTCGGTCGTCGCATCCTTCATCTCTGCTCACGGATACGACCACTATGGGCAGATGGTGGAGTATCTGCGCATGAACGGCGTTGTGCCTCCAGGCTCGAAGTGAGCCCATCCAGGATCTCTGCCCGTGTTTCGCTGTTCGGGTCCCGAGAGAAGTACTGGACGACGATCCGACTTGGATTTGGTCAATGAGCGGTAAGGGCTGATGTCGTCAACCGGCCATCGAACTCGGCACGGTCGCTCGCCGCTAGCCGCGATCCCTCTCATTTCAAAGTCGCTAAATCACCGAGTCGCGACTCCAATCGTCCAACGAACAAGCACGCTTCTAGGGCTTGCTCATTCTGAGTTGTAATCTTAGAGTATCGCCATGCGCAATGCGACCCAGTTCGCGCTGATGCTCATCGCCAGCAGCCTGGCAGCGCACGGCCAGCACTTTCGTCAGGTCAGGATTCCCACGGGGCCCAGCGCACGGTGGATCGCCGTCGCCGACGTCAATCACGATCGCAATCCGGACATCGTCGTCGCCAACGCAGGCTCGGACAGTGCCGACTCCGGCACCATCACCGTATTGCTCGGCGATGGTCGCGGAGGCTTTCACCCTGCGCCCGGCTCACCTTTTCCCGCCGGTCATTTACCTAATGATGTCGCGATTGGGGATATGAACAATGACGGCAACCTTGATCTAGTCGTCGCCAACCACCAGTCGCCCTATCTGCGCGTCTTCCTTGGCGATGGTCGTGGAGGCTTTCATCTTGCGCCCGGCTCGCCCGTCGACGCCCACTCTCACCCGCATCCGCATGGCGTCGTTGTCGCTGACTTTGACTCCGATCGCAAACTCGACGCTGCCACCGACAGCTGGGGGAACAATCAGATTGAAATTCTCCGCGGAGATGGCACAGGGCGCCTTCTGGCGCCAGGCAAATACTTCCTCACAGGCCACCGTCCTTACGAACGTCTCCGCACTGCGGACTTTAACCATGACGGCCATCCGGACATCGTCACTACGAATCTCGACGACGATACAGTCTCCGTGCTGCTCGGTGATGGCCGTGGCGGCCTGCAAAACGCCGTTGGTTCACCGTTCCCTGCAGGCGCCAAACCTTGGCAGGTTGCCATCGATGATCTCAACAACGACGGCAACCCTGATCTAATCGTCATCCCCTATCAGCGCGACATCACCAATCCGGCTGAAAATGCCGTCTCAGTCTTACTTGGTGACGGGCACGGCGGCTTCCGTCCCATGTCTGGCTCTCCGCTTCCTCTGTCAAGGTGTCGCGGCCCCAACAGTGTCGCCGCTGGAGACCTTACTGGCGATGGAACAAAATCTGTCGTGGTCACCTGCGCGGAGAGCCGAACGATGCTCATTTACCACCGGGGTAAAGATGGAGTATTTACTTCGACAACTTCTTCTATCGCTGGTGGCTGGGGATCCGTTGCTATCGCGCGCCTTACGGCGGACCGGCGGAGTGCAATCCTCACAGCTAATGCCGATGCCGGTTCCATCACGATCTACTTTCCAGACTAGCCTATACATAATCTGCTCGCGACTGAACATCACGATCTTCGCCCGGTCAACTGCCGAACTACCTCAACGAGCAAATTATCGCCGAGTCACTCTTCGACGGAGTATGGGCGGCAACCCGGAAATTCCACTATTGCCCGAGATTTAGGCCCGCAAAATACGGCTTCCGTGAAACGCTGGGGCGCGCTAGAATTTTGGTGTGCGCTATGTTTAGCCGTTCCGCAGTTCGCATTTCTTCGACGCCTGTGTTGAAGCGGTTTCGCCGCGGCCGGCCTGACCGTGGACGGCGCTCCTCCTGCTGAGTAATCTTATTCCCGATGATATTTGGGCCTCCCTGGTCTTGGAGACGAGTCGCGGGCGCCCGGTGATGTGCAGGGAAAAGGTGAATAGCGCTTCGGCAGGGGCTAAAGCCCGGCTCACTTTTGGGGCTTTATCGGCACGACTGAACAGCTTGGTGAAAAAGGCGAGCATTGAGGCTGAATTCTAGAAAACATGGCGCAGGGGCTAAAGCCCGACATTGAGCGCATTGCGCTTGCGGCACGGCTAAAGCCATGCCCTGATACAAAGCGCGCCCAAAGCGGAGTTTTTCACCAAGCTGTGAAGTCATGCCCTGATACAAAGCCTGCCAGAGACTACCTTTCAACAAACTGTAAAGTCGTGGCGTGATACCAGGTCTTGACTCAATGGTTTGTGCCTGCACAGGTTTGATTTTCGTTTCTCGTGATCCATCCGCCGATGCGGATAGAAAGGCTTCCTCAAAATGAACAGCTTTGCCAGCCGGACTACGCTTACTTCGCGTGGCCGGACCTATACGTTTTTTAGCCTGCCGGCGCTGACGGCGCGCGGTTTTAACCTGAGCCGCTTGCCCTTCAGCTTGAAGATTCTGCTGGAAAACCTGCTGCGCCGCGAGGATGGCGTGAATGTGACGGCGGCGGATATTGACTTTCTGGGCAAGTGGGATGCAAAGGCCGAGCCCAGCCGGGAGATTGCTTACATGCCGGCGCGGGTACTGATGCAGGACTTTACCGGCGTGCCGGCGGTGGTGGACCTGGCGGCGATGCGCGATGCGATCAAGACGCTGGGCGGCGACCCGGAGCGGGTGAATCCGCTGGTGCCGGCGGAGCTGGTGATTGACCATTCTGTGCAGGTGGATGAGTTTGGGACGGCGGGCGCGTACGACGCGAATGCGCTGCTGGAGTTCCAGAGAAACCGGGAGCGGTATGCGTTTTTGAAGTGGGGACAGACGGCGTTCCGCAACTTCAGCGCGGTGCCGCCGGGGATGGGGATTTGCCACCAGGTGAATTTGGAATACCTGGCGCGGGTGGTATTTACGACGGAGATTGGCGGGGAGATGTTTGCGTATCCCGACACGCTGGTGGGCACCGACTCGCATACGACGATGATTAACGGGCTGGGTGTACTGGGGTGGGGCGTGGGCGGCATTGAGGCCGAGGCGGCGATGCTGGGGCAGGCCGTGTCCATGCTGGTGCCGCAGGTGGTGGGCTACAAGCTGACTGGCAAGCTGCGTGAGGGCGCGACGGCAACGGACCTGGTGTTGACCGTGACGCAGGCGCTGCGCAAGTTGGGCGTGGTGGGCAAGTTTGTGGAGTTTTATGGGCCGGGGATTGCAGAGCTGCCGCTGGCGGACCGGGCGACGATCAGCAATATGGCTCCCGAGTATGGCGCGACTTGCGGGATCTTCCCGGTGGATGCGGAGACGTTACGCTATCTGCGGCTCACGGGGCGCAGCGAAGATCAGATTGCGCTGGTGGAGGCCTATTACAAAGCGCAAGGGTTATTCCATCGGGCCGAGTCAGCAGAGGCTGAGTACACGCAGACGTTGGAACTGGACCTGAGCGCCGTGGAGCCGAGTGTGGCGGGACCGAAGCGGCCTCAGGATCGCGTGCTACTGAAGGACGCGGCGGCCAGCTTTCAACAGCAATTGCCAACGCTGCTGGCGCCGACGGCAAAGCCGCTGGGAATGCGGACGGCGGCTGCGTGGAAGCGCGATGCGGTGACGGATGCAGCTATTGGAAATGCAGGTCCTTCGACTCCGCTTCGCTCCGCCCAGGATGACCGTGCTTTCTCAGTGACGACAACAGTGAGGGAACGCTTTGGGGTTGATCCGGACAGGTACCTGGATCATGGGTCGGTGGTGATTGCGGCGATCACGAGCTGCACAAATACGTCGAATCCATCGGTGATGGTGGCGGCGGGAATATTGGCGAAGAAGGCCGTCGAAAAAGGACTGACGGTGCCGCCGTGGGTGAAGACTTCTCTGGCGCCAGGTTCACGCGTGGTGACGGACTACTACACGAAGGCGGGGCTGCTGCCATATCTCGAAAAGCTGCGCTTTAATGTGGTGGGCTATGGATGCACCACTTGCATTGGGAACTCAGGGCCGCTGCCGACCGATGTTTCAAAGAGCATTGACGAACATGGGTTGGTGGCGGTGAGCGTGCTGAGTGGCAACCGCAACTTTGAAGGACGCGTGAATGTGGATGTGCGCGCGAACTACTTGATGAGTCCGCCGCTGGTTGTGGCGTATGCGTTGGCGGGCCGGATCGGGCACAATTTCGAAACTGATCCATTGGGCACGAACGGGGATGGGCAGCCAGTTTATCTGAGGGATATTTGGCCGACGCAGCAAGAGGTCGCAGAGGCGATTGAAAAGGGATTGTCGAGCGAGAGCTTCCGCAAGGAGTACGCGACGGTTTCAGATGGGGATGCGAACTGGCAGGGACTGAAGTTTCCTACGGGCGACGTTTACCAGTGGGAACCGGACTCGACTTACATTCGCAAAGCGCCATATTTTGACGGGATCACGCAGACGCCGGCGCCGGTGAAGGATATTGTGGGTGCGCGGGTGCTGGCGGTGCTGGGCGACTCGGTGACTACGGATCATATTTCTCCGGCAGGAAACATCAAGGCGAACGGGCCGGCGGGGAAATATCTCTCGGAGCACGGGGTGAAGCCGACGGATTTCAACAGCTACGGATCGCGTCGCGGGAACCACGAGGTGATGGTGCGCGGGACGTTTGCGAATGTGCGCTTGCGGAACAAGCTGGCGCCGGGGACCGAAGGCGGCGTGACGCGGCTGCTGCCGGAGGGCGAGGGCATGTCGATCTTCGACGCAAGCGTGAAGTACGCCGAACGAGGCGTGGCGCTGGTGATTCTGGCGGGCAAGGAGTACGGGTCTGGGTCGTCGCGCGACTGGGCGGCAAAGGGGCCGAATCTGCTGGGAGTGCGGGTGGTGATTGCGGAGAGCTTTGAGCGCATACACCGGTCGAACCTGGTGGGCATGGGGATTCTGCCGCTGCAATTTGAAGAGGGACAGAGCGCGGGATCGCTGGGGTTGACGGGCGAGGAGGTTTACGACTTTTCGGGACTGGCCACGCTTTTGACGGAGAGGTTTGCTTCAGGGAAAATTCTACGCGTGAAGGCAACGACGACCGAGGGCGAGGTGAAGCAGTTTGACGCAAAGGTGCGCATCGATACACCGCAGGAGATCGAGTACTTCGAACACGGCGGGATTCTGCAGTACGTGGTGCGGCAGTTGGCTGCGAAATAGAGCACCTGCGCGCTAGATCGCGGGAAACGAAAACGCCACTCCGGTTGGAGTGGCGTTTTTGTATTCGCAGGCGGCCGATTACTTGTGACGAGGATTCGACTTGGCCGGCGTGGGTGCCGGGCGTTTCGGCTTCGCAGGCGTAGCCGACTCTTCTGCGGGGGGCGTCGGGACTGCATCCTCATCGTGTGGAGTGAAGAAGCGGACGCCTTCCTGGTTGTGCTCGCCGAGAACGTGCAGGCGGAGGAAGTTGGTGGAACCGGATTTGGTGCGGGTTCCGGCGACGATGGCGATGACCTCGCGAGGCCGCACATATCCATGCTGCTCAAGCAGGCTCTCGGCGACATCGACCAGAGCCTCGGTGGAGTTGACCTTGGGGCAGCGGATTGGCGTGGTACCCCAGAGCAGGTTGAGGCGGTTGATAGTGATGTCGAGAGGGCTGAGCGCGAAGATGGGCGCCGAAGGGTGATACTTCGAAAGCTGGCGGGCGGTGGCTCCGGACTCAGTGAAGAGCGCGATGCCGCGCAGGTCAAGGTCGTCGGCAGCGTGGGCCGTGGCTTCGCAGATGGTTTCCGCGATGGAGAGACGGCTGAGGCGCTGACGAGGCTCGGAGTAAGTAAGTTCCTTGATGTGGATTTCGGCTTCAGTGACGATACGCGCCATCATGGCAACGGTCTCGACGGGATACTTGCCAACCGCTGATTCGCCAGAGAGCATGACGGCGTCTGTGCCGTCATAAACGGCATTGGCGACATCGGAAACCTCGGCGCGCGTGGGCCGCGGGTTCTCGATCATGGATTCAAGCATCTGCGTCGCGGTGATGACCGGCTTTGAGTACTCGGCGGCGCGGCGGATGATGTGCTTCTGGATGGCCGGGACTTTCTCCGGAGGAACCTCGACACCCAGGTCGCCTCTGGCCACCATGATGCCGTCGGCTGCCAGCAGGATGCTGTCGAGATGTTCAATGGCCTGAGGCTTCTCAAGCTTGGCGACGATCCAGGTTTCGCTGCCATAGGCGGAGACGCGATTGCGAACCAGACGGACATCCTCAGCGGTACGGACGAAGGAGACGGCGATGGCGTCCACACCGTTCTTGAGCGCAAATTCCAGGTCCTCGGAGTCTTTCTCGGTTAGCGAGGGGACGCGTACCGCAATGCCCGGCAGGTTGATGCCCTTGTTTTCGCCGAGCATGCCTCCGTTGATGATTTCGCAGACCACATCCTCGTCGATGACTTCATGGACGCGGAGTTCAATGAGGCCGTCGGAGAGCAGAATGCGTGAACCCTGCTCAACGTTTTCAGCCAGGGTCTTGAAAGTGGTTCCAACCAGGGATGCGGTTCCTGGAACTTCACGGGGCGTGATGGTGAGGCGGCCGCCGGCTTTGAGCATTACCGGTTGGTGATCTTTGAGTTTGGAAGTCCGGATCTTGGGGCCTTGCAGATCGGCCAGGATACAGAGGGGTTTTTTCTCCTCGCGGCTTACTTTGCGGATCATCTGGATCAGCGCCAGCTTCTCCTCGTGGGTGCCATGGGAGAAGTTCAGGCGAACCACATCGATGCCGGCACGAACCAGGTCCCGAAAGACGGGCTCGGTATTGGAGGCGGGCCCAAGGGTAGCTACAATTTTCGCGCGGCGTTGGGATGGGACATCGTTCGGACTAAGTTCTGCGTAGGGCATTAAGTTGCTCCAAAAAAGGTTCAAATGGGTAAGAAATTCGAGTGGATTGGGACCCGCTTCATTGTACACGGGGGGCTAGAGTTCACCTCGTGGTCAAAACCTGTGGCTGGAGGCCGCGGACAAGACCTCTGCTTTATCAAGTATGCACGGCGGGAGATACGTTGGTCCGTGAGTCGTGTCACTGACCGCGAAGCGCCAAATCAGATTTGGCCGGAAGCTACGGATTTCGTCAGCCGATTGAGGAAGATGGCGCCGTTGAGCTCCGCGCCGATGAGGACGCTGAACGCGGTCATGTAGAGCCAAACCAGCGTAGCGATTCCGGCGCCAAAGGGGCCGTAGAACACGGAATAGTCGGCGATGCGTGTGACGTACCAGCCGAAGGCGAGCGTGGAGGGAAACCAGAGCAGAGTCGCGGTGATGGCGCCGGGAGCGACCCATAACCAGTGTTCCTTGCGCTTGGTGCCGAAGTGATAGAGGGCGCTGAGAACGGTGACGCCGGTGAGCAGAGCGATAGACCATCGCACCAGCCGCCAGAAGACGAGGACGACAAGACGCAGTTCGTGGTCAGCGTTGTTGATCATCCAGATTTCGATCTGGTGGCCGAAGACGACGACCAGGGTAGCCAGGGACAACGGAACCAGGGCCAGCGGAACCAGCAGAAGAGCGCGTATCCGGCGTCCCCAAAAACTCCAGGCATCGCGCGGGAGCCGGTAAGCGCGGCGAAAACCCTCCATGAGCGAGAGCATCATGCCGAGGCCGGCAAAGACGCTGAGGGTGGTGGCTGAAAGGATGACCTGGCCGGAATGAATGCGGCGGGACAGCAGATAGGACTGCAGCAGGTCGAGGGTGTCGGCGGGCAGAAACTGCAGGAAAGTGGTGCGGAACTCGCTTCCGAGCCTGGTTCCCTCCGGCACCGAGGCAAGGAGCGTGGTGAGGACCAGGACGGCGGGAAAGAGCATGAGCATCCCGGAGTAGGCCACGGCCTTGGCGGTGTTGATGACGTCGTGATCGAGGGCCTGAACGACGGCATCGCGGAGATTGATGAGGAAGATTTTCATGCGCGTCAAAGGCAAGAGTAGAGCATTTCGACGGGTTCCGGCGAGGGGAGTGTCGCTCGAACACGGAGTAGCCCTCAAGATTGTGATGCGCTTGCTGGATCTCGGGAATCCGAGCATCCGTTGCGGCTACGCATCAAGACGCTTCAGTGGCACCAGCATCGGCGTAAGGGGGACGACCGGAGCCTGACGATCACTCGTCAAACGAATTATCATGGCCGGAGCATGAAATCCTTTTCCTTCGATCCTCTGCGGAACCTGTTTGCACTTCTGTTTCTTGTAGGCACTGCCTGTATACCCGGCACCGCCCAGACCAAGCCTATTCCAAATCCACAGTTAGCTTCAAAAGAACTGAATGCACGCGTTGACGCGCTCTTGAGGAAGATGACGCTCGACGAGAAGATCGGGCAACTGGTGCAATTTTCGGCCGGGTATGCGTCGGGGCCGAATGCGTCGAATTTGAAGTATGACGAACTAGTGAGAAAAGGACAGTTGGGATCGATGCTGAACGTGGTGGGAGCTGAGGCGACCAACCACTATCAGCGCATTGCCGTGGAGAAATCGCGGCTGCACATCCCCATCCTATTCGGGCAGGACGTGATTCACGGGCACCGGACGACGTTTCCGGTTCCGCTGGCGCTGGCTGCAAGCTGGGACCCCAAGGTGGCTGAACTGGTGGCGCGCACCGGCGCGGTGGAAGCCCGCGCAGACGGACTTCGGTGGGTCTTCTCGCCAATGGTGGACATTGCGCGCGACCCGCGATGGGGACGGATTATCGAGTCGGCGGGCGAGGACCCTTACCTTGGTTCGGCGCTGGCACGGGCGTGGGTCAAGGGCTATCAACAGGACGATCTTTCGAAGCCGGATTCGGTGGCCGTGAGTGTGAAGCATTTTGCGGCGTACGGCGCGGCCATTGCGGGGCGCGACTACAACGCAGCAGACCTGAGCGAGATTACGCTGCGGCAGGTTTACCTGGAGCCATATCGTGCCGCAGTGGAAGCGGGCGCGGCTACGATGATGAGTTCGTTCAACTCCATCAATGGAGTTCCCGCAACGGCGGACCCATTTACGCTGACGCAGATTCTGCGCAAGGAGTGGGGATTCGACGGGTTCGTGGTTTCGGACTGGGGTGCTGTTGCTGAGCTGATTAACCACTCCATTGGCGATGGACCCACCGTGGCGCGCAAAGCACTCGAGGCCGGCGTGGATATGGACATGGAGGGAAACCTCTATGGAACGGTGCTGGCAGCGCAGGTGCGCGCGGGCAAGATTCCTGAGAGTGTGGTGGACGGGGCGGCGCGGCGGGTGCTGCGGGTGAAGTTTGCGTTGGGCTTGTTTGACCATCCTTACACCGAAGTGGGACCAGCCTACGACGCTACGCCGGAGCGCCGGGCGCTGGCGCGCAAAGTGGCCGCGGAGACGTTTGTGCTGCTGAAGAACGATCCGGTGGAAGGAGTGGGCACGCTGCTGCCGCTGACTGCGAAGATAAAGAAGGTTGCGTTGATTGGGCCGCTGGCGGATGACAAGCAGGAGATGTTGGGCGCGTGGGCTGTGACGGGTGATCCGAAGTATGCAGTGACGCTGCGGACTGCGCTCAAGGAGCGGCTCGGCGACAGGCTGCTGTATGCGGAGGGGTGCGGACTGCTGAGCGGTCCGGATGAAAACGTGCTGAGCCGGGTGAACTTCAGCGGACCGTCTGCGCCCGATGAGCATCTGCCGGTGCCCGATGATGACAAGACCATCGCCGAGGCGGTGGAGACGGCGAAGAAAGCCGACGTGGCGATACTGGCGCTGGGCGAACCGGCAAACTGGATGGAAGGCGAGGCTTCGAGCCGTGCCCACCTGGGTTTCACAGGTGCGCAGGAAAAGCTGCTGAAGGCGGTTGTAGCTACGGGCAAGCCGGTGATCCTGGTGGTGCTCGCGGGGCGGCCTCTGGAGTTAAAGTGGGCCGCGGAGCATGTGCCGGCGATTCTGGAAGCATGGAGCCCTGGAATCGAGGCCGGCCACGCGGTGGCCGATGTCCTTTTTGGCGACGTGAATCCTTCGGGTAAGTTGCCTTCGAGTTTTCCGCGAGCCGTGGGGCAGGAGCCGCTTTACTATGCGCAGTTCCCGACAGGAAGGCCGGCGCATGGGGATCTGAGTCATTTTCCGCAAGACGCTGCGGAGAAGTTCGTGTCGCGGTATATGGATGAGGACAACTCGGCGTTGTTCCCCTTTGGATGGGGGCTGAGCTATACCCGGTTCAGCTACTCGCAGCCGACGATCAGCCACGCCGAGGTTCCGGTGAAGGAGGTTCTGGCGTCGCGGAGTGAGCCGGTAACGATGGTAGGCGTGGATGTGAAGAACACCGGGAACGTGGCGGGGACTGAAGTTGTGCAGCTTTACATACGCAACACAGCGGCGAGCGTGGAACAGCCAGTGCGGGAGCTGAAGGGATTTGCACGCGTCACGCTGGCACCGGGCGAACAGAAGCATGTGGAGTTTCCGCTGGGGTTCGACGAGTTGAATTTCTATAACGTGGAGATGCAGCGCACGGTGGAACCAACAACCTACAAGATCTGGGTGGGTGGGAGTTCGCTGGCTACACAGGAGACTAGCCTGTCGGTGATCGAGTGAAGACAGATTTCAGGTGACAGATTGCAGATCATAGCCGTGAGTGAGCACTCAATTCGCCGGGTGCAGATGCTTGAAGAGGCTTTCGAAGCAGCCGGGGAGTTGGGCGTCCCATTGGGTCCAGTTGTGGCCACCGGGTTTGGTGTGGAATTCATAGGAGAAATGGTGATCGCGTAGGCGGGCGGCGAATCTTTGGTTTGGTTCGAGGAGAGGCTCCTGTTCTCCGGCAGTCATGAAGAGGTAGGGCGTCTGAACCGGGTTGGCGGATTGGACGAGTAGAAATGGGTCGCTGGTCCGGCGCGTCTCGCTATTAGATGGGCCGAAGATGGTTCGGATCCTCCACCATTCTCCGAGACGTTTGGGGCTGAGCCCCCGGTGGAGGATGTCGATGGATGGACTGAGCGCAGCCACATAGACGAATAGATCGGGCCGGCTGAGCGCCAGTTTGAGGGCCGCAAAACCGCCCATGGAGATTCCGACAATTGCGCGACCTTCGCGGCCCTTGGCGGCTGGAAATCGTTCTTCCACATCGGAGATCAAGTCGTTCACGATGTAAGTTTCGTACTTGTCTTCCGGCTTTTCCGCAGCATTCATATAGTAAGAGAACGCGCCCTCCGGCATGACGAGAATCAGGCCGCCCGAGTTATCTGGTGCGGCATAGCGGGCCACGTCAGAATAATTCGACCAGTCGCGGAACCCCCCATTCCCGCCGTGGAGTAGATAGACAACGGGGAACTTTTGGCCTGAGACCGGTTTTGCGGGGAGATAGACGCGGTAGGGCATGTTGCGGTTGAGGGCGGGGCTGAAGAATGTCACGTCTTGCATTGCGACGCCGGGGAATTGGCGGGGATGGTCGGGTAAGAGCTGTTGAGCCTGGTGACAGGAGATGAGAGACAGAGCGAGTGGAATCAAAGGCAGTAGCGTTGCCAACCGGATTCGTGCATTTTTCATTGAGAATGCGATTCTAACTCGACTTTTATGCGGGGTGGGCGGGTACACTGGCGTGAACCACATGAACTAGAGGAGGGTAACCCATGCAAACGCGGATACAAGGCACGACTATGCCCGTGCTTGATGTGCAGCTGAACCCGAACGAGAGCGTGTTCTCAGAGAGCGGCGAGCTCTCGTGGATGACAGCTTCAATCCAGATGACGACGCATACGCAGATGGGCGGGGGCGGCGGGCTGTTTGGAGTTCTGAAGCGGGTAGCCGGCGGCGGCAGCCTGTTCATGACCGAGTATCGAGCCTACCAGTATCCGGGTGAGGTAAGTTTTGCGACCAAGGTGCCGGGACATATCGTGCCGATTCAGGTGGGGCCGGGACAGGAGTTCCTGATTCACCGGCATGGATTTTTGTGTGCGACCGATGGAGTGACCATCGGCGTGGGTTTTCAGCAATCGCTGGGTGCGGGCATCTTTGGCGGGAACGGATTCCTGCTGCAGAAGGTCGCCGGGCAAGGGACGGCGTGGCTGGAGTTGAGTGGCGAATTGATTTTGAAAGACCTGGCGCCGGGCGAAGTGCTGCGCGTGCATCCGGGACACGTTGGAGCCTTCCAGTCGTCAGTAGCGTTCCAGATCACGATGGTTCCGGGACTGAAGAACGCGATCTTCGGCGGAGACGGAATCTTTCTTGCGGTGTTGCAGGGGCCGGGCCGGGTGTGGCTGCAGACGTTGCCGATTTCGAGGCTGGCGCACCAGATTGGCGAATATCTGCCGCGAAACGGCGAGTCGCGGCAGGTGGGGCCGGCGGCCGGCGGAGCGCTGCTGGGCGGGATTGTGGGCTCAATTCTGGGCGGAGATCAGTAAAAGCAATCGTCAGCTGTCAGTTCTCGGGGCTCCCCACCTTTGCGGGTGGGTGAGCGAGAATAGGGCATGGCTCAGGATGCAGGGAATCCGCGCAGCTTGCGCGGCGACATTGTGTTTGCGTTTGCACTGGCGCTGGCCTGCGGGCTGGCGTGGCTGGTGCGCGATGTGCTGTTGCTGCTGTATGTGAGCGCGCTGTTTGCCGTGGTTCTGACGCCGGTGGTGCGATTCACTTCCGACATTCGGATTTGGCGCTGGCAGCCTTTCAAGGGGACGGCGGTTCTTGTCCTGATGCTGGTTCTGGCTGCTGCGCTTACAGCGTTCGGTTTCCTGGCGCTGCCTCCGGTGATACGAGACTTGCAGCAGTTCAGCGGAGAAGCACCTTCAAGGCTGCCGCAGATTGTGGCCAAGTTCAAGACAATCCCTTATGTCGACCGCTTGAATACCGATGAGGTTATCGCCAAGGCGCAGGACTTGGCCAGCCAAGGAGCAACAAGTCTGCTGCTTTCGATCAAGGATTGGGCGGGCGGCCTCTTCCGTATTCTGATGGGCGTTGTCCTCACGATTTACTTCATTGCCGAAGGCGAGCACACATACAACTGGTTCCTTTCGTTCTTTCCGGTGGAGAAGCGTCACCGGCTGGATAAGGCGCTGCGGCGAGCCGAGATTCGCATGGGCAAATGGCTCCTGGGGCAGGGCAGCCTGATGCTGATTCTGGGAGCGATCAGCACGCTTGTGTTTCTGTCCCTGCATATTCGCTATGCGTATGCCCTGGGCGTGATGACGGGGTTGCTGAACATCATTCCAGTGTTGGGAGCGGCGATCAGTATCGTGATTGCGCTGCTGGTCGCGGCAATCGATTCCTGGACCGGCGTGATTTGCATTGCTGTCTTCTACCTGCTTTATCTGCAGCTTGAAAACTCGTACCTGACTCCGCGCATTATGAGAAAGAGCGTGGATCTGCCGGGGCTGGCGATTCTGGTGGCGTTGCTGCTTGGCTCAGCACTGGAGGGGGTAGTGGGGGCGATGGTCTCAGTACCCACCGCCGTGCTGGTGGCTGTGCTGCTGGATGAATACCTGGTACAGAAGGATGACCCGTCAGACGCGGCGGTTGGTTAGCAAGTTGGAGCGGCAGAGGGTAACTGTACGCTGGCACGCGAGTCAAAGTATTGACCATTCTCTATTACCTGGAGGGTTGAACTGAATGAGGATTAATCGCCGAGTGGGTGTTGTCATTTGCATGTGCATGTGGGTTGGTGCCGCATCGGCACAGGATAGCAAACCGCTGATGGCAGTTCCTGACAGTGGCTTCAAGTTTCAGGGGGCATGGGATTGCGCGGGCGCGTTTGGCAATGGAAAGACGCATCGGTCTACGTATACAGGCAGTGTGATTCTTGGCGGCAAATGGCTCGAATTGGGTGAGCAGGACATTGAGCCGGCGACCGGGTATCTGGCGAAGTATTTGATCGGCTATGACGCTCAACAGAAACGGCTGGTGGAATTTGACGCTAACAACTTTGGGGCGGCCACTTACAGCAGTCCGAATGGGTGGCAAAATGGCGTGCTGACGATGACTTCGCCCATTTCAGAAGACGCAAAAGCACCGTATGCGGCGAACCGGTTTTTATATTCGATTACAAGTACAGATAGCTTCACGGTAGATTGGCAGATTGAGAAGACAGCCGCATCGAGTTGGGTTACGAGCGATCATCTGGTGTGCAAACGCGGCGACCACACCTAGAGGCTTATCGAGATGAGGGCGCGCCATAGGGCCGGAGTAGAAAATCCCGACGCCGACCCAGAGCCAGTTCACACCTCAAAATAGAGGGCGAGAAATCGCAATTTTTGAGTGATCCAAATCACACCCACTGGTTCTAAGCCGGGCGTAGAGTTTCTGGCATAACAGGGAAATCCAGTGAGGCGTGTCATGGGCAGAAAAATGCTGACCAAACGGGTCATTACCAACAAACCAGGAACACTTTCAGATCGCTTGCGTACGAAGGTCAAGGTTCACTTTGACCTTGTGGAAACGCAGGATATTGTCGATGGCGTCCCCGATCTGGAATTCAGCTACGGCACTCTTCGATTCGGGCCTAAGGCGACGCCGGAGGTTAAATCGCTTGCGCTTTCTCGCACCCCAGTGGTCCTGGCCGGGGGCGGAATTCAGACCACCATTCTGCTGAGCGGGCCACATGCCTTCACGGTAATGGGCGTCGTCAAGGAGATTCGGATCTATAAGGCGAATGCCGCAGCGTAACGAGGCGTCGCCTGGAATTCCGAATGAGGCAAGCTGAGTGCGCCCAAGATAGAGACCTGATAGATTCGGTGGCTGAATTTATGGCTTGAGGAGCGTATCAGAAGCTACACCAACAGTGAACTTCATTCCGGGTTTAATCTCGGCTTCGCCACCGTGCATCATCACAGCGGGAATCGAGCCGACGAAAGTTATCCACAAGAGAACGGTCCTTGTTGTATGGCTGACGCCATCGAGGGTTTCGCCACCCTTGAGAGCGATGGTGGTTCCGTTGGAGGCGAGAGAGTTTACGGTGAAGGCGATGCGGCCCGGGACGCCGAGCAAGCCGGAGGGCCTTGCCACGGAGACTGACGCATCGACCGGTGTTCCTTTGGGGATGATGACGGCATCGCCGTCTTTGACATCCTGATCGAGCGAGAGAGCTATCTTATCGCCGACCTTGGCCTTTTTCGAGTTCACGGTCGAGCCGGTGACCACATGGAGACGGGACTTGGCATGTAGCAATCTGTCGGCTTCGAGAGTCAGGGGAAACACCGGCACGGCAGGGCCCTTGACGGTGTAATCCGCGTGGACGATAAGGCTGTCATTCATGTTGGGGGCTGCGGCAAAAGCCTGCAGATGTGCGGTGGCATTGATGATGATCGGGCCGCTGTAGTGGCGGGAGGATGTGGTCGGCGTCCAGCCGGCGGTGGTGTAGTAGATGACCGCATCTTTTGCGGCGCAAGTGAGAGTCACCTTCGTTCCCTGCTGCACAGTGCCTGACTTGACAGAAAGTACGGGCGCTGGGGCCATCGCGACGTCCGAGCCGGAGTTGTCCGACGTCGAATTCTTCGCGAAGTTCTGCAAATCACTTATGTGCTGCATTGTCTGCTTGTCCACTTCATCGAGATGGCGCTGTTGCTCTTCCATTTCGTGAAGGCTTTGTTCACCGGCATTGGCTTGCCCAAAAGCTGAGATGCTACCCACAACCGGCACGAGTGCAGCGCAAGCTAAGATCAAAGGGAGAAAAGCGGCTTTCACGGTCGTTCCTTCTTGCTGGATTGAGGTTTCTATTTGATTAGAACCCTTCATCGGGTCCTGAGTTATGAAGATATTTCAGTTATTTTGCAGCGTCTTTGAATCCGGCTTGCACTGCCGCCCTCATAACACCGCAGGTGGACAAAAAATGCACCAAGTTGGCGGTGAGAGTCTTGCCAGGGTCAGAAGCGACAGTTGGAGCGCCCGACATTGTTGTAGCCATTTTCAGTTCGCCGGTGCCCTGTGCGTCGAGGATCAGGGTGGTGAGTTTGCGGGCCATATCGATCGGAAAGCTCTCGGTTACAAAAACGAGGTTGCCCCGGGTGGTGATGACGACGGGGCCCTCGGTGGTGGTCCAGACCTGCTCCTCGACGCCGGTGGGAGACGTAGCCTGAGCAGCAGCATCGAGTTTGAGCCCTGAGTATTTCCGCCCAAGTTCGCTGGAGTAAAGCTGGGCGAAGGCTTTGGCAGATGCGGCGTTCTTCCAGGCGGCGAGATAAAGGAGAGCGAGAGACTTGGTGCTGGCCTGTTCTGCGGGAGTCTTTGCGTCGAGCCGCTGACCGGCCCAATAGATGCCGCCGTTCCATGCGGGAGTGAGGTCGCGAGCGGAGGCTTCGCCACCGAAGATTTCAGCAAGAATTTTGAGATCGAGCTGGCCGACCTGGCCGATGTCGTAGGGCTTGTAGACGGGGTCGACAAGGGGATGGATGTTGGGAAGGATGGGAACGGCGGGCACGTGACGTTTCTCGTATTCGCGGGGGTTCATGATCTCCCAGGATGAAGTGGGCGGGTGATCCAGGGCTCCGGCAAACGCTGCCGCCTTACCCTGGTCCATCCAGACGTCCTGCTCGAAGCTGAGACCCTCGCGATACGGAAAGAGCAGCGACTCAGAGAGCAGGATGGGAGCGCGAGAAAGAACCGGAGAGTCCGCGGACGCGGCCATTTGCTGCTTGACCATGTCCAAGACTTCGGGGTCCTTCACGAGGCTCCGGCCCATGGGCTTGAGGATGTAATCCATCATGACAGCCGTTGCCTGTCCTTCGGCGACAGCATCGCGAGCTGTGTCAAGTTCGTCTTTGGCCAGGTGATCGGAGTCATCGGCGGCGTTGAGGGAGACATTGTCAGGGGTCTGGTCGTTCCACTTTTCCAGATCGGAATGCTGATCCTGCAGGGCGTGGGTCAGCTCGTGAGCGAGTACCGGCTTCTGCTCGTCGATGCTGACCCAGTCGAGCATATTGACGGTCTTGGTTTTCGAGTCGTAGTAGGCCTCGATTTGCTCATCGAGCAGCGCGAGAAGAAAAGGCTTGAGGGCGAAGTCGCGATCGAGGAGGCCGAACTTCTTGAGAACGATTTCGCTGCGCTGTAGACGCTTGGCGCCTTCGTCCTCGTCGAATTTCTCTTTGAGATAGGCTTCGACGGCGGCCTTGCTGGTGATCTTCCGTTTGACATCGCTCTTGATGGGCAGGCCGGTTTCCTGCGAGGAGAATTTGATGAGTTCATCCACCAGGGAGAAGAGCTGTTTGGCCTGGTCGGGGGTAATATGAGTCGGCTTTTCGGTGTCGGGTGTTTGAGGCGGAGTCGCCGGGGTGGGCTGCTGCGCGCCCGCCATTGCGGCCACAATGCAGAGTGCCGCTGCGAGGGTGACTTTGCGCCAACCCGTTCCAACCACTGATTGATGCTTGCTCATTCATTCTCCCAGCGGCTCCAGGCTTTGACGCCGGAACAACTGCTTCATCTTCCAAGGCTATAATCAGGAAGCGGTCCGAGACGAGGTTTGGACGGAAAAAACCTCGCTTAGGACCCTGGAAAACTTCCCTATGATTGAAACCGCCCCCGGCGCATCCACTCCGGCGACTCCACTGGCATTGCTGCTGGCCTCGTCAACCAAACCTCACGAACTGACAGAATATCGAGGCACGCTGACACCACTAGAGTTGGACGCGCCGGAACTGGAAACAGCGGCGCTGACTGAACTGGCCGGGGTTCACGATCTGGGCTGGCTGAAGCGCGTAGCGGTGCGGGGAGAAGACCGGTTCCGCTGGCTGAGCGGGATGGTAACCAATACAGTGAGCGACCTGCCTGAGCATGGCGGCGCGTGGAACCTAGTGCTGAATGCACAGGGACGGATCCAGGGGGATCTGACGGTTTGGCGGGATGGCGATCAACTCGAACTGGAGATTGCAGCCGATCAGTACGACAGGCTGATGGCGCATCTGGAACACTTCATCATCATGGACGATGTGGAGTTGGTTCCGCTGAATGGCGAGGCGCCCGGAATGGCGAGTGTGGAGGCGGCGCTGGGGTTGACGGGTCCGCTGGCGGGCGAGGTTCTGGAGAGGGCTGGCTTGCCGGAGCTTACAGAGCCCATGACCAGCACGCGTGTGGAGTGGTACGGCTTCGATTTGCGCGTTATGCGCGGATACGGCGTGCTGGCGGCGCACTACGAACTTCGGATTCCCGTGGCCGGGTTGGAAAAGCTCTGGATGTTTCTTAGGACAGCGGGGGCAACGCCGGTGGGTAGCGCGCGGTTGGAAGCATTCCGAATCGCGGAAGGGATTCCGGCGTACGGGATCGACATGGTGGAGAAGGACTTGCCGCAGGAGACATCGCAGATGCGGGCACTGCACTTCAGCAAGGGCTGCTACCTGGGGCAGGAGATTGTCGAGCGGATTCGGTCGCGCGGGAACGTGCACAGGCATTTGCGGCAGCTCGAGGTGTTTGGGTCGTTGCCGATACGGGGAACGGAATTGACCGCGGATGATGGGACGGTTGCCGGGCAGATTACCAGTGCGGCGGAGTTGGTGAAAGTGACGGGAAGCCGCACTTTTGCGCTGGGGATGATTCGCGCACAGTCTGAAGTCGGGGAACAGGCCCTCCACTACGCGGCTGGAACCGAAACCGGGAGAGCGAAGATACTAGGAAACTAGAAAGAGCGGCAGGTCGGCGCAGCATTCAGTCGGGAAGCTAGCAGAACTGGTAAGTAAGCGACAAGAGTTGAAAGATTGGAACTATGAGCGATACTCCGAAATTTACTGTGATTGACCGCCGGAAGTTCAAAGCGGACGAAGAGCACGAGAGCGCCCACGCACCAGCTGCGGAGTCGGAAGGCACGCCTCAAGTGAGTGCAGGTCCGCAACTGGTTGTGAACGAAAGCAAGCCTGAAGCTGTGCCGGTAACGGCTCAATCTGCTGCACAGGAAGTCGCGGCGGAGCCCGGGAATTACGATGGCGTTCCACCCGCGCCCACAGCCGAGGAGAGCCGCGAACAGAAGAACGCGTACGAGGCATCCGCTCAGCGTTTGGAGGAGTTGCTCCGAGCTCAGAATCCAGGGATGGGTGCGTCGCCGCCCATCACGTTCGAGCATCTGGTGCAGCAGTTCTACGTTTCCGCGATGATCCAGATGGGCGCTGGGGCGCAAGAGGGACAGCGGCCACGCGTAGACATTGTGGGCGCGCGCACCACCATCGACCTGCTGGGCGTGCTGTCTGAAAAGACGCGCGGAAACCTGACGGAAGCGGAGACGCGCACGCTGGACTCTGTGCTGTTTGAGGTGCGGATGGCCTTCCTGGAGCTGACCAGCATGATCAGCGTGCAGGCGATGCAGCCCCCACCACCTCCGCCACCGGGAAGACGGTAAAGACAGTTGTGAGTAATCAGTTGTCGGTTGCTAACCACCCCAGCAGTTGTCAGTGACCAGTTGTCAGGACGAGAGCGTATGAACGGGCGGCTGACATTTCTTGGGACGGGGACTTCCATGGGGGTTCCGACGCTGGGTTGCGGCTGCGCTGTGTGTACCTCCGCAGATCCCAGGAACCGGCGGATGAGGCCTTCCGCGCTAGTGCGATGGTCGGAAGCTGAGGGCGGTCGGGAGCGGGTGGTCGTCATCGACACCGGGCCCGATTTTCGCGAGCAAGCATTGCGCAGCGGGCTAACCCGCGTGGATGCGGTGTTGTATACGCACTGGCACGCCGATCATATTCTGGGCTTGGACGATTTGCGTCCATTGAGCTTCACGGCTTTTCGCGAGGGTGGTCCGATTCCGCTTTATGCTTCGGAGACTACGACCGCAGTACTGGAGCGGATCTTCGAGTACACGTTCTCACCAAACGCGACCTATACGAATCGCGCGAAGGTGCGGCTGGTGCCGCTGGCAGAGAGAAATGCGCTGCACGGCGTGGAGTTTGTCCGCGTGCCGGTGATGCACGGGTCGATGGAGATTGCGGGTTTCAGGTTCGGGCGGACTGCGTACCTGACAGACGTGAGCGCGATTCCCGAGGCGAGCTTTGCGTTATTGGAGGGGTTGGACGACCTTGTGCTTTCTGCGCTGCGGCATAAACCGCACCCAAGCCACGCAACCGTAGAACAGGCTGTGGAGTGGTCGCGACGGACCGGTGCGAAACGCACGTGGTTGACGCATATCGCCCATGAACTGCCCCACGAAGCGACCAATCAAACACTGCCAAGCGGTGTGGAGTTGGCGTATGACGGGCTTGAGCTGGCTGTGACGCTATGAGTGAAGGCCGCATGAATCCTGCCGATCGGACGATATCCGTGTACCGATCCGCTCCAGTGAACCGCCCCGTTCCCATTTTCCGTTCAGTCCGCGAGATTGAGCAAGGGTTCGGCCCATGCATAGCGGCGATAGGGAACTTCGACGGCGTCCACGTGGGGCATCGCGAGATTCTCTCCTCTGTTGTGACGGAGGCGCGGGGGCTCGGCGTGCGGTCGATCGCGATTACATTCGACCCGCATCCGGAGAAATTCTTAAGACCGCACCGGGCCCCGGGGCTGCTGACGCCGATGGATGAACGCGTGAAGCTGATGGCCGCAACGGGTCTGGATGCGGTGCTGGTTCTGCCGTTCGACGCCGACCTGGCAGGAATGCCGGCAGGCGATTTTGTGGGCGAGATTCTCGTGGGCGCTCTTGGCGTGCGCGGGCTGCACGAAGGCGGAAACTTCCACTTCGGGCACGGGGCGCAGGCGGGCGTTACGCAGCTCAGGGAGTTCGGCGTGCAGTTCGGGTTTGCGGTGCATGTGCACAAAGCGGTGCGGGTGCATGGCATGGAGGTCTCCAGTTCCGCAGTGCGAGCGTTGCTGGCTGCTGGAGATGTGCGGCGGGCGCGGTGGATGCTGGGACGGCCATTCGGGGTGCGATCAACGCAGGCGCGAGGACGCGGAATTGGGACGCGGCTGCTGGTGCCCACGGTGAACCTGGCACCGTATGAGGCATTGCTGCCAGGGTTTGGGGTGTATGTGACGCGGCTGACAGTTTGGAGCTCCGGGGGCGGGCGTTGCTTTCAGTCGGTGACCAATGTGGGTAATCGCCCGACGTTTGGCGAAGACTCGTTCGCGGTTGAGTCGCACATCCTGGATTTTGAGCCCGTCGATATGACGGAAGAGACACCACTGGAACTCGAGTTCCTGTTGCGGCTGCGCGGAGAGATGAAGTGGCCATCGCCTGAGGCTCTGAAGGCGCAGATCTTCAAGGATGTTGCCAAGGCTAAGAGGTTTTTCCGGTTGGCGGGATAGAGATTCTTCGATATCATCACGGGCATGAAAAACCGCTCCGTGCCTTCCGACATTTTACTGCCACACGTTTCTTATCAGGACCCTGCTGCGGCTTGCGACTGGCTGAAGCGGTTTTTTGGATTTGAGGAGAACTACCGCTACGGAGAGCCGGTGAGCGGCATCCAGATGTATCTCGGTCAGGCATATGTGATGCTGCATTGCTCGAAGGAGTGCTGCGCGAGCCCAGCGCAGCTTGGTCAGTGGACACAGATGTTGACGGTCTTCGTGGACGATGTGGACGCACATTACGCGAAGACTCAAGCAGAAGGCGCGAAGATTGTGGAAGAACTGCACGAGACCGTCTATGGCGAAAGACAATTCGGGGTTGAAGACCTGGAGGGTCACAAGTGGCTGTTCTCGCGGCACGCGAAGGATGTGGATCCGTCGGAGTGGGGAGCCACGGTCTATCGCAAGAAATAATGGTGCTGATGTTTTTGGGAAGAGGTGTGTACTTTGCGCTTGATGAACCGATTCTTCCCGATTCTTATTTGCACGCTGGCGGCTTGCGGGCCGGCGAGGCCGGCTCAAAATCATCCCACCCCTTCTACAAGTGAATTCCAAAATCCGCAGCGCGTGACGATTGAAGGCTACAGCGACGACGCAATGGAGCCGTTCCTCAGCAGGGACGGAAAGTACCTGTTCTTCAATAATCTGAACGAACCCAAGGTGAACACCAATTTGCATTGGGCGGAACGCATTGACGATCTGCACTTCAAGTACCGCGGAGAGATTCAGGGCGTGAATACGCCAGCGCTCGAAGGCGTTGCGTCAATGGATCGCGACGGGAACTTCTACTTTGTATCGAACCGAAGTTATGACAAGACTGCTTCGACGTTATACCGGGGAAAGTTTGCTGACGGCGAGTTGAGCGGCGTTGATCTGGTGCCCGGCGTGTCGCTTGCGAAGCCGGGGATTGTGAATTTCGACGCGGAGATCAGCGCGGATGGGAACACGCTCTATTTTGTCGAAAGTGAATTCAGCTTTCTTGGTCAGCCTAAGTCAGCGCGCATTCTGTTCGCGAGACGCGAAGGCAATATGTTTGTCAGAGATCCGAGCAGCGCGTCGATTCTGAAGACGATCAATACAGATACATTGAATTACGCACCGGCTACGTCGGCATCAGAGTTGGAGATTTTCTTTACGCGGCTCGATCCGCAGGGGCCGGCTCTTTATGTAGCGAAACGAGCCGGGAAAATGCTGGTGTTCGAAAGCCCGGTGCGCATTTCCGTGGTAACCGGATTCGTGGAAGGACCGACTGTTTCGCCTGACGAATTGTCTCTCTACTATCACAAGAAAGAGAATGGGCACTTTGTGATTTATCGGGTGACCCGGACTCGGGCGCGATAGGCGGAGCGAATGTCCGGAGGCATATCTGTATAATTCCCAACAATCTCAATGAGGGTCGTGAATTTGGCTTTGAAGAGCAAGACTGCTTCGAGCAGAAGAGTTCGGCGCGGCAGGCTGGAGACATTCGGCTTGAGCCAGGAAAACCTGCGCACGCTGCGGGCATTGAAGACGCCGATGCGCATCCAGAAGTTCGTTGACGCGATGGAGTAACAGTACGCGGACACGGCGGGTTCTCCGCAGCGAGCTTTGCGAGAGCGCAAGGGGCACTGCCTGGAGGGAGCACTGGTGGCCGCAGCGGCCATGCGAGTCAACGGCCATCCGCCACTGCTGATGGATCTGGAGGCTGTACACGACGACGATCACGTGGTGGCCATCTACCGCGAACGCGGCCTGTGGGGAAGCATTGCCAAGTCGAATTTCGCGGGGTTGCGCTCTCGCTCACCGGTCTACCGCACGCTTCGCGAGCTGGCGCTGAGTTATTTTGAACACTACTACAACCTGCGCGGCGAACACACCTTGCGATCGTACTCGGCGCCGGTGAACCTGGCGCGGCTGGACAGCCAGCATTGGATGAGCTCGGAAGAAGAGCTGTGGTGCGTGCCGGAGTTGCTGATTGCGGCGAGACACTACTCACTGGCTCCCGACAAGATAGTGCGGGTACTGCCGCGACTTGATCGCCGCAGCTTTGAAGCGGGGATGCATGGATGGACGAAGCATTGAGATGAGCCCGCCGCAACCTGGCGCGCTCGGTCTGGTGTATGCGCAGGCGGGTTGATGAATCCCCACCTTCAGTTCGGCTTGCTTCAATTTGTTTTGGAAGATCGATTTTCTTCGTGCACCAAGGTGTAACGTAATTGCACCTGGGCGCCGCCAGAGATTCGTTGAAGCCACATTTCAAAGTTCCCCGCACGAGTCAATCGAGTTACGGTGAGAAATGGACTGTGTTGGCAGGTACTTGACGCAGTGAAGCCGCCGGCATATCCAACTCCGGCTTTCCAATGAGAGGTTGACGCCCACTCGATCTTTGCCCGGTCCACGTCGTATCCCCACCCCTGGGCACGATTGAGCGGGAGGGTCGGGTAGGCGACAAACTCGCCAGTCAGGCGAGGCCGAAATCGAAAGTCGAGCACGGGCCAGAGCCAGAGGAATCGCTTGTTGGTGGACTCAGGACCCGCTTCCTGCAGGGCGTATATTTCCTGCTCCCAGTCGACGTGTTTGCTGTGGAGGACATCGGCGCCGCCGCCCGCGAACCAGATCTGGTCTTTTCCGTAGCCCGTATCGTAGTAACCCACATCGGGAAGTATCCAACGACCCCGCATTTGCTCCCATTCGGCCACTCTGTAAGTCACAATGTGAGGAGATTGTAACTGTTCGCCCATGCGCAATACGTACATGTTTACAACGGGGTTTCGATGATCAGCCTGAGCAGGCAAATCGTTCGCAATCAATAAGATAGAAATGATCAAGAAACACAAGCGCCGCATCATAAAAGCCTGTAAAGAATCGAACCATCGCTGAATGTATGCTGTGTTTGGGGCAAGGTCAGTGAGATATGACACATCTGTAAGTTGGGCGAGGCCATAAGCGACAACCTGAGCAGGCAATTATTCTGAAAAGTGAACGAAAATCTAGATGCACCCACCAAGCCCCCGCCTCGGAGGAGTCTTCTCCGATCTTCTGTCCGATGGCTGGTTGTCGCCGGAGCGCTTCTCTGGTCGCTTGCCGCACTGACACTTGTGGCTGTCCGGTGGATTGACCCGCCGACGACCGCAGTGCACATCGAGCGGCGCTTGCAGGCTTGGATACACCACAGGCCGTATCACGAACGCTACACGTTCGTTCCGCTTAGCCAAATCTCGCCCAATTTACAGCACGCTGTTATTTCTGCGGAGGACGCGCGTTTCTACCAGCACCATGGGTTCGACTGGCACGCAATCGAAGTCGCTGCCGAAGATGATATGGAAGGTGGTCGCATTCGCGGAGGCTCCACCCTTACGCAGCAACTGGTAAAGAACTTGTTTTTCGGGACCGGCCGCTCGATCCTGCGCAAAGGCGCTGAGTTCACACTGGTGCCGGTGGCCGAATTCGTCCTTGGCAAGCAGCGCATTCTGGAGCTCTACCTCAACGTGGTGGAATGGGGCCCTGGTATTTATGGCTCAGATTCGGCCTGTCATTACTACTACAAGACATCGGCTCGGAGTATTGGCAGGCAACAGTCGGCAGAACTCGCCGCGATTCTGCCGCTACCCCTGAAGCGACGCCCCGAACGAATGACTCACTACAGCGCGATCATCCTTGAGCGGATGCGCCAGGTCGGTTGGTGATTGCGAGCAAGATCAAGACGACTTACCGCTGCTGATCCAAAGTCCAGTTACACTCCCCGGATACTCTCGGCTCACCACAAACCCACGATGAGCAGAACAGCGAAGAGCGAGGAGAGCGCAAGCGCGCGTTGGCCGACCTTCTTCAACGGGAGTTGAAGATTCTCAGCATCGCGTTGGCTGCGGAGATCAAGCGAGTAGCCGAGAATAGGTGTGATCAGAGCTAGTGCGATCCAGGCATGACCGAGCGTGGCGGTTGTCGCCGCGGCGCAGGCCAGCGCAACCAGGGAGAACTCTGCTGCGCGGCGGAATTTCTCAGATTGTCTGCTCGTAGATGTTGCCTGGCGCAGTGCGATACGCGCGTCCAGGCGCGCATGCACTACGAGGATTCCGGCGGTGGCTTGCAACGCCATCAAAAGCCAGAGGACCCAGCACCACGGCGCGATGCCGCCCGTCGCCGAAAGCGAAGTTGCGAGCGAACTAGACGTGAGAGCTATCCCGCTGGCGATTTGAAAGGGTGTCGAACGTTGACGGTTTTTCACATTTACCACGATCGCTAAGGTCGAGAAGATGACCACGCCGAGACCCATCGCAACGGTCGCCTTGAGAGGCCATGCCTTCAGCAATACGAGGCCGCTCAAGAAAAGAACGACACTCCAACCAGCGAGCCACTTCGCAGCAGCAGCGGTCTCCGGGTGCTGTTGTTTCCATACAAATCGCTGGCGCGCCAGAATGACCATAGGATCTTTGGCGGAGAGAGCTGCAAATGCAGCGGTCAGCGTTGCAAGTTCGCTCCAGTGCCACTGCCGAGAGAGAACCGCCGCGCAGACAATGGGGATCATCAGCATTGCCGTTGCCCCGTGCTCGCGCGGCAGGAACAACATTTTGGATTGGGGTTGCCCCACTCTGCTTGTACCGGCGTCTTCTCGCAAAATGGACCTCCTTTTCAAATCGGGGCGGAAACAAACCCTTTCAGGCCCGTCTCCTGACCTTTTCCACGTTTACATCGATCCAGGTGCCAGTGCTGTGACTTAAGTCATACGCCGGAGCACCAATGCTGACTATCGTAGAGTGCAGAAGGACCTCATGTTGACTGTTCTCGCATCCCCCCGCAACGTTGAAGCGAACACCAGCTCGCCGATGAAGCAGAAAAAAGTGCTGGTGCGCAGACTGTCACCAGACTGCTCGCAACAGGTTCGGCGCGCAGTGCAGTTTGCTTTCCTCGCGCTGAACGCATGGATCGGGATCCAATTCATTCTTTGGGTGCGCTTTTTTGAGAGCCAAGGCAGCTCTCTTTATGTCGGACGGCCAGCGGGAGTGGACGGCTGGCTGCCGATCGCTGGATTGATGAACATGCGGTACTTTCTCGCCACCGGGCACATCCCGGCGATTCATCCATCGGCAATGGTGCTCTTCTCCGTCTTTCTCCTCGCGAGTTTGCTGGTGAAGAAATCGTTCTGTTCCTGGCTGTGTCCCATCGGGACAGCTTCAGAGTATTTGTGGAAGCTTGGCCGGAGGCTGCTTGGTCGTAGCTACGCGCTGCCCAAGTGGCTCGACCTGCCGCTGAGGAGTCTTAAGTACCTGCTTCTCGCGTTCTTTGTATTTATCGTTTTCACAATGTCTGTGCAGGACCTGGGTGACTTTCTCGGATCACCGTTCGGCATCGTGGCAGACGTCAAGATGCTGAACTTCTTCCGTCATATCGGTGTGGTGGGAATCGCGGTAGTCGCGATCCTCATCGTTTTGTCGTTCTTCATTCAGAATTTCTGGTGCCGCTTTCTTTGTCCTTATGGCGCGTTGATGGGCATCGCGTCGGCTCTGAGTCCGGTGAAGATTCGCCGTGACGAGCAAGCATGCATTGATTGCGGCAAGTGCAACAAGGCTTGTCCGTCCCATCTTCCAGTGGACAAGTTGGTGCAGATTCGCTCTGTTGAGTGCACTGGATGCATGGAATGCATCGCCGTTTGTCCGGCAGAAAATGCGCTGCAATTATCGCTTCCGCCGTGGTCGGACAATGTGGTCGATCGCGTGCTGCCGCAGGCGACGCGCCTTCGCTGGCAGCGCCGCATTCTCAAGCCACAGGTTGTGGCCGCGGTGCTAGCGGTTGTCTTCTTCGGGTTGGTTGGAGCAGCGCGGATCAGCGGCCATTGGCAGACCAATATTTCGCGCGAGATTTACATGAGCCTGGTTCCCAACGCTGACAGCCTCGAGCACTGACATCAAAGTCCGAGTGACCTAAGTCGCTGCGCTCTGCGTATGGCCTCTCTAAGGTGATGTCAGGAGAGAATCATGACTGCCCTTACACAGACTGTTCGCGAAATTGCCCTTGAGCAACCCCATTCCATTCGCGTCTTCGAGCGCTTTGGTATTGACTACTGCTGTGGCGGCCGCAAGCCCCTGAGCGAAGCCTGCGCCGCCAACCATATTTCCGCAGATGACGTTTTGGCCGCGTTGGATTCTGCGGCAAGCACGGCAGCGACTCTAACCGGCGACTGGACGAAGGCCTTGCTGCGCCAGCTCATTGAGCATATTGTCGCCACGCATCACACATACGTGAAAAGTGAACTGCCGCGCCTGGCCGTGCTTGCGCAAAAGGTGGTGAATCGTCACGGCGATACACAAGCCCATTTGCCGGCAATTCAGAAGGCCCTTGCGCAACTCGACGATGAACTGATCCACCATCTTGCCAAGGAAGAGAACATTCTGTTTCCCTATATCGCAGCACTGGAAGCCTCACAGGCCTCCGGTAGCGCACTTCCCGACGCATGCTTCGGCACGGTGACCAATCCCATCGCCATGATGACCAGCGAGCATGAGGCTGCTGGAACGCTTCTTGCCGAGATTCAGAACCTGAGCAGCAACTTCATTACGCCGGTTGGCGCTTGTCCTACGTATCACGCGTTGTATGACGGCCTGAAGGAGTTTCAACAGGATCTTCACCAGCATATCCACCTGGAAAATAACATCCTGTTTCCCCGCGCCGTCGCTCTGGAATCGTCTGTCCAGACACCTCAGTTGGAAGTTTCCGCTGCTTCCTGAGAACGGGTCCACGCATAGGCCGCTCCCAGCCAGGACTGGCGTGGACCTGCTTCCGGGACATGCGGAATCAAGGCCCAGAGCCCGATGAACGCGAGTCCGACAAGATTGGGAAAGAGAAGCGGCGCCATGGGAGGGGCACCGTTAACAAGCTTGTCAAAAAGATTGCTGCCGGGTTCAATCAAGTTCGCCTGCAAGTGAAACCAGAATCCCAGCACGCCAACGAGCGCCTGCACACCCATGACCACAAGACACACATCGAGGAAGCGGCGCGTTACTGGAAGCACAAGTGGGACGATGAGAAAGCCCGATGCAAAGGCCGAAGAAATCACAGGGATCCATTCGGTCTTTGCAAAGAAACCGTTCGACGCATGATCGGTAAGAGAAAGTACAAGGTTTCCAAAGAACCCACCAAGTGCGAGAAAAGTGACCCAGCGAGCCCACTCCGCGCTCCGCATCGGGACCATGCGATTGACCAGGAGCAGAAATCCCAGGCCCGTATAGGCCAGTGGGGCCGCGAACGGTGCGGCGTAGGTCAGGCTCTTCAGTGTGCGGTCGAGGAAGAAACGGCTCTCCAGGTGGTAAAGCACGCCAGCCAATCCCACCACGATCGAAAGCCAGCCAACCAGCATGCCCACATCGCGCCAAGACGCCAGCAGGTTCCATCGCCAGCGCAAAGCAATCACCAAGGCTAGTACAACCGGTGCGCCGATTGAGAAGTAGAGCGGAATGTATTCCGCCGCCTTCTGGAAATGATTCATCGAGTGCGCGATGAAGATGTCCGCGGCAAGGATGGCTAGGTTCGCTGTGACAAACAGCTCCACCCAAAGCTGCGGATCGTGCGCCCAACACATACCTGGGCTGGTGACGATCTTCCGGATGTGCGACAGCAGCCTATTTGCGCGCATGTTCTCTCCGCAACTCATCGGCGTCGTGCTGCAACTCAACGGTCTTTGAGAGCAACTCGTAGTTGCCGTGCCACTGGACAAAATCGGCTCCGCCCATGAAGGCGCCATGCTTGCTGGTGCGGCCGTCGTAGTGCCACAGGTTGAAGTAAGTAAAGTCAATGGGATGCGTGAAGGGAGGCCCGCTCAACGTGCCGTCCTTGTGCAGTCCGTCCATAATGTCTTTGGCTGCTTGAACCTTAGCGTTGGTGCTGTTGATTACTTGCTCGCCTTGCGTATAAACGCGATCGATAAGCGCCTGTGTGTGGCACTGCGTGCAGACCTGCTTCATGTTGATCTGTGCCTGAAGGTAGTTAGGCCTATGTGTAGTGACCGCGTCGGCCAGATACCATCCGAGCCGATCTGAAGGATTGTGCGTGACCTTGAGGCCGTTGATTCCGCTCATGTGGCAAGTTGCGCAGGTAGGCACAAACATGTCGCGCGTGGTGAGCGTGCGCGGATCAGCATCGAGATTCAGCAGATTGCGTTGCGCGGCAAACATGACGCCATGTTTTGACTCGTTGTAAATCTCCATCTGTGAGTGATCGGGGCCCATGTGGCACTGGCCGCACGTGGTAGGCAGGCGCGCCAGAGCGACGGAACTGGTGTGACGCGAGTGGCATTCGGTACAACTGCCTATGGTGCCGTCGTCATTTGGTTTTCCGATTGCGTGACACTGCTCGCAACCAGACGTGATGGCTGGATGTCCCTCAGGAAGTGTGAGTGGGTTAGGCGGGCGCTTGGTGCCGCCAGGCTGGAACTGCTCGCTGAAGGAAACCTGCTCTGCGGTGAGCCCCTGGGCGCCGTGAACCGCAGCCCAACTGGGAGCGGCGTGGCGGCTGCGCAGGAACTCCTGATAGATGCCTTCATGGCAGGAGCGACAGTTGCCGGCGGTCAAATGCGTGCTGATGACGAATCCGTGATGATCCACTTTCTGCTGATTTGGTCCCGGCTGGTGGCAGTCAAGGCAGCTCACACCCTTCTTTGCGTGCGCAGACATCTCGTATTCATGTACGACTGAATACTGAAGGCGCGCATGGCACTCCGCGCACTTGCCGGAAGCGCGGACGAAATCGGCGGTGGGCTGGTCGGTTTCAGTCTTGGGGCGAGCGCGATTGATGAGGAAAGCAGAGAGAATTAGTGCAAAAGCAATGACGACTGCAACAAAGACGGAGCGGAACGACATAGATCGGAATCCTTATTTGGAGGTATCGTTCTGATGCTTCTATTCGTGCGTACCAGACCAGGCCATGCAACTCTAGCACACTGATCGAAGCAGTTCCCACTGCGAGTTATACACCGGGATTCCGCACGGATAGAAATGCGTGCCCGAAGCAGGAAAGCTGCTCCGGGCACGCGTAGATCAGGCAAGCATTGCAGCAAGGTCCTCTTCCGCAGTCTTGATCGCCATGAGGTTAAACTTCTCATGCAGCAACGAAATCACCGCAGGCGAAAGAAACGCCGGCAGCGTGGGGCCAATGCGGATGTTGCGCACGCCAAGGTGAAGCAGCGTGAGCAGCACCGCAACGGCCTTCTGCTCGTACCAGGACAGGACCAGCGAAAGTGGTAGATCGTTCACACTGCATTCAAATGCGTTTGCCAGGGCGAGCGCGATTTGCAATGCGGAATAGCTGTCGTTACATTGGCCGATATCGAGCAGGCGCGGAAGGCCACCGATCTCGCCGAATTCCAGTTTGTTGAAGCGGAACTTACCGCATCCGAGGGTGAGAAGGATGCAGTCATTCGGAATCGACTCCGCAAGTTCGGTGTAATAGCTTCGGCCGGAACGCGCGCCGTCGCAACCACCGATTAGGAAGAAGCGGCGAATTGCGCCCGCCTTGACCCCAGCAATGACGCGGTCCGCAACGCCCAGCACCGCATCGTGGCCGAAGCCTACCGTGATCTCTTCGTCCGGACCGTCTTCACTGTATCCGGGAGCGAGCAATGCAGCCTCGATCACCGGCCCGAAGTCCTGGTCGGCGATGTGGAGCACGCCGGGCCACGCGACAGCTCCCGAAGTGAAGATGCGCTGCTTATAGGAACTGGCGGGCTGCTGAATGCAATTCGACGTCATCAGGATGGCACCGGGGAATTGAGCAAACTCGTCGGCCTGGTCAGTCCATGCGCCGCCGTAGTTGCCGGCCAGATGTGCATATGCTTTCAGCTTTGGATAGCCGTGCGCGGGAAGCATTTCTCCATGCGTGTAGACCTGAATGCCAAGGTCTTTTGTCTGCTCAAGCAGCGCGTAGAGATCGTGGAGATCGTGACCTGAGATCAGGATCGCCTTGCCCTTGCGTGCGTGGAGACGGACCGTTGCGGGCTGTGGCTTGCCAAACGTTTCAGTATGCGCTTTGTCGAGGATTTCCATTACGCGATAGTTCAATTCACCGACAGCAAGAGCGTTCCCAAGCAGTTCGTCCGCAGTCGGAGAGGGCTGCGTTAGAAAGTCGAGCAGTTCATGGATCTTCGCGTACGTTGCGGGATCGCCCGCGCCCAGCGCCAATGCGTGCGCCGCATAGGCAGCGGTGCCTTTGATGCCGTAGAGCACCAGCTCCTGCAGGTTTGAGATCTCTTTTCCTTCACTCAGGAAACGGGCAGGAAGAAGGTTTTGCCGGCCCTGTTCCAGAAGACCTGCCAACGTTGGAGCCGGTATCCATGCGGCAGGACCACCGGGTTCGACTGGGGTAATGCCCGCCGTCACGCTGGCGCGCTCGTAGAGCCCGCGGGCGACGTCCCGCACGGCGACGGCCCGATGAATCAGGTCAACCAAACGATCGGGATCGAAGTTGACGTTGGTCAGCGTGGCAAAAATTGATTGAATGGTGAAAGCATCGACCTCGGGGTCGGAGGCGCCGAGCTTCCAGGCCCGATGCGCATACATTGAGATGCCCTTGATGGCGTGAATCAGAAGATCCTGAAGGGTCGCCGTGGTCTCATCTTTTCCGCAAACGCCAAGGGTCTGGCATCCTTCTCCTTTGGACGTCTGTTCACATTGATAGCAAAACATCGAAAGCACCTTCCATGCATGATTTGGGTTGCAGCATCAGCGTAAAAACCCTGATGAGAGGGTGCAGCGACTTAAGTCACAGCGATGAGGAGAATTGCGCCCATCGGCAGCCAGGATTTGATCAAGTGTTGATGAGTAAGTCCATCTGGATTTACCCCGCGTGACTCACCGAACCCAGTGGTCGCCTGAGGCTGTAAAGGCCCTATCTCAAGCAGGGCCTCAACGCCACCACTCCGAGCGAATTTCTTTACCGGGGATGACTTCGGATGGGACACCCGGAGTCGGAGACCAGATGCTCAGGTCTTCTTGTGCGAAGACACTCTCGATTGGCTGGGTCCAATTGTGGAACGCCAGATCGAAGAGTCCCCAATGGATGGGCATGAACAAGCCGTGGCCGCCGAGTGCGCGAAAGCTGCGTACAGCCCCTTCGGGGCCCATGTGAACGTCGCGCCACAAAGGGTCTGAAGCGCCAATTTCAAGCATGGTGAGATCGAATGGGCCAAACTCTCTGCCGATTTCCGTGAAGCCGTCCCATTCTCCTGAGTCGCCGCCATAGTAGACGCGGTTCCTTGGTCCGATAAGAGCGAAGGATGCCCACAGTGTCTCGAATCGGTCAAAGGCGCTGCGGCCGGAGAAATGGCGGGCAGGCAAGGCGGTGATAGTTACGGAGCCGACGGTTAGACTCTCGGTCCAGTTGAGCGCAGTGCAACGAGCAGCGTTGACACCGAGACCCTGCAGAATCCTGTCAACACCGAGCGGGGTGATCCAGTGGGCATTTTGAAGCTGCGGCGTCGCGGCAAGGTTGCGAATTGTGCTTGCACCGAGGTGATCGTAATGATCGTGCGAGATGAGAACAGAATCGATGGGCGGCAAATCCCGGAGTGCAATTGGAGCGGAGAAGAAACGTCTGGGGCCAATCCACTTTGCCGGGCTCGCACGTTCCTGCCAGATGGGATCGATTAGAATACGCATTCCATCGATTTCAACCAGCGAAGTGGAGTGCCCCATCCAGGTGATTCTCAGGCCGGAGCGAGGGTCGTCGGCGAAGATTGTGGGGTCAGTATGGAAAGGGCCGAGAGGATGTTTGGGAGATCGTGCTGCGGTTCCAAAAATGATGCGAGGAATCACTTTGAAGAACAGCAAAGGCCCGCCCACCCGGGTTGGTACCGGGTTCACAAATTTCTTTCCTAGCCGCTTGGCTGGCGCGATTGGCATTTCTATTGGATGGCATGACCTGCATGCGGATTCCTTTAAAGGGAGATGATCGTATCCAACATCACAAGGTGATGCTGAAACAATATTGAGTTCGTTAATGCTCAAGCACTAGTTGCCAGCCTTTAGATGATCCATGTCAAATGCACAATCAAGTGCTTCACATAAATCTCTTTCCTAATTCGCCGTCGGCTGCTCCACATGATCGATCACCAGCACCCGCACCGGTCCTTTCGTTGGTTCAAGCTTCAGCCCCAACTGATTCTTAAGCGCCTCGCGAAACGTGCCGCCGGTCTCAACGCTGTTCGCTTCGCCCGTGTATTCCGGCGTCCAGTCCATCCAGAAATCGTATCCACCCGTCAGTCCCGTCTCATCCACCACTGGCCGGGTCACCGTTGCCATTCCCGTCTGCGCCGGCATGGAGGTGCCGAGCATTGGGAGCGTCACGTTGCGCCCGCCAAAGCGATGAGCACCTGGCGCGCCAGGTGGCAGACGTGAGATCTGGCCACAGGGAATCGGAAGCGCCGAGAGAGATTGCGCCGGGGTCGCGCCTTTACCGGAGTCGTCAGGAAACGCCGTGGCACTGCAGTTGTTACTCGCCGGATGCGGCTTGAGTTGGGGTCCGAGGGTCCCAGGCTTACTTAGAACCAACGCAAAGATCGGAACCTCCCGCGGCTCCATGTGCACCTGCAAGTTGAAGCGCTCGGCCAGCAGGCTCTGCATCATCAGCCGCATCTGGTCCTTGGTGGCAGGCTGCGGAGTGCGCGCCTCAATATCATAGCGGTCGCCTTTGACCCACTCCGGTACGTGCAACTTGAGACCCTCCCAGTAGTCGGTTCTGAGCGCAAGCTCCTGGGTCCCGCTCAGCTTGTAGGCAAATATGATGTAACGTATCAGCGTCTGGTTCTTCGCAGAAAAGAGGGTGCCGTTCGGGTCCTGCTTGTCATTTTTGTTAATGACGAAATACGCATTCCCGTTGTCGAGCGAGAAATTGCTGTACGAAGGGCCGCCGTTCTTGTTCTGCCGCACACTGGCCACTTCAAATTGCTGTTTGTCGCCCGCTGCCTTCTCCCAATCCTGCTCGGCACTTTGCGCATGAATTGATATCCCCACGCACGCAAAGATCTCTACAGCGATAAGAAGCGCACAGACAACGACGAAGAAGCTGCGCTTGCCATCCAGCCTGAATATCATCTCTGCAAGTTCCGGAAATGCTTCGTCATATACCCTATGTAGCATTCTACTTTATATTCCGTCAAGCAAATCTCTGTATAGGTGAAGCAATTCAATTTCGATTTCTACTGACATCGGATCGTCAATTCTCTTGCACGGTGCTTCTGACGGGTTTGTCGGCGACGGCGAGAAGGGTTTGGAAGTTTGGAGTTTCTTGCTCTTTGTGGACTACCGAGGTTTGCACATTCGTGAAGCCCGAAGTTTCAAGCATGGATTCGAGTTCGGACTCGCTGAAGCCTAGCCACTCGTCGGCGTAGAGTTCGCGGGCTTCTTCAAAACGGTGCTTGATCAGGTCGAGAATGACGATGCGGCCGCCGGGGTTGAGAATTCTGCCTGCTTCTGCCACGGCGCGCTCGGGGTGAAGTGCATGATGGAGCGACTGCGAGAAGAAGACGATGTCGACGGAGGATGACTCGATGGGGAGCTCTTCCATGTCACCTAGGCGGTAGTCGACGTTCTTGACGTCGTGACGGAGGGCCTGCTCGCGGGCAACTTCAATCATTTTAGCGGAGGTGTCGACGGCGATGACTCGCTTGGCGCGCTGCGCAAGGAGAAGCGAGAAGGCTCCCTCGCCGGCTCCGAGGTCGGCGATGACCATGGGCGGCATGAGGCGCAGCAGGGCTTCGGCTAGGCTCTTCCAGGACTTGCCGGGAACGTAATCCTTGCCAAGACGGCCCGCGACCGAGTCGAAGAAGCTGCGCATCTTGTCTTGCCGCTTTTTGAGGACGGCGCGCATGGCAGCTTGATCGGCTGGGGCCTCGATGATTTCGGCGCGGGCCTGGTTAAGCAGACCTGCTACCACTTCATCGGGCGGGAGTAGCCGGTAAAGATTGCTCTTCCCTGTGCGGCGGTCTTCGACGAGGCCAACCTGTTTCAATTGAGAGAGGTGGGTGGAGATGGTGCTCTGGCCCATGGTGAGAATTTCCTGCAATTCGGCGACGGAAAGCTCCTCGCTGCGGAGAAGTAGCAGGATGCGGAGCCGGTTAAGGTCGGCGACGACGCGGAGGATTTTCACAATTGAGGGCATATTCGTGATTGACTGTGTTCGGGAATTCTGTTACATATCAACATATCACGATTTGACGATATAAGGAGAGTCCGGATGGCAACAATCGCAGTGGAAACCACGGAATTGGCTTACAAAGTAGCAGACATGTCGCTGGCGGAGTGGGGCCGGAAGGAAATCACGATCGCCGAGCACGAGATGCCGGGATTGGTGTCGATCCGGAACAAGTATGCCGCGGGCAAGCCGCTGGCTGGCGTGCGGGTGACCGGCTCGCTGCACATGACTATTCAGACGGCGGTGTTGATTGAGACGCTGGTGAGCCTGGGTGCGGACGTTCGCTGGGCGAGTTGCAACATTTTCTCGACGCAGGACCATGCGGCGGCCGCGATTGCGGCGACGGGCGTTCCGGTGTTTGCCTGGAAGGGCGAATCACTGGAGGAGTACTGGTGGTGCACGTACCAGGCGCTGAATCATAAGGGCGGCAAGGGGCCGCAATTGGTGGTGGACGATGGCGGCGACGTGACACTGCTGATCCACAAAGGCTATGAGTTGGAAGATGGGGATGGGTGGGTTAATACGCCTTCAGGGAACCACGAAGAGCAGGTGATCAAGGACCTGCTGAAGAAGGTGTACGCGGAAGACAAGCAGCATTGGCACAAGGTGGCGAAGGAATGGCGCGGCGTTTCAGAAGAGACGACGACAGGCGTGCACAGGCTCTACAAGATGATGGAGCAGGGCAAGCTGCTGGTTCCGGCTATCAACGTGAATGATTCCGTGACCAAGAGCAAGTTCGACAACCTGTATGGCTGCCGCGAATCGTTAGCGGATGGAATTAAGCGCGCGACGGACGTGATGGTTGCGGGCAAGGTTGCGGTCATCTGCGGATACGGCGACGTGGGTAAGGGCTGTTCGCACTCGCTGCGCGGCATGGGCGCGCGCTGCATTGTGACCGAGATCGATCCGATCAATGCGCTGCAGGCAGCGATGGAAGGCTTTGAAGTTACGACGATTGAAGACACGCTGGGACGCGGCGATATTTACGTGACGACCACAGGCAATGTGGACATCATCACTCTGGACCACATGAAGAAGATGAAGGACCAGGCGATTGTGTGCAACATCGGTCACTTCGACAACGAGATCCAGATGGACCGGCTGAACGCAGAAAAGGGCGTGACCAAGCTGAACATCAAGCCGCAGGTGGACTTCTACACCTTCCCCGATGGGCACGGAATTTTCGTTCTCGCCGAGGGGCGGCTGGTGAACTTGGGTTGCGCTACGGGGCATCCGAGCTTCGTGATGAGCAACAGCTTTGCCAACCAGACGCTGGCGCAGCTTGATCTCTGGGCCAAGAAGGACAGCTACAAGATTGGCGTGTACGTGCTGCCGAAGAAGCTGGACGAGGAAGTGGCGCGGCTGCATCTGGAAAAGATCGGCGTGAAGCTGACTACACTGTCTCCCAAACAGGCGGAATACCTGGGCGTGCCGGTGGAAGGGCCTTACAAGGCGGATAACTACCGGTACTAACGCAGATAAGTTTTCAGTTGTCAGTTGAAAAAGCAAGAGCCTCGGCGAGAGCCGGGGCTTTTGCTTTCTTGCGAGTGTGGAGAGCGCGTTGCGGCTGACATAGTATGGTGGTGTTTCTGGCTGAGCCGATTTGAATGGGGAGAGGGAAACTAATGCTTGAACATTGGATTCACATTGCACCTCTGGGGACATTTTTAGCGACCCTCACCTGGTTCGTGATTGGATTGCCGACGGTGTTTGCTGCGTACTACCAATCGTGGAAGGCGCGGCAAGAAGCGAGGGCAGCGCGCGAAGGCACATTGTCCACCATGAACTGCCTGGAGTTTGTCTCGGTGGAGGGCGATTGTGTGAATCTGGTGCCGCTCGACACGCTGCACACACTTCCCAAGCCGGGCGATATAGTTTTACTGCCAGGACATGGGATGAGCGAGACCGGAGAATTCTGTCCGGGCGCATTTCGAGTGGAACGCATTGAGCACATCTACTCGCCGGTTGAGAGCAAGAACAGCCGGCCCTACCAGGCGAGCCTGGTCAAGACGGTGGCACAGGTGACTTCGCTAAACGCGGCGACCAATAAGGCTTGAATTGCAGTGTGGCAGCGTCGTTGGGGCTATGGCCGGCGGCTGTTTTTCAGGCGGTGATAGAGCCGCTGGGTTGCGCTTTGCAGCAGGCGCGTCTGCTCGGCCTTGAGGGCGTGGTAGGAGCGCTCGACGTAGCCGTCGAACTCCGGGGGCCAGCCGATGGTGGAGCGGCGTTCGGAGTAGTCGCCCTGCGCCCACTTGGAGAGAAGAGCCTTATAGCCGACGACGTGGGTGACGAAGTCTAGCAGGCAATGGGGCATTTGCTCCTCGACGATGAGGTAGGCCTTCTCAATGATGATCTTCTCGCGGACATCGTTGAGTGGCATGAAGATGGAGGTCATCCACAAGACCCACTCGGTCAGTTCTTCGTCGCGGATTGGATGGCACTGAGTTTTGCCCTGCTTCTTGAGCAGCGACAGGTAAGCGATGTTGCCGGCCTGGGAAGCAACGTACAGTGGGCCGTAGAACTCATTGAGACGCTTGTTAACCAGATCGAGCTTGTCTTTGCGCCGGGCTAACATGCGGGCGCTGAGAAAGGTGGTCAGGTAGCCGATGAACGCGAGAATGATGGTGAGGATAGCAGCGTTCTGCAGAAGATTCGGCGACGAATACTCGGATGGGTCCATGGCGTGGATTGCCTTGAGAGGGAGTATACGCGCGGTAAGAATTGTCGAAATGTGATGGCGGGCAGACTTGTCGAGGTGGTTCCAATTTGCTACTTGCTGTGTTTGGCGGGGGCATTCTTTGTCGGTTCGGGAACGACTTTGATCTCGAAAAGCTTGGGCCATAGCTTGCCTGTGACGAAGAGGCGGTCGTGCTCTTTGTCGTAGGCGATGCCGTTGAGGACGGCTTCAGGATTCGTGCGCTCGCTTTCCGAGAGCAGGCCCTTGAGGTCAATGAAACCGAGGACCTTGCCCGTTGCGGGAGAGATGCGGGCGATGCGGTCTGAGTGCCAGATGTTGGCGTAAATCTGGCCGTGGACGTATTCGAGTTCGTTGAGTTCAGTGACTGGATTGCCATGGTCCCGGACAGTGATGCGACGCTGGACGTAAAACGTTGTGGGATCGAGAAAGCGCAGGGTCGCGGTGCCGTCGGAGAGGATGAGGCTTTTGCCGTCCTGGGTCAGGCCCCATCCCTCGCCGGTGTACGAGAACGTGCGTAGCAGGTGGAAGCTAAATTGATCGTAGACCAGGGCGATATGACTTTGCCACGTGAGCTGGACCAAAGTGCTTCCCCAATTGGTGAGGCCTTCCGCGAAATACTTTGGGACGTCCTGGAACTGGAGAATTCGGCCCGTTTCCAGGTCTTCCATGCGCAGCGAGGAGTGACCTTCAAGACCGGTGCTCTCGTAAAGGTGGCCGTCGAGGTAGATGAGCCCCTGGGTGAAGGCTTGCGCGTCGTGAGGATAGGTGTGGACGACCTGATACGTGTCTGCAGCGTGGGAGTGCGCGGCGACCAAGATCAGTAGAAACAGAGCGAAAAGGGCGCGGTGCAACTTGAGAAAGCGCATTTTTAGAGGATGGACCAAAAGGCACGTACTTGAGAAGTGACTAGAAAAGTCCCTAACGTGCGCAGAGGTTGGCTAACTTGCGCCGAGATAGATGAAACGGGCCAGGAAGAGAATGGCGAGGATGTAGAGCAGCCAGTCCCTCCTGCGGAACTTTCCGGTGGCAAGATGGATCACGGCCCAGGAGATGATGCCGAAGCCGAGGCCGTTAGCGATGGAGTACGTGAGCGGGATCAGGATCAAGGTGAGAAACGAAGGAACGGCCACGAGAGGGTCGGTCCAGCGGATCTCAGTGATTGTTGCGAGCATGAGCGAACCGACGAGGATGAGCGCGGGGGCTGTGGCCGCGGTGGGAACAATGCCGACGAAAGGAGCTGCGCCGATGGCTCCGAGAAAGAGCAGGCCGGTGACGATGGCGGTGATGCCGCTGCGGCCGCCTGCGGCGACACCCGCGGTGGATTCGACATAGCTGGTGACGGTGGAGGTTCCGGTGAGCGAACCAAAGACCGTGGCAGTGGCGTCGGCCAAGAGAATGCGGTCGAGGCGGGGAATGGAGTGGTCGGCAGAGATGAGGCCGGCGCGCTTCGTGACGGCGACGAGTGTACCGAGGTTGTCGAAGAGGTCGACGAAGAAAAAGACGAAGACGATTTCAAGCAAGCCCTTGTTGAGTGCACCAGGAATGTCGAGCTTGAATGCGGTTGCGGCGAGCGCGTTGAAGCCACCGGCGGCGGGAGTCCAATGGACGAGGCCAAGAGCCCAGGCGATTCCGGTGACCGTAAGTACGCCGATGAGTATGGAGCCGCGGACTTTTTTGACTTCGAGTGCGACCATGAGGATGAGTCCAAAGAAGGCCAGAGCAGGAGTCGGGTTGCGGATGTTGCCAAGGCCGACGAGCGTGGCCGGATCGCCGACGACAAGCCCGGCATTTCGAAAGCCAATGAAGGCGATGAAGAGGCCGATGCCACTGGCGACGGCAGCGTAGAGCTCATGTGGAATGGAGCGGAGAATCATCTGGCGGATGCCGGCGGCCGTGAGCGCGAGGAAGATGATGCCGGAAAGAAAGACTGCGCCGAGGGCAGTCTGCCAGGGGATGTGCATCTTGATGCACACGGTGTAGGTAAAGTACGCATTCAGCCCCATGCCGGGAGCGAGCGCGATGGGATAGCGGGCCACGACTCCCATCAAAATGGAGCCGAAGGCCGCGGAGAGGCAGGTGGCGGCGGTGACGGCCGCGAGAGGCATGCCGGCTGCGGACAAGATGGCTGGATTGATCAGGACGATGTACGCCATGGTCAGGAAGGTCGTGATGCCAGCGAGGATTTCCGTGCGCCAGTTGGTTCCCAGGCGGGTGAATTCAAAATAGGTCTCGATGCGCTTGAGCATAGGCGGGTGCTTTTAGAAGAGCA
>Ga0187847_10000482_pt1 | contig 44037 bp, 40 predicted proteins | sample June2016WEW_4_10_FD_132458 | JGI IMG/M metagenome (GOLD analysis project Ga0187847, IMG submission 132458) | Peatland microbial communities from SPRUCE experiment site at the Marcell Experimental Forest, Minnesota, USA - June2016WEW_4_10 | ecosystem: Environmental > Terrestrial > Soil >...
CACGCTTCAAAGGCGTGCCATCGTAAAACACGCCCCACTCCGACAAACAGATCCCATACCGCGCTACTGGGCAGATAGACACTGCGGTTCTTCCACAATCGCTATGAGCGACACACTCCTAGTGGGCTGGATATTGCGCTTTCGGTTCTCTCTCGCCATCCGGAGATGCCGTCGACGGATATCTATCAGGAGGTAGCGCGCTCACGCGCACTGGTGGCCGACGAGATGGCGCGCCGCCAAAAGAATCTAAATGCGAACAACGATCCCGAAGTAGCACGCCTGCTCAAGGAGATGGATCAAGCGCGGGCCGATCTTCTAGCTATCGAACAAAAGGAACCGACGAAACAGGACAATAGTGATGCCGTCGTTCAGGCTACCGGCCGGATGGAGAAAATCGAGCGCGAGTTGGCCGAGCGGAGCGTTGACCAGCGCAGCGATCAGCGGCTGAGTGCTGTCCGCTTGGAAGATGTGCGCCGCGGCTTGCCAGCTAAATCTGCTCTCATCTCCTATGTGGCCTATCAGCGTTATGCCGTCGAAAAGGTGGACCCCGCGCGCACCCGAACCCCCGCTTATCTCGCCTTTGTACTCAAGCCCGGTTCAGAAGGTATTCACGTCTTCGATTTGGGCGACGCCAAACCAATCGGAGGTCTGGTCGCCCGCGCCAGGGCAAGCGCCGATGCCGAGGCCCACTCGGGAGGACTCGGCTCCCTTCGCAATGTGCGCGCATGGCGCGAAGCAAGTGAGGCTCTGCGCAAACTGGTATGGGATCCGTTGCGCGCCGAGGTGGGCGATGCCAAACTTGCCCTCGTGGTTCCCGATGGAGTTTTGAATCTGATTCCCTTCAGCGCCCTGCCCGACGGCAAAGGTTATCTGGTCGAACATGGACCGGTCATCCACGTACTTTCAAGCGAACGCGATCTGGTTTCAGCTGAGAGCACTCATCCAAAGACGGGGTTAGTGGCTTTCGGCAATCCATCATTTGGACAAACAGGCGATCAGCCGCTTCTAGCTGGCCTTCGGGATGCGGGTATCTCCTGTAAGAACCCTTATACAGTTGGATCTCGTCCGCTGCCCGGTGCGGCGGCAGAGGTCAATGACATACGCGCCACGTGGGAGCGTTGGAATGGCAAGGAACCTTCCACGCTCGAGACCGGCGCGGACGCTACGCGAGCACATTTCCTTGATGAAGCGCCGCGGAGCCGTGTTCTGCATGTCGCTACGCACGCCTTTCTGTTGGACAGCAGTTGCGGAGACGGAAATCCATTGCTTCGCTCCGGACTTGTCTTTGCTGACGATAGCCATCCTCAGAAGCCGTCAATTCTTACCGCTCAGCAAATTGCTTCCATGGATCTTAATGGCGTGGACTGGGCCGTGCTCTCTGCTTGCAACACGGGCAATGGCGAGTTGCGCGACGGCGAAGGTGTGTTGGGCCTCGAACGCGCCTTCCGCGTCGCTGGAGCGCGCAGCGTGATGATGTCGTTGTGGTCCGTGGATGACGACCTGACACGCCAATTCATGCACGAGTTGTATGTCGAGCGCCTGGAACTCCATGCTTCCACCGCCAATGCCGTGTGGAATGCCGAGCGGAAAATTCTCCTCGCACGGCGCGCCGCCGGCAAGAGTACTCATCCCTGGTATTGGGCCGGATTTGTGGGCGCCGGAGGGTGGGAGTAAGTCTATCGAGCAGACTTCCGGAATGCCTCTCATGGGCGAATAAATAGTAAATTAAACCCCTCAATTCAGCCTGCTGAATTTTTTTGAGAATTTCTAACGCCTGCTGTCACAATTCCTTCCGCCGGTCCACATAGTCTCGACTCCATTGATCGCCTGCTGCGGCTTTGTTCATTTTCCGGCAGTGTTCTCTCCTAAATCAATGGAGTCTACTGAAGAGTCGCAAATCCCTGGTTGCCGTAACGAAAAAATGCTTATGCACAAAAGGGTTTGCAGATGATGTTGACCGTCAGACGTTGGGGCTGGATATCTAGCCTCGACGCTACCGGCAATTCCGAGCGCCTTCACAAAGAGAGGACCAATCGAGTAATGAAAACTATCTTTCACGGTTATGCAAAGAGCATCTCCCCCGGTGCGGTAAGATTTTCGATCCAGATCCCTACTCTGACCACCCGCACGTTGACAGACACCATCAATCGAACCATTACCGCTGTTAGCGAGTTAACTAATCCATCAACCAGCGCCAGATGAAAGGATTGCGATTATGAATTCCCCGTACCGTAATATAGCCGCGTTCTTCGTTTTGTTGACTTCCACGATTCTGCTTCATAGCCAAACCGTTGTTCCCACGGTTGCGACTGGAATCTACCCCTACGGAACCTTCGATACACTGGGTCTTGACACGATCAACGTCGGCAGTCTCGACGCGTATTTTGCCATTCCGGTGCTGAATAAGGCCGGAAGGGGAATGCCATTCACCTATGACATTAGTTATGACAGTTCCGTTTGGTCCGTCGGCCAAAACTCCAGCGTAAACCCGCATGGACGCCTGTACAAAACTTGGGATGGCGTGGTGTATCGGAGATGTCCACTGGGTATCTGTCTGGTTCGAGCACCACACAGGATTGCTACACCACAGTCCCAGACGGGCCATATGGTGGGACACAGCAAGTCGTCACTGGCGTCATAATCCAAGCTGGGGGTTTTGCGTACCATGACCAGTGGGGAGTGTCCCATGCATTCCCAGGCTATTTTTATGTAGTGAGTGGTACCTGCGGCACCAATGTCAACATTAATACCCTCAATAACTCATTTGCCACCGATGGCTCGGGGTATCAATATACCGGTGGCCCAACCGGAGGGAATGTTGTTGACAAAAGCGGCAAGGTCTATACGCCTCCATTTACTACAGCCACTGGCGCTGGAACCGTTGTCGACACCAACGGCAATGAGATAACAGCAAACAGTAGCGAACAGTTCATCGACACGACCGGCAACGTTGCCCTGACTGTTGCCGGAGCCAGCCCCAGTCCCCAGACCTTCACCTACACGGATACCAACGGCAATCCGCAGACTGTCACTATGAACTACGAAACCGTCACTGTTCAGACGAACTTCGGTTGCAGCGGGATAGCAGAGTTCGGGCCGACTCAGGAGTCCCTTGTCGCTTCGATTGTCTTTCCAGACGGCAGCACATACAAGTTTGGTTATGAGGAAACCCCTGGAGTTTCCGGCTCATCCGTCATCGTGACCGGACGGCTGGCAGGCGTTGAGCTGCCTCAAGGCGGAATAATCCGATACACCTATACTGGCGGCAACAACGGCATCGAATGCGCGGATGGCAGTGCCGCCGGTCTCACGCGTACACTGGCAAGCAGTGCCGGGTCAGCTGCATCTACCTGGACCTATACCCGCACGACAGGAACCGGCGCCAGCCAGACATCGGTAGTGGACGGCCTTGGGAATCACAAGACGTACAACTTTGTTGAAGCCAGCAACCAGCCAAGTGGCACGACGGCGCAATACTACGAAACCAACCGGACAATCTATCAGGGAGCCGCAAGCGGTACGCCGGTGATTTCCCGGCAGACCTGCTACGACGGCGCAGCATCGCCTTGCACAACCGCGTCGTTCACTTTGCCCATCAGCGAGATCGATACCCACGAAACGCTGAACGGCCTGCAAATGCACGGTTCGACTGCGGTATACGATCCCTACGGCGATCTGCTGACGTTGAATACCTACGATTTTGGCGGGAGTTCGGCGCGTGGCGCGCTGTTGCAGTCACAAAACTGGGCGTACAACAATAACAGCGAGCCTGTATCTTACATCGTGGAGGACGGATCAGGTAACCAAGTAGCTGATATTGCTTACGGATACGACCAGATGACCCCGACAGCAAGCGCGGGCGTACCACAGCATACAAGCCCTACCTGCTCCACCTGCGCATGTGGGAATCTGACGAGTATTTCAGCGGCCACCTCATCGAGCAGCTCTTTGGCTGTAACGGCAACCTACGAAGATACAGGCTCCGTCTTGTCGATCACGTCGCCCAGCGGGACTGAGAATTTCACCTACGATCCCACTTTTGTCTACGCCCAAAAAGTGCAATACCCGACTCCATCCAGTGGGGTCGCTCTCAGTACCGGTTCCAGCTACGATACCGCCTTTACTGGACTTCCGCTCACAACTACTGACATGAACAGCAACGTGATCAAGGTCGCGTCATATGACTCGCTATTGCGGCCTACTCAGGTCACGTTCCCTGACGGTGGCGAGGTCGCCGCGACGTACAGCCCAACGCTGATAACGACGAATGTATACCAATCGTCGAGTGTTGCGTCCACGGCTGAAACGCAGCTTGACGGTTATGGAAGAACGAGCCGCTGGGTAATAGCCAATGGACAAAGCGGAAACTCCTGGTATCAGGCTGACACTTGCTATGATGCGAACGGCAACCAGAACTTCGTTTCGTATCAATATCAAAGTTCCGGATTGACCGCGGCGAAGGTATGCTCCGGCGCAGGGGATACTTCTACCTACGACGTTCTTGGCCGCCTGACCTCTCTTACCCGCGCCAATGGAGAGACAATCACCTACACGTACAACGGGCGCGCTATCAAAGTTGTCGATCAGAATGACGTGACGCGCATCTCGCAGGTTGACGGTCTGGGCCGGCCAACGATTGTCTGCGAAATCTCATCCAACAGTAGTATGCCTGCCTCGGGCGCGCCGGCAAGTTGCGGAACCGACATTACTGGAACCGGCTTCACAACAACCTACGCATATAGCCTTGCAAATCACACCACGACAACCACGCAAGGCGTTCAGACGCGCGTATTCCAGGCCGACTGGCTAGGCCGCACTATTTCAGTCACCGAACCTGAATCCGGAACCACAAGCTATAGCTACTCCTACAACAGCACGGGCCTGGTGGTGACGCGCACCCGCCCAACGGCCAACCAGAGCAGCAGCTCTGCTTTGACGACAACCACCACGCAATACGATTCCCTGAACCGTCCCGTCACGATCACTTATTCCGACGGCACGCCCGTCAAGACCTTTGTCTATGACCAAAGCGCGGTATGGAGCGATCTGTCGCAGGTGAATCTAAAAGGGCAGCTCTCCGAGGCTTTTGTATCGAACGCTGCCACCATCTACAGCTATGACACAATGGGACGCGTCCAATACCTGGATGAGTGCCTCCCCTCAGGATGTGCTGGTTCCGTCCATTACCCATTGCATTACACCTATGGCCTGGCGGGCAATATGCTGACATCGACAGACGGCGCCGGCGTCACCAGCACCTATACTGTTTCGCTGGCAAATGAACTTCTTTCTCTCACCAGCTCGCTTTCCAACTCAACCCACCCAGCCAATATCATTTCCAACGTGCTGAATGGTCCGAACGGTCCAATCAATTTCAGCCTGGGCAATGGACTGACGGGGGTAAACACCTATGACACCTTGGGGCGCCGGAATGGCGGGTATGTCTGCAACGGCAGCTCTTCCGCAGGTTGTTCCGGAGGAACACAAGTCTACGGATTCAACACAGCACGGAGTGGATCGCAGATTCAGAGCTCTACTGATTCGGTGCTGGGGCAGAGTTCTACCTACGGATACGACGGGTTCAACCGGCTGACCTCGCTTACCGTCACGGCAGACACGGCGGCCAACTACACTTGGACGTACGACCGCTATGGAAACCGCTGGGCGCAGACCCCGTTGGATGGAGGCTTTACGTTCTCGGCAAGCGTCAACACCTTCAACAACCAGCTTGACGGCTATACATACGATGCTGCCGGCAACATGACCAACGACGGCACCCACAGCTACACATACGATGCCGAGGGCAACATAACCGCAGTGGATGGCGGCACAACGCAGACCAATGTTTACGACGCGCTGAATCATCGGGTGCGCACGGTAGTTGCTTCCTCGGTGACAGAGTTCGTATTCAACAAGAACGGACAGCGCGTCTCCACCTGGGCTCCGGGGCTTTACCAGCTCGCTGGGCAGACATACTGGGGCGCAAAGCCTGTTGAGTTCTACGCGGCGGGCGTGGCAACCTACCAGCATCAGGACTGGCTGGGGACAGAGCGATTGAGGACGACGTATACTGGCGCGGTGGGAGGCTCCTACAAATCCCTGCCCTACGGCGACGGGCAAACCTCCAGCGGCGAGGACTACAACCCCTATTACTTCGCCACGCTGGACACAGACCACGCCAGCGGAACCGATCACGCGCAGTTCCGACAATATTCACCAGCGCAGGGTCGTTGGATGCGGCCAGACCCATACATGGGCAGCTATCGGATCGGCAATCCGCAGAGCTTCAACCGTTACAGCTATGTGCGCAACAACCCGGTGAGCAGGATTGATCGTCTTGGGTTGGAAGATAGTTCAGACGGCGGCGACGGTGGTGATGGCGATAATGGCGGTGGCGGGGGGGACGGCGGCGGTGCTGATGGCGGCGGCGACGTTGGCTACGACGGTGGCGACGGCGACGGTGGCAGTGCTGACGGCAGCAGTGATGATGGCGGTCCTACCCCCTGTCAAGATCCAAACAATCCTTGCTTTACGCTCTACGTAGACAACCCTCAACCCTATAACACTTACATTCCAGAAGAAGTGACTGAAGTAGATCCGGGCGGTCAGGCCATTTTGAACTACTTCTCGTACCCGAATTTGCCCTTTAACCTGCCTACTCTTGCTGTCAAGATGACAAAGCTCGGGCCGGCAGTGAAGAAAGGAATAAAACTATTTTTCTGCGGGAGCTCCGTCAATGACAATATAGTAAATTACGCCTTTGAAATAGCCGGCAAGAGAGCGTTATTGGGCGCAATTGGGGGGGATTGCAGCTGGCCCTTTGGGGGCACTAGCAGGGGGGGCAGACGGCGCAGTAGAGGGATTTATTGAAGGTGCCACGAGCGGCCTTATATCTGGGACGGTCTGCCAATATCTTGGTGTTTACCAGTAAGTGTGCTAAACGAGGAAAACGATGCCTTACGCAATTGCGATGGATCCAAAGAAATGGGCAACCCGTGCCGTCATGTCAGCCATAAGGAACCGTAGTCATAGGCATCCCACCTTAAATCATCCCAACGACGAAGACCTGTCGTTGGGGATCCATGATAGCGTAAAAACAAAAATGCGCCAAAGGTGGGACATCCGCGATCCTTCCACGCATTGATTTCTCCCAGGTCCGAAAATCCGGACCTGGGGCACCCAAATTACTCATCCTTCACGCAGCTTTACTAATCCTTTACTGCGGAAACCTGTAACATCTACCGATGGATTCGACTATCGGGCCGATTACTTGTTCAGAGCCACCGCAGCCTTCACGAGCTTCTTGAATGCATCCTCATTTACTTCATCGCCCTCATGGAAATCGATTGCGCGCCTGACGTTGCCTTCAAGACTGGAGTTGAATAGTTTTGAAGGGTCTTTGAGCTCAGCGCCGTTAGCGAAGGTCACCTTCACGACGCTCTTATAGGTTTCGCCGGTGCAGATCATTCCATCGTGATACCAAGTGGGAACGCCTCTCCACTTCCACTCCTCGACCACCTGAGGGTCAGCCTGCTTGATCAGGGCGCGGAGATGGGAGAGCATCTTGCCCCTCCAGTCGCCCAGTTCCCTGATCCTCTCGTCGATCAGCTGAGAGGGGGATTCGGCCTTAGTCGTTGCGCTCTTTTTCATAGTCTTTGTTTCCATGGTTAGTCCAACCCTCCAACCACACTTTCCAGCTTGCCGATGAAACTGGTCCATCCATACTTGGCGCCTTTGTAGCTGGCACTTTCTTCGGACGGGAAACCGGATTGCTCCATGCGGATATGCGTGCCGCTCTTGGTCGGCGTCAACGTCCAGGTGACCACGCTCTCCAGCCCCATCGAAGCCCAACTATAAGTGAGCCGCGACTTCGGCTCGACCGCGAGGACTTCAGAGTCGATGATCCCGTTCCAACCCTGCACGGGCGTGGAGCGGAACTGGAACCGGTGGCCCACGACTGGCTGGAAGTCGTTCTTCATCAGCCACTCGTCGATCAACTTGCCTTCAGTGAGGGCTCGCCACACCTTCTCTTGCGGATGAGGCAGTTCGCGTTCGATGGTGAGAGAGCGGGTCGTTACGGCGGTTTCAGTCATTTGTCCATCCTCTCCAGTAAGTTTTCGAGTTGATCAAATCGGTCGCGCCAAAAAGCGCCATAGAGGGCCATCCAGTCGACGAGCGGGGCCAGAGCCTGCGGACAGGCACTGTAATGAGTTTCACGACCCTGATGCCGGTAGCGTACAAGCCTGGCGCGCTTCAATACGACCAGATGTTTGGAAACGGCAGGCTGCGAGATCCCGGCGCGACGGGTTAATTCATGCACGGTCTGCTCGCCATCACGCGTCAGCCCCTCGAAGATTGCTCTGCGGGTTGGGTCGGAAAGAGCCTTGAAAACGTGATTTGCCAGGACCGGCATGAAAAAACAATAACCAACTGGCTATTGATTGTCAAGCGAGAAAAGAGGGCGCGCAGCGGCAATCGTTGCTGAGCCGCGGCACAGAAATTTGCGCTCAGTTGGCGACTTGAGAATGAAATGCCCCAGGGCCCGAAAATCCGGACCTGGGGCATTCAGATTATTGACGCTTGATTTAGTCTGCTACGCTCGCTGCGCGGGTGGCTCGGCCTGCGGGCCAGCTGGGGGCTTGGGCTTGGGCGCGTCCTGCTTCTTGGATGGGGCCAGGATGGCGTGCAGGATGGTGCCTTCCATGCGGGGCATGAACTCGACGATGCCGGCTTCGCCGATGTCCTGAATGAGCTTGTTGATGATCGCGTAGCCCAGCTCGCGATGGGCCATTTGACGGCCGCGGAAACGCAGGCTGGCCTTGACCTTGTCGCCTTCGACGAGGAAGCGCACGGCCTGATTCTTCTTGGTCTGGTAGTCGTGCTCGTCCACGGTCACGGAGAATTTGACCTCCTTGACAACAATTACTTTTTGCTTTTTGCGGGCGGCGCGTTCACTCTTTTCCTTCTCGTAGAGGAAGCGGCCGTAGTCCTGAATGCGGCAGACGGGCGGCACCGCGTTGGCGGAAACCTCGACCAGATCGAGGCCTCGCTCGCGGGCGATCTTCAGGGCCTCAAAGGGAGCCAAGATGCCGAGTTGCTCGCCGTTTTCGTCGATGACACGGATCTCGCGCGCGCGAATCCGGTCGTTGATGCGGATAAAGGATTTAGCCGAACGTTTATCGAGTGCGATGGTGCTCCTCCAGAAGTCGCCGCTGCCCGCCTTCCGGGGTCTTCCGGAATCGCCGCGGGCGCACGAACGCAACATGAGTATAGCATCGGTTTGGCTCGGCTGAACAAAGGGTTTAGAAGGGATTCTGGTCGCGCCACGGCAGAATTCAGATGCGGGGTGGTCGGACCTGTGAATCCAAGGCCGGGAAAATCCCTGCTCAAACGGAGATTGTGCTCGCTTCCTGTTGGGCTCGCTCCGGGATTTCTGCTTCAGCTTGCAGCGTTCCGCCGGCGTTTAACCCGGTGACGCGAAGCCACACGAGTTGGTTGGCTGGTTCGCGGCCCTCGAACTCTACTGGAAGAAAGTTCTCTGTAAGCGCAATGGTGCAGCCGCGTGCATTCACTTCGGCAGATGTGTGCAGAGTAATGGCCTCAAGGCGCCTACCAACAAAACTTCTGCGGTGCGCTTGACTTTTTTCCGAGGCTAGAACGCGCAGAGCCGTCAGGCGCTCCTCAACTACCTCGGCCGGAACGGGGCGTTCGGCATGAAGCGCCCAACCCGGCGTTCCCGGCCTAGGCGAAAACGGAAACAGGTGCAGATAGCCGAAGGGGAACGCGTTGATCAGCGTTAATGTCTCGCTGAACTCGGCGTCGGTCTCGCCAGGGAAGCCCACCATCACATCTGCGCCCAGGGTCAGTTCTGGTCCGGCGGCGCGCGCCAGGGCCGCTACCTTGTCCGCGTAGTGCCAAGGCCGATAGCGCCGATGCATGCGCCGCAAAACTGCATCCGAGCCAGACTGCAAGGGCAGATGAGCGTGACGCGCGAGGCGTGCCTGCCCCGATTCTGGATTTCCGAACTCGGCCATCAAGCCGATCAGCTCCGCGTCCCAATCCATGGGCTCAATGGAGCTGAGACGCAGGCGGGGCAAGGCTGTCTGCGCGAAGATCTGGCGCACGAGAGCTGCAAGCGTTCTCGGGGCCGCAACTTCTGAGTCTGGCAAGTCCCGTCCCCATCGTCCCAGGTTTATCCCCGAGAGCACCAACTCGTTTCCGCCGGCGGCGACAAATCTTTCCACGTGCCGCAGGATACTTGCAAAGGAAAGGCTTTTCGATGGACCGCGTGTTTGTGGAATGACGCAAAATGTGCAGCGATTCGCGCATCCTTCCTGGATTTTGAGATTGGGCCGGGTCTGAGTGCCGGGTACGATCTGCGCCTCTTCAAGAAACGAATGCGCGAACCTGTCGGCCGCCCAGACCACCTGCGCCGCCTGCAGTGGGGCCAAAGCCACCTGCGGTGGGGCCAATAGCTCGCTATCCGCTCGCTCAAGGTTCGTTGACGCTTGAATTTGTATCAGTCCGCTGGCTTTCGCCGCGTGCCCCAACAGGCTCAAAGCAATCTGCGGCGCTAGCGCTTTATGGCTGTTGCCCACCACGGCTTCCACGCCGGCCATGCCAGCCAACTCCTGCGGCGCGCGCTGCGCATAGCAGCCAGTGACCACGATTTTTGCAGATGGGTTGAGACGGTGGGCGCGGCGAATGAAGGCACGCGCTGCACGGTCGGCTTCCGCCGTTACGCTGCACGTGTTGACGATAACCACATCGGCTACCGAGGGCTCCCGTTCGCCGAGTCCGGCAGCGCGCAGCCGGTCGCTCACCGCTTCGCCATCGGCGCGCGCTGCCCTGCAACCGAAATGCTCGATATGGAAACCGACCGTCATGATTTCAGTCTAAAACCTCGTCGCTCCACGCGCACACGCGCGACTCCACCTCCGCTATACTGGAAGTGACCACACACCTCCGAAGGTTGCTTTCTACTGCATGAAATCCTCCGCCGCCGCCATCGCTGCAACTCCGTCTGCCATCACCCCGAACGGTGGCACGTGGCACATTGTCGGCTTCGTTTATTTCACCTTTGTGGTCTATCTTTCGATCGGGTTGCCGCTGGCTGTGTTGCCGCCGCATGTGCATCTGCGGATGGGTTATAGCGCGACGCTGGCAGGCCTGGTCATCAGCATCCAGTACATTGCCACGCTTCTTAGCCGCCCCTGGGCCGGACGCATCTCTGACCGTGCCGGTGCCAAGGTCTCCGTGTTGTGGGGTATGGGCGCATGCTCCTTCAGCGGAGCGTTGCTGATGACCGCGGCGGCGCTGCATTCGATCCCCTGGCTCAGCCTTGTCGTGCTGATGTTGAGCCGGCTGGCGCTGGGAGTAGGCGAGAGCCTCGGGTCAACCGGCTCGACGCTGTGGGGCATCACCAGCGCTGGAACCGAACACACCGCCAAGGTCATCTCCTTCAACGGCATCAGCACTTATGGCGCGATGGCGCTGGGCGCTCCGCTGGGCGTGATTCTCGATCAGTATTTTGGCTTGGGCTCGATTGGTCTGGTCACACTGCTTATCGGCGCATTCAGCCTGCTGCTGGCCAGCCGCAAGAGCCCGGTTCCGGTCGTGCACGGCGAGCATCTTCCCTTCCGCGACGTGATGTTTCGCGTGGCGCCGCACGGCATGGGGCTGGCCTTAGGCGGAGTCGGTTACAGCGTGCTGGCCACCTTCGTCACGCTCTTCTATTTCAGCCACCATTGGACGGGCGCTGCGCTCTGCCTCACGGCTTTTGGATTGGCATTTATTGTGGCACGCCTGCTTTTCATCCAGACCATCAACCACTTTGGCGGATATCCGGTGGCTTTGGCTTGCCTCTCGGTTGAATCGCTGGGCATGATTCTGCTCTGGCTCGCGCAGACACCGTCGATGGCTATGGCTGGCTCGGCGCTGGCTGGGTTTGGCTTTTCGCTGGTCTTTCCCGCAATCGGCGTCGAAGCCGTCAAGCGTGTCACGGCGGAGAATCGCGGCACAGCACTTGGAGTCTATACAGCTTTCTCCGACGTCTCCTTCTTTCTCACTGGACCATTGGCCGGCGCGGTGATCGGCGCCTTCGGCTATTCAAGTGTTTTTCTCTTCGCGCTCTTATCTGTGTTGGTCGCACTGGGAATCGTTTTCTTCCTGAGACAGTTTGAGAGTTATTAACTGCTTTTGTATTTGGTAGTTTATTTAGCAGAGTATTCCTGATCGGTCACCGGCTCCAGCCAGACTACGTCAACAGCGTGTGCGTCCACCTCCTGAATGGCGAGATGGACCATGGTATTGTCGGGCGCAGCGCCGTGCCAGTGACGTTCGTGGGGAGCAATGATCACCGTGTCTCCGGGACGAATTTCGAGGACAGGATGACCGTCGAGCTGCACTAGGCCGGAGCCCGAAAGAACATGTAAGGTCTGACCAACCGGATGTGTGTGCCATGCGGTGCGCGCGCCCGGCTCAAAGCTTACTTTGTTGGCACGCAGGCGGGATGGCGGCGCGCCGATTGCAATCTCATCGATCCAGACATTTCCAGTAAACCAATTCGGCAGGCCTTTCCGGCTGGGGCGCTCTTTGCTGGTCAGGATTTTCATGGCATGCCTCCTCAGGAATGGATGCGGAGCGAGAGGCGTGGTTGCTTCCATCCTTGCATCAAAAAGCGATTCAAGGGCAGGCACGAAATTTGTAGGCTGATTCAGTGGTGGGGCAAAGGCGAGCGCGAGCTATGCGACAGTGACGAAGTTGTGCCCCGCATAGCAGGTTGATTTAATCAGCTCGACAGGCCAGGCTGGTTCGGAGAGGAATAGAATATGGCACTTCGGAACGACCTGTCTCATAGCTACAGCGAATGCCAGCCACTTGATTCCTGGTGCGATTACATCGGTAACGAGTAAGTCGGGCGGGATCAGCGCTGCAATCTCGAAGGCCGTATAATCATCGGGGACAGTCATGACCGTGAAGCTGTGTTGAGGAAAGATTTCTGCTATGGGCTGGGCCGTTGCGGGTTGGTAGCCTACTAACAGCACCACCGGCGCGTGACCATTTGTGCTGACCGTCAGTCTCTTTTCTTCTACCTCTTCAGCGGCCACGATAGAGAACTGCGTAATCATACTTACCCTGCTTTCTTTGAGGGGATCGACGAGTAAAGGGTCCTTGAACCGGCGACCGAACGCAAAGGAAGATAGATCTCGACTTCGCCGTCTACGAGAACCTCAAATGGTGCGGGCTCACCTTCCGGTGAGCCCTTTTGAGAGGCGTTGCAGTAGGGAGGACACTGGAAGCACCTAGCGTGGCGCTTCGGGGTTCAGTAAGCCAGAGGAACAAACTACGGAGAGTCGTGAATCGGAGAAGCCTCTTATGGATAGAAATGTACGGATTAGTTGGTTCCAATGTTGGTCAGTTCTGCTCGCATCAATGTGAATTGTTTGCGAATGGAATGATAGCGATTGAGAATCAACGATCCTTGAAGCCCGCACGCGAAGCAAGATAGATTTTGACTTCGCCGTCTACGAGAACACAAAGTGATGTGGGCTCACCTTCCGATGAGCCCGTTCAAGAGGCGTTGTAGGAGGGAGGATTGGGAAGCACCAAGGCCGGCGCTTCGGATTGAACAAGCGAGAGGATAAGGAATTGCAAAAGAATCGTGGTTCGGGGGAAGCCTCTTATAGGTCCGACTATAGCGGTTAGATTGTTCCAATATTGGTCAGTTCTGTACATTTTTGCGTGAATTGTTTGTTAATCGAACGATATCGATTGAGAGCCGGGGTGAGTTTCGGAGTTGCCAGATGCCCATCCTACTTCTTCAAGAGCGACAATAGGGAATTGCGTAATCATAAATAGCCCTGCATCCTTGAGGGGATCGACGAGTCGAGGGTCCGTGAACCGCGGCCGCACGCGAAGGAAGATAGATTTCGACTTCGTCGTTGTCTACGAGAAGCTGAAGTGATGCGGGCTCACCTTCCGATGAGCCCGTTCAAGAGGCGTTGCAGGAGGGAGACGCGGGAAGCGCCGGGGCCGGCGCTTCGGATTGAATAAAGCGGGAGGGAAACAAACTGCAAGGGGAAAAGTGGAGCGGGGAAGCCTCTTTGATTTACTTATATGGATTAGATTGTTCCGCTATTGGTCAGTTTTGATCTTATCGATGAGAATTTCGATAACTATCCGATTAACTTCACTCTAAATTTTATTTGGTCAATGAAAATTTTGATTATATTGAAATCGCGCAGTTGTGAGTAGAAGGCCGAGGTAAGTTCAAGGCGTCGGCGTGGAAGCTGAACTACAAGCTTGCGGATGCCCATCCGTCGCGTAAAACTGCTGGTCAAAGTTCTTCGCCCGCCCCTGCCATTGGCCAATTCATGGGTGAAGCACTTGGCGACTTAATGCAAAACGGTCATCCCAAAAAGGATGGCCGTTTTGCACTGTTACTATGAGGGAAGCCGAAGTTAGCGCTCGCTCTTCCAGTTGATCAGATCGCCAAGGGTCGTGGTAGAGCTTGAGACGGGAGCCTTGTGAGCTTCCTTCTTGTAGCTCTCGACTTGCGCGCGGCTGGCTTCGTGGCCCACGGCACGCAGGCTCAAGCCTACCTTCTTTTCTTCCACGTTGATCTTGATGATCTTGAAGTCATGCTCCAAGCCTGTTTCCAGCTTGGACCCACCGTCGTCGCCAGCCTCGGAGATGTGGCAGAGACCTTCGACACCGTCGGCGATTTCGACAAATGCGCCGAACTGCGCCGTCCGCAGCACCTTGCCGTGGACCTGGTCGCCCACCCGGTGCGTCGCGAAGAAGCTCTCCCAGACATCAGGCTGCAATTGCTTGATGCCCAGCGAGAGGCGGCGATTCTGCGGCTCGACACCGAGAACGACAGCCTTGACCTTTTCGCCCTTCTTGACGATCTCGGAAGGATGCTTGACGCGCTTGGTCCAGCTCAGATTCGAGACATGAACCAGACCGTCGATGCCGTCTTCAATCTCGATGAAGGCACCGAAGTCGGTCAGGTTGCGGACGCGGCCCTCGACCACCGTTCCGGCCGGATACTTATCGGTCAGATTCTCCCATGGATTTTCGAGGAGCTGCTTCATGCCCAGCGAGATGCGGCGGTCGGCCGGATTCACGCTCAACACGACGGTCTCGACTTCGTCTGCCGGCTTAACCAACTTAGAGGGATGCTTGAGGCGCTTGGACCAAGTCATCTCGGAGAGGTGAACCAGACCTTCGATGCCCTGCTCGAGCTCGACAAATGCGCCGTAATCCGTGACCGAAAGCACGCGACCATGGACATGCGCGCCAACTGGATAACGCTCGGTGGCATCGAGCCATGGGTCGGGCGTCAACTGCTTGAAGCCCAGCGATACGCGCTGCTTGTCCTTGTCGAACTTGAGCACCTTGACCTGGATCTCGTCGCCCACATTCACCAGATCGCGGGGATGCGTGAGACGCCCCCAACTCATGTCGGTGATGTGCAGCAGGCCGTCGATGCCGCCGAGGTCAACGAACGCGCCGTAGTCGGTAAGGTTCTTCACTGTGCCGGTGAGCACCGCGCCCTCGCCCAACTGCTCAAGGGTGGTGGATCGCTTGGCGTTCTGCTCTTCTTCTAGAATCTCTTTGCGGCTGACCACAACGTTGCCGCGCTTTTTGTTCAGCTTGATGACGCGGACTTCAATCTGCTGGCCGAGATAGCCGTCCAGATTGCGGACCGGGCGAATCTCAAGCTGCGAGCCAGGCAAAAACGCCTTCAGCCCGATGTCCACAGTCACGCCGCCCTTGACGCGGCTCACTACCGTGCCCATCACAGGAGTCTTGTCGTTGGCAGCCTTCTCGATCATGTCCCAGACGCGGAGACGCTGCGCCCGCTCGTAGCTTGCCAGGTAGCCGCCCTACGGCTCCTCGCGCTCGATCACCACGTCAATCGGGTCGCCGGGCTGGAACTTGACGGCACCAGTGTGGTCGAGAACCTGTTCGAGCGGCACCAGCCCCTCGGACTTCAGGCCCACATCAATGACCAGATGCTTCTCGGTCTGCTTGATCACAGTACCGGAGACGATCTTGTCGCCATAGGCTTCAACTGCGGCAGCCTCGGCGGCCTGCTCGCGTTCAAAGGCCTCCAGGGCTGCGGAGAAGTCGTCCATGGATTCAAGGCCGTGCTCGGGGTGCGCCGGGGCCGCGGCAACTGGTCGTGGCGCAACGGCCGTTTCCGGTTGAGGCGCACTTTCTGCCTGCACGGATTCGGCGGCGATCACCGGGTTTTCCTGGGCTTCTGGCTCGATTTCAACGGGAATTTCCGTTGCAACTGAAGCAGACTCGACCTCATTTGTGGCTTCCGCCACCGGCTCGGTCTCTGCTTGAAGCTCAGTGGAGGCATCAGCGTCCAGGGCGGCCAATTCAACTGCAACGGCGGATTCGGCGGTCTCTGTGGTGGACGTGGATTCGTGCAACGGCTGCTCTAGCTCCGTCGCAGGTTCGAGGGTTGGGACTTCCGTTTCGGTGTTCAGGGTTATGCTCTCAGGTTCGGGATTGAGGACGTTTGCCATCGCTGCCAGCTCCGGGATTCCGTGCTCCCGCGACCGAAATTGCGAGCCGCTGGGGTGTTCCGCTGCCGCGACTTCCGTCAACGAGGGATGCCAGAGGCCGTTTCCCTACCGTTAATCGTGCGCCTGTTTTCCGCGATGCTTTCGCAAAGAGTCGTCCTCCAGCAGGGTGAGCTGGCGTTGATGGCGATTGGTCTCCTTGGGAAACACCCGGCAGGCTACGGTTTGCTGGAGGGCGACCGCAACTCTCTGCTGGAATCCGCGCAGGAAGCTACGCCTATCAGTGTAGCAACCGTCGGTTTCTCACGTCAATGCAACAAAATGGCTGAAGCGCATTGGCAATCGCATTTTGAGACGCGCCGCGGGTGAAACAATAGACTTGCGACCGCCGGGACTGCCAATAATTTGTTGTTGTGCGTGAAATGCAGTAGCGTCTTAAGCTAATTAGGGTCTTCGATTCCGAGGAGATTGAGACAGGGACCTCAATCCGTCAACGACCCTCTATACTGATGCAGACGGACCCGCCACCCATGGACCAACTCTGGACACCTTGGCGCTTTGCCTACATCACTGGAGCCGACAACGCAGCACGCCCCGGCGTTCCCGCGAGCCTCGCGGCGTGGCTCGGCGACCTGCACTGTGTCTTCTGCAACCTGATGGCCTCGATCAACTATGCCATTGCGAACGGCATGAAGCCGGAGGAAGCCGAAGCCGCCGGCGGTCTGGTCCAGCGCGGCGAGCACTGCTTTATTTGCCTGAACGCCTATCCCTATACTTCAGGCCACGTGATGGTGATGCCCTACGCGCATCTCGACCGCCTGTCCAAGCTGCCCGCCGCGGCTGCTCATGAATTGATCGATCTAGCGCAGCGGAGTGAGAAGGTGCTCCAGCAGCTCTACCGGCCGCATGGCTTCAATATTGGAATGAATCTGGGACAGGCCGCCGGCGCTGGGGTTGCTGGGCATCTGCATCTGCATGCGCTGCCACGCTGGGCTGGCGATACTAACTTCATGACTACGGTGGCCGAGACGCGGATTTTGCCGGAAGAGTTGGGGACTACTTGGAAGCGGATGCGTGCGGCGTTTGCGGAGTTGGACGAAAGAACCATCACTTAGCTAGTTCCTCTCGATTGCGCTAGGATTGACCCAAACAGATTCCCTACCTTGCAAGTCGAAGGGCGAACTATGTCCACCTGGCTTCCAGTTATTTTCCAATCCCTCACGCTGATCGGCATCTTTGCGATTCTGATCGCACTCCTACGGAAGAACTCGCAAAAAGACGACAGTCTTTCTACAACACAAATTCTAGAAACGAGCAAGCGAACTGAATCCTCCGTTGCCCTGCTTACGGCAAAGCAGGAAGCATTCGCATCTAATTCCACCCAATCTCTCTCAACGCTTCGCACAGAGCTTTCGAATACACTATCCTCGCAATCCTCTGATCTTCGCCAGGAGGTAGTAAAAGCAATTGCTAGTCTTGGCGATCAGACGCGGTTAACTCTAGAAGCCTTGCGGAAATCTATCACTGAGCGGCAGGACCAGCTGACCCTTGAGTTGGGCAAGGGGCAAACAACTCTTCTGGAGACCATTAACACCCGATTGAGTGAATTCCAAATGGGAATGTCGGAAAGGTTTAATGGTTTTCAGAAAGCTCAGTCGGATCTGGGGCAATCACAGCGAGAGACCATCGAAAACACCCTGTCGCGCATGGGCCGAGATTTACGCGATGCGGTCGCCGAGCTAAAAACAGAGGTCAAGGAGCGGCTGGACGCGGTCGCCTTGCAGACCACGGCTCTAGTTAAGACCGCCGATGAGCAGCAGACATCTTTGCGCACCACAGTGGAACAGCGACTCGACAAACTCAATGAGTCCAACGCCAAGAAGCTTGACGAAATGCGCGAGACCGTCGATGAGAAGCTGCACAAAACCTTGGAGACCCGCTTAACCCAAAGTTTTGGTCTCGTCACGGATCAGCTCGGGAAAGTGCAAACAGGGCTCGGCGAGATGAAGGAGCTGGCCGTCAATGTCGGTGACCTAAAGCGGGTTCTAAACAATGTGAGTACGCGAGGGACGTTCGGGGAAGTTCAGCTCGGGGCGCAACTGGAGCAGGTTTTGGCTCCTAATCAGTTCGCCAGAAATGTGCGGATTCGCCCCAACACTGATGAGCGTGTTGATTTTGTAATACGCCTTCCATATGGCGATGATGAACCAGTGCTCCTGCCAATTGATTCAAAGTTCCCCAAGGAGGACTGGGAACGTTTAGAGGATGCCGCCTTGCTCGGGGATGCACAAGGGGTCGAAGTCGCCCGCAAGGAACTTGGAAAGTGGATTAAGCAAGAAGCTAAGAATATAGCTGAAAAGTACATCTATCCCCCTGCTACGACGAATTTTGCATTTATGTACTTACCAACTGAAGGCCTATTTTCTGAAGCATTGCGAATTCCGGGCCTCGCGGATGAGCTGCAACTCAAATACCGCATAAGTTTGGCTGGGCCCACAAACTTCATGGCTATTTTGAACAGTCTGCAGATGGGCTTCAGGACTCTGGCCATTCAGAAGAAAAGCTCGGAGGTCTGGCAACTGTTGTCCGTCACAAAGGTTGAGTTCCAGAACTTTGGCGCTCTTATGTCCACGGTCGAGAAGCAGGTAGGTACAGTGCAGAATACTATTAGGAAAGTTAACTCAAAAACGAAGACCATCAACAGGCAACTGAAAGATGTTGAGGTACTGGAAATGGGGACACCGCCAGTCGGTCTATTGGAAGTTCCCAGTCCACAGGGGAGCCCTGGACAAGGGACACCACTTTCGGAGGAGATTTACGAACTTGTTGCCTCGGAAGAGGTTGAATTGGGAGAGGATGGGGACGAAAACGACTAATTTTTGCCCCTCGCTTTACACACCTCGGCCCGCCCGGTAGACTTGAAGTTTCGGGGCTGCGAGCAAATTTTTAAGCAATGCAGTTGTACACCCCTGCCGTGAGCCGGTATGGTAAGCAGGCGGAGTCTGGACAGGCGAGCCCCGGAGCGATTCCGAAGTTTTGAAAATCATGAGGAGAACTACGCATGGCCGTTGAAGAGAAAGTGAAGCAGATCATCGTCGAGCAGTTGCAGGTGGACGAGGCTGAAGTTACCCCCGGTGCAAGCTTCCAGGAAGATCTGGGCGCGGATTCGCTGGACGTTGTCGAACTGGTAATGCAGTTCGAGGAAGCCTTCGACCTGGAGATTCCTGACGAGGATGCCGAGAAGATCAAGACCGTCAAGGACGCAATCGATTACATCGAGAAGAACGCGAAAGGCGGCAAGTAGCCAGTGACCCGCCGAGTCGTTATCACCGGCCTGGGGCTGGTTTGCGGTGTGGGTAACACCGCGCCCGAGGTATGGCGACAGCTTGTGGCCGGAGCCAGCGGAATGGGGCCTATTCAAGGCTTCGATACCACTGGCTTCCCGGTCACCTTCGCCGCCGAGGTCAAGAACTTCGACCCGCTTAATTTTGTGGACAAGAAAGAATCGCGCAAGATGGGGCGATTTATCCATTTTGCTTTTGCCGCTACCCATGAAGCCATGGAGCAATCGGGCCTGAAAATCACACCGGAGATTGCAGACCGGGTGGGCGTCTTCATTGGCTCGGGCATCGGCGGCTTTGAGATCATTGAGCGCGAGCACTCGAATCTGTTGGCGGGCGGCCCGCGCAAGATATCGCCATTCTTTATCCCCGCGGTGATCGCGAACATGGCGGCTGGTCATATGAGCATCCGCTATGGAGCCAAGGGGCCGATTTCGGCCACATCAACGGCATGCGCCACCAGCGCCAACGCGATCGGCGACTCGGTGCGCATGATCATGCATGGCGACGCGGATGTGATGATCGCCGGCGGTGCGGAGGCCTCGGTCACGACATTGGCGGTGGGCGGATTTGCTGCGATGCGCGCACTCTCAACGCGCAACGACGAACCGACCCGTGCCAGCCGCCCATTCGATAAGGATCGCGATGGTTTTGTCATCGGCGAGGGCTCGGGCATTCTCATTTTGGAAGAGCTGGAGTTCGCCAAGGCGCGCGGAGCAAAGATTCTGGCCGAAATTATTGGCTATGGAATGAGTGCCGACGCCTATCACATCACGGGCATTGCTCCCGAGGGCATGGGCGCGCAACGCAGCATGAGGGCCGCTCTCAAGGACGCAGGCATTCAGCCGGAAGAGGTGGGCTACATCAACGCTCACGCCACGTCAACTCCGGCCGGCGATGGCAATGAATCGCGGGCTATCGAGGCGGTTTTTGGCGAGCATGCCTTCAGCAAAAAGTTCAAGGTCTCGGGCACCAAGTCCATGCATGGACACCTGCTGGGCGGAGCCGGGGGCCTCGAGGCTGGCATCACCACGCTGGCGCTGATCAATCAGATGCTGCCGCCTACCATCAATCTCGAAAACGTCGATCCCGAGTGCCATTTGGACTATGTGCCCAACAAGGCTCAAGCCCATAGCTTCGATGTTGCCCTGTCGAATTCGTTTGGCTTCGGCGGCATCAACGCTACGCTCATCCTACGGCGCTGGATGGAGTAAGGCAGCTGACAGTTTTCAGCTAACAGTTGACAGTTTTTTTACCTGTAAACGCTAACGGCGCGAATCCGATCCGGATTCGCGCCGTTAGCATTTTAGAATCAATGGTTGCATTAGCTGCTGATTGCCGCAAAGCCCACAGGAACCAACACGCAAATCGCCCACCATCCAAAGACACAAATGTAGCCGGAAGTGCGCTTGACGCCCGCCACGGCCGCGACGCCCATCCCCAGCAACACCATGGACCAGATCGTAGTAACGTCCAATGAGCTAGCCAGTTTGTAGAGAGCCACGTTGGTCTCCACCGGGTTCAAGAATGCCCCTACGCTGGTGGGCGCGAAGTTTGCGATATTGAACGACTCTGGAGTGCCACTGGCATAGATGACTACCGCACCAAGAAGTGTCTTAATGATGCCTGGCAGGCTGGCAAACATCCAGACGGCGAAGACACTTCCAAAGGTGGCCTTGCCGCCGAAGACGAAATTGATTGTGCCCCACAGCACCAGAGAACCGAGCGCAACAACAGCCAGCACCAAAGCCGGAGCAGCTGCAAAACCTCCCTCCACGCTGTATTGGGTGATTTTCAACGCCATTTCGCGATTAGCCGCGGGAGCTTGCGCCAGCTTTTCTTCCGTCTTGGGATTGAGATGGAGGGTGTTTTCAGCCACCTGAGCCCAGCCAACCTTGAGAGTGATGGCCGCAAACAAAACGTAGCTGCCCAGGATGGCAATGATGAACGGCATCCACCAACTGCGGTTGCCACGCTGGATATCTTCAAAGGTTTTGGACGGCGCTGTGAAAGTATTGGTAACGCGTTGCCACTGGGAAAGGCCGGCTGCCTGAGCCGCCGGTTGAACCTGCATATCGCTCATAATTCCGCCTCGATCAGCCAGAATTGGCTATGGCGGCGATTGTAACCTTACAGGGCATACTGCGCACAATTAAAATCCGCTTGCGCCGGACAGACTCGCCTTGTGCTTGTGCCCCGCTGTCGTCCAGGCAACGGCATTGCGCGCGGGTCTGGGCGGCACGTAACTCTTGTAGACGGTGATATGGAAGCAGGACTGGTGGAACTCTTCTTCAACATCGATCATGCCGGCATTTTCCAGGGGCAGAAGCCAGGCGCGCATCCAGCCAATCTGCTGGCGGGTCAGGCCCTGCTTGGCGATGTCGATGGTGGCGCCGGTGAGATGCGGACTGGCGATGTCGCCCTCGGCCGAGGCGGCGTTGCCGTTAACCTTCTCCAATTGCTTTTGATACTCGACGGTGCGCACTGCGGAGCTGACTACGAGCGGACGATGAAACTGGGACGCATGAGCATGCGCCAAATCGGCGAGAAAGTTCGCCGTCCAGGGCCGGCAGTAGCGCCGGTTCTCGGGCAGGTTTCCGTTGATGGCGAGCGCTGCGGAGATCGGGACTGGCACCAGCATGCCGCGGGCAATGCGATCGTCGAGATCGTCGTCGTCCTCGATCCGCTCCAAGTTGTCAGCCTCGGACTTCTCGTTTTGGCGCACAAGCGACGCGTGATTCCCGCGCAGTGGCGGAGGCATCGGCCCTCGCGCCTTGCGCAGCGAAGCAGTTTCGACTGGAGCGGGGCGGACTGCCGTGTCTGTTGCTTCAATCTTGTCCGGAGTGGCGGTTTCTGTGGGCCGATCAACTTCGGTGGCTTGGAGTGGATCCGCGGCTGGTTCGGCTTCCGCTGCTGGAAGAGGTTTGGCCTCTGGTTGAGTCTTTTCAACGGAAGGAATACGGACGGGCAGCCTGCTGGGCACTCGATGCACGTCTAGGCTGACCGCGTGTTTGCGGGCCGAAGCCACATGAATGGAGACGCGTTTAGCGGCATGTCCAGCCTTGTGACGCGTGGCGCGGTTGGCAGAATGCCGTACTTTTTTGTGAGCGGTCGTGGTGGACGCAGTGCCGCTCCGCGGCTTTGCCGAAGGGTCCGGCGAGCCATTGGCCGCGCTCGCACAGAGCAGGGCCAGCACAAGAACCATGAAGCTAATCCGGCGCATGTGGGGATAGCGGAGAATCGAGAGCATCTTCAGTGTAGGCCTATTCCATCTCGTATAAGAGTGTCTAACAGGATGCGTCTTCGTCTGATAATTAGAGACTTCCAGATTGCAGAAACGTGAGTCGAGGATCGGGTAATGGCGGATGCGCAAGTGAGAAGATCTATGGCCGCATTTTATTGAGAAAAGAGGACCTATATGTTGCCGGTTCAGAGCGAATGTGAAGCTGCAGGTTGCCGGTTTTACCCTTAAATGGTGAGTTATAACTCGCCGGTTTGCGGAAAAATGGAGACCTGGGAGGCTCCAGTTTTGCGACACTGGAGGGGTTTAGCTTACCGGAAAATAGTCGAATGACTGAAAACACGTCAGCTAACAAATGCAAAGAGGGTTGGCCGAGGTGGAGTTCGCGTGCAAACGGTGAGTATTGATTTTCTCGGCGGACTCGACTGTGGAGTCTCCGGTATGGTGGGCGTACCGAGTGCCGCAGAACGTGACCATTGAGGGATGGACGGTATAAAACTTCCCCGGTCTCAGAATCGATACCTTGGGTACCCATCTATTGACCTCTAGTTAGATCGTAGCCTACTATTCCGCTGGAGGATTCAATGGCAGAACAGTGTTTTAGAAAGAAGGATTCAAACCCACCTGTTTGTGGCATACATGAAATTCCTCTCCAGCAAACGCATACATCCGATCCCAACCCTAATGTCAGATTCTTTGTATGCCCCGCAAGCGGTAAGGTGATAAAGGAAATGGTGACGAATTGAACGGAAAGGCCTAATGCCTGCGAACTTCTCCCCAGAAACTAATATAGCGGGCAGACCATCACTCTTTCAGGCCGAAGAAATGGCAATACTATTCATCGATGGTTACGTGCCAGATCCCATGGAGTGACAAATCCGATCGGTTCCTCACTTTCGTCTCCATTTTTCGTGATGACAATTGCATAAAGCTTGGTGCCTTCGCATTGAAAGGTATTTCTAAAGGCATCGGCCACATCATAAATCGTCTTATCAGAACCCATTACTCTGAAGGAGCCTGAAGGCTCAAGTGCGATGACGCTGCCGAGTCTTACTCTATCAACCGGATTCTGATTTGTGTCAATATTATCGCTGAGCCACTTGGTAATGCTTTCTACGGTAATCATATGCAGTTTTCCATCATCGCCTCTAACCATGACCTGAGAATAATCATTCTCTCTCATGAACCTGAGAACTCCAGATAAGAGATCCTTCGAGGAAAAACAATACACTTGAGCTTCGAACTGCGGTATTAAAGGATCCGGAGTGATAACTTCATGAACCACTTGGGCAAATTTCGACAGGGCCTCTGGAGAAGGAACTGCGACTATATGAAGCGGATAGTCAGCGTCATGAACAATAGCGTTGCGAAGATTTGAAAACTGTTTTAGCGCTGCTGCGTTTGCATGCACTGCAGAGCTATTAGTGGAAGCAGCATCGACTAACTGCCAGAATTTCAGGTGTTTCCCGGGATTGACAAGACCAGATAAGAACTTCTCCACTTGATTGAATAATCGAATGAACTCTTCGGCTCTGTCCATAGAGTAGTCCTCCGATTGATCGAAGCTGGCCATATTCCCAGGTCCCAAAAGCAGGCTCTGGGGCACCCCGGATGTATCGCGGGACGCGAAGTCCCCTACTGCAACAGCGTCGGCTCGTCGTCTTTGCCGTTCAGCTCTTCGGGCGGAATGATGACGGCGGCGGCTACCTTGTCCTCGGGCTCTAGGTTCAACAGGCGGACACCTTGCGTGGCGCGGCCGGCGGCGCGGATGGTCTTGGTGTCAATGCGGATTATCTTGCCGAATTGACTAATAACCATCAACTCCGAGGTGTCCTCGACCAATTGAATGCTGCTGACGCGGCCGATGCGCGGGGTGACGGCCATGTTCTTGACGCCCTTGCCGCCTCGGGTTTGCAGACGGTATTCCTCGACATCGGTGCGCTTGCCAAAGCCATTTTCGGTGATGGCCAGAATGCGATACTCGCCCGGCTCATGTTTCTTGGGCGTGATGGCTACGCCGACCACGTAATCACTCTTGGCGAGGTCAATGCCACGAACGCCATAAGCTGGGCGGCCCATGGAGCGGACGTCGTTCTCGTCGAAGCGAATGGCCATGCCAAGATGCGTGGCGAGGAAGACGATCTGGTTTCCGTCGGTGATGCGCGCGGCCACCAATTCATCGTCACCGTCAATGCCAATGGCAATAATGCCGCGGGACATGACGTTACTGAAGTCCTTGAGCGGCGTTTTCTTGACTGTCCCTTTTTGCGTGGTGAAGAAGATGAACTTGCCCTCTTCCTCGAGATCGCGCACGGGCAGAATGGCGCGTACGTTTTCGCCCTGTTGCAAATCAAGCAGGCTCTGCATCGACTTGCCTTTGCCTGCTGCGCCCACGTCTGGAATCTCGTAGACTTTGAGCCAATAGACGCGGCCGGTATTGGTGAAGCACAAGAGGAAAGCATGCGTCGAATCGACAATCAACTGCGCGACGAAATCCTCCTCGCGCGTCTTCATGCCCATGCGGCCTGTGCCGCCGCGCCGCTGCTGGCGATAGATGCTGATGGGCGTGCGTTTGAGGTAGCCCTGATGACTTACCGTGACCGCGACCTGCTCGTCAGCGATCAAGTCTTCGAGCTGCAGCTCGGCGCTCTCGTCGATGATCTGCGTGCGGCGGGCGTCGCCGTATTTGTCGCGAACTTCTTCAAGTTCCTTGACGATCACCGCGCGCAGTTTCTTTTCGCTGGCCAGGATCGATTCATACTCAGCGATGCGCTCGCGAACCTGCTTCAACTCATTCAGCAACTCGTCGATGGAGAGTTGCGTGAGCCGGTAGAGTTGCAGTTCGAGAATGGCGTCGATCTGGCGCAGTGTCAAGCCCTTCTCTTCATTGGGCAGCCGCGCGCGGTCGAGGTTGAGAACAATTTCCTTGCCCTTGCCCCAGGCATAGAGGTTCTCACGCGCCTCGACACGCGAACCTGATCCGCGAATAATTTTGATGACCGTATCGAGATTGTCGAGGGCGATCTTCAGGCCTTCCAAGATGTGCTCGCGATCGCGTGCCTTGCGCAGCAGGAAGACGGTGCGACGCTGCACCACGTCGATGCGGTGATCGATGAAACAGCGAATGGCCTGGTCGAGTCCCAGCTCTCGCGGCTGCCCGTTGAGCACCGCGAGGAAGATCATGGAGAAGCTCTCTTGCATCTGGGTGTGCTTGTAGAGCTGGTTAAGCACGATCTCCGGCTGCGCGCCGCGCTTGAGCTCGATGACGATGCGCATGCCGTCGCGATCGCTCTCGTCGCGCACGTCGCCGATGTCGTCTACGATTTTGTCGTTCACCAGCTCGGCGATGCGCTCGATGAGCCTGGACTTGTTCACCTGATAAGGAATTTCGGTGACGATGATGGCCTGTTTTTCTTTGGTCAGGCTTTCGAGGCCGGTTTTGGCGCGCATGAGGAAGCGGCCGCGCCCGGTTTTGTAGGCCTGGGGAATGCCGGACTTTCCATAGAGATAGCCGCCGGTGGGAAAGTCCGGCCCATGCACATGCTTCAACACTTCAGCCAGGCCGGCGGCGGGGTTGTTGACCAGCTCGATGGCCGCGTTCACGACCTCAGTCAAATTGTGCGGCGGAATGTTGGTGGCCATGCCGACCGCGATGCCGTTCGACCCGTTGACGATCAGCGTCGGAATGCGCGTGGGCAGCACGGTTGGCTCGTCGGTGGTCTCATCGAAGTTGGCCATCATGTCGACGGTTTCCATATCGATGTCGGCCATCATCTCTTCGGCGATGCGCTCCATGCGGCACTCGGTATAGCGATAGGCCGCGGGCGGATCGCCATCGACCGAGCCGAAGTTTCCCTGGCCGTCGATCAGCGGATAGCGTAAGGACCACGGCTGGGCCATGCGCACCAGCGCGTCATAGACAGACGAATCGCCGTGCGGGTGATACTTCTTCAAGCACTCGCCCACCACGCCGGCGCATTTGGAGTAGCGCTTGTTGTGTTGCAGGCCTTCGCGATCCATGGCTGTGAGAATGCGGCGATGGACGGGCTTCAATCCATCGCGGGCATCGGGCAACGCGCGTCCCACGATCACAGACATGGAGTAAGCGAGATAGGAGCGGCGCATCTCCTCTTCTATGTTCATCGGGAGAAAGTTAGTGCCGCTATTGGGCGGAGTGCCCCTTTCAAGGGGTAATTCAGGATTCAGATCGTCTGCCATAAGGTTTTTCTAAGCCCGCCCAAGGCGGCAAAAAGGGGTTCCGGAGTAGCGGGACCGGGCTCTGCGGGCTTGGTATCTATTTTACGGCTTCAGAGGGCCTTTCAGCAAGCCGAATATTTACAAATAAGTCCTTATTTTGCTTTGCTTTATGCATTAGGTTTGGTGCTCCGTCGGTAACATCTGCTATTCAGGCTGCGCGGCGCGTCCTAGCCTTTGATTTGGCCTTCGCTTTGGCCTTATTTTCACCCTTGCCCGTACCCTCGCCCAAGCCCGCCAGAATCACCGGTGGCCGATCTGGAAACTTGACCATCAGCGTTAGCTCACCACCCACGCCTTCCACGTAACTGCGTAGGGTGGAGAGATACAGGTCTGCGCGTTTCTCGATGCGCGAGACACCTTCCTGGCCGATCTTGAGTTTCTTCGAGAGCCGGGCCTGGGTCAATTTACGTTGTCGGCGAAGTTCGCGCAGGTTTAGCTCTTCTGCGATCAACTCCGCGGCTCGCTGTTCGATGCGTTGCCGCCGGTCGGCTGGCAATGCCGCCAACATTTTTTCGAGAGAGATTGTCATTCCTTTTTCCGTTCTTTGGCGATTGTTGCGAGATGGTGCCCAAAGCGTTCATCGGCCGAGCGAATCAAGCCTTTGTAAAACCGCGCTTGGGAGACGCCCAATTTGCTACCGCCAACCAGCAGGATCGCCTTGCGCTTGGGATCAAAAGCGAAGGCAACTCGCCAAACCTCATCGGCAGCGTTGAAGCGAAGTTCCTTCATGTTCGGATACCGCGAGCCTTTCAATGTGTCTACATCTGGACGGCCAAGCTGAGGCCCGAACCGCCTCAACTTGATCAGGAGTGCGAACAATGCGTCTTGGACCTCAAGCGAAAGTCCGTGGAACTCGGAGGCAAAATCGTTATAAAAGCCGACTTCCCGCGCGTTATTCTCATTATGCTCCGGAATGCCTAATGTCTTCAAGGGCATTTTCTTTATTGATACTTTTCTTTCCATGGTATTTCTTCCTTAAATAACATCGCTCGTAAGTCATTGGAATCTTTAGGTGCACAAATAAATAAGCACACCAAATCTAGTGTAATTTGAATTAGACTTTACCGCGCTTTATTGAGCATGACCAGCATAATCTTGGCTTCGAGCCGGAGGGGTACTACAAAAGCCCTGGCAGACTCAGCACGCAGAAGACTGCCTGCAGCAGCACGATAGCTCCGGCTGCGGCCAGAGCCAGACGGCCTCGCTGGCTTTCGTAGGCGTCGGCAAAAACACCACCCACAAAGGTGAGCAGAAACGGCAGCGCCCATAGCCACGGACTGCCTGGGGTACCGGTCATGACGAGCAGAATCAAAACTAAGGCGCAAAACAACGGCACTGCATTGCCGAAGTACCAAGACTTGCGCAGAGCGAGAAACAGAGCCAGCGCTGCCGCAGTTGCCAGCGTGATTCCGGCGTTGGGTAGAGCGGAAAAGAAGCGCCGGGCCGGCTCGAGTGAGAGCCACAGGAAACCTGCGGCCGAGCGGAATACATAACTGAAAGCGTCCGGCGAGAAGCCGTAACAAGCGAACACCAGCACCAGCGCCCCTATCACGGCTAAAAGCATTACCGGCAGAACCTGGCTTCTGCGTCCCTCGGCAACCCATAGCATGGACGCCAGACCGATGAGCGCGACCACCGGCAGCGCGGCAATATGCGAGGCCGCTGCCACGCCGAAGATGACCGTCAACAGCACGATGCGCGGGCGCCATTTGCGGCGTGGTCCCTGCATGGCATGGGCCACGCCAATTGAGGTGTACACGCCGCCATAAACTCCCAGCGCCGCCAGAACCTCGGCAGTCGGCGCGATGCAGGCTCGAAGTACAGCGGGAGAGAAACAATAAAGCGCCAGCGCCGTGTACCCGCCCAGGTTGCCGTAGAGCCGCCGCGTCACCCACCACAGGCAGCCGCCGAGCAGGCACCCGGCCGCTAGAAATGGCAGGCGAAGCAGGAGAAGAATGTGCGTAAGTTGATGGCGCAGCTCCCAGGTGCTTAAATTTGAAGCTGAAGACCCGATCCCGGCAGGCTGCACCATCCGGTCCTCGGGCTTGCGGAAGAGGTCAATTCCCCGCTCGATGAGCAGATTGACGGTCAGCGGCAGCCCCGCCAGCCGATAGGCCAGAATCCCATCATGAATGTTGCCGCAGCTGGTAAAGTAGCCGGTGAGTTGGGACGGACGTTCCCACATTTCGCGCCCGCATCGCGCATATTGGTAATCGCGATCGGTCAAGGTTTGGCGGCTGGTGAGCCACAATCCCTGGGCTAAAAACAGCGCCAGCAGGCCAGCCGCAATGCGCTGCGGCCGATTGAAGCGAAAACGGCGAACGATTCCGAACCTGTGAGTCATGATGCTCAATGGACAGGTTCCAGTTTAAACGCCCCTCACTGCAGTTGCCGCAAATGGTTTTCGGGCGCGATCGAGAACGTGCAGTTCGCGGGAATGCGGGCGGCCATCTTCAGGTCCACTCCAAACGCAGGAAAGCCGCCCCGAAGAGCGGCTCTCTTTGGCAGGATGTCTATCACTGAGCGTTTGGTTTTCTTACACTTGATGTCGGTGCAGTTGGTTCCGCAACACCAAAGGTGATTGTTCCGACGACATCACCATGGAAGCCCGGCGCACTGGCGGAGACCAGCGTAGTAAATGTGCCCGTGACATTTGGTGTAGCGCAGGTAGTAACCGTGGCAACCCCGGGGCCGGTATTGGGGGCAATGTCGAAGGCTACCATGTCGGGATTGTAGGAGTACCAAGTGACTTGGTCGGTTATATCCTGGGTTGTCGCTGCGTGATCAGGGTGAGTATAGGATCCGATGGCTTTCAAATTCGTCACGACCTGTTGGTCTCCGCATGTGTTCAAAAGCGCCGTAATACCGTCTGGAACGATAGCGATGGAGGTCAGTGAAGGTGCGCTGCAACTGGCAAACGGCAGAAGAAAACAGGCGAGCAGAAGCGCCCTGAGACAGAAACGACCGAACATAAAGGACTCCTTGCTTTTCCTAACGATTCTACGCCATTATGCAACACCGAAGCCCCAAAGGCACGGATTTTTTGGGGGGAACACAGACGGTAAACGGTTGCGTTCGGGCCGACGGTCCAACTGTTGTTACACTTACGGCCTTGCGATGCTTACCGGAGCTTAACGAGCCAGCACCGTCTGGCTCCCGGAGCGAACGGACCGCCAGAGAAATCGCTTGAAATGCATTTTGCAGAACATTTCATGCCGTCGAGTTACCTTCAAGTTGGGTCGACCCCTCGGACTGCTTGGGACAGAGTGCGGCATTCGGGAAGAAGGTACCCCCTCCCCCCATATTTACTGTGGAACTGTGAAACTGTGATGGAATTGCATTGCGTTCGTGCGATTGCTCTGCACAGACCGCGCGCAACCGGCCAGGTCCCGGTCTGAGCTGGTGCCGGGCGGCCAACCGGACTTTGCCCGCCGGAGCCTGCACCCGCTACACTTCTCCTCAGGATGGTCATCGCACGCGACAACACACCGGAACGGCTGGTCAGCGCCGCCCGCGCCGACGAAGAGCAAGGCTTTGAGCTGAAACTGCGCCCCCGTTGGCTACGTGAGTTCATCGGCCAATCCAAGGCCAAGGAGCAGTTGGCCATTGCTCTGGAAGCCGCCAAATCCCGCGGCGAGGCGCTGGATCACGTCCTCCTCTTTGGCCCTCCCGGTTTGGGCAAAACCACGCTGGCCACCATTATTGCCAATGAATTGGATGTGGGCTTTCAGCAGACCTCCGGCCCGGCCTTGCAAATTCAGGGCGACCTGACCGCCATTCTCACCAACTTGCGCGAGCGTCAGGTGCTCTTCCTTGACGAGATTCACCGCATGCAGCCGGTGCTGGAAGAAAAACTCTACACGGCACTGGAGGACTACAAACTCGATATCATCATCGGGCAAGGACCGGCGGCGCGCACCCACGTGATGGAGATTCGTCCCTTTACTTTCATCGGAGCCACGACCAGGCCCGGCCTACTCAGTTCGCCTCTCCGCTCGCGCTTCGGCATTCTGCTGCGTCTGGAATTTTATACCGAGGAGGAGTTGCGTTTTATCATCTCGCGTTCCGCCGAGGTAATGCAGATTCCCATTGATCAGGACGGCGCCGCGGAGATCGCCCTGCGCTCCCGTGGCACGCCGCGCATCGCTAACCGATTGCTACGCCGGGTGCGCGACTACGCCCAAGTGCGCGGCTCGGGGGTGATCGACCTGCCCACTGCCAACGCCGCGCTCACCATGCTCGAAGTAGACGCGCACGGCTTCGACGAGATCGATCGCAAGCTGCTGCTGGCCATCATTCAGAAATACGAGGGCGGCCCGGTTGGTCTCAGCACCCTTGCTGCAACGCTGGCCGAGGAGGAGGATGCTCTCGAAGAAGTCTACGAGCCGTTCCTCATCCAGATTGGATTTCTTGATCGCACGCCGCGCGGACGCGTAGCCACGCGCCTGGCTTATGAGCACTTCGGCTTAACTATGCCGGGGCGCCAGACACCGCTATTTTAGCAAGATCGCGAGTTAGAAAAATCATCAGGAGTTACCATGGCACTTACTGAATCCACCATGCTGGAATTGGGCACCACGGCCCCCGACTTTGCGCTCACCGATGTTATCACTGGAAAGACCTTCCGCCGCGACGACCTTCGCGGATCGAAGGCCTTGCTGGTGATGTTCATATGCGCTCACTGCCCCTATGTGAAGCACATTGAGAAAGGCCTGGCAGCCCTGGGCAAAGATTACGCGAGCAAACCATTGAATATTGTTGCCATCAGTAGCAACGACGTGACAACACATCCGGCCGACAGCCCCGCCGGACTGAAGCAGCAGGCCGAAACATTCGGCTTCGCCTTTCCTTATCTTTATGACGAGACGCAGGACGTTGCTCATGCCTACAAGGCCGCCTGCACGCCGGATTTCTTTCTCTTCGATGCTGGGTTGCGCCTGGTCTATCGCGGCCAATTCGACCAGAGCCGTCCCAGCAACGGCATCCCGGTAACCGGCGAAGACCTGCGCGCAGCCATCGACTTAGTACTTGCGGGCAAACCGGTGCCCACAGACCAACGCCCGTCTATCGGCTGCAATATTAAGTGGAAGGCGTAAGGAAGCGAGTTAGTGAGTCGGCGATTTATTCTGCTGACTCGCTTGTTACAGTGCCAACCCTTTCAAAAACTCGCGGAACGGCGGCCCAAGATCGCTGCGCTTGAGCGCAAGGTCGACGGTCGCCTGTAACATGCCCAGCTTGTCTCCAACGTCGAAGCGCTTGCCTTCGAAGTTATAGCCATAGACCTTCTCTTCTTTGAGCAGCGCCTTGATGCCGTCAGTAAGTTGTATCTCGCCTATCGCGCCCGGCTTCGTATGTTCCAGCAGTGCAAAGACCCGCGGGGTGAGCACATAGCGACCGATGATGGCTTGTTTGGATGGCGCGTCGGCAAGCTTGGGCTTTTCCACCATGCCGGTGCAATTGAAAATCCGCCAGTTGGCAGCGTCTTCGGAGCCAGCCAGCACACCATAGGCGCTGATTGCCGGACCTTCGACGGTTTGCGTTGCCAGCACCGAACCATCTTTTTCATTGAAGACGTCAATCATTTGTTTGAGGCACGGTACTTCGGCGTCGATTACATCATCGGGCAAAATGACGGCGAAAGGCTCGTCGCCCACCATATCTTTTGCGCATAACACGGCATGGCCTAATCCAAGCGGTTCCTTCTGCCGAACATAACTGATCCTCGCCAGCGAAGCGACTCCACGCGACACTGCCAGCAGTTCATGCTTGCCGCGCTTTTCCAGCGTTGCATCCAACTCGAAGCTATGGTCGAAGTGGTCCTCCATGGCACCTTTGCCGCGGCCGGTGACGATGATGATGTGCTCGATCCCGGATGCTATTGCTTCTTCCACGCCGTACTGGATGACGGGCTTATCTACCAGCGCCAGCATCTCTTTGGGAATCACCTTGGTAGCCGGCAAAAAACGCGTGCCCAGCCCGCCCGCAGGAAAAACCGCCTTCCGCACTCGTTTGCTCATTCCATCTCCTTCAGTTTAGCAATCGCCGCATTGTCTGCGCGGCTTCGTCTCTTACTCAAAATTCTAAGTCATGCGTATGTCGCCAACGCCGGATGACATCGTGGCCTAGAGTAAGCTCTGAGCTTTGCCAGGATTCAACTTTGGAGCCGGTAGGTCCACGCCGCTCACAGCGCCGGCGAATCATCTCCCAGCAATGCTTCGCGCACGATCTTAATGGGCGGAAAGCCTTGACGCAGGAAGTTATCGTGAAATTCTTGCAGTGAAAAAGCCGCACCCTGCTTCTTCCTCATGTCCTCGCGCAGTTTCATGATTTCCAGCTTGCCCAACGTGTAATAGAGATAAATCGGATCGCCGGCCCCGCGCTTGGTCTCCACCAGGGCGGATTCTTTGGATTGATAGCCTTCTTTCTGAAAGAACTCAATAGCTTCGTCAAAGCTCATCTTGCCTGTATGCATTTCGATGCCGACAACAAGGCGTGCGTTGCGCAGCAGTGCGTCCTGTAACTGGCCGAGGCGAAGAAACTTCGATTCGCGCTCGTCTTTTGCTCCGGTGCCGGGCTGGCCGTATCCTTCGTCGAGCATCATTTGTTCGGTATAGTGTGCCCAGCCCTCAATGTCGGTGTTCGCGCCCAGCAGTTTGCGCACCCGGCTTGGCGCCTGCGGTAACCAGAGAAATTGGATGTAATGGCCTGGGTATGCCTCGTGCACGGCTGTTGAAATGACTGTGCCTATGTTGAAGCCGTGCATATAACCCTCGACCTCCTCTGGCTTCATCGAGGAGTCGGGCAGAGTTACATTAAAATAGGCTTCTGTCGCGTGCGTCTCGAACGGCCCCGGCGTGTCCATGCTCGCGGTAGTCGTGGCACGCATGAAAGGTGGAGTCTCTTCCAGGATGGGCCGCACATCCGAGGGGATAGTAACTATCTGGTGACTGCGGATAAAGCTGATAAGACCATCGAAGGTTGCCCGAAAGCTATTCAGCAACTGATCGGGTGCAGGATGCAACGCACCTAACTCCTCGACAACCGCGCGCGGCTCTTTATTCGGCTCCAACTCTTTGGCAATCTGGTTGAAATGTGCTTGATTTTTGCGCAGATCGGCCCAGCCAATCTCCAGTATCTTATCCAGCGGCAGATCAACCATCTCGTCATATTGGAGCTTCTTCGAAAAGGTTTCCGCGCCGATGCGGAAGTCTCCGTTCGACTGCGGTAGTAGGTCGGATTTTAGCCAACCAAGATAAGTGTTGAGCGCCCCAATCACGGCTGCATTGGCTTGCGCAAATTCGGCTTTGAGTGTCGCGTCCTGTGCGTCAGCGAAGGCGAGCGGAACGTCGTGCTGAAAGAAGCTCACAATGTCCGGTAACTGCTCGATGGCTATTTCGGTAAAGATGCGCGGCGGATTTTTCAGGTTCGCCCGCGCATCCGATAAAAACGCAGGCATCTTCCGTTCGCGTGCAACCAGCGAGCGCAGCCGCTCGTCCGGCGGCGCGAACTTGCGCTCCATCAGCGTGAATGCGCCATTTGCGCAGGTGCTCGAATAGTTGTCCGGATTCTTTTCCCACGGACGAATCGTCTCCAGCGTCAGCAATTGCGAGTGGATATTCGACAACACAATTTCGCGGTCGGTGCGCGGGACAAAATCAGCCGCTGCGACATCGGGACGAATTGCCTCAATGCGCTTTTCTAAGCTTTTGAGTGCGGCAATCTGAGCCTCGATGTTCTTGCGCGAGTAATCCTCCAACTGGGCGTCGTACTGGTGATAGCCGGCAAGTGTCCCCTGCGTGGGCGCGTAGTGAAAGTACACCTGGTCGAAGTACTCGTCTGAAAGCTTCTCGAACTGCTGCTTCCAGTTCTGATTAGCGGCATTTGCGCTTATCGCGGAGGCCATCCAAACTCCAACTGCTAGATGAGCGATGATCTTTTTCATGTTTCCTCTCATCATCAATCTTGATTTTCTACATATTTACCGGAGCGGGCGCGAGGTTGGCAATTAATTCGTGAATTTCCAGTAGAACTTCGTCGGAACGTGTGGCAATCAAAGGATACTTCAATAGGCCCTGCGGCGTGAACTGTGCGCCGCGTTTGGCATTGCGCGCCACCAGGCGCATCAGAGTCTGCGGGTCAATCGCTGCATTTTCCGTAAAGCGAATGTGCAGTTCGGCGCGCTTGCGATCCACCTGCGCTATGCCGATCCGTTCGCATTCCAGGCGCACTATCGCCGCTTCCAAAAGATAGACGGTGGCATCGGGCGGCGCGCCATAGCGGTCTTCCATCTCCGCGCGTACTTCGGCGACCGCCGTCTCGCTCGTCGCTCCGGCAATTTTCTTGTAGAGCCGCAGGCGCTGGTTCTCTTCCGGCACATAACTCTCGTCGATGCGCAGGACGATACCGAGGTTAAGCTGCGTGGCCGGACGATCTTGAGAGCTCTCGCCCTTCATCTCCTTCACCGCGGCTTCGAGCATCGACGTGTATAACTCGAATCCTACCGCCTCGATGTGCCCGCTTTGTTCGCCGCCTAGCATGTTACCGGCGCCGCGTAATTCCAGATCCAGCGCCGCAATTTTGAAGCCCGCGCCCAGATCGCTGAACTCCTTGAGAGCCGCGAGACGTCTACGCGCAATTTCCGTCAGCTCCTGCTCCGGCGGAATGAGCAGGTAGGCATACGCTCGCCGATTCGAGCGGCCCACGCGTCCACGCAACTGGTATAACTCACTCAGGCCATGGCGATCGGCGCGATTGATGAGAATCGTATTCGCCAGCGGAATGTCGAGTCCATTTTCGATGATGGTGGTCGCAACCAACACATCGTACTCATGGCGCATGAAAGCCAGCATCACCCTCTCAAGCTCGGTCTCGCCCATTTGCCCATGCCCCACGGCGACGCGCGCCGCGGGCACTAACTCCTGAATCCGCGCTGCGATTTCGTAGATAGACTCAACGCGGTTGTGCACAAAATACACCTGCCCGCCACGCTCTAACTCCACCTCAACGGCAGAACGCACAATCTTTTCGTCGAACTTGGCCACCACGGTCTGAATCGCCATGCGGTCCTTGGGCGGCGTCTCGATGACACTCATGTCGCGCAAGCCGACTAACGACATATGCAGTGTGCGCGGAATCGGCGTGGCGCTCATGGCGAGTACGTCGATCTCCTTGCGCATCTGCTTTAGCCGCTCCTTGTGGCGCACGCCGAAGCGTTGCTCCTCATCGACCACCAGCAGACCCAGGTCCTGAAACTTTATGTCTTTGGAGAGTAAGCGGTGCGTGCCGATGAGAATATCCACTTTGCCTGTTTCGACGCGTTCGACGATTATCTTTTGTTCCTTCGCCGAGCGGAAGCGCGAGATCATTTCGATATTGATGGGGAACAATGCAAACCTCTTTTTAAAGGTCTCGAAATGTTGAAAGCTAAGCACCGTGGTCGGGGTCAGAACGGCCACCTGCTTGCCGTCCTGCACGGCTTTGAAGGCCGCACGCATGGCGACTTCCGTCTTGCCGTAACCCACATCGCCGCACAGAAGCCTATCCATCGGCGTGGTCGATTCCATGTCGTACTTGATGGCTCGAATCGCCGAAACCTGGTCATCCGTCTCGTTGTAGTCGAACGAATCTTCAAACTCCCGCTGAAACTCGTTGTCTTTGGAGAATGCTGTCCCTTGCGCGGTGGTCCGTTCGGCGTATAACTTCAATAACTCGCCGGTCATGTCCTGCATGGCCTTGCGCACGCGTGCCTTGGTCTTCGACCACTGCTGCGAGCCAAGTTTATTCAATATCGGCGCAGGCCCCGCGTCCGTCGAACGATACTTCTGAATCAAGTCGAGCCGAGTTAGCGGCACATATAACTTGGCTTGCTCGGCAAACTCCAGAATCATGAACTCGACGGAGAGCCCGTCCTGCACAATCTCCTTGAGACCTTGATATTGCGCGATGCCGTGTTCTACATGAACCACGTAATCGCCAATAGCCAGATCGCGAAAGTCGGAGACAAAGGCCGCCGTTTTCGACCGCTTGGGCTCAGGCCTGGCGGCTACATCCGCCTCGTCTGAAAGGTCGTTGGCTCCAAACAAAATCAGATTCGAATCGAGAAAACTGACTCCGGCCGCCACGGGCGTCCTGACAATGACCGGCACGCGCAGGTCGCCGGCAAGATAACTTGCCTCATCCAGCATTGTTTCGCCGGGATGCGGATTGCGACTTCCGAGGCGATATGGAATTTGATACTCGCGCAGAACCGTGGCCAGGCGCTCGACATCGCCATGGTGGGGCGCTGCGAGCACAATGCGCGTCTCGGATGCTGTCAGCGTACGTAACTGCTCAGTGAGCGCCGGAATCGAACCATGAAACCTGAGGGTGGGCCGCGTGTTCAACTCGATCTCGCCCAGTGTGTTGTCCTCGTCGAGCACATCCACCACGCCTAACTGATCGAGATCCAAACCCATGTGCCCGTCCAGCGCGGCCTGCAAGACTTCCGGCCGTAGATAGATATCCTCGGGCCTTATGAGCGAGCCCATTGCGGACCGCTCATGCCGCTGCTCGACCTTGTTCCACCAACGCTCGATCTGGTTGCGCACCATCGCAGGCTCTTCGATAAACAGGGCGCACTTAGGCGCGAGAGTTAGCAGTGACTTATGCGCCCCGGCAACCGCTGAGAAAAACTCCCACCCAGGAAAGACGCTCACTCCTCCGGCGGCCGCGGCCTCGATGGCCATCTCCTGACTATCATCCGGGTCATCGCTCGTGCCTTCGACACCACTTGCGAAATCGAGCCGCTGCTTGCTCAGGCGGCCATGCACCGCGGCCAGCAGACGCTCAGTTACCGGCGTTTCGGTTAGTGGCAATAACTGGGTCTCGTCGAGGGCCGACTGCGACCGCTGGGTCTCCGGATCAAATTTTCGTATGGTCTCAATCTCATCGCCAAAGAACTCGATACGCACCGGGCGGTCGGCCTCGGGCGAATACACGTCCAGAATTCCGCCGCGCCGAGTGAACTGTCCTGGCATCTCGACAAGATCCATCTGCGTATAGCCGACACTGGCCAAGTGTGCAGTTAGAACTTCTACGTCCACCTCTTCGCTGCGACGCAGCGTCACTGCGAGACCAGCATAGTAATCGCGATCAAAGAGCTTGAGCGCCGCCGATTCGACTGGGGCGATGAGGATCGAGACCGCGCCGGTGGCCAGCTTCCACAAGGCTGAGGCGCGCTGCTCCTGCACGTCAGGATGAGGGGAGAGATTTTCAAATGGAAGCACATCGTGGGCCGGCAGCCGGACTACTTGCGTGGGATCGACAGCACCGGTCAGCTCGCAGCCGGCACGCAGCAGCGGTTCCAGCGCCTCGGCAGCCTTGTTGTCGGCCACTACCACAATCACAGGCTGATGCGCCGCACGCACCATCAGTGGAATGTAGAGCGAGCGCGCCGTTGTAGTCAGTCCAGAGACACACCTCCGCCCCGTACCAAGGCTTAGATGCCTTCGTACGCGCTCAAATCCGGAAGAGTGCTCCAGTTCCGCAAAGATTTCGCGGACAAACGGGAGAATCATGTATAGCCAGTTTACCAGCGTGGGCGTGAGAGCCTTGAAGCGTTCTCCGCGCTACTCCGTCGTTGTTCGGTCGACCAACACTTGCTGCGGCGCAGCGACTTCAGCCGCGAAGCCTCCGAACTTCAGCCTCAAGGCTTCGATCACGGGCTTGGAACGCAGGCTAGCGGAAAAGCCGAGTTCGTACTGGTTGTCCAAACGGCGGACGAGATCCTCAAAATACGGCTGGAAAGAGACCGGATTGTCAGTCCCCGTCCAGTAGCTTGTGCCGCCGGTGGCTTGAGTAACCTCGACCAGATAATTCTGGCCGGCGTCGTTCAAGCCGGACGAAGCTACGGTGCGGTTCCGGCCTTTCCAGTAGATCGAGTAGACAACCAGGCCGGCGCGCACAGAATCGTCGATCGCGGCCTGGACATAGGAGTTGTTGGGATCGTAACCGTGGTTGTAGGGTTCAACGCCATCGGTGACCAGAATCACCTCGCGCCGTGCGTGGCGATCCGCGGAAGGCCAATGCTGCGCAAGATCGGAGAGGCTGAAGTAAGGGCTAGCAGTTGGGCCCATGGCCAAATGAAGGCTGCGCAAGGTCTGCGCACGGTCCACGGACAACGGCCCCGCGAGAACTGCGCGTCCATTTTGCATATAGGCGACGGCAACCTTCGCGCTTGGTGTCAGAGCTTGAAGGAAATTTTTGATCTCATCGAATTGGCTGCCATCCAGGTTGCGTGCCGAGCTATCGATCAGCAACACCAACTCCAGTTTGTCGTTCGCCCCACGCAGCGGCACCCAACTGGTGACCATGGACGGTTTCCCATCGACCTTGATGGTGACGTCTTGCTGGGAAACGTTGACGGGTAACTCACTATGCTTGGCGAGAATCGTGACCACGGCCTGCCCTTGGCCAGAAGCTTTCGACGCCGGCGACGATGGTTTGTCGCTGGGGACATCACTCTGCGGAAAAGCCGGCGCGGCGATCAGTAGCGCGGTCGCAGCTATCCAAATCGCCAATATCTGTTTGCCCATACGAATTGTCCTTTTCGAGGCGTGGTTGCTAACAGTCTAATGCCGCTCGCCTCTGCTTAGTTAGACGCGTAGGCCTTGGGTCTGGCTCCATGAGGTGAAGATCTCTTGCCTTCTCGCGCTAAAATCAAAGTCAATATGCCTGCCGCTACGCTTTCGCCCGAAGTTCTGGCCAAGTATGAGCCCGTCATCGGACTCGAGGTCCACGTGCAACTGCTCACCGCTACCAAGGCCTTTTGCGGTTGCGCGAATCATTTTGGATCGGCCCCAAACACCAACACCTGCCCGGTGTGCCTGGGACTGCCGGGAACTTTGCCGGTGCTGAATTCGAAGGCTGTCGAGTTTGCGACGCTGGCCTCAATGGCGATTAACTGCCAGGTGCGCGAGAGGTCGATCTTTGCGCGCAAGAACTACTTCTATCCCGACTTGCCGAAGGGCTACCAGATTTCGCAGTTCGATAAGCCGCTGGCGGAGCAGGGCTGGATCGACGTGCCCACGGCGAATGGGGGAACAAAGCGCATCGGCATCACGCGGCTGCACATGGAAGAAGACGCCGGTAAGAGCCTGCACGATGGGTTTGCCGACTCCGCGACGCGCACTTATCTCGACTTGAATCGCTGCGGAACGCCGCTGGCGGAGATTGTCTCCGAGCCTGATATTCGCACGCCGGACGAGGCCTTCGAGTACCTGACGCGGCTTAAGGAAATTCTGCTCTATTGTGGCGTTTCAGATTGCAACATGGAAGAAGGCTCGCTACGCTGCGACGCCAACGTGAGCGTGCGATTGAAGGGCGCGCCGAAATTCGGTTCTAAAGTCGAGGTCAAGAACGTCAATAGCTTCCGCTTCATTCGCTTGGCTCTGGAGTATGAGATCGAGCGCCAGATCGAGGTTCTCGAATCGGGCGGCCGCATTTTTCAGGAGACGCGGCTGTGGAATTCTACCGAGGGCCGGACTTACTCGATGCGCTCGAAGGAACAGGCACATGATTATCGCTACTTCCCAGAGCCGGATCTACCTCCGGTGATTGTGTCGCCGGAGTTTCTGGCCGAGACGAGAAAGAAGATGCCGGAGTTGCCTGAAGCGCGGCGCGCACGCATGATCGCCGAGTATGAGCTAAGCAGACAGGACTCCTTCACGCTGACCGCATCGCGGGAGTTCGCCGATCGCTTTGAAGCCGCAGCAAAGACGGCCAAGAATCCACGTCGCGTGGCCAACGTGCTGTTGAGCGAGCTGGGCGGACGGCTGAAGGCGCTGGGACTGGAGCAAGAGCAGTCGCCGGTATCGATGGCGGGCGTGATGCTGGCTGCCGATCTGCTCGATGAGGGCAAGATCAGCTCCAAGCAGCTCAAGCAGCTCTTCGACCTGTGCTTCGAAAAGAGCGAGGACTTCCCTGCCGTTTACGAGCGCGAGAAGCCGGAGCAGATCACGGATGCCTCGGCGATTGAAAAGCTGATCGACGAAGTGATCGCCGCTAATCCCAAGCAGGTGGAGCAATATCGCACGGGCAAGAAGACCATGGCGGGCTTCTTCGTGGGCCAGGTGATGAAGGCTTCGAAGGGCCAAGCTAATCCGGCGCTGCTGAACGAACTGGTTACGAAAAAGCTTGATGGGTAAGTTCTAAGCGGCCGATGGATTTACTCCACAACGATTATGCGAGGACTCCTAGGCCAGAACCTTAGTCCCGACCCAGAGCTAGCGACAAGAGCGTAGCCTTTATTTAGGCTAGGAGGTATCCTTTTAGCGGTTCTTTGGTAAATCGATATTCGCCGTTTTCTCCTTGGCCTTTTCGGTCCAGTACTTGTCGTATGCCCCAACGTGGTCAGGAAATAACTCTCCGTAAAGCGGATATCCAATTCCTAATGCTTCGACCTCAAGCCCGTCCGCTCCTAACTCGGCAGAGTAGTCGGAAATAATGACTCCGCCAACAGGATCAAGCTCGTTGCCTTCAATCTCTCGAACAACAAGAGATAAATGTGCCTGTGAACCGCCCTCCCGAAGCGCAACAACTAACGGTCGAATTGAATCATAGGCTGGCATTGGTAGGAACTTGCCCGAAGCCACACCCATCGGTGGGTCTCCTGACTCCAGTTCAGAGTGACCGACAAGGATTCCTGCAGAAAGAACCTCAAATCTTGGCATAGCGCTGCTCACCCTACTTAAGCTTCAACTCAACCTCGAACTCTTTGCGTGTGTCCCAGGAGCTGATGGTCTTGACGGCGCTCTTCTTGCCGTCCTTCTCGGCCCATAGCTCATGATCCTCGGCCATATTAACCTGGGCAAAGCGGAAGCGGCCCTTGTCGGTGGTTGTATAACTGCGAATGGTCTTGGATTTCAAGTCCTTGAGGAAGACGGTGACGCCGACCACTGGAGTGGAACTCGAGTCCACCACCGCTCCCATGACCACGCGCTGGCCCAGGTTTTGCGCTTGGGCCATGACTGGCCCGAAATGCCCACCGCGTGGCGGCAGGGGGACTAAACCGGCCGCCAGAAGGGCAAACACCACCCCGGCCGTCCAACTCGTGCGGTTCAACCTCACTCTTCCTCCTCTTCCTCGGCGAGCAGATCCTCGTCTTCGTCCAGGTCGCCGTCTACCCGCGCCAACTCAAGCGGTTCGACACCAACGACTTCGTACTCGGTTCCACACTCATCGCAGACAACCACGTCGCCTTCTGCGACTTCATCCATTTCAATGTCAAGAGCATTTTCGCATTCAGGGCAGCTAGCCATGGCAAGCCTCTCTTTCTCCAAAGTGTTTCGTATTGCAAGATGACGGTAATTTGCGGTTCGACTCCCGCTATTCTTTGGCAAAAACCGGTCTCAGGTCAAGAGGCTCGATTCTAAGCCGCAACCGGAACTCCCAAGACGAAGGATACGCCATGAAATTCAGCTTTGCGATGAACGTCTGGCGTTTGGGGACGGTCCTGCGGCAGAGCCGCGCCGGAATTCCAAGAGCGCGCCGCCTGCGCCAGCGGACCGTGCGGTCTTTTTCCATGACACTTGCCCCTTCCACGGTTTACCCTGAGGGTGACGATGCCCAGGTTTGGCGCAACTCCGCTTTCCTTCCCCGAATTCCGCGGCGCTACTCGCCGCCTGGTTCTGTGGAACCTGGGCGCTTATTTTGCCTTGGCGCTGGCGCAGATGGCCTTTCCGGTCATTGCGGCACAATCGTTCATTGCTTTCGTATTCTCTCCCAGCCTGTTTCTGCACGGCGCCCTCTGGCAGCCCTTCACCTACAGCCTTGTTCATCCAACGCTTCTCGGAACGTTCTTCGAACTGCTCTCGCTGTGGTTCCTGAGCGGCTTTCTGGAGAATTATCACAACGCGAGATGGGTGACGAGCCTTTACGCGGTGTCGGTGCTGGGCACGGCCGCCGCGGCAACCGCAATTTATGTTTGCAGCCACACACTGGGCTTTTCGGCGGGCGCGGTTTCGCTCAACGGCTGCTTCGGCGGCATCTTCGGCCTGCTGGTGGCTATCGGCACGCTCTACGGCGATGTGCAGTTCATGATGTTTCCCCTGCCCATCGGCATCAAGGCCCGCTATCTGGCGGTCATCTACGCGCTGGTGGCCATCGCCATGCTCTTCGGCGAACAGCGAATGTACGCGTTTTCCCAACTGGGCGGAGCGCTCGCCGGACTGCTTTACATCCGGCTGGCCCCGCGCCGCGGCGTCTCGTTCGGCCTGAGCGAGAAGATGTATGCCATGCGCAACCGCTACTATCGCTGGAAGCGCCGCAGGGCCGCGCGCAAGTTCGAGGTCTATATGCGCTCTCAGGGCCGAACTGTCCGCTTCGACGGCAACGGGCGGCCGATGGACGAGGATGCGGACGATAAAAAGCGCTGGAACTGAAACCTCCTGAGCGAAGCGGAGTTGAAATTTTGGGTCTCTTTCAGAGGAGATGAAGCCGATTGCTCTCTCCGATTCACTACTTTAGGGTCTGTCATCAAATTGGTAATATGCAAGATGGCATAATGCTTTTAGTTTTGCATTATGAGTTTGCATCGCTACGGATTACGGGACGACCAGTGGGAGCGTATTGAAGGACTTCTTCCAGGCCGACCTGGTTCAGTTGGGCGCCCGGCAGC
>Ga0187847_10000485_pt1 | contig 43826 bp, 40 predicted proteins | sample June2016WEW_4_10_FD_132458 | JGI IMG/M metagenome (GOLD analysis project Ga0187847, IMG submission 132458) | Peatland microbial communities from SPRUCE experiment site at the Marcell Experimental Forest, Minnesota, USA - June2016WEW_4_10 | ecosystem: Environmental > Terrestrial > Soil >...
TAGCGCCGCAGCACGGCGTTGACGAGGCCTGCGGCGCGCCCGACCCCGCTCGACTTCATGGTCTCCACCGCCGCATCGACCACCGCGTATTGCGGCGTACGCGCATCCTCGAGCTCGAACAGCGCCACCGACAAGAGCGCGCGCACCAGAAAATCCAGCGACTTGGTCGATTGCGAAAGCACGCGGCCCAAGATGGCTTCGTGACGGTAAAAGCCCCTCACGGCGCCGAACGACAGCGAGCGCACCGGCGGCACGAGCTCGCGAGGCGCCTGTGCGAGCGTGGTCTGAAGCGCGGCATCGAGCGTCACCCCCTCCTCGAGGATGCGTGCGACCACCTGTGCGGCGAGCGCGCGGGCGCCGGCGGTTGCGCCGATCATGCGAAAATCGCCCCGGCGAGCCGGTGGGCGCGGATGAATTCCGCGGCGGTCACCGCTTTACGGCCCGCTTGCTGGAGCCTGTCGATGCAAAAAATGCCGCGCCCGCATCTCACCTCGATGCCGCCGGCCGAGGCGCTCAACACCGTGCCGGGCGCAGCCGCATCACCAGCGCCGGCGCTCGCGGATTTTGGCAATGCGTGTGCCTCCCAGATTCTCAACTGCTCGCCGTTCCAGCGCGTCTCGGCGATCGGCGTCGGAGTAAACGCTCTCACCTTGCGCGCAATTTGATCCGCGTCCTCGCGCCAATCGATGATGGCCTCCGCCTTGCTGATTTTCTGCGCGTACGTGACGCCATGAGCGGGTTGCGGAGTCTCGATCGCCCGGCCGGCCGCGAGCTCATCCATGGTCTCCCGAACGAGCTCGCCTCCGAGCAGCGCGAGCCGGTCGTGCAACGTTTGGCTGGTGTCGAGCGGACCGATCTCGACGGTGCGCGCGGCGAGTACCGGGCCGGTGTCCAGCGTCTTCTCCATCCGCATGATGCTGACGCCCGAGCTGCGGTCTCCCGCGAGGATCGCCCTCTGGATGGGGGCGGCGCCGCGCCAGCGCGGCAGGAGCGACGCATGGATGTTGAAACAGCCGAGCCTCGGCGCGTTGAGTGCCCGCTCGGGCAGGATCAGGCCGTAGGCGACCACGATCAGAGCGTCCAACCGCAAGTCCTCGAGCTCGGCGCATGCCGCGGGATCCTTGAAAGTCGCGGGCTGATGCACGGTGAGCCCGAGCTCGAGCGCGCGCGCTTTGACCGGACTTCCCTGCAGCTTCTGGCCCCGGCCGGCAGCGCGGTCCGCCTTGGTGAAAACGCCAACGACCGGATGCTGCGACTGGGTCAGTGCATCCAGCGCCGCAACAGCGAACCCCGGTGTGCCGGCGAACCCCAGCCGGAGCGAGCGGCGCGGGGCGTCATCTGCCGCGGAGACGGCCACTCTGAATACTCAAGCGAGTTCCCTCTAGATCGCGGGGGCCGGCGCGCGAATTCCGCTCCCCCGCGAGGGACGCTGCCTGCGTTCTTTCTGCAGTCGCCGGCGGATCAGCTGGCGCTTGAGCTCGGATAAATAGTCGACGAACAGCTTGCCCTCGAGGTGATCCATCTCATGTTGAATGCACACGGCGAGCATGCCCTCCGCGTTGAGCTCGAACGGCTCGCCGTTGCGATCGAGTGCCCGCACACGCACGTGCGCCGCGCGCTCGAGCTTGTCGTAAATTCCCGGCAGCGAGAGGCAGCCTTCCTCGCCCTCCGCCGACCCTTCGGCCTGCATGATCTCGGGATTGATGAAGGCCATCGGCGCATCGCGGCTGTCGCTGATATCGAGCACCAGCACGCGGCGGTGCACGTCCACCTGGCTCGCCGCGAGGCCGATGCCCTTGGAGGCGTACATGGTCTCCAGCAGGTCATCGATCAGCTGACGCACTGCGTCATCGACCGCCGTCACGGGCACGGCGCGGGTCCGCAGGCGCGGGTCGGGATACTCCAAAATTGCGAGCTTTGTCATGGGAGTTATGAGATGGATATCGTGTTTTCGGCCGAGGATTGTTGCTAAAGTTCCGCCGCTGCTTAACTTAATGCTCGTTGTGGCGGGGTGCAAAACACCCTGGATGCGCCAAAAACGGGCGACACGTCCCAGTCCTTGGGGCCAGGCCGGCAGTATACCAGCGGGCCCGGCAACATAGGCTGCGGACTCAAGGGAGCGAACGAATGCGACGCCAACGATCTTTAGCCCTATTACTCGCCATCACCGCGGTTGCAGGTTGCCGAACGCAGCCTCCGCCGGCCCCGCCGGCTGCGCCGGCTTCGGCCGACACAGGCATCCAGGGGACCGTCGTCGGCGACGACCGGACCGCCATGGAGGCGGCCGTCGATTCGGGCGGCAGGGCATCCACGATGCCGTTGCCGCCCAGCGCCTCCGCCGACGCCTCGGGTGGCGCCATGGCGCTCGCGCCCAACGCGCCCGACAGCTACGTGGTCAAGCGCGGCGACACCCTCTGGGGTATCGCCAAGCTATTTCTGAAGGATCCCTGGTACTGGCCCGAGATCTGGCAGGTAAACCCCCAGGTGCAAAATCCGCATCTGATCTACCCGGGCGACACGCTGCATCTGGTGTATGTGGACGGGCGGCCGCGGATCGTGCTGCAGCCCGGACTCGAGCGCGGCAACGGTGCGCGTGTCGAACCGCGCGTTCGCAGCCAGCCCCTCGAGGCGGCGATTACCACCATTCCGTACGAGACCGTCGCCGCCTTCATGTCCAAGCCCTCGGTGCTCGACAAGGAACAGATCAAGTCGGCGCCGCACGTGCTCGGCACGCGGGACAATCACGTCATCATGGCCGACGACAATACCGTTTACGCGGTCGGCTTCAAGGAGCCGGCGCAGCTTGGCACCAACTACAACTTCGTGCGTGTCGGCGAGCCCCTGCGCGATCCCGAGGACAACCGCATCCTCGGCTTTAACGGCGTTTACACCGGTACGGGCCACGTCACGCGGATCGGCGATCCGGCGACTCTCATCATGACGTCATCGAATCGGGAGACTTATCCGGGCGACAAGCTGTTCCCGGGCGGCATCGACGTGCCGCTCGACTTCATACCGAGCGTACCGAAAACTCCGTTGAAGGGCAGCATCATGGCCGTATCGGACGGCGTCACCGTCATCGGTCAGTACGAAGTGGTGGTCATCAACCGCGGCGTGCGCGACGGTCTCATCCCCGGCAACGTGCTGGCGGTGTACTCCGTGCAACCGGCTGTGTACGACAACTCCAAGAAGGGTTTCGTGCATCCGTCGTCGACCCTGTTCGCCAAGAAGATACCGGTTCCCGAAGAGCGCACCGGCACCTTCATGGTGTTCAAGACCTTCGAGCGAATGAGCTTCGGGCTCATCATGGAAGCGACCGACGTGATTCACGTGGACGATCACGTCGAGACACCGTGAGCTCGGCTGCGCATATCTCCACGATGCGGTAGGTTTTGAGTCGGACGAAGGGCTCGGCACGGCCGGACAATGGCCGGCATGGGGCTTAGCGACGAGCAACTCGCGTGGCTGACACTCTCGCGGACGCCGGGGCTCGATGCCAGCGCGCTGCGCTCCGCGCTCGATGAGGCCGGGTCCGCTGCCGGCCTGATCGGTGCCGGCGATCCGTGGCGCGAGCGCGCCGGACTTTCCGCCCCGGCTCGAGCGTACCTTCGGCACCCCCCGCCGCCGACCCGGGCGGAGCTTCGATGGCTCGAAAGCTCCCAGCATTACCTCCTCCCCTGCACCGACCCGAGGTTTCCGAGGCTGCTCGGCGGGCTCGACCGGCGCCCTGCCGCGCTCTATGCGGCCGGCAACCTGGGGGCGCTCGGCGAGCCGCCGCTCGCCGTCGTCGGCAGCCGCAACCCCACCGTTCCGGGAGCCGATACGGCGTTCCAGTTCGCTCGCGACCTGGCCGAGCGGGGTTTGGCGATCGTCAGCGGCCTCGCCGTGGGGATCGACACAGCCGCCCATCGCGGGGCACTCGCCGCCCAGGGCGTCACCCTCGCCATCCTCGGAAGCGGTGTCGATATCGCCTACCCGGCCGCTAATCGGGAGCTTTCCGAGACCATCCAGCACGAGGGGCTTCTGCTCAGCGAATTTCCCCTGGGGACGCCGCCGCGGCGCGCCCATTTTCCGAGGCGAAATCGGGTCATCGCGGGGCTCGCGAAGGCGATTCTCGTGGTCGAGGCAGCCCGCGGCTCAGGCTCCTTGATCACCGCGCGCGCTGCCCAAGCTCTGGGGCGGACGGTGTTTGCGGTGCCGGGATCGATCTACAACCCGTTGAGCCGCGGCTGCCACCAACTCATCAAGCGCGGCGCCAAACTCGCGGAAGCGGCGGATGACATATTGAGCGAGCTGAATTATTCCACGTTTTTCGGCCGCGGCCCCGAGGGCGCCTGCGGTGCCTCACCGGACGATGCCGGTGCATCGGGAATGGACAAGGATCACAAAATCTTGTTAGATGCGCTCGGCTTTGATCCTGCGGACCTCGATATGCTGATCGTGCGCACCGGATTCAAACCAGAAGCCGTGTCCTCGATGATGCTGATCCTCGAGCTCGAAGGCCACGTTCAGGCCGCCCCCGGGGGCCGCTACTCCCGAGTCGCCAACAGGAGAGCTGGAGGTGAAAGATAACGTTCTCGACCTGCTCATCTATCTTTTTGAGAATTACATGAGCGCCGACGATGAGCCCCGGCCGGATCGCGACACGCTGAAGCTCGAGCTCGACAAGGCCGGCTTCGCGGAGCCGGACATCGAACGCGCTCTGGAATGGCTCGACGGACTTTCCGGAGACCCGCTTGGCAAAGTGGCCGAGGCGACCGCGCGGGCCGTTCGGATCTTCAGTGGACAGGAGATTCTGCGCCTCGACACCGACGTGCGCGGCTATCTGATGTACTTGGAAAACGTGAAAATTCTGTCGGGAACGCAGCGCGAGCTCGTGATCGACCGGCTGATGGCGCTCGAGGCCGACGAGATCGACATCGATCAGGTGAAATGGGTGGTGTTGATGGTGCTGTTCAGCCAGCCCGGCCAAGAATCAGCCTATGCGCAGATGGAAGACCTGGTCTTCGAAGAGCGTTCCGACGCCCTCCACTAGACGACGCGCCAGACGACGACATTGAGCTCAAACCTCGTAATCGTGGAATCGCCGGCCAAGGCGAAAACCATCAAGAAATATCTCGGCAAGGACTTCGAAGTTCTCGCCTCGTACGGTCACGTTCGGGATCTGGTGCCCAAGGAAGGTGCCGTCGATCCGAAGCACCACTTCGCAATGAAATACCAGGTGGTCGAGCGCAATCAGAAGCACATAGACGCCATCGTGCGTGCGCTCAAGAAGGCCGACGCTCTGTATCTCGCCACCGACCCCGATCGCGAGGGCGAGGCGATCTCCTGGCACCTGCACGAGCTTCTCAAGGCCGACGGCGCCCTCAAGGGGAAAACGGTGCAGCGTGTGGTGTTCTACGAAATCACCAAAAATGCCGTACGCGAGGCGATGGCCCAACCGAGAGGCTTGTCGGTCGATCTGGTGAACGCCCAGCAGGCGCGCCGCGCCCTCGATTTCCTGGTCGGCTTCAATCTGTCCCCCCTTCTGTGGAAGAAGGTACGGCCGGGACTCTCCGCGGGACGGGTGCAAAGCCCTGCGCTGCGGATGATTTGCGAGCGCGAGGATGAGATCGCGGCATTCGTGCCGCGCGAATACTGGACCATCGACGCCGAGCTCGAGCACACGCAGCAGAAGTTTCCCGCCAAGCTGGTCGAATACCGGGGCGCCAAGGTCGAACAGTTCAGCTTCACCAACGAAAGCGCCGCGCACGAGGCGGTGCGCACCCTCGACGAAGCCGCGCGAGGCGAGCTCACCGTGCTGTCGGTCGACCGCAAGCAGCGGCGGCGCAATCCCGCTCCGCCCTTCACCACCTCCACCCTGCAACAGGAAGCCTCCCGCAAGCTCGGCTTCAGCGCGCAAAAGACCATGCGGGTCGCCCAGCAGCTGTACGAGGGCGTGGACATCGGCGAAGGGGCGGTCGGCCTCATCTCCTACATGCGCACCGACTCGCTCAATCTCGCGCAGGAAGCGATCGGGCAGATCCGCGAAGTCATCGTTCGGCTCTATGGCCAGGAAGGGCTGGCCGAGGAGCCCAGGATCTATCGCACCAAATCGCAGAACGCGCAGGAGGCGCACGAGGCGATCAGGCCGACCGACGCCGGCATCGTGCCCGCGGACATCGAGAAGAAATTGGAGGCCGATCAGTTCCGCCTCTACTCGCTCATCTGGAAGCGCACCGTGGCCTGCCAGATGGCGCCCGCGATCTTCGATACCGTGGCGGTGGAATTCCGCGCCGGTGGTGACGCAGCGACCGCCGACGCTCGTCAGCGCACCGTGCTGCGCGCCAATGGCTCGACACTGATCAAGCCCGGCTACATTTCGGTGTACCAGGAGGGCATGGACGACGTCGTGCAGGACGACTCGGATCACGTGCTTCCGCCGATGACGGAGGGCGACAAGGTCAAGCTCCTGGGGGTGACCCCGGGCCAGCATTTCACGGAACCGCCGCCGCGCTTTTCTGAGGCCTCCCTGGTCAAGGCGCTCGAGGAGTACGGCATCGGCCGCCCCTCGACCTATGCGTCCATCATCTCGACGCTGCGCGACCGCGAATACGTCGACATCGAAAGCCGACGCTTCACCGCGACGGACATCGGCAAGATCGTGAGCCGGTTCCTGACCCAATACTTCACCACGTACGTCGACTACGACTTCACGGCGCGGATGGAGGACTCGCTCGACGCGGTTGCGACCGGCGAAATGGAATGGGTGCCGCTGCTCGACAAGTTCTGGAAACCTTTCATCAAGCTCGTCACCCACACCGAAAAATCGGTGAGCCGCGAGGAAGTGGCGCAGGCGCGCGATCTCGGCACGCATCCCGAGAGCGGCAAGCCGATGAGCGTGCGCATGGGCCGCTTCGGTCCCTTCGTGCAGATCGGTACCAAGGACGACGAGGAGAAACCGCGCTTCGCGGGCCTGCGGCCCGGACAGAAGATGGACAACATCACTCACGCGGAGGCGCTGGTGTTGTTCCAGCTCCCGCGCAAGCTCGGCGCGACCGCCGAGGGCGAGGAGATCGTCGCCAACACCGGGCGTTTCGGCCCATACGTCAAGTACGGCTCGAAGTACGTCTCGCTCAAGCTCGACGATCCCTACACCGTGACGCTGGAGCGCGCCCTCGAGGTGATCCGCGAGAAACAGATCGCCGACGCGAATCGTCTGATCCTGGATTTTCCGGACGCCGGGATTCAGGTGCTGAACGGACGCTTTGGTCCCTACATCACCGACAAGACCCGCAATGCCAAGATCCCCAAGGATCGCGATCCGAAGACCCTGACGCTGCCTGAGTGCCAGTCCATGCTGGCGGCCGCGCCGGCGCGCACTTTCGGGAAGTGGGGCCGCAAGAACAAGGGGGGCGCGAAGGCGGGCGCTTCCAAGGCGAAGAGCAGCGCTGCGCCCGGTGCGGCGGCTGGAGCCGGCGCGGCGGGAGCCGAGTCGCCTGCGGCCAAGCCGTCCCGATCCAAAGGCCTGATCAAGGCGGCTCTGAAGGACAAGGCGCCGCCGCTGAAGGGCGCACCCCAACGCCTGGCCGCGAAGGGCCTGAAGTCGGCTGCCAAGAAGCGGGCGCCCGCCGAGCCTTCGTCGAACGCCAAGCCGGCGACCAAACCCGGCAGCGCCAAGAAGCCGAAAGGCTCGCCAAAAGGCTCGCCGGAAGGCTGAGGTATGCCGGACCCCACGGCAACGACACCCACGTCGCCTGCGGAGCCCGCCGCCGTTCACCGGTACTTGGGCGATCTGCATGATCGGATCACATCGGCCATCGAAGCAATCGATGGCGGGCAATTTCGCCGCGACACCTGGCAGCGCCCCGGTGGGGGCGGCGGCGAGAGTCGCGTTCTGAGCGACGGACGGATTTTCGAGCGAGCCGGCGTTTCGGTGTCCCACGTGTTCGGCGACAAGCTGCCGCACTCCGCCACCTCGGCGCGCCCGCAAATCGCCGGTGCCGGTTTCGAGGCGATGGGCCTGTCGCTGGTATTTCACCCACGCAACCCCTACGTCCCGACCACGCACTGCAACGTGCGCTTTCTGATCGCAACCCCCGAACAAGGGCCTGCGCTATGGTGGTTCGGCGGCGGGTTCGACCTGACCCCTTACTATCCGTTCGACGATGACGTGCTGCACTGGCATCTGACGGCCCGGGAAGCTTGCGCGCCGTTCGGGCGCGAGGTCTACGGCCAGTACAAGGCATGGTGCGACCGGTACTTCTTCCTGCCGCATCGGGATGAGACGCGCGGAGTCGGCGGCCTGTTCTTCGACGATCTCGCCGAGGGCGGATTCACCCGGTGCTTCGACTTTCTCCGCAGTGTCGGCGACCATTTTTTGCCGGCTTACCTGCCGATCGTCGAGCGGCGCCGCGACGAGCCTTGGGGAGAACGGGAACGAGGCTTTCAGCTGTACCGGCGCGGCCGCTATGTCGAGTTCAATTTGCTCTACGACCGCGGCACGCTCTTCGGTCTGCAGTCCCGCGGCCGGACCGAATCCATCCTGATGTCCATGCCGCCGCTCGCGCGCTGGGAGTACGATTTCACCGCTCCGCCCGGCTCGCCCGAAGCGCGCCTGTATGAGGGGTACCTCAAGCCGCGGGATTTTCTCGCGGAACTCGCTTCCGGTTAACCCGCAGTCAGCGCGCGCGAAGATCCTGGATCAGGCGCCCCACGTGCGCTATCTCCTGCTCGTGCGGCTCGTCGCGGAATGTCTCCGCGAGCCCGTCCGCATACCATTGGCGCATGGACTCAAGGCCGAGCAGCCGTGCCACGTACGCCGCAGCATCGGCGCCGAGAGGCAGGCCGTAGCTCTGGACTCGGAAGGCCACCGGTGCAAAAAACGCATCCACGGCGGTGAAACGCGCTCCGGCCAGGAACGGACCCCCGAAGCGGGACAACCCGTCACCCCAGAGGGCCTCGATCCGCGCGATGTCGCGCTTGAGCGCGTCCGGCGTCTCGTGCAGGTGGATGCGCACGCCGCAGCTCATGGAACAGCGGTTGCGAAGCTCGACGAAACCGGCATGCATCTCCGCGGCGGCGCTGCGGGCAAAGGCTCGCGCGGTGCTCTCGGCGGGCCAGACGGCGGGATGCCGCTCGGCCAGGTATTCTGCGATCGCAAGCGATTCCCAGACCGTGGTCGCACCGTCCTTGAGGCAAGGCACCTTGCCGGTCGGGGAGATCGCTCTGAAACTGTCCCAGGCGGGGAGGTCGCCGAAGCGCAGCAGATGTTCCTTGAAGGGCAGCGCCAATTCCCGCATCAACACCCACGGCCGCAGGGACCAGGATGAGTAGTTCTTGTTGGCGATATATAAGTCGTACATGACGCGACAACCTCGAGCGGGAAGCCCCCTTAGGGCTTGGCCCGGGAATTTTCCCAGCCGCTCGACAGACGGTCAATGCCGTTGGACGGAGATCTAATGATGCGCCCGGGCCTCGCCGGGCGAGCACAATGCACCGACATGAACTACAAGCACATTTATCACGCCGGCAATTTCGCCGACATCGCCAAGCACGTGGCGCTCGTCTATTGCCTCGACGCGTTGAAGCGCAAGGAGGCGGCGTTCTTTGCCTTGGACACCCACGCCGGCCGCGGCTCTTATGATCTGCATTCCCCGGAGGCCCGCAAATCCAAGGAAGCCGAGCAGGGAATCCTGCGCCTGCTCGAAACGCTGCCCCAGGAGAAACTACTCGCCTCCTACTATGCGGCGATTCGAGCGCGCCGTGGTAGACCGCTCGCCCGCTATCACGGATCGCCGACGCAGATTGCGGGCGCCCTGCGCAGCCAGGACCGCGCGGTCTTCGTCGAACTGATGGCGGCGGAGGCGCGCGCCGGCGAGCGTCACTTGGTGTCGGACGGTCGAATCCGCACGGAGCAAGGCGACGGCTATGCGGCGCTCCGCTCAATGCTGCCGCCGGTGGAGCGGCGGGGTCTGGTGCTGATCGATCCGCCCTATGAAAATGCCGAGGAATTCAAGACACTGGTGGCGGCCTTCGACGACGCCTATCGCCGATGGTCCACGGGGATTTTCCTGATCTGGTATCCGATCCTGAGCGCATCGCAGCGCCGTAGCGTGCACGCGCGCTTCGAGGCCCTGCGCATTCCCAAGATGCTGGTCGCGGATCTCGCAATCCGCCCCGATGATGCGGGCGTGGGCTTGGCCGGCAGCGGCTTGGTGATGGTCAACCCGCCGCACGGCACCGACGAATTCCTCGCCGCGGCTTACTCGGCGATCCACCGCACCCTGGCCGCGCCGGACGCGGGATATGTCGAGGTAGCGCGCCTTACAGCCGAACGAATGGCACAATGAGCCCAAGGCGCACCGACTTTTTGCGCCAGGAGTAGAAAATGGATCCTGACACCTTGCGCGGCCATCTGACCACCCTACACGAGGAACTGCGCAGTACGCGTCAAATCGATCCTCGCTCGAGCGCGCTGCTCTCGGAGGTTCTGAAGGACATTCAACGCATCCTCGACGCGGGTAGCCAGGAAGCGCGTACCGGCGGCGTTCCGCTGGCGGATCGCCTGGAGAAGGTCGCGGTACAGTTCGAGGCGGATCATCCGGGGCTTGCCGCCAGTTCCCGGCGGTTGATCGATCTGCTCGGCAAGGTCGGGCTTTAGGCTCAGCCCGTCCAATCGATGTCGGCTCGAACCCGCGCCGCGAGGCTCTCGACCGAGTGAAGATTCCCGGATTGATCCTTCGCCAGCACGGCAATGCTTCCATGTCCCGCCACGGGAAGAAGCACTCCCCGGTACCCGTCTTCATCGAACGGCGTTGGCTTCGAGACGGACTCGTGCACCAGCACCATGACCGTCACCGGACCCATGTCGGTCTGCACCACCAAGTGCGGCACGTGGTGACCCCTGAACAGACAGCTTTGCGCGTAGCTCACGACCCCAGCATCGGGACGCAGGCGCATATGGGTATTGCGCAGCACGAAATCGAGCTCGGGCGTCGGGACGGGCACGTCGGTTCGCGTCCAGGCCTGCGGCTCGCCGGCCATGTGCGCCACCACGTCGGCCGCGAGACTCGTGTGGGGAGCCGCGAGCCAAAGAGTTCCCGCGATGCCCACGCCGAGCAACACGCTCGCGGCGAGCGCCAGCCATTTGCGGACCACGGGACTTCGCCGCGGACGCAGAGCGGTCACCACACCGCCCTTCACGGCATCGGGCGGGTGCACGCGTAGCGCACGGCCAAGTTTGCCCTCGAACCGCAGCAGACGCTCAGTATAGGCGGCGCATTCGCCGCAGCCATCGCGATGAGCCGCGAGTTCCGCATCCGGATCGTGCGGATTGGCGAGCATCGCCCGCCGATATTGGGAACAATCGATCATTCGGGATCCTGACTCATATCTTCGCCGCACAAAGCCCGCAGCTGCTTGCGGCCTCGAAACAGCCGGGTGAGCACTGCCGCCGGCGATAAATTCAGCTCGGCCGCAATCTCCACGGTCGAGCAGCCCATGAGCACCTGCATGACCAGCGGCTCGCGGTACTCCTCCGGCAGCTTGAAGAGCGCGGCGCGAACCTCGGCGATCTGCTGATCCTCGGACGCCGCCAGCATCGGCTCCTCCTTGGCGATCAGCTCGTCCACGTCCACCGTGACCAGCCGCTTGCGCTCGAAGCTGCGCGCATACTCGCGCCGCACGATGGTCAGAAACCACGGCTTGGCGGCAGTTTCGTCCTTGAGCGAATCGCGCGCCTTCCAGGCTCGAAGCAACGTCTCCTGCACCACATCCTCCGCCAGAGCCCGATCACGGGACAGCCAGAATGCGAAGCGCACCAGATCGGGGCGCAGCGACTGGCAAAGGGCCTGGAAGCGCGCCCGGGCCGGATTTCCGCCGGAGTCATCGTTCATGTATAAATCAGCACCCGTCCTGGGATATTTTGCCGGCGATATTAACGCGCCGCGCAAGCCGCCGGGGCCCGGACGGGTAGATATCGTCAAATTGAGGTTGCCGGCAGGAGTCACAGTCAAGATGACCGGAATCAGACCCGATTCATTTCCGAACACACGCTTGCGGCGCATGCGGCGCGACGAGTTCTCACGCCGGCTGATGCGCGAGACCCAGCTCACGGTCGATTCCCTCATTTACCCCATGTTCGTCGTCGAGGGGGTCAAACAGCGCCAGCCCATCGCCTCGATGCCGGGTATCGAGCGATTATCGGTGGACGAATTGCTGCGCGAATGCGCCTCGCTCGCAAAATTGTCCATCCCGGCCATCGCCTTGTTCCCGGTGGTTCCGGCGGACAAGAAATCCTTGGATGCGCGTGAGTCTTGGAATCCCGGCGGGATCGCTCAGGAAGCGGTCCGTGCCGTCAAAAAAGAGTTTCCGCAGCTCGGGGTCATCACCGATGTGGCGCTGGACCCCTTCACCACCCATGGCCAGGATGGCCTGATCGACGAGACCGGCTACGTGATGAACGATCTCACGGTCGAAACGCTGGTTCGGCAGGCCCGCTCTCATGCCGACGCCGGCGCGGACGTGGTTGCGCCCTCCGACATGATGGACGGTCGAATCGGGGCCATCCGGGCGGCATTCGAGACGGCCGGACTGAGCCACACCCGCATTCTCGCCTACGCCGCCAAATACGCATCGAGCTTTTACGGGCCGTTCCGGGAAGCCGTCGGCTCGGCCAAGCAGCTCGGCGGGGGCAACAAGCACACCTACCAGATGGATCCCGCCAATTCCGACGAGGCGCTTCGGGAGGTTGCCCTGGATATTGCCGAGGGCGCCGACATGGTCATGATCAAGCCCGGACTGCCTTACCTGGACATCGTGCGGCGGGTCAAAGACCATTTCGCGATGCCGACGTTCGTTTATCAGGTGAGCGGCGAATACTCGATGATCATGGCCGCCGCGGCGAATGGTTGGCTCGACGAGCCCGCCGTGGCCCTCGAGTCTTTGCTGTCGATCAAGCGCGCGGGTGCCGATGGGATCTTGACCTATTTCGCCAAGAAGGCCGCGGGCTGGCTCGCCTCGTGAACCAGCCTCAGGAAGTTGGCGCACCCGATCAATACGGCGTCGTCGGGCATCCTGTCGAGCACAGCTGGTCGCCGTTCATCCATGGGATGTTCGCCAAGGCGGCCGCACAAAACCTGGTCTATCGGCTGTTCGATATTCATCCGGACGTTTTCCGGCGCGAGACGTTGAGGTTGATGACCAGCGGGGTCCGCGGCCTCAATGTCACCCTGCCGCACAAACAGGCGGCCGCCGAGCTGGTCAACGAGCTGACCCCGCGCGCGGCGCGCGCGCAGGCCGTCAATACCATCGCGTTCTTCGAGAATACGACGCTCCTCGGTGACAATACCGACGGCGTGGGGCTGATCACCGACCTCGTTCGAAATCTGCAAATCGACCTCGCCGACAAGCGGGTGCTGATCCTCGGGGCAGGGGGCGCGGCGCGCGGCGTGGTCGGACCATTACTCGAGCGCGAACTGCGCTCGCTCACCATCGCCAACCGCACCCCTTACAAGGCGCGCAAACTCGCCGCCGAGTTTGCCGACGTGGGACAGATCGACGGCTGTACGTTCGGCGAGATCAAGGGGCCCGCCTACGATTTGATCGTGAACGCCACCTCCGCCGGTCTGCAAGGCGAGATGCCGCAGCTACCCGAGGGTTTGGTCGGCGAGAGCACCGTGTGCTACGACATGACCTACGGCCGGGGGGATACGCCGTTCACGCGTTATGCGACCGCGCATCATGCCGGCCGGATCAGCAAAGGCTGGGGCATGTTGGTCGAGCAGGCGGCCGAATCCTTCATGCTCTGGCGCGGAATTCGTCCGAACACGCAGCCCGTGCTCGAGGCTTTGCAGGCCTAGCAGCGCTCAACGCGCCGTCCCTGCTCAACGCATCGTCACCAGTTCCTCCGAGCTCGTCGGGTGGATGGCGACCGTATCGTCGAAGTCGCTCTTGGTCGCGCCCATGCGGATGGCCACCGCGAATCCCTGCAGCATCTCGTCGGCGCCGAGTCCGATGACGTGGCAACCGACTATTTTTTCCGCAGGTCCCACGCAGACCAGCTTCATGTCGGTGCGTGTTTTGCGCGCCGTCATCGCGTGATACAGCGGCGTGAACTCCGCCACGTATACCTTGACCGCGTCTGCATACTTCGCCCGCGCCTCGCTTTCGGACAGGCCCACTGAACCGATTGGGGGATGCGTGAAAACGACACTCGGGATCAGGTCGTAGTCCAGGCGCCGCTCGGGCTTGCCGCCGAACAGCCGGTCGCTGAGCCGGCGTCCTGCGGCGATAGCGACGGGCGTCAGGGCGACTCGGCCGGTGACATCGCCGATCGCGTAAACGCCGGCGACCTGGGTGTTCTGGAAGGCGTCGGTGACGATGAAGCCGTCCGCGCTGCGAACGATTCCGGCGGCGTCCAGGTCAAGAGCCCCGACGTTCGCGGAACGGCCGATGGCCCACAGCACGCAATCGAACCCGGAAAACTCGCGGCCGTCGGCAGCCGCCAGCGTCTTCGTGCCCGAGTGCTCGGCGAGCGTCGCCGGCACCACACGGGTGTGGATCACGATTCCCTGCGCCTGCATTTCGCGCATCAGGGACTTGCCCAGCATGACGTCGAAATGAGTGAGTACATGATCCTTGCGGATGAACAGCTCCGTCTGGCTGCCGAGCTCGTGGAAGGCGCCCGCGAGCTCGCAGGCGACGTAGCCCGAGCCCACCACCGCGACGCGCTGCGGCCGGCGCTCGAGTTCGAAAAAGCCGTCGGAGGTGATCCCGAGCGCCGCGCCCGGCAGCGCGGGCACCATGGGCACGCCGCCGGTCGCGATGACGATGTGCTTGGCGAAGAGCCTTTCGCCGTTCACTTCGACGGTGTGCGCATCGAGGAATCGCGCCGCTCCTTCCCGGGTTGCCACGCCTTTCGCCTGCAGATTTCGCGCGTAAATGGCGTTCAACCGCACGATGTAAGCGTCGCGCTTTTGTTTCAGGACGCCCCACTCGTGGTCGCCCGCCGAGACGCCGAAGCCGTAGTCAGCCGCGTCGGCGAGCCCCAGAGCGATGCTGGCGGCATTCCACATCACCTTCTTCGGCACGCACCCGACGTTCACGCAGGTGCCGCCCAGCCGGCCGGATTCGATCACCAGTGTCTTGGCACCGTATTCCGCGGCGCGCTGGGCCGCAGCCAGACCGCCACTGCCGCCGCCGATGCAGATCAGATCGTACGTTTCTGAGGACACCGAGAGCTCCATCCGGATGAGAAACCTGGGAGCGCATGATATACGCAGTCTCAGGTCCGCCGGGTCTGTCAGCCGGCGTTGGTCTGATAGAATTCGCGGGTGAGCAATCCCCTTTTGCAATTCGACTCCCTGCCCGCTTTCGATCGCATCGAGGCGGCCCATGCGCGTCCGGCGCTCGAACAGATCTTGACCGAGAATCGCACCCGTCTCGCCGAATTGACCGCCCAGCCCGACCCCACATTTGCCTCGCTGGTGATCCCGGTGGAAGAGTTGAGCTATCGGTTGAGCCGGGTATGGAGCCCGATCGGCCACTTGAACGCCGTCGCCAATTCGCCCGCCATGCGCGAGGCCTACAACGAGTGCGTGCCGCTGCTGACGGCTTACTCGTCGGAACTCGGCCAAAACGCCGCGCTGTACGCCGGTTATGCGCAAGTGCTGAAGAACGAGGGCGGCCGGCTCGAGCCGGCCGAGCGCAAGCTGCTCGAAAATGCCCTGCGCGATTTCCGTCTGGCGGGCGTCGATCTGCCCGAGGAGAAAAAGGCGCGCTATTGCGAGGTGGTGCAACGGCTTGCGCAACTCGCCACCAAATTCTCCGAGAACGTGCTCGACGCCGCCCGCGCATATTCCCGCAGCGTCGTCGAGGAGTCGGAGCTCGCGGGGCTGCCCCCGACCGCAATCGATCGCGCGGCCGCGGATGCGCGCGAGGCGAAACAGTCGGGCTGGCTGTTCAAGCTCGATCAACCGACCTACATGACGGTGATGACCAGCGCCGAGAGCCGTACGCTCAGGCACGACATCTACGAAGCCTGGGTCACGCGGGCTTCGGAGCTCGGACCGTCCGCGGGCCGCTTCGACAACAGCCCCCTGATCCAGGAGATATTGCCGCTGAGGCACGAGCTCGCGCAGCTCTTGGGCTATGCGAATTACGCCGACTATGCCCTGGCCACGCGCATGGCGAAGAGCAGCAAGCAGGTGCTCGGCTTCCTCGATGACCTGGCGCGGCGCTGCCGCCCGGCCGCGCGGCGCGAGTTCTCCGACCTCGAGGAATTCGCGGGACGTACGCTCGAGGCCTGGGACCTCGCGTACTTCAGTGAACGGCTCCAGGAGAGCCGGTTCAAGGTGTCTCAGGAGGCACTGCGGCCCTACTTCCCGCTGCCCAAGGTGCTCTCCGGACTATTCGCGGTGACCGAACGGCTTTACGGCATCAGCGTGCGCGAGCGGCCCGGCGTGAGCGTCTGGCACGCGAGCGTGCGCTATTACGACCTGATCGATTCGGCCGGACGCATCGTCGCGGGCTTCTACCTCGACCCTTATTCGCGGGTCGAGAAGCGCAGCGGCGCTTGGATGGACGAGTGCGTGGTCGCCAAATCGCTGCCGTCGGGGAAAGCCGTGCCGGTGGCGCAGCTGGTGTGCAATTTCACCACTCCCGTCGGCGGCTCGCCGTCACTTCTGACGCACGACGAAGTGACGACCCTGTTCCACGAGTTCGGGCACGGCTTGCATCACATGCTCACCCAGGTCGCCTATCCAAGCATCGCGGGGATCAACGGGGTTGCCTGGGATGCGGTGGAATTGCCCAGCCAATTCATGGAGAACTTCGTGTGGCGGGCGGAGGTGCTGCCGCTGATCTCCGCTCATGTGAAGACCGGGGAGCCGCTCCCCGCGGACGTGCTGCAGCGCCTCCTCGGGACCCGCACGTTCAATGCAGCCCTCGACACCCTGCGGCAAATCGAGCTGGCGAGCTTCGATTTCGAATTGCACGCCTACTTCGACGCGGCCGCCGGTGCGCGCGTGGCGCAGACCTTGGAGCGCGTTCGGCAGCGGGTGGCAGTCGCGCCGGCGGCGCCGTTCAATCGCATGCCGGCGAGCTTCGCCCATATCTTCGCAGGGGGCTACGCCGCGGGATACTACAGCTACAAATGGGCGGAAGTGCTGGCGGCCGACGCGTTCGAGGCGTTCGAGGAGGCCGGGATATTCGATCCGGCGACCGCGGGCCGTTTCGTCGACTCCATATTGGCACGCGGCGGAAGCCTGGATGCGATGGACGCCTTCGTGCGCTTTCGCGGCCGGCCGCCGGACGTGCGCCCCCTCCTCAAGCGAACCGGCATCGCCGCGTGAGGTGGCGCGGCGTCCAAGGGCTGGCCGCCGCGGCGATGCTGGTGACGGCCGCGAGCGGCCGCGCGGCTACCGCCTACGTGACCGACGAGCTCATCCTCAACGTCTACGCGGATCAGAATCAACAAGGTCAGCGCCTGGCAACCCTGCATTCCGGCGCCAGCGTCGAAACGCTCTCGACCAGCGCGGATTACACCCAGGTGCGGCTCGGCGATGGTGTGACGGGATGGGTCAAGAGCACCTTCCTGACCACGAGTGTGCCCGCCACCGTGCGGGTCAAACAGCTCCAGGACGAGCTCGATCGCACCCGCGCGACCACCCCCGCACTGGCCGAGGCGGCGGCGCGCAGCGAGCTGGAGCGCCTGCAGCACGAGCTCTCGGACACGCAGTCGCAGCTGGCTGCGGCATTGATGGCCCACGGGGAATCTCCAGCCGCGGGCGCTCAGGCCGCCCCCGTGGCGCGTCGATCGATCGGCTTCGGCACCGCAGCAGTCGCGTTGTTGGCGGTCGGGGCGCTCGGATTCTGGCTGGGATATGTCACTCTTGCGCGCCGCATCCGGCGCAAGTTCGGCGGACTCAAAGTTTATTGAGGCCTCCCGGGGCGGCATGGACCTCTGGGGCCCTCAGTGCCCTGGTTTGACATATCAATGAGAACCACGCACATGGCGGCGGTAGGGTCCCGGGCTTACACTTACCTGGATGTACGACCTCCGCCGTAACGATTACGACGTCACTAATACCGTTCAGGTGAGCTCGACAGCCGCCGTGTCGCAGGCGGTGCGCGAGCTCTTCGCCATCGGCTGGCCCGGCGAGCCCTACGATCGTGTCGCCGTCGCTTTCGACGAGTTCGAGCGTTTGTTCTCCGGGCACATGCCTGGATACTTCGGCGTCGATACGGTCTATCACGATCGGCAGCACTCGCTCGACATGACCTTGGCGATGGCGCGTCTCTTGGTCGGATATGAATCCACCGTCGAGTCCCATCGACGCGTCGGTGCCGAACGCGCCGTGATGGCGCTCGTCACCTCGCTGTTTCACGACGCGGGTTACATACGCGAGTTCGACGATCGGCAGCATCGCAACGGCGCCGAGTTCACCCTTTATCACGTCACTCGCAGCGCGCGCTTCCTGGCGCGATTCCTGCCGAGTGTCGGCATGGATACCTGGATTCCCATTTCCACGCGCATCGTGCATTTCACCGGATACGAGATCAAGCTGAGCCAGATCCAGCTGGCGGATGACCGCGATCGCAAACTCGGACACCTGCTCGGAACCGCCGACTTGATCGCGCAGATGGCGGACCGGTGCTACCTGGAGAAGTGCCGCGACCGGCTTTATCCGGAGTTCGTGCTCGGCGGCATCGCCGCCGCTCCCGGGAGCGACGGAACCCTGCAAGTCCGCTACAGCTCCGGTCTCGATCTGCTGCGCCAGACACCGCGGTTCGTACGCGAGACCCGCAACGTCCGGCTCGACGGTGAATTCGATCGCGCGTATCAGTTCCTCGAGCCGATGTTCGAGGGTGAGAACCCCTACCTCGAGGCCATCGACCGCAACCTCGAGTATCTGCAGCGCATCTTGCGGGCCGAGCGCTGGCGCATGCTGCGTCGGAATCCGCCCTTGTTCACCTCCGAGGACGATCAGCTCGGGCAGGTGCGCGGGCTGATGGTGAATCGGCTGAAGACGCTCTGGGCTTGAAGGTGGACTGAGCTTCAATCGCCCGATTGGTTGAGCGGTGAAATTACGGTTGCGGCTTGGCCAATGCCGCAACCGTAGATCCTCCTGCACTGCGGCGATCCGCATCAGGCGGTAGCGGAGTGCTTCGGCTCCGATATCGCAATCTTGAAGGCCTTGCTGACGCCCAAGCTATACGCGGCACGAAGTGCCAGTGCGGTCGCGAGAATGGCGAGAAGCACTTCGTGGCCGTACACGATGAGATCGCCCCGCGTATGACTGCCTTCAGGCAATGTGCCGGCGCCAATGACCAGAGAAATCGGTCCGATCATCGCCACGGCGGCGAGAATGCGATAGAAATAGCTGCGTTCGTTCGTGTCCGTCTTCATGTCAATCTCCGTAAGGTTCAGGTTTGTTACTCAGGCAACTAGTACTAAGCAAGCCCTGTGCCAAATGGATAATTGATTGATATTGCTATAAAAACAATGGAAGTTACCGGGCGACACTGGCGACGAAAATTGCACCCTGCAAAAATTGTCTGCGCAAAAGTGCGGGGCGGTGTAATCACTTACGACGGTTCTCGCCATCACTTCGTTGGGGTCGCGGGGCATTTCTCGAGCATCCCGGCGCCTGAGTCGGGCAGCGGTAGGAGCAGAATCACGTGTACGTCCGGAGTGACGTAGCAGCGCTGCACGTAGCCAAGGGCGCCGGGCGTCGTAGCCACGAATTTCACCACGGCCGTCTGCGAGCCCAGGACGTAGGGCGGGTTCACGCCCTGGAAATACCTCCGGTCCCAATAAGCCTGCAATTGCTGAGTATTCATATGAAGTACGCTAAATATGAAGGCGTAACGCAGTCGATGGTCCGGGGGAAGATTGACCGGCACGTAGGGCCGGCCATCCGAATTGACGAAAATCTTCTTGAGGTAGATCTCGCGCAACGTGCCGTCGCTGATAGCAGGAAGCGAATCGTGGTTCGACGCGATGACCGCCATTAAAGTTTCGTCCGGTTGTACCGACCCGGCCATGCACGCGAAGCTGCCGGTCCCGCTCAGGAGCGCAAGAAGAAAGGCGCGGCCGCGCTGAAAAAGTCCTGGCATGTTCAAAACAGCACGGCGAACGATGCAAACCAGCCGCTCGGCGTCACCGAGAACTTGTGCGTGCCGTCGTCGCGTTCCAATTTCACGACGAGGCCGGGCACCGGACGATAATTGATGGCAATCGTTCGAATGTTGTCGGTTTCATTCGGCATCGCGTTTCGGAAATGCTCGAATCGTCCCACCAAGTAAAACTTATCTGGCAATGGGACGACTGCTTGTAAGAATCCGCCGTATTCGCTGGATATCTGCGGCCGATCCGCGGTTCGATATACGGACTCGCCGCTGAATTCGACCAAGGGTGCTCGCCATTCGAAATCGAGGCCGGCGAGCCGATACTGCTGCCGCGGATTCTCGAGCTGGTAGCTGGCGAAGGATGTTCCGACGGTCAGCCGGTCGTCGAGTATGTGGTAGTGCAATTGTCCGCCGACCGCATGCTCGAACGCATTCTTCAACGGAGTGGCTTCACCGGCAGTGCCGAAAGAGCCGTAAGCATAATCATCGTCCTTGCCAATGCCCAGGGCTCGCGTGTCATCGACGTACAGCGTGTAATCGAGATCATCCTTGGCGACGACGCGAGTGCCGTACAGCATCGCGCCATTGGAGCTTCGCGCGAAGGCGGCCGCGGTGCTGAGGGGACGAGATATGGTCCACACCAACGGGTCCGCGTGAATCAGATTCCACTGCCCCACAGGGGTCAGGAACCTCCCGATGCGAAACGTCGCTGCCGTACTCGCAAAATAATCGGCGTAGAGGCGCTCGACCTCTGCCTCGGCGTTCTTGGTGGTCGCGCCATTGCCATTGAAGGTCAACGCTTCAGAGATCTCGGTTTCGCTGAACAGTCTCCATCGTGCGCCAATATCCTTGGTGAGGAACAGGCTCATATCTTCAACGCTGAACGACTTGTCCTCGTGGTCCAGGCCGTAGTAATGCAGGTCCGCATACCCCCCGATCCGCAATTCCTGCTGGGGAAAATACAACCCACTGCCCAGCTCGTAGGGATCGGTCTCCCAAGACGCTCCGGCCGCCACCAAAGCCGGCCAAAGGAGGACCGCGCCAAGCGCAAGTCGGGTCGGGTAAACCGCTCGACGGAGTGCTGAATTCATTTTATTGACGCGCGTTCCCTATCTGATTCTTATATGAGGTTCGAGTGAAAACCCCAAAAAATGATGCTAGCCTTCCCGGTACGTAGATCATTACAATTATTTTTGTCAACCCAATTGCCAGGCTTACGCGGAGCAAGCCTGCGCTACGTTTCTCCCGAGTATGCCCGCGAACTGTTACCCCATGGCATCACTGCGGTCTGCTGTGTGCATGACGACATGGTGGGGACCGAGCATACGTATGCTGCCGAATTAGCCAACTCGGAACAACTGTCACTATTTGGCGAAAACATCGTGATGCTGTATGGGAACGTCTTACCACTCGACGTTGACAACCGAGGACCGGCTCTCTATCAGGCCTTCGGCATGAATCGTGTTTGTGCCGGAAGTCGCTGGCGGTGACGACACGCTCCGCGCTGCTCCGGGCGTTGGCTGGGTTGCTGCTGGCTTCAACGTTGGTGATGGCGGCGCTGTCATTTTTTGCTTTTCGCCACGCAATGCAGGTCGAGATCGCTGCCAATCTTCAGTTCAGCGCGAGCGTGATCAAGGAGCGAATCGACACGCTGCTGTATACCCAGGTGGAGAACATACGCAGTTGGCGCTCGCTGCAGGTGATGCAGGACATTACCGTCGGCGACATCGACAAGCGGGCCTCAGGCGCGCTTTCGGAGCTGCGTGCGGGAAAGAAGGCTCTCTATAAAGCGCTGATCTGCACGGATAACTCCGGACGCATCGTCGCCGCAAGCAATCCAGCCATGATTGGCAGCACCTTGCCCGTGGACGACCGCTGGCAGACTATTGCGGGTCCGTCTATGGCGGCCGTCTTCGTGGCGCCGATGGAGCGCGATAACCGGCGGGCGATCGCGCTGCGCACGGTGATTCCCAACGCTTTCGGCAAGGGCGGCATCGGACAGCTGTTCGTCCTTCTAGACTTCAGCGCTTTCGAAAATGTGCTCGACCAGGCGGTCGGCGACGGGCCTCGCAGCTTGCTAATCCTCGATTCGCAGGGCAACGTGATCGGTGCATCGAGTGCCTTGCGTGAGCGCCTCGACATTCCGAACCTACGGCTGGAGAACTGGACGATGCCCAAAACAGGCGTCACATCGTACGTTCACGACGGCACGGCGCTCGGCGACGGTACGTTGCTTGTGGGTGCAGCGGCGTCGAGCCAGTATCAGCAATTGGCGGAGGTGGGATGGCGGATATTGATGATCGAGCCGACCACCGTAGCATTTCGCCCGGTATTGCATCTGCTCTGGGGCCTGCTTGCCTTGCTAGTGGTGACGATGACGGTCGGTGTCTGGATCGCGTCACGATTGGCGGGGACGATCGCGCTGCCCATCGTCGAACTGACCGCATTTACACGGCGCTTTCGGCAGGGCGACGAATCATTGCCGGAACGATCCAGCACGGCAACATCCGAAGTCGCAGAGCTTTTTGGCACCTACGTCGACATGATCCGCGCGCTTCAGAAATCCCGCGAGGAAGTGGTTCGGGCTGGCAAGCTCGCCGTCGTGGGTGAAATGGCGGCGATCATGGCGCACGAGATCCGCACTCCGATGAGCATCGTGCGCAGCTCGGCTCAGCTCCTGGAACGACAACCGGATCTCAGCGACAAGGAACGCGAACTCATCGGATTCATGTTGGGCGAGACCGAGAGGCTCAATCGCCTCGTCACGATGCTCCTGGAATGCGCCCGACCCAAGCCCCCAGAATTCCAGCCGCAGGATCTACACGCCATCATCCGCAATGTCTTTGACCTGCTCGCGACGCGTGTGGAGGCCGCTCGGGTCCACGTCAGGCTCGACCTCGAATCGCAGCCCGTGATTTTCGACTGCGACAAGGAACAGATGATGCAGGTCTTGCTCAATCTCATTCTGAACGCGCTGCAGTTCATCCCGGAGGGGGGAAGGCTGGGGATACGGACATCCCTCGACGCCGGTGCCCTGCGGATCAGCGTGAGCGATGACGGGCCGGGAGTTCCGGCCCCCATACGCGAGCGCATATTCGACCCCTTTTTCAGCCGTCGAGAAGGGGGCATAGGACTTGGTCTCACTATCGTTCAACAGATCGTGCAAGCCCACGGCGGTGAGATTGTCGTCGGCGAGAGCGCTTGGGGGGGCGCCGCATTCAACATGTGTTTTCCTTTGGACAGTGGCGTGAGGCACACATGAAACGAATGCTGGTCGTAGATGACGAGCCGAAGATGCGCCGGGTACTGGAATTCATGCTTCGTAGCATGGGACATGAATTCGACCAGGCAAGTGATGGAAAAGAAGCCCTCGCTGCAGTCGAGTCGGGCCACTTCGACTTGGTGATAACCGATCTTCGGATGCCGCGCATGGACGGGCTCGAATTATTGCGTGAGTTGCGCAAGCGCGGCGACGATGTCCCGGTCATTGTACTCACCGCCTACGGCACAATCGAAAGTGCCGTGGAAGCGATGAAGCTCGGTGCGTCCGACTACATCATCCGCCCATTCGAGATCGCCGCAGTTGAGCTCGCGGTTACGCGCGCCCTCACGGTGAGCGTCCTGCATCGTGAAAATCGCTATTTGCGTGATGAAGTATCGAAAGGCTGGAACGATTTCATCGGCACCAGCGAGAAGATGCAGGCGCTGTATCGATTGGTGGAGCTCGCCGCGCCTGCTCGCAGCAACATTTTCATCGTCGGTGAAACGGGTACCGGTAAGGAACTCGTGGCTCGCGCGATCCATCGCGCCTCCGGGCGCACAGGCCTATTCGTGCCGATCAACTGTGCCGCCATACCGGCAGAGCTGCTTGAAAGCGAGTTGTTCGGGCACGAGAAGGGTGCCTTCACCGGCGCTGTTCGCAGCCGAGTGGGAAAATTCGAGCTCGCCAGCGGCGGCACCATCTTCCTCGACGAAATCACCGAGATGCCTCATGCGCTGCAGTCGAAGCTCCTTCGAGTCTTGCAGGAAGGGACTATCGAGCCCTTGGGAGGAAACAACTCTTTGTCGGTGGATATGCGGGTGGTGGCGGCGACCAATATGGATCCGCAGCGCGCCGTGGACGAAGGAAAATTGCGGCACGATCTGCTTTTCCGACTCAATGTGCTGCGCATCGACATGCCGCTTCTGCGCGAGCGCGTCGCCGACATTCCCTTGCTGGCGGAGCATTTTTTGCGGAAATACGCCTCTGAGCTGGGTTACGTCGCCCCGCGTTTGTCCAGGCCGGTTCTGCAGCGGCTCGAGTCCTATGCATGGCCGGGCAACGTGCGCGAGCTGGAGAATCTGATGGAGCGGGCCGCCGTTCTCAGCGCCGGCTCCGAGGTCAAGCTCGAACACCTGCCCGAGAACATAACGCACGAGCATGGCGAACCGGCTGCGGTGGAGAAACGCGAGCCGGTCGCCCAGCCAGTGGGTTCATTGAAGCCTCGAGTCGAGGCGTTGGAAACGGAACTTATCAGAGCCGCGCTGGCGCAAAGCGATAACAACAAGTCCGCGGCGGCAAGGCTGCTGGAAATCAGCGAACGGGCGCTTTGGTACAAGATCAAGCGGTACGGAATCGATTAGGTAATTGGACTTCGCCGGGTTTGGCAACCGCGGCCCCTCTGCTCCGCATAGAAAGCCAAAAGGAACTGCAGAGCGCGGCAAATCACCCGGTGGGCGATGGTTTCACCGCAATCGGTTGGCCGGCATGCTCGTACCAAAGTTTGGACCGGTTCACGATATTCACAACAAGCAGCATCACCGGCACCTCGATCAATACGCCGACGACTGTGGCCAGCGCGGCGCCGGAATGAAAGCCAAACAAACTGATGGCTGCGGCCACCGCGAGCTCGAAGAAATTAGATGCACCGATCAGGGCCGAGGGACACGCGATATTGTGGCTTTCCCCGAGGAGACGATTGAGTCCATAGGCCACGCTGGAATTGAAGAGCACCTGAATCAAGATCGGCACGGCGAGCAGCGCGATCACGCGAGGCTGCTGCAAAATCGCCTCCCCCTGAAAGCCAAATAGGAGCACGAGCGTTGCGAGCAAGGCGCCGATCGACCAGTGACCGATACGGTTCATGGCGGCCTCGAAGGCGAGCGGGCCGCGCTTGACCAGGTAGCTGCGCCAGGCCTGGGCGATCGCCACGGGAATGACGATATACAGCACTACCGAGGTGAGCAATGTTCCCCAGGGAACTACGATGGCAGAGAGCCCCAGCAGCAAGCCCACCAGCGGGGCGAAAGCCACCACCATGATGGTGTCGTTCAAGGCCACCTGCGAGAGGGTAAAGAGCGGATCGCCCTGGGTGAGCCGACTCCACACAAATACCATGGCTGTGCAGGGCGCCGCGGCGAGCAAAATCAAACCGGCGATGTAGCTGTCGATCTGATCGGCTGGCAGAAACGGCGCAAAGAGATGGCGAATAAAAATCCAGCCCAGCAGCGCCATGGAGAAGGGTTTCACGAGCCAATTCACGAAGAGCGTAACGCCGATGCCCTTTACATGGCGCCGTATCTGTCCCAGAGTGCCGAAGTCGACCTTCACCAGCATCGGAATGATCATGACCCAGATGAGAAGACCCACAGGCAAGTTGACCTGGGCAATCGACAGGGCGCCGATGAGATGAAAGACGCCGGGAAGAAATTGCCCGAGGGCAATTCCCACGACGATACAGAGAAATACCCAAACCGTCAGATAACGCTCGAACACACTCATTGGGCGCACTCCGCGAGCGGTGTCTTACCGATGGCGGCCATCTCCTGTTTGATGCGCAGTTGATCGAGGCTCGCGAGCGGCAAGCTCAAGAACAATTTGATGCGTGTATCCATCGCTTTGAAGGCTTGATTAAAGGCCGACTTCTTTTCGATGTCGGTGCCCTGGATGGCCGCCGGGTCGGGAATTCCCCAATGCGCGGTGGTCGGCTTGCCGAGCCACACAGGGCAGGTCTCGCCGGCGGCGTTGTCGCATACCGTAATGATGAAATCGAAATGCGGGCTCGCCGGCGTCGTGAATTCGTCCCAGCTCTTGCTCCGTAGGCCCTCAGTCGGAAAGTCCAATCGCTTCAGAAGATCGAGCGCGTATGGATTGACCTGGCCGTTCGGATGACTGCCGGCGCTGAAGCCGCGAAATTGTCCCTTGCCGTGGCGATTTAAGATCGACTCGGCGAGGATGCTCCTCGCCGAGTTGCCCGTGCATAAGAACAGGACGTTATAGCTCCGCTCCGCAGTCATTTCGCGCAGCAGCTTGCCGCTGGCTCGCGGATCTGCGCAGGAACACAGCACTCCGCCGACTCAGCATCGACAGGGACCGTCGAGACGCCGTGATTGAACACCGCCGTGTCCTTCCCGTAGACCGGGATGCTGCCGAGCGTGTGGAAGGTCTCCCATGCAATGCCGGTGGGGTCGGTGACCCAGTACTTGTCCGATTTGGCGTAGCAGCAGGGCTGCTCGGGTTCCTCGATCATCCGAGCATCGGCCGCCTCGAGTTGCGCGCGCATGCCGCGCAGTTCCTCATCGGTGTCCACCTGGAAACCCAGGTGATTGACGCCGACCGGCTGGCGCTCGGTCGAGATCGCGAAATTCACCCGTGGGTCCTCGAGCATCCATTTCGCGTAATCGGACTTCGTAACTGCCGGCTCCGCACCAAACAGGGTTTGATAGAAGCGAATCGAGGCGGGTAGATCCTTGACGCTGACGTGCACGTGGAGTCGTTTCATAGATCACCTTTCGGGGTTAAATGGAGTTAGAGCTTTCGCCATGAACGCCGAGCTCGCCGGCGACTCTCTACGCGATCTTGGCGGCACGTTTAGTCCCCGTCGCGCGCGTCGCTGATGCGCAATTTGGTGCGCATTCGGCGCCGCTGTCGCCACAACAGTTTTCCGTCAAGTAGCCGACCAGCCCGTTCATCACGGTGAAGTCAACTGTGTAGAAGAGCTGACGGCTCTCGCGGCGCTGCGTGATCAGCCCGGCGCGCTGCAGATTCTGCAGATGGAACGCCAAGGAGGATGGTAACAGTCCGACCCGGTTGCCAATGGCACCGGCCGGCAGTCCTTCGGGGCCGCGTTGCACGAGAAGCCTGTAGATCGCCAGCCGATGTTCGTGAGCGAGCGCTCCCAATGAGGCAACGACGACGGCCGTTTTCATGTATTTATGATATTTCGAGTATTATCGTAATGTCAAGGACGAAATCTTGAATCTTCCGGCGCCCTCACGGCCAGTCAATGCTCGCCACGTAGCGGGCGTGCAATTCCTCGAGCCTCGCGAGGACGGCTTCTTTGCCTGCGAGGTCGGACGCCTGCAGCGCTTCGCGCAGCACGGCGGGCGTCAGACGGCAGCGGGCGGCCTCGGCGACGGGAGCGAAGCTGAAATGCCAGGGCTCGGCCTGAACTCCGGAAAGCACTCCGCGAAACGGGCGGAAGAAACCAAAGCGCGCGGCGTTTGTCTCCAACCACGCGGCGAGCGGCGCGAACGGTCCGGGCTCAACGTATTCGGCGCTGATCAGCTGGACTCGATACCCCGGCGCGAGCGCGCGGCGGTCGATGAGGTCCAAGTCGGTCCCCCAGTGATGGCGGCTGGCGCCCGGCAGGGCCGACCAACGAAGAATGGCGTCGATGCGCTCGTCGGCCGACAAGCGGGTCGGGTCGAGAGGCCTGCCCTGCGGGTCGTTGAGCGGCGCTTGCCCGCTCCATTTGCGGTTCCAAATCGACAGCTGTCGCGCGAAATCGCGGAAGCTGCTCACGGGGACGAGGTCGAACCCGGCTTTGGCGGCGGACTTGCGCAGCTGCGAGAACGGGACGGCGGCGTGGACATGCAGCGCGCAGGCCGGCTCCGCGACATCGACGATATGGGTGCGGGCCCGGCCGGTGAGTTGCGCCGGAGTCACGAGGTCATTTCGCGGGTGGCCGCGAATTCGACCACCTGATCGATGACCTGGATGAAGCTCTCGATTTCCTGCGCGCCCGAGACCGAGTACTGTCGATCGAAGATGAATGCGGGGACCCCGGTAATGCCGAGCACGGTCGCATGACGTTCCGAGGCGACCACGCCGTCCTGGCCCTCGCGCAACACCACCGCGGAACGAGCCTCCCGTTCGCTGAGACCTGCTTCGACGCCGAGGCGCACCAGTTCCTCGACATCGCCGATGTTGCAGCCCTCCTCGAAATAGGCCTGCATGATGCGTTCCTTCACTTCGCTCGCGAGCCCGCGCCGAGCGGCATGAGCAATCAAGATATGTGAACGCCGGGTATTCGGGACGCGCTCGATCAAATCGAACCGGAACTCCAGACCCACGGTCTTCCCGAGGCGCACGAGCGCTGCCTGGGTCTCTTCGATCTTGGACATATCGCCGAATTTGGCCGCCATATAGGCCGCTCGCTCCGCGCCCTCCCAGGGGAGATCCGGATTCAATTCGAACGGCCGCCAATCGATTTGAGGCTCATATTGCGGACGCGCGGCAAGCGCCAGCTCGAAACGACGCTTGCCCAGGTAGCACCAGGGGCAGATCGTGTCGGAGAAGATATCCACGCGCAGCTTCGCGGTCATAATCCGATTGTACCCGGCCCCTTATGGCCCGGGATACGAACGGGTATCATCCCCTAATGCCGCAGAGCCTCAAATCGAAGTATTTATTGGTTGCCTTGGGGGTGGGTGCGGGGCTCTCTTTGCTGGTCGGCGGGGTGGCCTATTACGAACATCGGATCGACACTGCGGACATCTCCCGGCTGACGTACGCGACCGTCGAACAGAAGCTGCAAACCGATCTCGAGGTGCGCGCAAACAGCGTCAGCGAGATGACGGGTACGCTGCTCGCGCCCGCGCTCGCCGCCCATAACGGCGCGGCGATTGCGCCGACGGCAGGACGGCTGTTGGAAGAACGCGACATCGATCGCGTAGAGGTCCGCGATGCCCGCGGCGCGGTGCTGTTCAGCGGCGAGAACCCGCAGGACTTGAGCGCGGCTGAAAGCGCCGCCCAGATCGGCCCCGCAACTCTCGAGCCGCTGGTGTTGACCAAGACCATACCGCCGGTGGCGACCGCACAGGGCGCTCGCGGCGGCGGAATTCTCACAGTCTGGATCAGCCGCTCCAAGATGCAGGAGACTCTCGCAGGCCTGCACGCCCAGCTCGAGCATCAGCAGGGCAGCCAGATCAAGCGCATGCAGGGTTTCCTCGCACGCATCACACTGCCCTTGGTGGCGTTCGGCTTGCTGGGCGCCTGGTTCGTGGCGCGCCAGCTCGCAAGACCCATCTCTGCCCTGATCCGCTCGGCGGACCGCATCGGCGAGGGCGACTATACGAGCCCCCTGGACGTCGCGCGACGCGACGAGCTCGGCGAATTGCAGCACGCGCTCGAGCGCATGCGGCAGAAGCTCTCCGAGACCACCATCACCAAGAACTATCTCGACACCGTGCTCAACAGTTTGAGCGACGCGGTGATCGTGACCTCGCCCGACGGCCTCATCAAGACCTGCAACCAGGCCACTCAGGCGCTTCTCGGCTACTCGGAGGATGAGCTGATCGGAAAATCGCTGATCAGCTTCATCGATGAGCCGCATCGCGGCAATTACGATCTCGCCACGGCCGCTGTCTCCCAGTCTTCCATGGCCGGTGAGGCCCGTGAAACCGTGTTGCGCACCGCCAGTGGGCAGACCATTCCGGTGTCCATGGCCGCCTCCGCAATCGCCTCCGCCGACCCGCTGTTCGAGGGCGACATCTATGTCGCGCGCAACATCACCGAGCGCAAGCGCGCGGAACGGCGAATCCGCTACCTGGCGCGCTACGACACGCTCACCAAGATGCCGAATCGCATGCAGTTTCAGCATCTGCTGCAGCAGGCGATCGCGCGCTCACGGCGCAACCAGCGCTCGCTCGCACTCCTGTATCTCGATCTCGATCGATTCAAGGAGGTCAACGACACTTTCGGGCATGCGGCGGGCGACCGCACGCTCGAGATCCTGAGCGAGCGGCTGACCCGCGCGCTGTCCAAGGACACCGTCATCGGACGCCTGGCGGGCGATGAATTCGCCATGTTCATCGATGAGCTGCCGATCGATGCCGACAATCGTCCGAGCTTGAGCGCTCTGGCACGCACGCTGCTCGATGAGATCAGCCGCGCGTTCTACGTGAATCAACAGGAGGTGTACCTCACCGCGAGCATCGGCATCGCGATCTCGCCGTACGACGCCGAGAACGTGATCGACCTGATCCGCAACGCCGACGCCGCCATGTATCACTCGAAGCAGAACGGCGGCAATAGCTGGGCTTTCTACATCCCCCAGATGAACGCGGTCGCGGTCGAACGGTTGATGCTGAAGAGCAAGCTGCGCCGCGCGATGGAGCGCGACGAGTTGGTGATTCTGTACCAGCCCAAGGTCGATCTGCGCTCGGGCCGGGTGATGGGAGCCGAGGCGCTGTTGCGCTGGCGTTTGCCGGGCCACGGCGACATCTCGCCCACGCAATTCATTCCGCTCGCCGAGGAGACGAGCCTCATCTGGGAAATCGGCGATTGGGTCATGAACCGCGTGTGCGCCGACTACCGCGACTGGCAACGCACGGTGACGCAGCCCGGCCGCATCGCCATCAACTTGTCGCTGCGGCAATTGAAGCAGTCCAATTTCATCTCGCGTTGCCGCAACGTGTTCGGCAAGTATGGGGTGTCGCCCACCTGCTTCGAGCTCGAAGTGACCGAAACCACCCTGATGACCGATCCGAAGCGCACCATCGGTCTGTTGAAGGAGCTGTACGCCATGGGGCTGCATCTGGCGATCGATGATTTCGGGACCGGCTACTCGTCGCTCTCTGCGTTGCAACAGTTTCCCATCGGCACGTTGAAAATTGATCAATCGTTCGTGCGCGACGTCGCCGTGGACACGAACGATGCGGCCTTGGTCCGAACCATCATCGAGATGGGCAAGAGCCTCGACCTCGAGGTCATCGCGGAAGGCGTCGAGAACTCCGAGCAGCTCGAATTTCTGCGCAAGCACGGGTGCTTCTATGCCCAGGGCCGGCTGTTCGGTGAACCCATGGAGGCCGCGAGTCTGCTGGCGATCCTGGCGGACCAGGCGCACGGCGCTCCGCACCACGGCGCGCTCTGCGCACCGGCGGCCGTACTCAACCAAGCCAACCTGCACCGCTGATGCTGTCGGCGCGGGATCTAACGCTGCGGCGCGGCGCGGATCCGCTATTCGAGAAGGTCAATTTCACCCTCTTTCGCGGTGAGCGGGTCGGATTGACCGGCGCGAACGGCACGGGCAAGTCGAGTTTGTTCGCGGCCCTGCGCGGCGAGCTGGCTCCGGACTCAGGCGACATCGAGCTTCCCGCTTCGCTCACCATCGCGCACGTCGAGCAGGAAGTCTCCGCCCTCGATCGTCCCGCGATCGAATTCGTGCTGGACGGGGACACCGAGTTTCGCCGGGTGACGGCGGCCATCGAAGACGCCGAGCGCCGCGATGCCGCCATGGAACTCGCCGAGCTCTACGCATCGCTCGATGCCATCGACGGCTACCGCGCCCGGGCGCGTGCGGCCTCCATCATGCACGGCTTGGGTTTCGAGGCGTCCCAGCACCAACGCACGGTCGCGGAATTCTCCGGCGGCTGGCGAGTGCGGCTCAGCATGGCGCGGGCGCTGAACTCACGCGCGGACTTGCTGCTGTTGGACGAGCCCACCAATCATCTCGATCTCGACGCGATCGTTTGGCTCGAGGAGTGGCTCGCCGCGACGCCCAGCACCCTGGTGATCGTTTCCCACGACCGGGAGTTTCTCGATGCGGTGATCGGTCGGGTGCTGCACATCGAGAACCGCGGCATCAAAGCCTATTCGGGCAATTACACGGCGTTCGAGCAGATGCGAAGCGAGGACCTGGCGCTGCAGCAGACGCTGAAGATCCGGCAGGCGCGGCGTATCGCGGAGATCACATCGTTCGTGAATCGGTTTCGTGCCCAGGCCACCAAGGCGCGCCAGGCGCAGAGCCGATTGAAGATGCTGGAAAGAATGGAGCGCATCGTGCCCGCGCACGTCGACAGCCCGTTCGAATTCGAATTCGCGCCGCCGCTGAAGACGCCGCGTCCGCTGCTCACCGTCGAAGACGCTGCCTGCGGTTATGGGGAGCGCATCGTGATCGGCGGGATCAACGCGTCCATCGGACCGCAGGACAGAATCGCGCTGCTCGGACCGAACGGCGCCGGCAAGTCCACCTTGACGAGAATGCTGGCGGGGGAGACCGAGCCGCTCGCCGGCCGCCGCACGCCCGCCGCCGACCTCGCCATCGGTTACTTCGCGCAGCAACAACTGGAGCAGCTCAATCTCGAGGCGGACGCGTTCTGGCACCTGCGCGCAATGGGCGGTCCGGATTATGCGAGCGGCGATGAACAACGCGTGCGCGATCATCTGGGGAAATTCGGCTTTCAGGGCGATCGTGCGTTCGAACCGGTCGGGCGCTTCTCGGGCGGCGAGAAGGCCCGATTGACGCTCGCTCTGCTAGTGGCGAGGCGGCCCAATCTGCTGTTGCTGGACGAGCCCACGAACCATCTGGACATCGAGATGCGCCACGCCCTCACCGTCGCGCTGCAGGGATTCCAAGGGGGCTTGATCGTCGTGTCGCACGACCGACACCTGATCAAGACGGTGGCGGACACCCTCTGGCTCGCGGCGGACGGCAAGCTCCAGGTGTTCGATGGCGACCTCGACGACTATCAGGCCTGGCTTCGAGCGCGCACCAAAGCACAGCGCGGCTTGCCGAACGGTTCGCGAACCGGCGCGCCGGCCGCCGCGGTCGCGCCGGCCCGGTCGCCGAAGACAGACCCGGTAAATCAATGGCGGCGCGAACTCGCGCAGATCGAGAAGCAGCTCGCAACGATCGGGGCCGAGCGCGCGTTCATCGAAGAGGAGCTGGGCAAAGCCGACGCGTCGAAGACCGGCGACCTCGACCAACTCCTGGAAAAGTATGCGCGGCTCCGCCGCGACGCGGACAAATGGGAGGCCCGTTGGCTCGAGATCGGCACCGCGATCGAGGAGACCGAGGCCGCCAGAGCGGCCACCTGAGGTGCGTCGTGCGCGCTTCGCGGCGATCCTCGCTGTCCTGATCTGGGCTGGCATTGCGGCATGGAACACGATCAAGCCGCTGCCCGCGGGGACGCGCGTAACCTCACTGACCGCCCGGCTGGACGAGTCGCAAGTCGATGTCATCGACGACTCCGCCGGTGCGCGCAACACGCTTGCGCGGGAGCTTGCCGTGATCGATCGGGCGGCCCAGGTGATCGTGCTCGATCAAGCGCCACTGGCACGCGAAACCGGGCAGCATCTGCTGATCCGCAAGCGTCAGCGTCCCAACATCAGGATTGTCGTGCTCGCGGATCCGCTCCCCGAGATCTACGGCGGTACCCCGTCTCATTATCTCGATTCACTCGAGCGAGCGGGCATTATCGTCGCTCGAACCCGGCTCAGCCGCCTGCGCGATCCCCTGCCCTGGTATTCCGCGCTCTGGCGGATGAGCATCGGGTGGTGGAGCGATCCGTACGACGAGACTGCGCCGCAGGCGGGCCTGCGCGCCTCGCTGCGGCGGTCGAACTTCAAAGCGGATCGTCGGCAGATCCTCGTCGCCGACGATGGATCGGGCGGCTGGGTCGGCGTGGCCCCCGCGGCTTCAGGGGCAGGCCTCGCCGTGGCAATTAGCGGAGGCGTGGCCCGCGACATGGCAGCGAGCGAACTCAAGATTGCCGGCTGGTCGACGGGCGACGATCGGCTGCCGGCGGCACCTCCCCCGGCGAGCTTGGGTGTCGGCTCGATCGATGCTCGATTTCTCACCGAGGGCGCGATCCGCGGAGCGCTGGTGGACGCCTTCTCAACGGCCGTCGAAGGTGATGAGATCCGTGTGGCGACACCTGCGCTCAGCGACCGGTCTTTGGTCACTGCAATATTGGGCGCCGCTGCGCGCGGAGTGCACGTTCGCGTGCTACTCGACACCGATTTGCTGCCCAACCGTACGGTAGCCGACGAGCTCGTGCGCGACGCGGCTGGCGGCATCGAAGTGCGCTGGGTGTCCGCCGGGGCGATGAGCTCGTCCCTCGCCATCGTTAGCCATCGGCGCGAGCTATGGGTCAGCCTCGGCGCGGCCGATTTCACGAGGCTCAGTCTCGACGACTTGAATCTCAGTGCCGCGGTCGATTTTAGGCTCCAAGATCGGGCCGTCGTCGCGCATGAGTTCATGGACGCCTTCGAGGCCCGCTGGTCGGCCGCAAAAAAGGACGCCTCGCACGCGGATGGCGACGGGTTGGGATACTGGCGTTACCGGGCGCAGCAGGCAGCGGGGCTCGCGGCGTACTGAGCGGATCTGCGCCGACCTCCGCTTGAAGAAGCCTCGCTCGGTCGCGCGTGCTACCGGCGGCCGAGACTCTGCCCCGTATCGGCGACGATCTTGCCGAGGGCGGCGCTCGCGGCCCGCTCGTAGGCATCGACAATGGCGGTCAATCGGTTGTCCGCGGCGCTCTCGCGGACATCCGCTTCGAACTGCCCGAGCACGTGCCGGTCCCCCGACGCGCCAAGTCTCGCGGCGAGGCGCACGTGGATCGTCGGGGGCCCCGAGTCGGACCCGGAAGCGCCGTACTCCGCTTGAAAATCCGCCACGTCGATCTCGAGCCAGTAGCCGCTGCCGAACGACGAGCTGTCGGTGTGCACGTTCTGCACGTGGGCGTCGGCACGAAATGCCTGCAGCGCGAGATCCTGTACCACTTCGTCGAGCGGCGCGCTCCAACGCGCCCCGGCGAAATGATCCAGGCGGCGATCGGGGTAAAGCGCCGCGATCAGGGTGGTATCGAGACCCGGTCGCACCCGCGGCCGCAGTATCGTGATGTCGGCCGGTATCTCCGGGTTCGCGGCCGCAGCCGCAGGCGCGACGGTCAACATATACACCGACTGCGCGGGCTCCTTGCTCTTGAAGAGCGAGCCGGCGCAGGCCGACAGCGCCACCGTCAGGACGGTAGCCCCCGCGGCCGCGAGGCTGCGCGCCGGCCGTCGCGGTCGAGGGACGCTCATCGGGGCACCTCGACGCCGCGATCGTTCGGCTGGTACAGAACCTTGGACGGGTCTTCTTTCAGCGAGCGGGCGAGCTCACGAAAATCCCGCACGGCATCGCGGCTCTCGCGCAGCAGCCGCTCGAGTTCAGGCAAGCTCTGGTTGGTGAAACGGGAAAGCCCCGGCTCGTTCTGCGAGACGAAGTCGTCCAAGTGCTCCGAGGTGCTCGCGAGATTGTCGGTGATGCGCCGGATGTTGGCGAGCGTTGCTTTGAGGTCCGGCGCCGCGGCATTGGTCAGGCTGCGGAAATCGGCCGCGGCGCTGTCCACCTCGTCCGAGGTAGCCTTGAGATCGGCCACCATTTGCGAGATCTCCTTGAGCAACGCCGGCGAGCGCTCGCTGGCCACCCGCGCATTCTCGAGAGTCGCCTTGAATGCGCGCACATTGTCTTCACTGAACACCTGATCCATGTGGTCGACCAGCTCGATCGCATGATTCGCGAGCGCGGGCAGGCTTCGGAGCAATACGGCGATATCGGACGGCGCCGAGCGGATCACCGGATAGCGCTCTCCTTGCGGCAGCGGTCCCGCGGCGCTGGACTTTGCATCTTCCTCCAGGTCGATGAACAATAACCCGGTGACGCCCTGCAGGCTGAGCAGCGCCTGCGTCCGCGCACCGATCGGGGCATCCGCGTCGATGTCCACGATCACTTCCACGCGCTTGCGCTCCTTCGGGTCGAGCTTGATCCGCGCGACTTTGCCCACATCGACGCCGAGGTAGCGCACCGGACTTCCCGCAGTGAGTCCGCTCACGGTGCCGTCGTAGTAAATCTCGTACCGGTGATAGGTGCGTTTGTCCCTCTGGTCGGTATACCAGTAGACGAACGACACCGCCATGCCGATCACCAGCAGCACGAACGCGCCGACCACGACGTAATTGGTGTCTCTATCCACGGCGGCTATCGACAACGTCTGCGGCGCGCTCGGCCGCGCGTGCCCGGGGGCCATGAAAGTACTCGTGGATCCAGGGATCGGTATTGCCCCGAATTCCCGGCAGCGTGTCGGTGACCATGTGGCCCCCGGTGATGACGCTCACGCGGTCGCAGGTCCGGAACAGGCTGTCGAGGTCGTGGGTGATCATGACTACCGTGAGCTTGAGCTCGCCGTGAAGATACAACAGTAACGCATCGAAGTCCGAGGCGGAAATGGGATCGAGCCCGGAGGTGGGCTCGTCGAGGAACAACAGCTTGGGTTCGAGGGCGAGCGCGCGCGCGAGCGCCGCCCGCTTTACCATGCCCCCGGAGAGTTGCGCCGGATATTTACTGGCGGCGTCCGGCGCGAGGCCCACCAGGCTCAAGTTCAGCTGCACCAGCTCATCGAGCGCATCCTCCTGAATCGAATAGGACTCACGCAGCGGCAACTGTATGTTCTGCGCGACGGTGAGCGAACTGATCAGCGCGCCGTTCTGGAATGTGACGCCGTAACTCTTGACCATGGCGAGGCGTTCCGCCGGGGTGAGCTGCTCGATATCCCGGCCGTACACCTCGACGGTGCCGGCCTGCGGCCGGCGCAGTCCCAGAATGGAACGAAGCAGCACCGATTTGCCGGCCCCGGAGCCGCCGACGATCCCCATGATTTCATTGCGGCGCACCTCGAGGTTCAGGCCGTCGTGCACGATTTGCTTGCCGAAGCGGTTAACCAGGCCCCGCACACGGATGATGGGTGTATCGGGATCGACGGCCGCCTCGGTGGATGCGGCCATCTCAAAAATCCATCTGCTCGAACAGCACGGCGAAAAAAGCGTCGGCGAGAATCACCAGAAATATGGATTGCACCACCGCCATGGTCGTCATGCGCCCGAGCTCGCGGGCCGAATCGCGCACCTGCATGCCGCGATACGAGCCCACCATGCCGATCAGCAGGGCGAACACCGGTGCCTTCACCAGCCCCGCCCAGAACGTCGTCGGGCTGAGCGCCTCGCGCAGTCGGGTGACGAACTGCGCAGGCGGGATGTGCAACTGGACGAGCGACAACAGGCCGCCGCCGGCGAGACCCATCGCATCGGCGACAACGGTCAGCAGCGGCAGCGCGATCATCAGCGCGACCACGCGCGGCACGACCAGAAGCTCGATGGGGTTCAAGCCCATGGCGCGCAGCGCGTCGGTCTCCTCGTTGAGCTGCATGACGCCGATCTCGGCGGCGAACGCGCTTCCTGAGCGGCCCGCAACGATGATCGCGGTCAACAGCACCCCCATCTCGCGCAGCACCGCAATGGTCACGAGGTCCACCACGAAGATGGTCGCCCCGAAGCGTGCAAGCTGCTGTGCGCCGAGATAAGCGACCACCACGCTGATGAGAAAGGCGATCAGCGACACGATCGGGATGGCGGTGACGCCGGTTTCGTGGAGATGGCGCACGATCGAGGGAAAGCGCAGGGCCCGGGGGTGCGTAAAGACGCCGCCGAGCACGCTCGCGATGCGTCCGAAAAATCCGAGCACACCGCGCGCTTCCCGGGCCTGCACGACGGTCCATCGACCGAGTCCGGCGACCGCGCCTTCGTGAGCCGGCAGGGCGTCCGTGCGCCGGCCGTGGGCGGTGCAGAGCTCGAGATTCAATTTCCGCAGCAACTCGACCGTGTGCGGCGGGTTGCCCGAGTGCCGTATCTCGAGCTGCGAGTTGCCGAGATAGGCCAGCCGCGTGAGCAGCGCCCACACGGTTCCGATACCGGGGTGCTCCACGGCCGACCAATCGCACGTCAGAAGCCCCGTGATGGGTCCGGGCAGCGCCTTGAGCTCGGCATCGATCTGCTCGAGACCTTGAAGCGACCAATCGCCGCGCAGCTCGAGCCGCCAATTCGCGCCATCCCGCTCGAGCGCCAATAGGGTCATCGATATATGCTATCAGGCGAGGGAAGCTCCCAGGGAAATCAGAGGCCTCCGGCGAACCATGAATCGAGGTCCGTTACTGGAAATCTTGATCTTGCTCACCGCCGCGGTGGGCGTGGTCGCGGGCGTGCGCAAACTCGCGATGCCCGCCATTTTGGGCTACCTCGTCGTGGGCATGCTGCTCGGGCCGCATGCGCTCGCCGTCGTCACCGACAACGAGACGACACGGCTGCTCGCCGACTTTGGCGTCGTGTTCCTGGTGTTCACGCTCGGGCTGGAGTTCTCGCTGCCGCGCCTCTTCGCCATGCGCTGGGAGGTGCTCGGTGTCGGCGGCACCCAGGTGATCTTGACCACGGGGGTGGTCGCGGCCATCGCGATTTGGGGTTTCGGCATCGGCCCCGCCGCGGCCGTCGTGATCGGCGGCGCGGTGGCCATGTCATCCACGGCCATCATCATCACGCAGCTCACGGAACAGTCGGAAAACAACCGCACCCACGGCCGGCTGGCAGTGGCGATCTGTCTGTTCCAGGACCTGAGCTTCCCGCTATTCCTCGGCCTTCTGTCCCCGCTCGCCATCGGGGGATCGAGCGCCGCCGCCGCTCACGTCGCCGCCGCCATCGGCATTGCCGCGGCCGCGCTCCTCCTGGTGCTGGCTGCAGGCCGCTGGGTGCTGCGCCCGCTGTTCGTCGCCATTGCGGGATTCCGCTCGGCGGAGCTGTTCTCGCTGGCGGTGCTGCTCGCGGTGCTCGCGTCCGCGTGGGCCACCGAGACCGCCGGGCTGTCGCTCGCGCTCGGTGCCTTCCTCGCCGGGATCATGCTGGCGGAGACCGAGTTCCGGCATCAGATCGAGGCCACGATACGATCCTACCGCGAGATTTTCCTTGGCCTGTTCTTCATCACCGTGGGCATGATGCTCGATGTGCGGCTGCTGCTTCGGACGCTCCCGCAGGTCACCTTGATCCTCCTCGCCATGCTGGTGCTCAAAGCGGCCGTGGTGACCGTCGCCGCCGAGCCTTCCACCAAGAACTGGTTCAAATCGCTGCGCACCGGAGTCATCGTGAGTCAGGGCGGGGAATTCGGCTTTGCTCTGCTCACTCTTCTGCTCCGTCGAGAGCTCGCGGCTCCTGCCGTGGTTCAGCCGCTGCTCGCCGCCACGGTGCTCTCCATGGTGGCCTCGCCGCTGTTGATTCGTCACAACCGGCGGATCACACGGGCCATTCTGCGCGAGGACGGACCGCGCTATACCGAAGCGACGCGCGAGGCCGAAGCCACGCGCGCCCTCGCGGAGCGAGATCACGTGGTGATATGCGGTTTCGGCAGGGTCGGACAGAACATCGCGCGCGTGCTGGAACAGACCGGCTTCGAATACATCGCGCTCGACGTCGATCCGCAGCGCATCCGCGCGGGACGCCAGGCTGGCGATCCGGTGATGTACGGCGATGCGGCGCAGCCCGCCGTGCTGCAGAACGTCGGGTTGTCGCACGTGCGCTGCGTGGTGATCACGTTTGCGAACCCCGCGGTGTCGCTCAAGATCGTGCGCGCGGTGCGCTCCATGCGCGCGGACGTGCCGATCCTGGTGCGCACGCAGGACGACGCCAGGCTGGATGAGCTGCAGGCCGCCGGCGCCACCGAAGTGGTGCCGGAAACCCTCGAGGCCAGCCTGATGCTGCTCTCCCATCTGCTGCTGCTGTTGAAGCTCCCGGTCTCCCGGGTTATCCGCACCGTGAACGACATCCGCAGCCATCGCTACGGGATGCTGCGGCAATACTTTCCCGACTCCGGCTCCGCGGTCCCGGATGACAGTCATGCATTCCGTGAAGAGCTTCACAGCGTGATACTGCCTCCTCATGCTTGGGCAGTGGGTAAAAGCGTCGCGGAGCTCGCCGGCAGGGGCTCGAAGGCCGCGGTGAGCGCGGTTCGGCGCGACGGCATCGTGGGCCGGGAACCGGGCGCGGACACGATTTTCAAGGTGGGCGACGTGGTGGTGGTCTGCGGCACGCCCGAGGCGGTGGAGCATGCCGAGACTTTGCTCTTAATGGGGTAAAAATTACTTTACATTTTCCCCCCTCTGCTCCCATAGTAATGACGCTGTTCAAGGGCAAACCCACCGAAAGGCGGGGACGCAAAACCACCGGTCTAAGGGGCTTCCATGAAGCCTGACGATAGCGGGGTCGCCAGTTCTGTAGGACACGCCAAGTGCGTGTCAGCGCCCTCCGGTTTTGACACCCCTCGCAGCAAGGTCTTTTTGCGCGTCCAGCGAGTTGGGGGGCATTATGGTAGTGAAAGTGGATCGTTCGCGGAATGCGGACACATCGGCGTCCGGCTTGTATCGGCGGCCGAGGCTCGTGATGCGGGCCAAGCGTGCCGAGGATATTCCCTCGATCCTGCTCGATGCCAAACAATTCCCGACACCGGTACGCATCGTCGGCGGAGATTATTCACAGACGCGCTGCGTTGGTGGCGACGGCGGCACCACCCTCAATCTGAGCTCGCTCAACAAGATCATTGAATTCGGCGAGACGGAAGTCCGTGCGCAGGCCGGAGTGCGCGTCGGCACGCTGGCGCGCGCGCTCGCCGAGCGCGGACAGGAGCTCTCCCTGACTCCCGAGATGGGCCACATGACGGTCGGTGCGGCGTCCGTCACCACGTTGCCGCAGGCCTCCTACGAACCCGGTGCTGCTCAGCTGTCCTCACTCGTGACCGAGCTCAAGCTGATCACCCCGCAGGGCAAGCAGATGACGATCAACGACCGCAATGCGGACTTGAAGCGCGTCCTTTGTTCGAGCTTCGGTCTTCTGGGGGTCGTGCACGAGGCCGTGTTCAAGGTGCAGCCGCTGACGCCGGTGAAGATCGATTACGAAGTGCTGACTCTGAAGGAGTTCGGCGCGCGCTTCTCCCGCATCGTGAGCGCTCCGGGTGCCGTGCGGCTGCACATTTCGCCGTTCAACGATCAGATCACCGTGGAGCGGCGCACGCTCGACGAGAACGCCAGCATCAACCGCGCCGGCATCTGGCAGATCAAGAAATCCGTGATGCGCAACGTCTTGCCGGCGTTCGGCTCGACCGTGGGCAGCGTACTTGCGGCGCCGGGCGTCGCGGGTGCCGTCGTGTCGGGCGTACAGCGCGCCCTGCGCGCGACCTTGGATCGCGCCGGGCGCAACGTCGTCCTGTATTCACACGAGTGGATCCGCGATTTTCCGCAGGAGGCCTGGAAGGCGCGCTACACGTACACGCTCTGGGGATTTCCGCAGGCCGGCTTCCCGAAACTTCTCGCCGAGTATTTCGCCTTCTGCAAGTCCTACTACAAGCAGCACGGCTATCGATGCAATGTGGTCAACGGCGCGAGCCGCCTGCACCAGGACCGCAATTCCCTGTTCAGCGTGAGCTTTGCGGGACCCATGTTCACGCTCGAGCCTTCCTCGACCGGCGACCGCGGATGGGACGAGTTTCTTATCGACTTCAACGATTTTGCGTCCGCCCTGGGTGGCGTGCCGACCTTCAATCAGTCGCGCGCCTTGAAGCCGGAGCACATAGCCAAGGCTTTCGGCGAGCGCGCCAAGCTGTTCCGCGCGTTGCGCCAGCGGACCGATCCGCTTAATCGCCTATGCAACAGCTATTTCTCGCATCTGCTCGATTAAATCAGCGGGCCGGGCCATGAAAGGCGGCAGCAGCCGCCTGGCCGGCCGCGCCTGGCTGCCTCAGGCCTTGTCCTGCAGATGAGCCTCGAGGAACCATAGGTATTTGTCGACGTCGCGCGAGATGCCGGTGAACAGATCCGCGGTATCCGCATCGCCAAGGTCCGCCGTCTCGTCGATGGCAGTTCGCACCGCCTTGCCGAACACCGCCAGCTGGGTCGAGAGATAGAACAGATGGTCCTTGCCGGCGGTGATGCTCAGGGGATAGTTCTTGAGCTTGCTGCGCTTCGCGGCGACCGCGACGGTCCCCTCGGCGGTTCCGCCGAGACTGGTGATGCGCTCGGCGATCTCGTCGATCTGTTCGAGGACGACATCGGAGATCTTGTCGAACAGCTCGTGCAGGGCGATGAAGTTCGGACCCTTGACGTTCCAGTGCGCCTGCTTGACTTGACTCTGCAAGTCGATCGCCTCACTCAACCGCTCATTGAGGATGACGATCACGTTGCGGCGAGTTTTTTCGGTGAGATCGATCTTGGTCTTGTACATTCAGCGCTCCTTGGGGCGTATGCGGTGGCGAGTTTGTATTTTGCACTGCCGCCCGGCGAATCCCAAGCGCGTCACGATCCGACGAGCGCCGCACAGCGCGGTCACTGGTCCGCTTTGCGCTTGCGCAATTGCACGGCTGCGGCAATCAACGCGGACCCGACCAGCGCGCCAATCCAGGTGGACGGGCTCGACAGGAAGCCCCATGGATCGAGGATCCGCCATGCGGATGGCGCGCCGGAGGATATCGCGGAAGGTTGATCGCCGGACCATTGGTCCGCCCATGCATAGGCATGAGAGTTGAAGGCCGTCGAGGTGTACCCGATGAGGCGGTCGCCGATCGCGCTCAAGCACGCATGGGTGCCGATGAACAGGCGTTCCGCCAGGATCACGGCGAGAGGCGGCAGGACCGACCACAACATCACCGCGCGCTTGGCCCAGGCAGAGATCAGCAGCAGCCAGCCGGTGACCGGCAGATACCAGATGGCCGTCGTCACGATGACGTAAAGCCAAATGGCCTGCAGTTGCAGCCAGACATCCGGCTGCCACAGGGCGTTGCCCAGCAGCGAATGCGCGCGCACGGAAAGCACGAAGGCTGCCAGGAGACTCGCCGCGTCGGCGGCCGCGAAGTACAACAGCGGCATGGCGACGAGAGCGACGAAGAGCTTGGATAAAACCGTGGCGGTATCGGAAATCGGCAGGGATTTCCAAAACAGCACGCTGCGATCCCGTCGGTCCGTATACAGGCAGTCGAGCAGGTACCAGTACGAGTAGATCGACAGAGCGGAGAAGAACAGCGCGCCGAACGCCAGGAACATCAACCCCGCCATCGAACGGGTCCGCTCGGCGGAATCGAAGAACGTCGCCTCGATCGTTCCGAACAGGGAGGCGAGGGTGAGCAGCACGACGATGGCCGCCGGGATGATCCAGATGGCCCGGTTCTCCCAAAATTCCCGCTTCACCAACCACACATAGGTTTTCATGCGGACGCCCCCCGGGACAGCTTGGCGACGAACAGATCGGCGACGCTGGGCGTCGACACCTGGCCGAGGGCGGCGAGCCGCTCGAAATTCGGACGCTCGAAATACAAGATCCGCTTGCCGAGCATGGGCCGCTCGTGGAAAGGCCGTTCGGCGCGCGCGGCGGTGAGCGCATCGTCGGTGACGGCGACCGCCGCATAGCGGGCGGCGATGTCTTCCATCGAGCTGTCGAGAACGATGCGTCCCTGGTCGATGAACAGCACGTCGGTCAGCAGATTCTCGACCTCCTCGACCTGGTGCGTGGTGATGAGGATGGTGCGCGTATCGTCCATGTAATCGTTGACCAGTGCGTCGTAGAATCCGCGCCGTGCCAGGATGTCGAGTCCGAGCGTCGGTTCATCGAGGACCAGAAGCCGCGCATCGATCGCCATGGTGAGCGCCAGGTGCACCATGGTTTTCATGCCTTTCGACAGCTCGCTCATGCGGCGGCGGCCCGTGATGCCGGCATTGGCGAGGAGCGCCCGCGCCCGGCTTGGGCGAAACCGGGGATGGACGCCGCCGACGAACTCGATCGCATGGTCCACCGAGAGCCAGGCGGGCAGCACGGCCACGTCGGCGATGAA
>Ga0187847_10000486_pt1 | contig 43821 bp, 63 predicted proteins | sample June2016WEW_4_10_FD_132458 | JGI IMG/M metagenome (GOLD analysis project Ga0187847, IMG submission 132458) | Peatland microbial communities from SPRUCE experiment site at the Marcell Experimental Forest, Minnesota, USA - June2016WEW_4_10 | ecosystem: Environmental > Terrestrial > Soil >...
CGGCTGGTGGAAGCGGTTACACTTCGGCACCGGCTGTGACCGTGACCGGCGGCGGCGGCTCGGGATGCACCGCCACGGCAGCCCTCGGAACCGGAGCGCAGGCCGGGAAGGTGGTCGCAATCGAATTCAGTCCCGGAACTGGCTATGCCTCGGCGCCAACGGTCGCGTTCTCGGGCGGGGGCGGTGCTGGGGCCGCGGCCACCGCCACGCGAACCGCTGTTGACTCAGGACAATGCGTCTGGGAAGCGATCGGCGGCGGGGTGGAAGTGGGCGCCATCTATTGGTCAATTAATCTCTGTAAGTGCTCTGACGGCGGTTGGGCGGTGCAGGTGGAAATGTCGTCCGAAGGCGAGTGGAGCAATTCCCTGATATTCGGCTACCCACCGCAAACGGCCCCGACGCCCGATCCGTGCCGCTGCGGTTGTCCGCAATTAAGCGAGCTGCCAGCCGGGGCGATTCAGGTCGATGCCGATGGGAACCTCTATACCACCACTTCGATACGGCTGGTGGCGATGGCCTACGGCTTCCTGGGAAACGGCAACGGGCCGCTCTACCCGGACTCGGGGGCGCCGACGCTGGATTTTCAAATCGTCCAGCCAGACAAGTCCTGCGCAAACACGGAACTCGGCACATGCTGCTTCTCGCCGGACGGCGACGGCACCTTCGGCGGCTGCAACATGGAAACCGAAGAGGACTGTTGCACAACCGGCGGCGGAACGTGGGACGATGATTCGGAGACATGCAGCGGCTCCTCGGGTACCTGGAACGGAGACTGCACCAATTGTTACGATGAAGGATGCGGCTGCGGGTGCGGCGGCTGCCCATGGGATCCGACCGGCATCGGCTGCGGTCAGTTTTCTTCGCCGACGAGTGCGCCATGCGTGGCCACGGGACCAAACAGCAGCATTCGGTTTTCCTATTCGGCCGTATCGGACGCCTGTGACTGTGAGACAGAAACTCCATGTGAACAGGTCGGTTGCCCGGTCGCAAAGCTGACGGTGACAAGTTATGGCCATAGCGCCGGCTGCACCGGGGACTCAATCGCGGATACGACAACCATCCTGTTGAGCTGGTACATTTCCGACGAAGTTCTCTATTGGAGCGTTGATACCGAAGAATCCACCTATCTCACCAGCAGCGGTTCGTTCACCTTCATGGGCGATGTTTGCGATGAGAACCTGATCGCGGGAACATGCACAACGTCCTACCCCGGCCTCCCCGCGGGCCCCGGCCTCCCCGCGGGCTTTGATTACGGCTGGGTATGCGGCAACGTGAGGCTCTAATGACTACTGGCTCAACGATCAGCCCCGGACCCTCCGCTTCGGCAAGTCCGACACCATGGACTCAACATATCATTTGCACAACGGCCGTGAGCGCCGGCGGCACAACGGCATGCGTGTTCTGCCGGATCCGGTGCGATTGGCAGAATGCGCGAACGACACCGACCGCAGCCAACCCGGCAGGCTGGACGAATCCGCGCGACGCGGTTTGCCCCCTGGCCTTCGCGCTCGGCGTGGTCCCGCCGCCGGTGGAGGCGGCGGCGAAGGCGAAGAAGGCCGCGCAGCAGGCCGCGCCCGCCGCCGCCGCGGCGCCATCCAAGCCACCGGTCACGGTGGCCCAGGCCGCGAGTTTCGTGCAGGCCATGCTGACGTCGCCGCGGGTCACCGCGGACGTGGTAACCGCACGGCTCGCGACGTGCATAGCGTGCGAACACCGGCGCATCCCCGCCGATCGTACGCCGCCCTATTGCGACATGTGCGGATGCAAAGTGTCGAGTCAGGGATGGCAGATCACGAATCTGGCTTCGTACCAGGAGAACCTGCCGAAGTGGGGCTGCAAGCATCCACAGCGCGGCTGGACCCGGCCGAATGGGACGAAGGCCGGGTGGCCGCCGGCAGATCCAGCGGCGAGCTGAGGCGACGCGCATGCGCGAGCCACGGCGGCCAGGATGGCCGCCCTATAATCGGAAACGGCACGCGGGCGAGATGCAATCAGGCCGGACAAAGGCCTAAGATTTTCCCCAATAGATGGATAGCATGCCATGAATTTCCATCTGCAATTTCAGGGGACTCAAAACATCAAGGCGCTGGATGGGACGTTCCAGCCATCGGGAACGGCCACCCTGGGGCAAGCCGACAACCGCCAGCTGGTGGTGGATTTCACGGTGGACGGCCTGACGCTGCAGGACATGACGGGCTACACGCTGGTGGCCTCGATCGTCAGCCGCGATCATGTGACGGGCGAGCCGGGCCAGGGGCTGCCCGAGGGCGAGCCGCCGGGTCCGCCGCTGGCATCGCAGGTGGCGGGGTTCGCGTGGAACGAGGAAGAGCTGCAGTTCACCGGGTACCTGAATTGCAATACGGCGGAGATGGCCTACCTGATCGGCGAGGACCCGAGCGCGACGTCGGTGCTGGAGTTCACGGCGACGAACACGGTGGCGCCGTTCGATGAGTTCAGCGTGCAGGTGAAAGTGGTGATCCTGGCGTCGGTGAACAAGTCGGGCACGGTGATCCTGGCGGCGGCATATGAATTTGAGGTGACGGTGTTGGCCGGCCAGATGCAGGGCACGGCCATCGTGCCGGGCGTGGTCGACGGACAAAAGATCGTGTTCACGAAACCGCCGGGCGTGGGCGGTCCCCTGCCCGACAGCTACACGATCACGACGGACCCGGATGACCCGGCAGAAAACACGGTGACGGTGAATCTGCTCGGCGATGCGCCGGTCAATGTGACGTTTACGGGGATCTTGTTATGAAGCCAGGAGCCACAATGAAGGGCGGGCGGCGGCCAGGATGGGGCATCATGCCCTACCTGTTGATTTTGGCGGGGATTGCGCTGTGGACAGCGCACGCCACACCGGCAACGGCGCAGACGAACCTGGTGGTGAGCAACGACGGCGGCCCGTCGAACGTGCTGCAGAATTCGGCGATCCTGTCGGCGGATCTGCTGGCGACGAATGGCAACGGGTTGATCGTCACCAACGGGATCAATCTGAGCAACCTGGTCAGCGGCGCGGTGACGACGTTCATCAATACCAATGACCAGCTCGGGGCGTGGAATACGAATGTGACGGGGCTGGCGACGTTCAACGGCTATGCCTATGAGGCCTGGGCCGAGGATGCGAGCAACGGGCTGGTGACGTCGGGCTACTGGAGCCCGTTCACGACGCACCTGGGGTACCTGGTCACCAATTATCCGTATGCGACGACGAACTATTTCCTGGTGATCAACACCAACGCGCACACGCTGGCGATCTACTACAACGGGGCGCCGTTGGGGAGCGGCAGCACACCGAATGCGGCGATCCTGACGGACACGAATCTGCAGACGTTTGCCGGGCAGGTGGCGTTCGGCAGCAACACGATCATCGGGATCAAGGACAGCTTCGGCAGTCATACCTTCGATTTCACGAACAGCGCGGGTGTGTTCAAGCTGCGGTCGGACACGAATGGGAACCTGGATGCCCAATGGAACGCGAACGGGGCGGTGGGCAGCACGAATCCGGTGTTGACGACGGGGAATGGTGGGTTGACGAATGTGCCGGTAGAACCCAACAACGTAGTATGGAACTGGCTTGCGCTCTACGGGTCTGACAGCGCCCTGCTCAACACGAACAGCATCTATTACGGTATCGGGATGGAGGCGAACGCCCCTCAGCCTTACGGGAACCACGCCATAGCACGTGTCACCCCCGACCCGATGGGTCGAGTGATGTATGTGATCGGCAACCCACCCGTCGAGGATGTGGCGCACGTTCCCAACGAGTCGATAGGCCCATTCAATGTTCCCGGCACTATCTTCCTCACCAATCCGGTGACGGGCTACAACGTCCTCGGTGGCACTCACGCCTATGTCCACGACGACCAGGTCTACCGCGGCGGGAATCAGAACTGCATACTCACCGAGGCTTCGCCGGACTTCGGTGCGGCATCGAACGACTGGCAGTACATCGGCAATACTGTCTTCACCGATGCCTGGCTAACCGCCAACGGGGATGTTTCCTCCCCGTGCGCTTGGGTGAATCCAGTCGATCAATCGCTGTGGACGATCATCAACTACATCTGCACCAACAGCGGTAACTGGTCGCTGGCGATGTTCAAGCGGGACTCCACCCTGACGAATTACACCGGACTGGTGGACATCTTCAGCAACTTCACCGGCACGACGACCTTCAACACCTACAGCCCGCAAGACCCTTGGATTTACTCGTCCGGCGGGACGAACTGGGTGATGGCGAACTTGTCGGGTGCGTCACAGGCGCACGTTTTTCAGAACATCCTAAATTGGACAACGAACTGTCCTCCGACGAACGGCTTCTCGGCGACGCCGAACTTTTTCGGCGCAGGCATCCAGAGCGGCGGCGGGGCAATCTGGCAGGATGCCAACGGAACTTGGTGGGCGAATGAGTGGACCACCTCCGGTCAGTACATCTATCAATTCGCTGGCAACAACCCAGTGAGCAACGCCGTTCAGGTCAGCACGACCGGCGGCTATTACTACCAATTCGGCAACCACCTGCGCCGAGCCACCACGACGCAGGAGGTCGCCGACGTAACGGCTGGCTATCTTCGCTCAACACTCATCAATGCACCGCTGGCGTGGTATCAGGCGGCACAGGCGGCAAGCGTCGGCGGCTACTCGCTGACCCTGAACAGCCTGACGGTCAGCAACAATGCAATGGTTTCCTCTCTTACGGACAGCGGCGGCGCTACGTTCGGAAATCGTGTGATGATCTCGAACATACTGTCTGTGGGTTCAATACAGGTAGGTGCCAACGTCTTCACGAACACGACAACGATCCCGACCTCGGTGTCCTTCGCAACCAACACCATCTTCCTGTTGGTCACCACCAACGGGGCGTTTACGATGACGCTTCCGTCCTTGCCAACCGTGGGTCAAATTTATGACTTCGTGAAGGTCTCCAGCGACACGAACGTCGCTACCGTGAGTTCCGGAAGCGCCACGAAACTGATCGGGCGGCTCGGCGAAACCGTCTCCCTCACCAACTGCGACGACTCAATCCAAGTCGTCGCAACGAAGTCCACGGCGAATAGTGGTACGAATTATTGGGCCGTCCTCGGCAACAACATGGGGCTGCATTGATGACCAACCGAGCAGAAAGGACGAATGAAAGACTGGCCGCTTAGCCCGAAAGCAATCTGCAATCGTGTCATGATCTCAGGCCCACAAGCCTACCAGCAGAGAAACAACAGCAACCAAAATCAGTCTGATTTGTGTGGTCATGCTTTTCCCCTATGAAAACACGTTATGATTTTATGCCGGAGCGTTTTGCGATAGCAATTTGGCAAGTTCAGCGGCGAGGCTTTCTAAAGAAGGCCCGCTCACAGAAGCTGTCCCCTTCAGACCGGGCCCGCATCCGAGAAGAAGTTTCGCGGGCTGACCAGCTAGTGGAACAGGCTTCCCGGCGGCTCCGCCAGATAGACCGCGAAGCTGCTTGTTCAAAGCGTTCCTCAAATCACGATCATCATGCGACAGCACGGAGAAAATAGCGTTTTGGGTTTCAACGATGCCCGTGAGAAGTTCGGCCAAGTGCTTTTCGGTAAGCTGCATTTTGAGTCTCCTTCCGTTGGTAGGGTTTGTGGGTCGAGTAGCATCGACCCGAATCCTGCCACGGAGGGGGCGCTTACGAAAGGGGAAAAGTCCTAATGAATCAGGGCGACCACTTCTTCCAAGCTCCAAACATGATCGGCAATTCCGGCTTCCATTGCAGGCGTGACGCGCTGGGTTTGGTGGATTCTGCAATGCCCCGCGCTCAATTTCCAACATGTCTTCATGCGTCGAACCTCGGCAACGGGGCCAGGGGTGGCGTATACGCACGAGAAAAGGCCACTCTGAGGCAGTGTAGGCTCTGGGAAGCCTATTTGGAGTACCGAGCGACTTGGGAAGTCGTGATCGAGAGGCTTGCAAATCGCCTCACAAGAGGTCAAAGGCAGGCATGAGCACCGACCCACAACCACCGGCCACTGAGCCAAACCTACCCACTAACACCGTTCAGAGCAACGGCAGAGCAACTGGTGGCTGTACGGGCAAAGGGTTCAAGCCAGGGCAATCTGGTAACCCCAGCGGCCGAAAGAGGGGGTTTGCGACGCGCATTCTGGAACTGACCGACGATGGCGAGGAATTGATCCAACATGCTTTGGCTGTGTTGCGCGATTCCAAGGCGAGCGGCAAAGAGCGGGCCGAAGCGCGTCAGTGGTTGTCGAACTACGCCATTGGCAAGCCTGTGGAGACGCATGACATGAACGTGAGCACGATTGTTCAGGAGCGCATGAAGGCCCTGATACCTATGACCCGCCTCGCCTCCATCCCGGTGATTGAGAATTGATGGCCATGAGGCGGTACGCATCCATCTTCGCCGCGACGCTTCTGCTGTTTGCCAGCGGCTGCGTGGTGATGGAGGCGCCGACGCAGCCGGCGGGGGGCGTGGGATTGACGAGGGTTAGCACCACGCCCCGGGTGGCGGCCAGGATGGCCGCCCTACAAGGGCAAGCCGCGCCGATCGTGGAGATGGAGGGGATGCGGTGGACGAACGGGGTATACTTCCTGACCAACGTGGTGGCGCAGTTCACGGGGTTCGTGGCGACCAACGCGGAGTTTGATGTGGAGGTGTCGAGCAATTTGCAGTCGGCGTGGATTGTGGTGACGAATGATGTGACCTGGCTCGGCCAGCCGATGGTGTTGCCGTGCACCGATCCGCTGGCGGGCCTGGTGCAGACGAATTACGCGCCGATCTGGTGCGTGGGAAGCGTGACGGTGGGGACGAATTGCGACGGCGCGGGGAACAGCGCGTGCACGAATTACGTCCAGTGCGGCACGTCGACGAATACATATCAGGCCGAGTACGTCCGGTTTGGAGTGGCGGCGGGGGATTTGGTCCAGCAATGAGCCACAGATTGACACGGATGGGAAGGGACGGGGGAAGGGCGGCGGAACGTTGGAGTGTTGGAGTGATGGGAACGACAGGAGACGGAACGGATGCGCTGGGGACAGCGCACGCTACACCGACAGAGGACCGCGAATGAGATTCGCGGCTACAAACGGCGGCGGGATCGACTGGGACAGTCGACGCTACACCGGCAGAGGACCGACAACGGGGGCTTTGTGAGCGACAGCGAGAAGCCGGAGGCAATTGAAACGTCCGAGCAGCTGCTGCGGCGGATGAAGCGGGACTATTACGGGAACGGGAAGATCGGGGACCGGGTGAAGACGACGCTGATGTGGCGCGGTGTGGGGGCGCTGCTGTTCATGGCGGGCTATGGGCTGCATGGGGTAATGGATCAACTAATTGCCGCATTCCGAGGGAAATAATATGTGGGAACTCGCGCTGAAGTTGTTTGCCAGTCGGGCATTGAAATGGGTGACGACGATCTTGGTGGGTACGGCGGTGCATCGAGGATGGCTCGGGTCGAGTGATGCGGCGGCGATCATCAATTGGGTGATGGCGGGCGCGGTGCTGTTCTGGCACGCCACGCATGACAGCCGGCACGCGGCATTGCAGCGGGCGGTGGCCACGAAGCTGGGGGTGAAGGCGAGCGAGGCGCTAAAGGCCATCCAAAGTCCGACGCCGGATGGATTGTGGAACGGAACGGACACGGCGGCCGGAGCGGATGCGGCAAACAAACCACAGGCAGGGACGCCTGTGCCACCAAAATCAAATATCGTGGGCATGGGGCAGGCGCGGACGTTGGTGTTGATCTTGACGGGGATTGCGCTGTGGACAGCGCACGCTACACCGGCGACGGCGCAATCACAGGCAGGGACGCCTGTGCCACCAATCGGATCCCCTGCCCTGTCGTTGACGAACGCGCCAGCCACGGCGCCGAGCATCACGGGGACGCAGATCTTCGCTTTCGTCATCCAGGACATTCTGCATGAAACCCCTGCCGGCATGTTGACGAATACGGTGGAAGAGGCAGGCGTGGCGGTAAGCCTGGCGAAGTGGACGTCGCCGCATGCCTGTATCAGCGAGGCGTATCCAGTGGCCAAGATCACCTATAAGGCCATCCAGGAGACGATTCAGCTGGTGCATAGCGATGCGGTGGACGCGAGCGGTGTGACCGAGGATGAGATCGGGATTGGGTTGAACACGGCCAAACGGGTGACGCCCGCGAAGGCGAACGTGCAGATCGGCACGGTGGCGCCGGTGGCGCATCATAGTTTCTATATCAATCTGGTCATGGGGACCCTGAAAGCGGTCCATGGCGATTTCGATAAGACGCATACGCAGATCCAGGTTGGGGAGTCGGTGGGGTTTTAGGGGACACAGGCAGGGACGCCTGTGCCACCAACAGCAAGGGACATGGGCTGAAGACCCTATTGGTCTAGCGGTTTGGTGGGGAATAAGGTATCCTCGGCATTTCACGCCAGGGAGCGGCCGCCAGTTGGCGGGGGAGATCGTGGAGATTAGCAACCGTCACCGGGTAATCATCTGCCTCGAAGATAATGTGTTGGGGGGGCAGCTCGCGGATGCGTTGCGCGGATTTGGATGCCCGACGACGCTGCAATCCACGAACAACGGGCTGACCAGCGCGCTGAAAAACGGTCGGGCGGATCTCCTGATCATCTCGCGGCGGATGCGCATGTCCGGCGGCGGGACGCTCCATCTGTTTTGTCCGTTCATCCTGCTCATGCACAATCCATCCGAGGGCGACATTCAACGCATGTGCCGGGAGAACCGGAACTGCCGGGCGGTGATGGACCTGTCGGTGGGCGTGCCGGAGATTGTACGGGCATGCCGGGACGTGATGCAGTTTCCGCTGACGCCGGCGGCGGCCAAGATGCCCGGGGAAGCGGCGGGCAAGATGCCCGCCCGACAACGGCCGGCGGGATGCCCGGTGGAGCGGATGGATGCGATGCAGGAGATCCGGCGGCTGGGAACGGAGTTGCGACAGGCGAGCACGAGCTATTGCGATCTGCGGACGGCCTGTCGCCAGTGCCGCGCGACGGCGAACCTGGCGGAAGCGACGGCGGCGCTCGATGCGAAGCTGGCTGAGTACGAAGCCATCCTGGTGCAGGCGGATGCACTATTCGGTGGACGCGAGCTGCTGATGAAGGCGCTGGCGGCGGCGTGAGCGGCGGCGGACCGCGAATGAGATTCGCGGCTACAACGGAAACGACGGGACGGAAACGGCCTGGGCTTCATAGGAGCGCAGCTACAACAAATCAGCGGAGACGGCGGCGCTAGCGTCGTGGTGTCCTCCTTTCGCAGCGTTGAGGTTGGTTGTCCCGACACTGGTCGGGATCCCGTCGAATGACGGGGCTTGCCTTTGGTCTGCCACCGTCTCCGCAAATGGTTATGCCGTGGCCGCGACGGCCTGATCGTGGGCCTCCTGCAGTTTTACCCATTCTTCATGGGCCTTGTCGCCAGGATTTTTGTCGGGATGCAATCTTAGCGAGAGCCTGCGGAAGGCCTTCTCCACGTCGGCGCGGCTGGCGGTGGATGGGATGCCGAGGATCTCCCACCAGGGCCGGCCGCCGCAGCGTTCGGGAATGGCCAGGTAACCGCGAAAGGATTGCTCGAAATTCGTGCAGCCCCACCGTTCGCGGCCGCGTTGCGCTTCGATATCTTTGGCGATGGCGTAGACGTTCCATTCGACGCGGGTCCATTTGTCGCAGGTGAGAACGATCGGCCTCTCAATTTCTTTGTTGCCGCGCATGAAGAACAGTGGGAAATAAATCGCCACGCCCGGGTCGGCTGGCTGTGGCTGGCCGGAATAGGGAAAGCCATCCTGACGAAGCCGCAGGTTGGTCGAAATAACGATGTTCTCCCGGTTAATGATGTGACCATGGTCCATCGCATTGCCCTGGCGACTGAGCCGGTCTATTTCGTCCAGGACAAAGGATCGGGCGGCTTCCAGCGTCCAGTTCTTGAATCGCGGGCATCCTCGCTGGTGCGGCGCCGTACGGGGGACATTGTCCGGCCAGAACAAAGGGGATCGGGTGATTTGGCTCATGGGATTTTTGCCGCGGCGCCGGCGTCGGGCCTAACGAGGCGAAGGCCCGGGGTGTGGATTAGGATGCGCCGGCGCGCGCGGTTCATGGCCAGATTCTTTCAAGGATGGCGGCGAGGTCCACGATGTCGCGGCCGCTGCTGAACAGCCAGTCCGTGAAGGCCGCGGCTTCGTCCAGACTGATTTCGCTGGCTTCGATCAGTTCGCCAATCATCCAGCCCAGGTTGAAGGCCAGCATGGCGAAGTTGGGCGCCTCGGGCACGTCGTAGTAATCGTGGAGCAACTTGACCACGTGGGCGGCATTGCGGTCGGGCTTGGTCATGCGGTCATGATCTCCAGTTGGGTGGACGGGGCGATGGCGCCGGCGCGGAGAAGTGTGGCGCGCACGTCGATCTCGCAATTCGCGGCGATGACGATGATTTCGTTCTGGTCGGTGCCACGCGCCCGAAGGAAGTGGCCGTGAATTATGCGAAGCATGTCATCCCGGTCGAGAGCCAGGACGAACTTCCCGGACGATATGCGCGCGATGATCATGCCCGCCTTGGATATGCGCCGACGCCCTTGAGGAAGTCCTCGACGGGACGGACCTGGCTGGGCTGCACGGCGTTGTGTGCCACCAACTTTTGGAGCAATTCGATCGCGGCTTTGCCGTCATCGGATGCGGCGCCACATTCTCGAACGTATTCCCGGCTGTGACAGAATGGACAGCAGTCCGCAAAGCGATAGGCCGAGGACCGTTCTGGACAATCAACGGTGTTTTCTATCGTCTGCAACTCAATGACGTACCGCGAGCCGCAGCGAGCACAACCGAACAGCCAGGCCGTTCCTGCCTCGAATGCGACGTTCATTTGACCTCCTGGAACTTGGCCCACTGCGGCCGTTTCTTGTTGTCGAACGGGACGCGGCCGAAGGTGACTTTGGTGGGGACGCCGGCGCCTTTGAGGGTGTCGACGTCTTTGAACAGGACGTGCGCCTTTTTGTCGCCGGAATATTTGGCGATGATCGCATTGGCCCCAGGGGGCGCGTTGATTGACCGGCCTTCGTTGAGGGCGACAGCACCGGCGGCGGGCAAGATGCCCGCCCTACAATCGGACTTGGCGGAGCTTGGCTTGGCCAGTTCGGTCTTGGCGCGGGCCTCGATTTTGCGCAGGTCGATGCGGAAGAATTCGACGGCATCGTCGAATTCGGTTGAGAAACCGCCGTAGGAATCGCACGGGTCGCCGATCGAGAGTTGGAGCAGGAGATCGGCAATCTGCTGGCGTTTGAGTTTCACGATGGCGTTGTGCGCGTCATCGATTTCGTCCGGTTCCTTGATGCCGTACTTTTCCATGACGGCGGTGCGGAAGTTGGTGGTGTAGCGGCAAAGTTCACGCGCGAGGACGAACATGAGGACCTGGTCGACGTTCTGGCCGGCGCCGACGAGATCGGCCACGGCCTTGTAGGCGACGGCGCGCTGGAGCTTGTTCCTGGCCTGCTCCGCGCGGGTGGCGGCCTTTTCCGTGGCTGACCGGTGGAGGGACGTGTCGGCTTTCAGGAGCCCGGCATCCTTGACCTTATCGATGGCCACCTGGGCGGGCACGGCTTCGACCACGCCCGCGGCGGTGTGAATGAGGACGGTCTTCTGCAAGCCGTCCGGGGTTTTGCCGAGCAGGTCGCGCCAGTTGCGCCCCTGCCTGTCGGCATGGCAGCGATCGGTGAGGCGGACAAACTTTTCCTCGCCAGCGGTCACGGTCGTTTGCGAGTTCCAACGCTCATTGATCTGCAGATGGGGCTCCTGGATGACGCGCTGGCCAATGGCGCGGGCACCCTCGATGCGCCGGGCGGTGGCGGCCTGCTGTTTGCGCAGGAAGCAGGCGAGATCCGTGCAGACGTCCGAGTTCTTTTTGCCGTCCATGTTGCGGGCGTTCTTCGGACAGGATGCGCAAGCGCCCGCGCGCGGATCGAGCTTGGCGTCGTCCAGTTTCCAGGGAACGCCGCGCAGGGCCCGGGTGTAGTTCTCGGCGATGTAGTCCTCCAGCTGACGGGACGTGAGAAAACCGTCGAGGTCAAGATCCTCGGGGTCACCCTTGAGGGCGATCTTCATTGCCTCGACCTGGAGCTTGGGGTCGGGGATGCGGACCAACAGGCTGGCACGGGTCACGTCGATCGTGCCGGCCAGGAGGGCCTGTTGCACGTCGGGGCAGAGCTGCATCAGCTGGAGCCGGGTTTCGACGTGGCGCTTGGACATGGAGACGGCCGCGGCGATCATGGTCGCCGTATAGTTGAACTGGTCGCGGAGCCGGGCATATCCCCTCGCCTCTTCGAACGGGTGGAGATCGTCGCGCTGGCCATTTTCGACAACCATGCGCTCGACCACTTGCTCGTCGCTGAGCTGCGAGACGATGGCGGGAATGGTTTCGCGTTTGGCCAGGAGCGAAGCCTTGAATCTGCGCTCGCCAAAGATGAGCTGGAAGCGGGGGTTCTTGGCGTCGCTGTCGGGTTTGGGCCGGACGAGGACGGGCTGTTGAACGCCGATGGCGAGGATGCTATCGCGCAGCTCGTTCAGCTTGTCGGGATCGAACGTGGTGCGCGGGTTCCAACCGGTCAGCTCGATGCGATCGAGCGGGATATACACCAGCTGGCCGGCGGTTTTAATCACAGGCAGAGACGCCTGTGCCACCGGGGGCCTGGCGGTATTGATTTTATCAATAGCGCCGAGCGGTTTTGCTTTGGCGGGCGGGACGCCCACGCTACTAACTTCGGTCTGCTGCTGACTCATTGGTCTAACCTCCATTGAGTTTGGTTGTGGTTTCGGACGTTACGTGTGAACGGGTGCGGAAAGGCCGGGGGGTTTGGCCCGGCGTTTCACGGCATTTTCGTAGCAGTGATTCAGGTACGCGGCGGCGCTGTTGGTCCACCGGCCGCCTTCGCGCTCCAGGCGACGGGCCATGGCCTCGACGGCTTCGATGGCGGTCATCGCCTCGGCGGGCCGGCAGGTGAGCGCCACGCGCCAGCGGCCGGCATTGCCGCGGGGCATGTCGGCGACTTCTTCCGCGCCGCAGCAGCAAGCGATGCGCCGGAGCCAGTGGTCGACGTCGATGACGGCCGTTGGCGATTTGCCTACGCCAAACCGGTTTGCTTCTAAGCCTTGCGACCGGTTTGAGGCCGGTTTGGCCGTTCCGGGGTTTTCCGGTTTCCGGTTTATATATATCTCGCATCCGGAGCCGGCGGGGCCCACGGTGGCCGTTGGCGAATTGCCTACGGGGTGAGTTTTTGTAGGCGAATTGCCAACGCCTGTAGGCGAATCACCTACAGATTGCGGTGGGAGAGTTGCCGTCGCGCCGGTCGGCGAGGGCGAATCACCCATAGCCGCAGGAGCCGGCGCGACGGATTGCTCGCTTGTAGGCGAATCACCTACAAGATTCTTTTGGTCAAATTTATTGGTTATTGTCTTGCGTTGCAATTCTCCAATTACGCCGTCCAGGGAGTCCCGCACGGCATAAATCTCCGTTAGAACCAGCTGGTAATAGGCAGGATCGACGTCCCGGCGGACCAGTGGTTGTTTCTCGGTACGGAGGTTCCAATGGGCCGGGTCGGGCAAAAAACAGTAGACACCATTGCGGGTGTCGGCCTGGATGACGCGCCAGGCGCGAAGCTGGAGCAGGATGCGGTGGACGTCGGCGCGATGGATGCCGGTGCGGCGGGTGAACGCTTCCAGGGGACGGAGATAGCATTCGGTCTGGCCGAGGGCGTAGGAGGTTTCGATGATGACGCTGGCGATCTGCCAAGTGCGCTCGGTGAACGTGTGCAGCCGGAGCAGGACCTGACAGTGGGCGGCGAGCAGTTTCAGTTTCTCTTTATCCACGAGCGCGCCTCCCATCGGGACGGAGGATTGCCGATTCGTCGGCGGGCGAGTCGAACTTGGCGTCGTTGCCCATGTCGATAAGGATGCCGAACAGCGGCGAGATCTGGCGCAGCCGATTGCCGATGGCGTCCACGATTATTCGGCTGGTCGTGCCGGCCGTCTGGGGAATGCGCGGATGGCGCAGCGCCAACTGCAGCGCGGCAACGCATTGAATGGCCGTGAGAACGTCAAATTCGATGGGCACCCGAGCATCCGCGTGTTTCTCCATCTCGGCGACCTGGGCCTGGAACAGGCACCGTTGATTGCTGCAGAGGTCATCGAGCACCCACGAGCAACCGCCGGGACAGGGTGTGGTATCGGTGCAACCACAGACGCGGCAACGCTTGATGGCCGGCGGGGGCGGTCCGGTATCGGGTTCGCTCATAGTCGCAGGACCGCGGAGTTGGTGGGTTCGGGTTCGGACGCGCTTTCCGGGCAGAGCATGATCGTCAGCTCGACGTTGCGGACGGTGGGGAGATGCCGCGCCAGGTAATGCTGGTAGGCGAACGCCAAGGCCGGGGCGATGTTCACAATGCCCATGATGGCCAGCAGCAGCTGCAGGCGGTGAACGCGACGGCTCAGGCCGATGACGGTGATCATGAGTTCTGGACTCTTTCCAGATAGGTCATGAACGCGGCATTTGTCGCGCCGCTGACGGCCACGAGCCAGGCGGCGAGGTTCAGCGCGTCAGCGATCGGCAGCACGGGCGGGACGGCGACGCGGATGGTGAGGCACGGGTTTTGCGGACTGTCGCGAACGATCTGAAACTTGTTCGAGCTATCAATGGGCATCGGGACTCCTTTCGGCTTGTTCGAGCGCGATTCCCCGCATCTCGTACTTCTCCCAATACAACGGCCACGCGGCTTTGAGCGTGGCGAGGTTTAGAGGATCGGCATGGAGTGCGGCCGAGGCCAGGGCCACAACAAAGTCGCCGCCATGCTGGATGACGCTGGTGGCGATGATGGCGGTGGGGCCGATGCCGCGCTTCTCCAATTCGGCGCGCAACACCGGGTAGAACTTCTTGCTGTCGGGGGCAGCCCTCATATTCCCCAGCCCTTCTCCCCACCCCGTTATAGGCTTCCCCAACTCGAATCTCTACGCAACCACAGAGTGACGCTCGGTATCCATTATGTCTAATAATCGGAGCGCGAGCGGCAGGCGGTTGGATGGCGGATTCGATCACGTGAGGATGCCTTTGATCTGCGGTTGTTTGTCCGCACCGATACGCATCCAATGCTCGACAACTCTTCGGATGGTGGCTTTGGCCTGGCCTTGTTTCTGCAGCCGTTCGACTTCGGCGTGGGCCTTGGCGATGATATCGGCGGTGATCCAGACGGGTTTGGCAACGGCTTCGGTTGTGGATTTGGCCATGCTTGACATTTAGCTAAGATTCCTAAATACTGTCAACAAGAAAGTGAGGCCAGGATGAAATCGCGTTTCTCGGTAGCCTGGACGGCCGTGGGGATCACCGGCGCAGTGCTTTTGCTTGTGGCCCTTTTCGGACGCAGTACTGGACCGCCCGTGTCCAGGAGCGCGCCGCCAAAACCTGCGGCGGAGATTACTTCCTGGGGCTGGTCGCGTTACGAGTACGGCTCGCGCTCGATCACGGGAATGGTTCACAACAACTGCGCGACGGCAATCCCGTCGATCCAGGTGATCTTCGATTTGTTTGATGCCGATGGCGCCCGAGTCGGACAAACGTCGGATGTAATTTTCAATCTCGCGCCGCAGGGCGATTGGCGATTCAAGGCGCCGATCTTTGAGGAAGCTGCGAGGAGCGCGCGGCCGGAAGAGTTGTGCGGTCAATGGTATTAGCGGCTTCATGTTGGCATCGGCAGTTCGGGCTGCGGATCGATCCAGTCGAGTTTGTTGATGCCTCCGCGTAATCGCTCGACGGCGACGTGCGTGTAGATCTCCGTAGTGGCCACGCGCTCGTGCCCGAGCAGTTCCTGCGTCTCGCGCAGGTTGCCCGACCGATTGAGGTAATTGGTGGCGAAGGTATGGCGGAGGACGTGGGGGGTGGCATGTTTGATGATTCCCGATTGCCGGCAGGCCCGCTGCAGGATGATCTGGATCCACCGCGGGCAGAGGGCGCGCCGTCGCCGGGAGAGGAACACAGGACCGATACGCCGTTCGCCAATCCAACGCCGTAGGGCGAGAAGCAGCATTGGGTGGATCGGGACGTAACGGTCCTTGCTCCCCTTCCCCCTTACGACCTCGGCGACGCCAGCGTCGAAATCGATATGTTCCACGTGGAGATGGGAGATTTCCGAGACGCGCAGGCCGAGCAGAACGCCGACTTGGACGATCAGACGGTCGCGCTGACAGCTGACAGCGCCGAGGATCAGGGTGAGCTCGCCCTGGGTGAGAACCTTGGGCAGCTTCCGTTCATATCTGGGTCCTGATTTTGGGCGAACTTCGCTTTTGGGGACAAAAGGCGAAGTTTGTTGGGCATGGCAAACGGCGGACGGGGCCGAGCGCTGCCCCGTCGTCACGACTGTAGAAAACGGCGACGCCGAGACACTCGATGTAAGGGGAACGTCCACGCTGCTCGCCCTCTAACCTGGGCCGAAGGGTCCGCCGCCGGTGAGCTGACCGGGTTAGATAGACGGTCAACGCCGGCGGCAGAACGCTCCGCTCTCGCGAGTGAAAACGTAGCCGCCGGGGAAAATCGGGTCAACAAGATTTGTTGTTTGCCTGCGCATGCGCCTGCGCAACGACGATGGCCCCTGGCGCCATGGGGAAACTTGGCTGCCAGGCGTCGCGCAGGCGTTCATGCAGGCGGACATGGCGGGAAAAGAATTCGCTCTCGGTCATGCCGGGCGGCAGGTTGAAATCGTAGAGCGCGTCGGGATGCGGCGGTTGCGCCCAGATATGGTCATGAGCCTGCTGAATGTCGGGCGGGACGAAGACGTCGGTACCGCGCATGACCTCCCAAAACACTTCGCGCCTGACGCTCAACGGCCCCGGCGGAATGGTCAGGCGCAGAATGGAATCGGGCGGCGGAGGCATGGCGGGACTATAGCAAATCCATCAACTTCTGCTGCGGCGACTGCGGGCGGGCCGGGCGCAGACCGTCGAGCCGTTCTTCGAATCGGCGGCGGCGCAGGATGCGCTTGCCGCGGCGGACGCCGGCCATGTACTCAGCGGGCGTCAGGAAGAGGATGCAGCCTTTGCCCGCTGGCACCTCGATGAGATGAGCTGGCAGCGGCACGATCACGCCATCCTTTGAAGCAGTGGGCTTGCCTGAATGGTCCTGCGGCTGGCAGGGCCACTGCTGTAAAACAGGCGATGCGCGACTCCACACTGACCGAGCTGGTCGACAAGGCCATTGCCGTCGACCGCGCGATCAAGCTGAAGCAGAAGGACCTAAACGACCTCAAAGGCCAGCTGATCAACGAAGCCAGCGAACGGAAGGCCGAACACCAGCCCACCGACAATGGCGGTGTCTCCTGGGTGGCCACCGGCAGCGACGGCTGCATTGCCCGGGTGACGTTCCCCTGCGACAAGCTGGTCTCCGTGGTCAACCCGACGACCAAGACCGGGAAGAAGCTGATCGAACGTCTCGGTAAATTCGCCAAGGAACTACTCGAGCCCGTGGAATTCTTCCGGCCCGTCAAAGGCTTCCGCGACCTGGTCCGCGACAAGTGGCCATCGCGCGATGCCGAGAGGCATATCGCCGCGTTCGAAGGCGACAGCACGCCGACCGTCAGCTTTGCGACGGCCGAGACTCCGAAGCGCGAGGAAGACGATGCGAGTTAAATTCCTGGTCGCCGCGGTCCTGTTGGCGTTTCACGGCTGCGAGCCGGCCTATCCAGCGGCGCCCCCGATCCTGCCGGACCCGAAGCTGACGCCTGGCGACGTGCTGACGAACGTGACAGTGGAACAGATCTGCCAGCGGGGCTATGCGAACGTCCTCGGCGGTGGCGCGCGCAACGTCCCCGAGAGCGAGAAGCGCCAGGTGTTCATCGAGTATTTCGGCGCCATGCCCTCAAACCCGGGTGAATTCGAGATCGATCATTGCGACTCGATTGAACTTGGGGGCAGCAATCGGCGAGAAAACCTCTGGCCGCAGTCCTATCACGGCAAATGGAATGCCCGCGTGAAGGACCGGCTTGAAGACTGGATGTACGCCAGCCTGCGGCATGACCTGGCCGCGCATGGCCATGACTCGGCGACGGCGCTGCTGCACCAATATCAGACCGAGATCGCGGCGAACTGGACGAACGCCTACAAGAAATATATCGGGCCGTCGCCATGAGGCGCGACCTACTCGAAGCGATTTTGGCAGCAACCTTTAGGATCGAGTGCAAGCTCGACCAGATTGGAAAGGAGGGACAAGTGGCAGATCAAGACATTACTGCGTTGGCAGCCGAAGTAAGCAACAACACCAGCGTGTTCAATTCGGCACTGGCGGTGATTCAAGGAATCGCCGCGCAGATCGCGTCAGCTGTGGCAAATGCCAGCAGCTTATCGACGTCCGACCGCGCGAGTCTGGAAGCATCGATCGCGACGCTTCAGGCCAATGATACGACACTGGCGAACGCCATTGTGGCGAATACGCCAGCGGCGCCGGCAGCGCCAGCCGCGGCAGCGGCCGCCTCGTAGCCTTCCCCCGCGCTTTTCGGAACTCGCATCAAAACCTGCTCCTTTCAAATCAGTAATGACGAGGATCGATCAGACAATGACGAAGAGCGCGGCGCCGAGCCTATGAGACAACAATGCACCCTGTGGGTGATGAAGAAGCGGGCGCAATTCGTGGCAGAGACGGCGAAGGGCAAGCGCCGATATGTCACGGACGAATCCGCCTGCGCGCACCAGATACGGCTGCACACCTTTGTGCGGCCGGAAGTGATGCCGACCAAAGAGCTGCTGGTTGATTCCACGGGCAAGCCCATCCAGGCGGACGGGAAAGCCCCGCCGGGTTACGTCAAATTCCAGGACAAACTCTATCGCGTCATTCGCGACGGCCCGCAGGAATTCCTGCTGCAGAACGGCCCGACGCTGGCCACGATCGAGAAGTGCATCAGCAGCGGTTGGGAGGCAGCGGTCCTTTACGTGCGCCGAGGCGGCCGGCAATTCGTTATGGAGGCGAAGCAGGTATAGCCAACGCCCGCACCAGGTCTTCTGCCCAAACGAACCCATAGACTCTGGCAAGCGCATCAGCATGCGGAAGCGGCACCATCGCGTCCTGAACCCAGAGAAGGCCGTCCTTCGAGCTCACGCCATCATGGCGCGCATCGGCGATTCGCTCCAGTTCGGACTTCATTCCACCAGCCGGCGGACCAGCGGCGCGGCCGTCGACGGCAGCGGCCTGGTGTTTGAACCGCAGATGACGGTGGCCTCGCACTCGGGGCAATCGTAGAGCACGGCCGGTCCAGGATGTTCGCGGACCTTGGCGAATATCAGCTTAAATCCCTGACGTTCCAGGAGCATTCCGGCTTTCGTGGCATCCGTCAGCGTCGGGACTTCGATAACGGCGCAATAGAACATCGCCGTCGCAGGTTATAGCACACCATGCCCCCACCCTGCAACCCGGCTCCACTTCATCGTCTCCTGGAGAGTGATGATGCGCTCAACAACGATCGCGCCACGCGATTCCATGTAGCGCCGCAGTGCGCGATTGACCATCCGCTGGAACATGGCCGAGTTGCCGCCGGCCAGCAGGCCGGCTATCTGGTCCGTCTCGAACTCGATCAGCGTGACCGTCAATCCATCGAGCCGGCCATCGGGTGGTCCAGGCAAGAGCGATAATCGGCGCTTCGCTTCGGCTTGTGCGGTCTGCCAGGTCATATCAATTCCTTTTCTTGAGGTTGGCGACGTGCGCGCCGGTCACAAGCTCGGCCTCCATCATTAGCGCACCCACCGCCGCCGCGGCGTGGCCCTCGGGGAGCGCATTGGCGATTGTCTTGACTGACTGCAGCGCGACCAGGGCGCCGGCGAAGAACGCCTGATGGCACTCGCGATTTTGGTTGGCGGTAATGCCTTGCGGATAACACGCCTGCTTATATTTCTGCCATTCGTCTTGGAGGGTCATGCTTCCTCTTCGGGTTCGGGTTTGTATTTGAGCGTTTGCTTCTCGAAGCTGCAGGCCTCGGGCTCGACGTCGTCGCGTTCGCCGAGATAGACCGGCTGATACAAGGCCCCGCCGCGGTAGGCGTACAGGTAGCGGATCTCCACGACGGCGCCGATCGGCGGGACCTGGTGGTTCGCCGGGATGGTGACATTGCCGACGATCACGCCTTCGGTGGCATTCTGGTAGAGCGCGAGCATCACGCTGCGCTGCTCGTTCTGCTTCACAACGACCGCGGAACACTTGGCATAGAAGGGGCATTTGAGTTGCGGGCCGCCGGAGGCCGGCCGTCCCGCGGTGTATGGCGCCAGCAGGTCCTTGAGCACGATGCCTTCGGCCTTGCGGGCTTTCAGCTCGGCCAGGAACTTGCGGACCAGCTTCTCGCCGACGATCAGCGGCGCCGGCGATATCGGCCAGCCATTGGGATGGCCACAAAGCCGCAGCAACGCCTGGTATCGCGCGCCGTACGGCTTGACGCGGAGATCGTCGCCGAACCTCTCCAACAGGTCGAAGGCGTAATACTTGTCGCCGATAGCTTCCCCATCGAGGATGAACGTCCCGGCGAATTGGATGGCGGCATAATCCAGGATCTCCGTCGAGATCCTGCAGGGCAGCCCCGACCGATTCAGGGCCAGCGGCTTGCCCTCCCCCGTCCCGCCCACCAACAGGATGCGTTTGCCGTCGAACTTCTCCTGAGCTCCCCAGCGATCACCCATGCGGGCGATAAACAGATCCAGCGTGTCCTCGGTGATGGGATTGAGCAGCTGGGGCAACGTCCTTGATGTGTCTTCGCGTTGCATCATGCGTTCCTTTTCCTGCGCGTTTGGTCAGCCGGTGCGCGACCGGGAAGTTGTCATAGACTGGCGATAATCGTGTTGGCGTCCTTTTCTATCTGGTCGGCCATTTGACGGAGCACGCCGGGGATCGACGGAACCAAGAAGCCCGGCAGCTGGCAGGAGAAACCATTCCCCGCCTTGCCGCTGAACACAATGACCATCGCGCCGGATGCCTCGGTGCGTTCGCGGACCAGCTCGCATTCGGCATCATACTTTCCCGCCCCGAGCGCCATTGCCTGCCTTCCTTCCTGCGGTTTTGAGCCGCTTTTGATGGATGCGATGTGTCCGCGTCTGGCGGAGCTGGGCGGTCCGCCTGGCCAACTCGGCCTTGGTATAACGCTTGGGAATCCCGCGGGCCTTGCGGCCGCACTCGGCGAAGAACTCGCGGGCTTCCTGAGTCAATTTTGCCATGTCGCCAGTATGCAGGCACAAGGGGGTTATGTCAACGCCAATTATGCAATTATGCTTTAGCGTTTTTTTTTGCATACTTTCATGCCGCCGCTCGCAGCCTGGATTGCAGCCCGAGGACGCAGGCCCGATAGGACAGCCGGCCACCGACGATCGCGCCGGGCAGCTGCCGAGCCCGGGGCGACGCTCCGCGCCGGCCGGCTTCCTTCCACAGCTCACGCAGCCAGGCGTCGGCATCGGCTTCCAGCATTTCCGCGCGGGACTCGAATTCGATGATCTCGCAACGCGTGGTGAACCGGCGGTCTATGCACTCGACCTCGTTCGTCGTGAAAACCCAGACCGCATTCGGCGGCGGATAATCCAGCGCATGCAGGAACACCGCGCGCGCCGCTCCGCCCACCTTATCGGCCTCGCTGACGGTGATGACCTTCCACCCGGTGGCGTTCATCGCCGCGTACCAGGCGCCGCGGATGCGGTCGTGGACGTCGCCCTCGGTGAGCGTCGCCCCGCATAGATCGTAGAACCCGGAGATCTGCTGGCGCAACTGGCCGCCGGCGATATCGCAGCCGAACTCCCCCGCCAGCGCGCGGGCCACGGCATTCTTGCCGACGCCCGTCCCGCCGTGGAACAAGAAGGCCGTCGCATATGGGGCCCCGACAAACGCCTGCAGCGAGGCGACGACGCGGGCCTGGCCGCGGACCTCGGCGAGCCGCAGCGGGGCCAGGGCCTTGGTGAGACTCTGGCCCGTTGAAAAACGGCATACTTTATTCAAGTGCTTCATAACGCCATGGCGAATGGGACGATCTTCGCGGCCAGCCGCGCCGGCTTTGAGCCGATGCGACCACGTTTGACGCGCCGGCGGGGCATCGATCGTGATCCAGCCCCAACCCGTGCCGCGTCCGCCTTTGACGCTCCAGAGCTTGCCGCTCCGTCGCTTCAAGGCCGCGCGAATCCGCTCGATGGCAGAATCGCGGGTGATTTCGCTTTCATTCATGCGTTCCTTTCCTGCGCGCCTCGCCGGCACGCTTGGCTTGCGACGCCCTGCCGCAACGTCCGGGCAAAATTAGGAATTGGCTAATTTGCCAATTCGCCAATATTTGCCCGGCGTGTTGCTTCAGGCGGCGCGCAGCTCGTCGGCGTCGTCCAGGTCTTCGGTGCAGGGCGTTGACGCCACTAAGGCTTTCACCAGGTCGGGCAGGCAGTAAGCGTCATAACGGATTTCCTCCGGCTCGACAGACTCCAGCGCACCAGGGGGAATTCGCAGACCGCGGCGGAGTGCATTGTTCAGGTGCACGACGTAGCGGGCATTCGACAGGTCGGCGTTGTCCAGTTGGGGATAACGCCGCAGCCAATCGCGTTTGCACGCATCTGAACGATTGGCGAATTCACTCAATGGGAGGGATTGCAACGCCTTTACTTCCGCCCACAGACCATTCCATTGCTGGCGCGTGAGCGCACAGGCTTGGTTCTTCATTGATTTCCTTTCCTGCGCTGGCTGACCGGCAGCGCGTCGGGTTGTGTGTGTTAAGTATCTAACTGGAATCTAATTAGACTCTAGTCAGGCGGGTTGGCTGGTGGGCCCAATGGTTCTCCCTGGGGACCAGCGTTTCGACCATCTGGTGATAGTTCGCCACGTCTTGCTTCATGCGGCAACCAGTGGTGTCGGTCTCACGCTCGACGCTGCCATCGGCGGCGCGTGTGAACGTGACAACGCAGCCGCATTCGAGCGGCTGGATTCTCGGTAGATGCATGTGCTTCCTTCCTGCGCTTGCGCGCGTCGGGGATGAACTCCCCTCGCGACGCGCGAACGTGTCACGCGCCGTGAGGGAAGCCGGGACACTATACAATTGTATAGTGCCCCGGATCTCCTGTTGGTGTCTTACCGCGTTGCGCGACTCAACGTCGCGTCGCCCGGTGGTATATGATGGGGTTAGCTTGTGCTCTGTGCCACGTCGCGAGCGTTCCAACGGTGTCGGATTACACTGTGCGAGCGCGTCTCACCGGGATTGAACCGGGTTTCGACTTCGCGCCTATGCGCGCGACCGTGTTTCACAGCCGAATTTCTGGTAGGCTTTGCCTTGCCGCATTATCACGTGCCACGCGCGAGCGCCCTGGGCAAGTCAGTTTGCCGACTCAATGAACGGTCTGGCCGTCTCGCCAGAACGACTCCGCCCCTCTCGTCTAAGCCTTATGGCCGGATGCGCTCCGCATCTCCGCACGCAATCACAATGTCAATCCAGCACGCTTGCGCCTGTCACTCGGTCGCCTGCCTTCACAACCTGCGGGAGCCGTCGCCGTCCTGCACGCTTGGGACTTACTTTGAAGTAAGTCTTTTACGCGCATCGACACAACGCACCCGCTGGCGGTTCGCGCACCGGAGACAAAACCCCGGCGTTGGCGAATCGCCCGATTTCCTGCGGCCCTGGCTCTGTGGCCGGGCCGCGTTCTACACTGTCAAATTGTCAGTTATTCGCGGTACGCGCCCGGCTGGCCCCTGATCTGCAACGACCAGACAAACGCCATCGGCATTGACCAGACCAGGCGCAAGGCGGGGAACGTGCGCCGTGCCTTGCGCCGTTTGCTCTGCTGCCGTTTGCCGTTCATGCCGTTCCTTCCTGCGGGCCGTTCCCGCTGTTGACCGCGTAATCAATCCACTTCGGGCCAGAGCCGCGCTGTGGCGACACTGGCCCGCCTGTGGATGGACTAAGCAGCCTTCGCCAGCTTGCCGGACTTGGTGGCTTGCGGTGGCATCTGTACCACGTTCCCCGCCTTGGCTTCGGTTTCCGCAGCCGTCGCCACCGGAGCCGGTGCGCGGTAGGCCTTCACTTCGGAAATCGTAAGCCGCTCGGCCTTGCCTTCATCCAGACCGAGCCGCGCAAGAATCTTGGCGACGTTCCGCAGAGCCTTTGCGCTTGGCGATACGCCAGAGCCAGCAATGACATCATAAGCAGCTGCCGCAGCCTTGTAGGCTGATTCCGGGACGACGACAACCGGGCGCCCGGTGCGCGGATTCGCGGTTGGCTTTACAAGCCCGTTGACCGTGAGGCATTCCGAAAGCACCCGCTCCGCGTAGGCTTCGTCGTACCCGGCATCCGTCGCCAGCAAAGACAGCTGCGCCTTGACGATCTTCGCAACCTGATACTCATTGTCAGATTCCGACGCGGCGAAAGTCGCATCGAAAACCTCTTTGAATAATCCGGCGACTTCAACGGCGAGAGATGCGCCGCGTTTGAAGCAAGCCAGCAGCTTGCTCGGTAGTGGCCTATTTTGAATTTGTTGGGAGTTCATTCCAATCCCACGCCGCTTCGTGGCGGTTCCATCGCGTGCGGCTGGCGCAGTTCCCGCAATTCGGGCAAACAAAGAGATGTTTTGTGGCCATTCCCCAATGGTCTGTGACTTGGACGGGAGAAAAGCCGCACTTCCCGCAAGCGCACACCTCGGCTTTGAATTTTCGTACCAGAGTGCTAGTCGTTGTCATTTGTCCTTTTCAAAGTAGCCCACTACCGCTTGCTCTTTTGGTCTGCGGTGATAATGGGTAGTGGGCTACTTTGAAAATGAACTGGCAAAATAATCCTCCAAGGTTGACGATGTTGGCATGGAAAAAAGAAAGTCCAGACCCAAGGACAGTAACTCCTTGGCTCATTCTGTCGTCGCCGATGCTGAGAGACTCACGCGGCAAGCTGCACCTCTTCCGCCTCCAAAAGGCCGACCAGTTCCGAGAGTTCCCAAACGTGGTCAGTCAGGCCAGCCGCCATCGCGGGAGTAATCCGAAGTGCCGAATGGATTCGGCAAAAGTTGTAGTGGACGAAATGCAGGGCGCACGCGAGCCGATGGTTCGCCAGCTTCTTGCTGAATCCGTTTGTGAGCCGCGTGAAACGCCGCATCTGCATTCTGACGGTGAGGTTGTTTCTCTCCGCGTGCGACGTGCAAATCTGGTCGAGCTTCGGATGTCCACGGATGATGTCCTTGCGTGCGCCGATAACATCACCGGGACCATACTTGCCATCCCCACCCTCGCCGTAAAGCTTCACCAGCATTCCGTAATCGACACGCATGTTATTGAAGGCCGCGTTGACTGCTTGAAGATAGGCCGTATGGCCGTCGGTGGAGAGTTGCACTTTGTTCCGCAGTCGAGGGGCGAGATTCATCAAGAATCTATAGGCCGCGACTCCGCTCCGATCTCCGCAGTAGAAGACGGGAATCAATTTGGTGACCGGGTCGATTGCAATCCACGTCCAACAATCCCCGCGTTCCCGATCTCCACCGTCGCGGGCGTTGGCCTGTTTGCAGCCAACGAAGCTCCAAATTTCGTCGCACTGGATTTGCTCACACGGCAAATCGTGCATCACGGAGTCAGAGAATCGTTCACAGGCTTCGCCGAGTTCCACGGCCAAACGCGCGACCGTTTTCTTGGCGATGCCGGTGATTCGGACAATGGCCCGCTGGCTCGTGCCTTCCACGAGACACGCTACTACGCGGGCGCGTTCATCATTGGTCAGTCGGTTCATAACCTGAAGCCTTGTCTAACTTTTCAAAAACCCAGTCAGTCAGTTTTTTTCCGCCAGCGGCCCGAACGTAGGCCGCTTTACGTCGCGGTTGGATGCGAAACGGGCCGAGAGAGGACGAGGCCACTTCGGCCCCGTCCTTCGCGGCGTTTTGATTTCGCTCAGGAGCGCCCATTGCAATCACGCAAGCATCGCTGCATCGAACGTCGCGCCAGATGTTACCGCCGCACGCACGCGCTGGCGACGGGCCTTGTTACGTTTGTGCCAAAGTTGGCGGCGCTGAATGATGATTTGTGTTTTGGCCTCCGCGTCGGTGCTGGAAGTGAAAGCAGCCTTGTCCGCTTCGACGGCAGCGCGGTACGCGGCCCGCTCCTCTTCATTGTGTTTGGCGACGCGAACGAGATATTCGGCCTCCGCTTCCGGCGTGAGGTGAAAGCAGACCTGCTGAGTGTAGACGCCATCGTTCGCGCCCACCCACCAGCACGGGCAGGTGCTGTTTTCAAAAAGTTCATTCGAGCGATTCATTTTCTGGCCGCAGTGCGGGCAGAGTGGCGTCATGCCATCGGCAGCAATTTGGGCGACGTAGGTGATACCGTCGCGGGTGTTGGTCAATTGGCGGATTCTGATCTCGTCAGTCATTGTCTCGATCTCCTAATTCCAGGTCCCGCTTGGTCGGTTGTAACCGTTCTGATTACGTGTTCAATTTACCCGATTCATTTTGATTTGTCTATACAAATCTACTCGATTTGTTCGATTGTTTGTAAGTCGTTGATATGTATATACATTCAAAGTAGCCCACTACCTGATAATGACTTCTGTAACTTTTGACTTGGCTTCCATTGATCTGTTCTCCTGCGGCTTTGCCGCGTTTGTTTTTTCTGCGGTGAGCATCTCTCACCGTCGCCACCAACAAAGCATAAGCCCGTTATGCTGTCAACACCATTTCGCAAGAATCTTTCGTCATCCATATATAGCTGCCCCGGTGCCGATCTGGCCGCCTCGCGGCTGCCCTGGTGGCGACCAGGCCGCCCCGGTGCCGATCTGGCCGCCTTGCGGCTGCCCTGGTGGCGACCAGGCCGCCCCGGTGCCGATCTGGCCGCCCTGCGGCTGCCCTGGTGGCGACCAGGCCGCCCTGATGCCGATCTGGCCGCCCTGCGGCTGTTTTACCCTCCTGAAATTGAAGTAAGGAATCTCTTTGCAGTCCTAGAACTTGCAGGTTCCAAACAGTGCGGCTCTTGCCCGGACGAAATTTGAAAATTAGGTGGCCTGTAGCCTATGGCCTGGCATGAGAGTGGCCGGGCCATTGCTGTAAGAGGCGGCATGGCCCGACACGACCGGCTTCTGTTTTTCATGAATGTGAACCCGCCGCCGCCGGAGAAGAAACGGAAGAAACCGAAGGCGTCATTGCTGGAACATCGGCGGGCGTTGATCAGCCTGGTCGACATGCTGGCGATATCGGATGACCAGCCGTCGTTGCTGATGGCGCTGGAGCGGCTGTCGCGAATCCTGCAGCTATCGCGGAGTACGAACCTGGCTCTGGCCCTCGACTGTCTGCTGCTGGCCTCCTGCAGCTCTCTGGCCGAAGGCGATCAGCAGGCGGTGGCGAAGCGGCATCGGGTGGCGGCATCCTCGGTGACGATCCAGGTGGCGACATGGCGGCGAAGGATTGCCAGCTGGAGCAAACGGCCGGACCGCTGATGAAGAAATCCGCGCGAGGGAAGTTCGCGCACTCGCTGGATGAGCTGGCGGAACTATTCCAAGTCAACCGCAACACGATCAAGAAGTGGCTGAACGAAGGCGCCCCGCGGCGGGTCGAGGGAAACTACGATATCGCCGGATGGCGGATCTGGGTGACGGCGAACAAGGCGCATGGCGGCGCCGAAGACACGAAGGCCGGATGGGAGAAGCTGAAGCTGCAGCAGGTCGTTCGCCGATTGAAGCGGGAGAACGACGAGGACGACAATCTGCTGGTGAGGGCCGCGGACGTGGCGCGGGACAGCGAGGCGCTGGCGTCGCATATCAAAGCGGAAATCATCCGGATGATCGCGGCCATTGGCTCGGAGCTGGGCATCGAGGCCGAGCGGATCGCCCGCGATATCGGGACGACGGCGCTGAAACGGCTGGAGGAAAAACCCGGTGGATAAGCACCCGGTATATGCCGGCGCGAGCCGCGGCTTTCACTATGAGCGGCTACCGATAGTCGATTGGGCCGAGAACAAGGTTGTCCTGCCCGGGACGATGACGGCGACCTACGGGCCGTTCCGCGCGGCGAATCATCCCTATGAATCCGAGCCGTTGCGGGAAATCGCCAACGATGACAATGAATCGGTGGTACTGATCAAGGCGAACCAGGTCGGAGGTACGACGATCGGCGTGGTGAGTCTGGGTTATTTTCTCGACCAGGAGCCGGCGCCGGCGATGTGGACGACGGCGACCGAGGCGCTGGCGAAGGATTTCTCAAAGGACTCGCTGTTCCCGATCCTGCGGGGGATTACGTCGCTGGATGAGAGCGTGCTGAACGACCGGACGAAGGCGAGCACGTTCGAAGTGCGGTTTCCCTCGATGACCTTGCTGCTGGCCTGGGGCGGCAGTTCGGCGAAGGCGGAACAGAAGTCCATCTGCCGGCTGTACCTCGATGAGTTCGAGAAATACTCGGACCTGGTGCCGAGCTTCGAGAAGCGCGTTACGCGGTATCGCAACTCGCGGAAGATTTACATTTCCAAGCCGGGCCAGGTGGCCGGCGTGGCGTGGCAGAAGTATCTGGTCACCGATATGCGGGAATGGCATTGGCCCTGCCACAACTGCGGCCATCCCCTACCCCTGAAGTTCAAGGACCATATTTTCTTCGACAAGTTCGCCCATGCATCGGGCGCGCCGGACTGGCAGCGGATCTTGCCGAGCATCCGATTCGTTTGCCCATTCTGCCATCACGAGCATTTTGAATCATCGGCGCTGCACCAACACGTTACCCACCATCACGAATCAGGATATATGGCGCTGGCGCCGCGGGCGAACGATGGCCTGGTCCGGCGACAGGTCGGGTTCCGGTGGAACGCGATGCTGCTGCCATTGATCGGCGGAATACCGAGCTGGCAGAAGCTGGTGATGGAGTTCATCGAGGCGGAGACGGCCATCCAGCACGGCAATGTTTTGCTGATGCAGCTATGGCTGCGGGAGCGGATGGCGGAGGCCTGGGAGGACCGGACGGGAATGCAGGAATTTTCGCTGGCGACGGCGAAGTATGACCCGGCGAAGCATTGGGAGCGGGAAGTGATCCGGTTCCTGATCGCCGACAAACAGGAATTCCATTTGTGGTACCTATGCGGGGCATTCGCGATCGATGGGAGCTGCCGGCTGATGGAGGCCGGCAAGGTGCCCGATGAAACTTCGTTGCGCGAGGTCCAGCTGCGGCTAGGCGTGGCCAATCCCTGCACGGCCGTCGAGTCAGGGTTTGAAGCGAAGACGGTCTACGAGGCCTGCAAGAAATACGGCTGGCAAGCCACCAAGGGCGATGATGCCGACAGCTATCTGGTGGAGAGAGTCCCCGGACGAAAGATCGTGCAACTATGGAAGGTCGCGGACAAGGACCCGTTCATCGGGACGCGGTGGCAAGGCCAGCACAATATGCGGCTGTTCCTGTGGTCGACGCAGGGGCTGACGTCGATCGTAATGGCCACGTTGAAGAACCGCGGGATGCCGCTGGAGATCCCCGAGAATTTCCTGCCGGAGTTTTCCGTACACATTAAGTCGACGCGGCGCGTGGAGAAAACGGGCAAGGATGGAAGGCCGACCTGGCTATGGGTGGACAAGCGCGAGAACCATCTGCTGGACTGCCTGCGGGCGCTGTACCTGTGCGCGATCATCGACAGTGAAATGCCGAAGCCGCATATCAGGGCGCGGCTGGGGAAGATTGATTTTGGCGAGCCAGCTGGTCCGCATCCACCCACCCGCGTTCCGTGAAAATCCGTTCGGTGCGGGCATCAAATTGGCCGAGCACGGGCAGAGAATCGAGCGCGGCCGCGGTCGCGGCGATCATGCCAGGATCGATGTGAATTGAGGCGCGGACTTGGTCGGCCGTAAAATTGCCCTTCTCCCCGCAAAATGCTTGCATCCACGCGAAGAAATTCTTCGTGTGGAGTCAAGACCGGCCCGAAGAGGCCATCGGTCGAGGCATCGAGTTGGGCGAGAATATCGGCGGGGCGATGGCCGGCCCAGGAAACCAGTTCGAGCATCTGCAGCCGACGACGATGGAGGTAAGCCGCATTCGATTCGCGGGCCAACTGTTCGCGCCGTGCTTCCTTGTCAATGATGAGCATAACCTGGGGAACGAGGCCGGCGTTGGCGGCGAGGCTGCATCGGTTTCTCTCGCGGCCCACCAGCTCGCTTTCAACGTCCTGGACCGTCAGGACGAGATGGAGATCGACCTGATGATAGGCCTGGCCACTGGCCAGCAACTCCGTATGGATGCGCCGTAATTTTGCCGTGGGAATTTCGCCGATGGCACTCGTCTCAAAGGCGCATCCATCCAGGCCGCGGCGAGCCAGCTCGCATTCGACTTCGGGGAGACGGAGGCACAGATCCTCAAAGGTCATGGAGGAAATTTCCGGATCGAAGTATTCGGCCGTCGAGTGCAGCAGGACGGGGCGACGAACCCAGAATTCAAACAGATGGCGGGCGCGCATTTCGTTGCAGATGCCCTGCAGGTCGCGGAGGGAGATCTCACGAATGGTCACCCGGGCAGGATAGCAGAAACGGCGGCGGCGGCCAAGATGGCGCCCGATAAGATGGCAAAGGCCTAAGAATTTCCCCAAGTGATGGAAGGGCATCCGCCTGAGGCGGATAAACTTACCCAACATGGACAAAGGCTTTCTACTGCGGGCATACGTCGCCCAACCCACTCCCGAGGCGCAGGCGGCGTTTCTGGCGCAGGTCACCAAGCTGCAGACGAATGCGGCGACCAAATTGGTGGCGCTGACGGCCGAGGGTGGCGACCTGAAAACGCTGCTGCACTGGAGCGCCGAGGGGATGAGTTTCTCGAAGGAACTGCTGCTGTCGATCCCGGCCATGATGGATGAATGCTCGGCGGTCTTGCTGTTTGTGGCCAACGGCGGGGCGGGCAGCAACCGGGTGTATGCGGACTTCCGCGGATTCGGATTCACGGCGACTTAGGAGGCAATCATGGATGGGAAACAAGCGGTGGAATACGAACAAGAGCAGATCCGGCGCGAGACGGAATTGAAGCTGGAAGTCAACCAGCTCATTTGGTCCTACGCGCCGGCGTCGATGACGCTGCACACGGCGGAAACGACGGCGATCCAGATCGTGGCGATGATCCGGCACCCGGAGGCCGCGCGGCCGTAGGAACGAATGGCGGCCACTTCCATAGCGCTGATTCGCCGCGGCTATCGGTACGCGGATGCGCAGGCCGCGCATCCCTCGGGGCGGAGCGCGGAGGCGGAGCGGCTGCATGCGATGGAGGGGCTGATCCAGAAGGGCATCGACATTGGGGCGAACTGGAAATTCTATCAGGACGCCTGGCCGAGCCGGTCGCGGAACTATTGGCCGCAGCAGTTGTACGATGCGAAGGACCAGATCGACAGCTGGTCGCGGGAGCGGATCATGGCCGAATCGCGGCGGTTGCGGGCGAATCTGCCGTTCATGACGCAATCGGTGGGATGTTTGTCGACGTTCGCGGTGGGCAACGCGTTCGCGCCGCAGTTCCGGACGGGCGACACCGAATGGGACGAAGCCACCGGCGAGTTCATCCAGCGGTGGTACGACATTTGCGATATCCGCGGCATCCTCGACCTGGCGCAGGGGCTATGCCTGGCCAGCGAGAGCATCGACGTGGACGGCGATTTCGGGGTGTACCTGACCGAACACCCGGGCAGCCACTACCCGGCGCTGCAATTCATTCACGCGCATCGGATCAAGACCGACCCGGAACGGCCGGAGCGGGCGATTCAGGGCGTGGTGATGAATTCGGCGGGCCGGCACCTGGCCTACCACGTCCGCCAGGACGATGACAGCGTGATCGAGATCCCGGCGCGGGACTTTATCCTGGTGGGCGACCCCGAGCGGTTCGACCAGGTGCGGTACATGGGGGCCTTCGCCAACTGCGTGGGGCTGATGGAGGACATGAAGGAGCTGGGGATTGCCGAGATGATCGGGGCGAAGCAGCAAACCAACTCGAACATCATCGAGTACAACGAACTGGGGCTGCCGGAAGTGCCGCTGGGGAATTTCTTCAACGACACGACGGGGCAAACGAAGATTGCGGTACCCGGGTCGCCGACCGGCCAGACGTTCAATCTGCCGACCGAGCTCTCGATGCCCGGCGAACGGCGGTACTCGAAGATCGGCAACAAGATCGAGCTGGTGGAGAGCAAACGGCCGAGCCCGGCCTGGCACGGGCTGATGGAATGGCTGGAGCGGCAAGGCTGCCATGCGGAGAAGATGCCGTATGAGTTTGTCATCAACCCGGAAAAACTCGGCGGCACGTCGGCGCGGGCGATTGTGGAGAAAGCGTATCGGACGATCGGCCGCCGGCAGGATCTGCTGAAGAAGCTGGCCAAGCGCATCGTGATTTGGCGGACGGCGAAGGCGATCAAGAACAAGGAGATCCCCCCCAACCCATTTTTCTGGCGCCTGGGATTTCAGATGCCGAAGAAACTGACCGTGGACAAGGGCCGGGATGAGGCGGCGCGGCAGAGCAGCTACATGTGCGGGACGCGGACGCTGGACGGTTATCTGGCCGAGGAAAACGAGGATTGGGTCCAGCATCGGCAGCAGAAGCTGATCGAGGCGATGGACAAATGCGAGAAGGCCGACGTCATCTTCCAAAAATACAAAGGACGGCCCGGATTCACGTTCGCGATGGCCGTCGAGCTGATGGAGAAATGGGAATCGGGCGCAACAGTGAAAGGCGCGGGCCCGGTGCCCGGCCCGGCGGGCTCGACCAGCGGCGGCGGCGGCAGCGGTGGCGGGGGCGGCGATGGCGGCGAAGGAAGCGGATCATGAAAACCATTCCAATCAGCATGGGCGATTTGCGGCGGGAAGTCCTGGGACAACCGTGGGCGGCGATGGAAGCGACGTTGAAGAGCGCGATCCTGTCGTGTGATCCGCAGGAGTTCCGGGCGGGCATGCTGGATGAGATGGCCAAGGCCGCGGCCTGGGACGGCGAACTGGATATCGAAAACGGCGTGGCGACGATTCCGGTGGAAGGCGTGATCGTGAAACGGCCGTCGCTGCTGCAGAGGATTTTCGGGGGCGTCTGCGTGATGAGCGAAGTGCTGGCGATGACGGAGGCGGCGCTGGCCGATGAGGGCGTGCAGGCGGTGCGGTATGCCTTTGACTCGCCGGGCGGGACGGCGACGGGAGTGCCCGAGGCGGCGACGTCGCTATTTCAGGCGCGGCAGCAAACGGACAAGCCGATGATCGGAACGGTGGAAGGGTTCTGCTGCAGCGGGGCCTGGTGGCTCGGCAGCCAGCTGGATGCGCTGTACGTGAGCGAAGGCAGCCGGATTGGCAGCATGGGCGTCATCGCCCAGGCGGTGGACCCGACGCGGATGCAGAAGAACGCCGGATTGGATACGCGGACGTTCGCCAGCAACTCGGTGAAGGCCGGCGAGGGCCCGGATTGGGAACGGGACATTCAGGCCCAGGTGGACCGCTATCACGCGCTGTTTGTGAGCGCGGTGGCGCGGGGCCGGGGCATTTCCATCGAGGCGGCGATGAAGATGGCCGGGTCGCGGGTGTTCATCGGGGCCGACGCGGTGGCGGCGGGATTCGCCGATGCGGTGGCCACCGGGGATGAAGTGATGGGGCAGTACGGCGTGAAGACGGCCGAAAAACGTTAAAACGTTAAAAGCGTTAAAACGTCAAAGCGGAAACGGCAAACGGGCGGGACATGGCGGCCAAGATGGCCGCCCTACAATGGCGGGCGAGACGCCCACCCCAACAAAACACGGCAAAGGCCTAACTATTTCCCCAATAGATGGAAAGCACTCGAACGTGGGAGCCTATCGATATGATCGCCATCAAAGTGACCGATGAAGTAAGCGCGAAATTGGGCGTCAAGACCGTGGAGGAACTGCAAGGCCTCCTGGACACCATCGGGACGAGTGGCGGTCTGGCCTTTGTCACAAAGGCCGGGGAAATCTTCAAGGTAACGGGCGACCTCTCTCCTGCCGCGGTGGCGGAAGCCATCGCCGCCAGCAAAGTCCCCCACCCCGAAGTGGATCCCCAGGCGCTCACGAAGATCACGGGTCTGGAAACGGCGCTCACGAAGCTGCAGGGCGAATTCACCAAATTCGTCACCGAGAACCCGAAGGTGGATATCAAGTCCATCGCGACCTCGGCGGCAGCGGAAGCCGTGGCGACCGCAGTCGCCAATGCCGGCGGCCAGCCGTTGAAGGTGGCACTGCCGGACCAACCCGGAAATGCCGAAGCGCCGAAGACGAAGGCCGAGGCGATCAAGAAGCTCAACGAGCTGAACGCGAGCAACCCGAGGGCCGCATCCGAGTACGCGGAGACACACAAGAAATTGCTGAACAGCTGAGGCAGCGGCGACGGACACAGGCAGGGACGCCTGTGCCACCAGCAGCACCGAGGCAATAAGGAAGAGAGAGCGTCATGCCGAATACTTATGGTACCCTAAACGGGGTGCTGGTCGTCCAACAGACGATCAAATCCCTTCTGGCCATGTTCCCCTATCTGTCGCAGATCACGACGGATTTCAGCGAGAAACCGATTTTGTACAGCCAGACGGCGACGAGCCGCGTGGCCGTGCCGCATGGCGACGCCCAGACTTTCGTGCCGGGCACGGGGTATGTGGCCACCAACGTCACTACGGTCGATATCCCGGTGACAATGAACATTTGGCTGCATGACACCTACTCGATCACGGGCGCGGATGCCAGCAGCACCAACCGCGATCTGATCCAGGAACAGGCGGACCTGAGCGCGTACGCCATTGGCAACACGCTATCGAAGAAACTGTTCGCGATCATCACCGCGGCGGCGTTCCCGCAAGTGATGCCGATCTCGGCGGTGGGAATGAACCGGTTGAGCACGAACGCGGTTCGAGCCAAGCTGAACAAGCTGGGCGTGCCGGACATGAATCGCGTGATGATCCTCAACAGCGATTATTACGCGGCCCTGGGCGCCGACATTACGATCGTCGGCAATCTCTATAACAAGGGCTCGGACGATTCGATCACGGAAGGCAGTCTGCCGCGCGTAGGCGGCTTCCAGCCGAGCGAGTATCCCTTGATGCAGGACCAGGGCTATGGTCTGCAGGGCGTGGCCGGCAACAAGGAAGCGCTGGTATTAACCACGCGCACGCCAGTGAATCCGGCGCCGAGCGACACACCGATTCCGGGCCGCATCGAGACGGTGCAGGACGCGCGCACCGGGTTCGCGTTCCAATTGCGCGAATATTACGACATGATTTTGGACAAGTTCACGCGATCGCTGGTAGTGATCGCGGGCGTAGCGGTCGGGTACTCCGAAACGGATGCGGGAACCGGCGCCAGCACGTGCTCGCGTATGGTGCGGATCACCACGCCGGCGTAAGTGTAGCGCATGGATATCAGCATTGTCATCGCGACGGACCAGGACGGGGACGTTCAATGTCTCTGGATCGGCCCGACGCAGCACGCCGAAAAGGGTTTACAGGCCTTCGCGGCGGATGATAGCGCGCTGAAAAAGGCCGGGCTGAAAGGCCTGGTCGAAGTGACGTTGTATCGGGGACCGTTCCCCGCGTTCCAGCATCGGATGGCGGATCTGCGGCCCAAGAAGAAGGTTGTCGCGCCCGTGGAACCCGAAGTGCCGGCGGAACCAGTGGTGGAAGCGGTATCGGCAGAGACGACTTCGGCAGCCGTGCCACCGGAAACGGTGGAAGCGGCCGCGACGGAAACGGCGGCAGCGAACGTGTTTACGGAAGAGAAGCCCGGCAAGGGCAAGAGCAAAGGCAAAGGAAAGCAATCATGAAACGGAATCCATTTGTAGTGTTCGGGACGATCCTGGCGGCGCTCACAGTAGCCGTCATCGCGCTGGCCGCGGGCAATGAATCCTTTACGGTGGTAGGCACCCCCGGGACGACCGGTATGAACGCCTGCGTGCTCGTGCGGCCAGTTCCCTATGCCTCTGCGCAACTCTCAATTGTTTATTTCACCCCGCCATCGAGCGGCGGCACGAATCTGATTTTCTTTCGACTGAGCAACGCCGCGACGGTGACGCAATACGCGGGGCCCGGTTCGAATATCGTCTATTGCCAGGACAGCGCGGGCGGCAACACGAACGTCGTCGGCTATGCAGCCGGCAATGTCGTGGTGGAATGGGACCCGAACAGCGGCACCCTGCAGAAAAACGCAGTAGCCACCAGCGGAGAAGCGACCAATTCGCTGACCCTCGTCAGCGGACTGGCGACGAATGCATCGATCAACTCGGTGTTTTATCTGGCGACTCCCATCGCGACGGACAACGTGTATAGCGCGAACGGCGTGATTACCACGCCGATCTGGAACGGCCAGCCAGGCCTGCCGCTGCTCGTTGACATTCCCGGGGCCGGGGCGCTGATCAATGCGGCTGGTGGCACGTTCATCGGCCCGAATTCGACTCAGTAGCGCGCATTAATTCTGAGCCCGGTCAGCACTGACGAGTCCAGTCCGGCGGCCACCGGTTGTTCCTCGGCGGCCGCTGATGGCGTAGAGGCAATGCGTGGGATATGCTCAACACACCAGAACTGAACGCGGATCTGCGGGCGGCGCTGCGCGATCTCCCCAATGGCGGAACGGAATTCACCTGGATCGAAGGCGGCGGCGGTCCGTATCACGGCTTATTCACGATGGTCCGGGATGATGCTCCCCGAGTCGGATACGGCGGCGAAATATTTCCCAAACAAGCGGCGTTGATCGCCCTGTTCGAAACCTTTGCCGAACGGAAGCCAGTGCCGGACGAGCATTTCCTCGTGGATGATGAGAACTACCGGATTGCCGCGGTGGAGCGGTCGCGGATTCACGGCGGGTTGGTATTCCATTTGAGGCAGGAGGAATAGGATGGCCTTCGGCATCGATGTGGACGTGAGCGAGTTCGAGCGGGCGATTACCGAGATCCATGCGGCGACGAACCGAGGCATGGCGGAGATCGTGAACGGGATGGCGCGGGATGTGTCGTTCATGGCCATCCGGGAGACGAAGGCAGCCAACCGGGCGGATATCGAAGCGCTGCCGGGCCTGCGCTATGTGAGCTGGACGGACCCGGTGACGGGCAAGAGCCACGATGCGCCGTTGTGGTGCCTGTATATCGCCAAGCGGCTGCGGCGGGCAGTGAGCGTGAGCCGCGGGGCGATTACGCGCGTGGTTCGGGAAGGCGGCGCGTCGAAGATGATGGGCAAGCTGCTGCGGCGGCGGGGCAAGGTGGGCCAGGGCGTGTATTACGCGCATGAGGGCATCCGCTGGACGCGGCCGCAGGCGCGGGTGGCCAGCCGCACGATTATCAATGCCCGGAAGCGGGCGGTGAATTTTATTCGGGCGGGATTCATTCCGGCGGCGCGGATCTTCGCGGCGGCGACGGCGCGGGATGGTGGACCGCAAAGCTATCGGGTGTTCGGCTATGAATACGGCGTGAGCAAAGGCGGGGCCTCGATCGCAGTGCCCGGGGAGAATCCGACCGCGGAGCTGTGGAACTCGGCGGTGAGCAACCAGAAGTATTCGAGCGTCAAGGGCGGGGTGGCGGCGCTGATTCGGTATGCGGGCGACGGCCTGAACCAGGCGATCGATAAGGTGGCCACGCGGGAACTGGAATGGGCGCAACAAAAAATGGCGCGGGAATTCCGCGCGTTCTGGGCGCGGTGACGCAATGATTGTGACGGCTCCCCCACCCTATGGCGATTTGCTGACGAAGACGGAGGCGGCGTGGGCGCTGTTCCTGCAGAACGCGATCGCGGCGATGGGCCAACCGCTGCCGGCATTCCTGCTGCGCGGGGATCACAAGCCGATGGCGGTGCAGACGGGCGTGAGCGACGCCACGCTGTCGCGGCCATTGTATATCTGTTTTGCCGAACGGGATGAAGCCGAGGGGACCGGGGCGACGCACTGGCTGGTGACGGGCAACGTCCAGCTGCAGAGCTTCGTGAAGGACGGGATGGCCAACCATCGGCAGCGGATCGCCTGGTTCGAAGACCTCTGGCAAGGCCTGGACCGGGGAATGCAGGGCTACGACAACCTGGCGGCGGCGCTGTGCAATCACGCGGGGCAATTCCATTGTCACGGCCTGTATCCCGAAGGGGCGCACGCGACGGAGATCAACGACGAGGCCGGGGCGTTCTGGGTATGGACGCGGGGCTTTCGGATGAGCGTGCAATGGGTGAACGGGATTGCCGATGATCCGGCGGCGACGGGCTCCGTTACCGCCAGCGGGTTTGGAGATCCGCGGGCCAATGATGTTTTCGCCCCCACCGGCATGTATGCAGGCCAACCGAGCTATACCGGGCAGGCGAACGGCCTGGTTATCTGGTGGAGCAACGGCGAGGGCCTGTGGCTGATGGGCACGGACCTCGGGCAACCGGCGGAGGATGCCTTGTATGCGAGCGGGACGGACTCATTGGCCGGGAGCTGGGCGCGCGAAAGCGGCGACGCGAATGCGGGGACGGTGGTAGCGGATTGATGATGCGCGCATCAAAGGCCTAACAATTTCCCCAATAGATGGATAGAACGACCATGAGCGATGCCCTTCCAAATTTTGCCGAGCGGGCCAAAGCCGCGGCGGTCCAGGACGACACCCAGGCGGCAGCCAAGGCCAAGACGAAGGCGGTGGCGATGTTCGCGCGGCGAGTGGCGGCGCTGGGGATCACCCAGCCGGTGCCCACGGACACGAGGTTGACGATCGACGGGGTGACGCTGGTGGGAACCATCTACCCGGGCGTGCCGATTCTGTACCTGAATCTGGAATTCACCTGTCCCGTGTGCAAGCAGGCGTACCTGAGCGATCGGCGGATCAAGAGCCTGGCGGACATTGGCCGGGCGCTGGAAGTGCAGGCGCACACGCCGCATTGCAAGCCGGTGGCGGCGCCGGCGGAGAAGGCCAAAGCATGAAAACCGTCTGGAAAATCGGCGCATTGATTCTGGCGGGGATGGCGCTGCGGCTGGCGGCGCAGGTGGCGAACTTCACCGACAGCTCGTCCTACAACACCAATGGGGTGTCGCTGAGCCTGAACGATTCCTGGACGGCGGCGATTGCCAACGGCAACGCGAACTATTCCTCGGCGACGGTGAGCAACACGGATTCGCCGATCGCGGTGAACCCGCTAATCAGTAACGGCTGGCTGCGGGTGAAGAACGTGTCGCCGACCAACGTGGCCAACTATGTGGCCTACGGCAACAACGGAACGAATTACCCGAACGTGTTGTATCCGGGCGAAGTCGGACGAACGCGGCTGAGCCTCGATGGATCGGGCAAGCTGCATGCGGTCAGTTCCAATGGGGTGCAGTCCATCGAATTTCTTTGGGAGAATTAAGCCATGGCAGAACCAGTTCCGGAAATTGTTGGCGTACAAACCTTGCGGTGGGGCGCGGCGGGCGTATTGCCATTGGCGGGGATCGAGCCGGGCTCGATCGACATGGATGGGGACCAGCTGATCGATGAAAAGGCGCACGATGCGAATGGCTATGTGATCGCGCGCATTCTCGGGGACGAACACGAGATGATTCGGGCGAATTGCCTGTATGTGGGCGCGACCAAGCCGGCGGTGGGGACCTTCGTGACGATCACCTACGATGACGGCGGCTCGACCCAAACGAATTCGAACTATTTCTATAACGGCAAATTCCGGCGGAGGTACACGAACCGCGGCAACCTGATGCTGGAACTCGAACTGGAATTCCATTCGCAGATCGTGGCGTAGGCAACAATGTGGAACGCATCCCGACAAAGGATATCGGGATGCGGCATAGATTAATGTGGAGCGCACTTTTCTTGATGGTCTGCTGGCGCGTCCCCCGGTGGTCCTGGGGCGGACGCTGCGGCCATTCACGATCGGTCATTCCCTGATTCTGCAGGCGCTGGGCCATCCGCTCATTCGCGGGGAACCGCTGAGCCCCTTCGATTGTCTGCAGGCGATCCATGTGTGCACGCGGACCTTTGCCGAAGCGCGGGACTGGATGTGGTCCATCGACGGCGAGCCGGAGACGGCCGTGGAAGGCCCGCGGGTATTCGATGCGCTGAAGGTATCCCGGTTACTCGAACAATATTACCGGCATGCGGTCGAGGCGCCGGAGATCCTGATGGACGAGCAATCCCGCGATCTGAATCATCCCCTGGAATTGTCGCTGATTGTGGGGCTGCGCTCCATGGGGGCCACGCTGGATGAGGCGCTGAATGAAGGCTATCGGCTGGCGCTCTGGCAATGCCTGGCGCGGAACGAACGGCCGCTGGTGAGCGAGCGGACCATGTGGATTCGGGACCATGCCGACGAGATCGTGCGGCAGGCGCAGGCGGATATGAAGCTGCATCCGGTGAAACAGGGCAACATCCGGGATAAACGCAAGGAGCCGGCCCATGGCTGAAGCGGTTGTCAGAGCAAAATTCACCGGCTCGAGCGCCGAATGGCGGGCGGAAGTCAATGCGGCGATGCGGACGGTGAACGAGATGAAGTTCGCGGTGGGCGGGCTGTCGCCGGCGCTGGCGGGAATGATGAGCGTGGCCGGCGTGGTGGCGTTCGGCAAAGAGCTGATGGCGACCGGGTCGGAGATCGAGAAGATGGCGCGAACGACCGGGCTCTCGGCAGAGGGCATCCAGCGGATCCATTACGCCGCGCAACAAACCCAAACATCGATCGAAGGACTGGACCGGTCGCTGATCTGGATGCAGCGGCGACAGGTGGATGCGCTGCGTGAACCGGGGGGCAAACCGGCGGGCGCGTTCGCGGCCCTGAGCATTTCGGTGCAGGATCTAAAACGCCTTGGATCGGAGGAATTGCTGCTGCGGATGGCGGAGGCGGTGAAAAAACTGGATGAGGCCGGCTCGCATCAACTGGCGCTGAACTCCGTCATGGCCATCATGGAACGAACCGGGGCGCAGACGATGGGGATGCTGGCGCTCGGACGCGAAGAGCTATCGAAGATGATGAACAGTGCGCCGATCATCTCCGACCATGACGTGGCGCTGCTGGCACAGGCCAACCGGGAATTGCTGACGATGTGGCAGCAGCTCAAAGTGATGATGGCCGGACCTGTGGGAAGCGTTTCTTCGACGCTGAGCGAATGGCTCAACTATTTGAAGGGCGGCGAGGGCGGCAAATTCGACTGGAAGTCAATATTCCGCATGGCCAATCCGGCTTCGGCAATCGATTTTTGGCTGCACAAGGATGAGTACGCGCCGAAGACGAGCAAGCCGATGATCGGGCCGGAGCAAATGGGCGGAGCCGAGGGAATCGATCCGGACAAACTACAGGGCGAAGGCGCGCGGCTGGACAAGGAGATCGCGCAGCAAAACGACACGCTGGACCGGGACCGCGAAACGCGGCAGCAGCGGCGGCTGAACCTGCTGATCGAGATCGGCAAGCTGGAAACGATGATCCATGCGACCCGAGACAATGCCGACATGAAAGATCTCGAGACGCAGAACACGCTCAAACGGATGCAGCTGGACTCGCTCAAGAAACAGGAAGAGCTGGCTCACATCGACAAGGAAGACGCCAAAGAGAAGGAAGAAATCGCGGACAAGACGTTTCGGACGCAGCTGGAATCGATGACGCGACAGGAGCGGATCGCGGCCTTGAAGAAGAAGGCTGATGAAGAACCGGGCACGCTGCGGGCGGCGGAGTATCAGCTGGAGGCGGCGCGGCTGGAACACGAGCACCAGGGCGGCCGGCGCGTGGATATTTTTCGGGACCCGACGCAGGGCGGCGTGGCCGCGGGCGGGCGGGCGGTATTCGCACAGACTCGCGGCGACGGCGTGTTGCCGGAAATCAAGGAAGCCAATCGACAACTGCGGGAAACGGTAAGGCATACCAGCGAAACCGTGGGGGAACTGCGGAAGGTCAGCCAAGCCATGAGGAACCATTGAGCGCCAGCGGACAACGGCCTGCGCTTCATAGAAGCGCAGCTACAACGGCCCCGAAGGCGATGAGGAACCATTGAGCGCCAGCAAACAACGGCCTGCGCTTCATAGAAGCGCAGCTATAACGGCCCCGAAGGCGATGAGGAACCACTGACATGCCGGCGATCATTATTGGCGACCAGATGAAGAACCTGCAGCCGGATGGCGGGGACTATTACCGGTCGGAGTCGCAGTTTGTGACGATGAACGTGGGCGGGGCGATCGCGGGAGCTTATACCGTTGAGGCCAAGCGCATCGAGGAACGGATGCAGGTGATCGCGCCGAACCTGGATACGCAGCTGCCGAAGTATTTTGCCCCGCACGAAAAGCCGGATGCGGGCTGTCTCTTCGTCGGCTATCGGGTGGAACTGGATAAGAGCGGGCTGCTGGCGAAAGTGGTGTTGATCTGGCAGGACCCGGCGTTCACGAGCGGGACGATCAGCATCGGGCAGAGCGAAACGCTATGGGAACTGGACCAGACGCTCATGCAGGTCCCCATCGAGGAAGATCCGTATTTCGCGTCGCTGGAACCGCAAGAGCTGGCGGACGTGATCTCCTGCCTGGAACAAGGACAATGGTCGGGCACGGCGAACGGCGAATCCCTGGGGTTCGATGAGGATGGCGACCTGGTGTATGTGCTGCCGACAACGCCGAGCGATATCGCCGACGTGATGACGGACCTGCAGACGGAGTTGTTCCTGATGAAGTTGAAGGGACACGATTACCTGATGCGGCCGGGGAGCACGTTCCGCATGATGACCACGAACCCGGTGACGAATTTTCCGTTGCTCATGGCCAACCAGGGGACGCTGCAATATCCGGGCAACGGATTGCCAGGCACGGCGAAGAACTGGCTGCTGACGACGCCGCGGTCGGAGCGGCGGATCTCGGAGGGCCAGACGTTTACGATGGTGACGCAAGAGTGGCTCTACCGGGCCGTGCCCTGGGACGTGCCGCCATATAATTTTTACAAACTCACTCCGTTCATGCCGTACCGCGGCGTGTATTAGAGGCGCGCATGTCATTGCCAACGGGTCAACCGCCGGGGATGGCAGGATTCTGGGGGAAGCAGGCACAGAATCATTTGCGCCGGGAACGGCTGCACGATCTGCCCGGCCAGAACTCGCTGCCGAATGGGACGGTGCTGCTGCCGCGACGATGGAAGCGGAGGGCGGCGGGCGGGAGCACCACAGTCGCCGCCCCGATCATTTATAATTTTCAGCCCTATGCGGCCTCAACCGATCCGAGTTCGGGGATCACGAGCGCGGAGGACAACCCGGAAGATGCCGGCTGGTGGCGAACCATTGAGATAGCGCATGGAACGGTCAACAACATCGGTCCTGTAGGCGATGGCGAGGAGGATTATAGCGACGAGGCCGACACCGATTATGATCACAAGCTGATCGTGCTGAACGCAGGCTCGACAACCAACGTCTGGCTGGAATGCGCGATCTCCGATGATCTGGATGACACGGAGGGTTCGGTTCTCAGCTGTGCGCTTTACGTTTCGGATTCGGGTTGGTGGGACGATTACCCGAACGAACCCGCCGGAGACAGTGACACCGGGGCGCCGCCGGACACGTTCTATATCGCGCTCTATTCCATCGAGACGAGCGACGACCCGGAGTACTCCGGCAGCGGAGCTTATCCGGCGGGAACGCTGACGTTTCCTACGGCCTGGGACCGCAGCAACTACTGGGTTGACGAAGTATCCTATGGGAACATTCAGAGCGGCAGCAACGGCTGTTACACGAACAAGCGGATGTCTCTCCATTCGGCATGAGTACACTATTCCTACCTCCGGGGAGGGAGCTTTCGCCCGTTGCTCGATATGAAGATGGCGTTCCAGAATATCTCCCGACGTGGGCTTACAATGACGATCTGTTCGATTGTACGGCAACCTGTGCGCCATGCTGCCCATATGCCAGCTACATCCCCTGCTTCCTCGTGACGCACATGGAGAACGCCCCGGTGCCTCCCCTCTGGTCAGACGGGGGCGTGGGGCTCGGCCTTCAGCCGTCCTGTCCCATCACCGGGATCATAA
>Ga0187847_10000487_pt1 | contig 43794 bp, 38 predicted proteins | sample June2016WEW_4_10_FD_132458 | JGI IMG/M metagenome (GOLD analysis project Ga0187847, IMG submission 132458) | Peatland microbial communities from SPRUCE experiment site at the Marcell Experimental Forest, Minnesota, USA - June2016WEW_4_10 | ecosystem: Environmental > Terrestrial > Soil >...
CCGCCTGTGGTGTGAACCAGGCCCTTCGGCTTGCCGGTGGTCCCTGAGGTGTAGAGGATGTAGAGCGGATCTTCTGAGTCGAGTGGTTCTGCGGGGCACTCGGTCGGTGCACTCTCAATTAGCTCGTGCCACCACCAGTCGCGCCCGTCCACCATGTTCACCGGGCTGCCGGTACGGCGGTAGACAACGATGTGTTCCACCGTCGGACATGCGTTCATGGCTTCGTCAACGGTCTGCTTCAGCTTGATTTCGCCACCGCGGCGGTAGCTCGTGTCCTGGGTGAGAATGGCCACGCAGCCCGAATCGTTCACGCGGTCCGCAATGGCGTTGGCGGCAAATCCGCCGAAGATGACAGAGTGCACAGCGCCGATGCGCGCGCAGGCCAGGAGGGCGATGGCCAGCTCCGGCGTCATCCCCATATATACGGCCACACGGTCGCCCTTCCTAATCCCGAGCGATTTAAGGGCGTTGGCAAACTTCTGCACCTCGACGTGCAGCTCGGCATAGGTCAGCCGGCGCACCTCGCCCGGCTCGCCTTCCCAGATGATCGCGGTCTTGTCTCGGCGCCCGCCCAGGGCATGGCGGTCGACGCAGTTGTAGCTCAGGTTCATCTTGCCGCCGACAAACCATTTCGCGTGCGGCAGGTCCCAGTCCAGAACCTTGTCCCACGGCTTGAACCAATGCAGATCTTTCGCCACCCCGGCCCAAAAGCCCTCCGGATCTTCGATGGAGCTTCTGTAAAGCGTCTCGTACTCTTCGAGGCTCTTGATGTGGGCTTTGGCGCTGAACTCGGGCGGAGGCGGAAATACGCGCAACTCGCGCAGGGTCGATTCAAGATCCTGGTTGGACAGGGAGGAAACCGGCGACGAAGACATGAAAACTTCCTTCTGGGGAAGAAGATAACAGCAGATTGCAACAGCCTGCGCGGCAACCATGCACGCGGGATGCTGCGTGGGGTCACTTTAACCAGCCGGGGGCACACTCGGCAAGTGCGCGTGCCAGTTGCGCGAAAACAGACCTAAACACGGTAGCTGCTCCGGTTCGGCAGACGGCCCAGACGCACCCCCTTCCGCTTCGCCATAAGCTCAGCCACCTGCGCCGGCGAAGGAGAATCCCACTTGTTCAACGTAAACGAAACCCCTCCGGCATTGAAGCTGGAGTAGTTCTGATATTCATTGCAGCCGATCTCGGAAATCTCGTCCCATGCGAAACTCCGCTCCGGCAGCAGCTTCCACATCAGGCCGCGCTGTCTCAACTGGCACAGCCGCACACCCTCGGGTCCTATCTTCACATAAATCTGGGAATACCTGCCCGCGATGATCAATATGCCGACTCCAGCGCCAACCATGCCCACCACACACACAATGACTGGAATCTTCAGGCTGTGATCCACACCGCTCTCCCCGAAAACGCCGGCCAGCAGCATGGCCGCAAGCAAGCCAACTCCCGCGGCGATCAGGAATATCAGCACGCTGAGAACGCGAAGCATAACAATCTGGCCCCGGCTGTACCGGATGACCGTTTCGCTCTCAGGCGCCAAAACCATGCGGCAATTCTAAAGCGAACGCGGACTTCAATTGGGATTAAAATTGATCCGATAGGGGTTCTTGCAAGACCGGCCCGTTTTTCGTCCCGCACCGGATCTCCTCGCCCGCAAGCGGCAGCGGAGGCGCCGCATGTTTCTCGAACTCGCCAGACCGCTGACCTTCTTCCTCAGCATGCTGTCGCTCTATCCCGTGCTGGTGGCTGCGTTCTTTGTGCCCGGCACACGCTGGGAAGAGCGCCTTGTTGGTGCCCTGCTCCGCGTTGCGCTGGCCGGGTGCACATGCCTCATGGGCGGCCTCGTGTTTTCGCGGCCGTCGCCGCAGAACCCTGGGGGCGAACCCCTCATGTCCACGCTGCCGGTGCGCATGTTCATCTGGGCCATGGTGGGCATGGCCTTGCTGTTTGCGCTCTCCTGGTACCTCGAAGAATATTTTGTACCGCTGATGCAGCATGACTGCTGTCGGCGGTGATTCGATCGCGGGTGGGGTCCGCGCTGCTCTATATCTCGAACTTGGCTTGCGGAGCAAATCTACGAATGGTCGCAATGAACTCTTTGCGACGCTCAGGGGTGGCCACGATATAGCTAAAGCCATTCCTTGACATTGGGCGCTCATAGTACACGGATACGGTCCCATCCCAGCGGAGACCTGGAATAAAGTTCCGAACGATAATGACCTTGTCCCAGGCCACTCCAATTTCCTTCTTACTCCACAGGTGCCGCTGATGGAGTCCCGTAGAATCAATATCCCAGTAAAACCACCGTCGGCTAATCGCCTGGAGCAATGCCGAAATGAGAAACACGACCGCGACGACAGCAACCATACGGCCTGGACGACGATCAATCAGCCACAGTGCTGCATAGACACAGGCGAACCCTAGAGAACTCCAACCCTGCAACCCGAAACTCTTCCGGAATCTCATGCCCAAAGCATAGTCTCAAAGCTGCGCTTCTCCAAGCAAAATGGATTGTGACAGGGTCACATAGAGCCCGAGGTTTACACCGCCTTCCCTGCCTCTTCCCAGATCAGCGTCCCGTGCGTCTCCTTCGGCAGGAACGATCCCACAATGAATGTGACCGAAGCTGCGCCAATGGGATAGAAAAGCCCCGCATAGATGTTCCCCGTCGTTGCGCACAATCCCAGGCCAATCAGCGGCAGCAGCCCGCCAAACACCCATATGTGATAGTGCAATGAGACTGAACTGCAGCGCACTTTGGCCAGGAACGCCTCCACAACCAGGGGACACGTCCGCAAAGTATGTAACTTTCTCCGAGCAACGGCGCTCGCCGTGAGCCGAAACTGTCAAGTTGATTCTCAGGACGTATGAACACTACCCCAGGCCGTGGGCGTTCCACCCATTTCGTGAAGACCCAACGCTGGGGGCCCCGGCGTTCCCCCAACCGGAACTGCCGTAAACCCATCCGTTTCTGCTATCCTCAAGGCGTTACCACCCGCGATTCTCCGATTTGTTGAGAGGTCGCCTTCTTGGTGTCCGGTTCTCATTCCAGATGAGAAACCTCTGAACGATCCTGGTGAAGCAGCCATGGACGAGCCGCTCTAAAGCTTCATTCTCAACAAGGGAGTCTTGTGCCGAGCCGCAAAGAGATTCAGTGGTCGCAATTGAGAGTGGGAGCCCTGGTCCTGGTCGCGCTGGCCGTGTTGATCGGGCTCATTTTTCTCATGTCCAACAGTACCGGTGGACTTTTTGAGCGCAAGCTCCTTCTTCGCGCGTACTTCGTGAATGCCGCGGGGCTCAAGGACGGCGCACCCGTCACGCTGGAGGGTGTGACCATCGGCAATGTGATTCATGTGCGCGTGAAGCCGTCGCGCAACCCCACTCCGGTCGAGGTGACCATGCGGGTGGGATGGAATTTCCGGGAGAATCTGCATACTGATTCGACCGCCTCCATCAGCCAGGCCGGCGTGCTCGGTGACAGCTTTGTAGATATCAGCTCAGTGCGCGCCGTCGGACCTGCTCCAGCTAATGATGCGGAACTGAAGACCGCCAGCGTCCCAAGCATTCAGGACGTGATCGGCAGCAGCCAGGTATCCATTCAGCAGGTCAATGCACTGATGTTGAAACTGGAAACCTTGATCGATACGCTCAATAGCACGAAGGGCACTGCCGGCGAGCTGATCAATGACCCAGGGTTGTACAAGAAGCTTGACGGGATTGCCGGCAATCTGCAGGTGATAACTACCGCAATTGCCGGCGGTAAAGGCTCTGTGGGCAAGCTCCTCACCGACGACACACTGTACACGCGCGCCAGCGAAGCCGTAGACAAGCTCGACAAGATAACGACTGACCTGAGTGAAGGCAAAGGTAGCGCCGGTAAGTTCCTCAGGGACGACTCGGTCTACAACAACCTGAATTCCGTTCTTGCCAACACGAAGGAACTGACCGACCAGATCAACTCCGGCAAAGGCGCGCTGGGCATGCTTGCGAAGGATCCGGCTTTTGCCAAAAAGCTGGACGACACCGTGGAGAAGCTTGACTCAATTCTGAAGGGCGTGGATGAGGGCAAAGGCTCGTTGGGCCAGTTTGTTCAGAATCGTTCCTTCTACGATCACGCCGATCAGACCCTCGACCAGGCGCAGCAATTGGTAAAGAGCATCCGCGAAGACCCGAAGAAATACCTCGTAATCCACATGAAGGTGTTCTGAGAACCGGCTGTAAAGCATTCACTGATACTGAACAGCTTGATCGAGATGAGTCCCGGTTCCCAGAGGCATTTATCCGTTCAGCTCTCCAGCATCAAGTCCCGCGAGCCTCCCGCGAGCCTCCGCCTCACCGCAGGTAGCCCTGAACATCTTCCAGAACTCCATCAGTCCCTTAAGCCGCACCACCTGAAAATAATCGTTAGCCACAAGATAAAAAACAAGCGAAGCGGCCCACACCATGTGCAGCGCGTCGCCGCCCAGTTCGTCGCTGAAAGGCAGCGGCGCGGCTGAGAACACCATGGCCAGCACAATCAGCGCCAGCCGAACAATTCCCATCACCAGGTTGATTTCGACCAGCTTACCGGTAAAGGGTTTCCCTAGCCTGAGGCTCTCCAGAAGCGCTTTAACCGGCGACCGCTTCTCCTCCAGCATCAGCAACGGCGCAATCGAGAGCGGCCAACTCACCAGCGCCCACACGGTAAAGAATCCCAGGGAAAGAAAGATCAGCCAGATTGAAAACCCAATCAGGTCCGGCTCGCCGAAAGCGGGAATGTGCGTCGCCGCAACCCACTCCATCGCGCGGAACCATCCCCAACAGGTTAAGCCCAGAACCACCAGCCACGCTGCTTGCAGCACCATCATCTGCAGCGGCCGAAACGGCAACCGCTTCGCCGGAGCCGAGCCAAGACGTCTGAGGACCACGCTGCGGCCCAGGCCGGAAACAATCACCCAAGCCAGCCCGGCAACCGGCAGCAGCCACCTTAAAACCGAGAGCACATGCGGTCGGTACAGATCCATAGCGTGGGCTAGTTGCATCGCCGCCACCCAGGGATTCTGCGCGTCGATCCCAGTGAGGCCCGCAGCTTCAAGAGGGACGACAGCCAGAATCTTCAGCACCTGCGCATAGCAGACAGCCAGAAACAGGATCCCGAAGATCCATCGCCAGCCCACCTCAAGCGCGGTGATCGCGGGCCGCTCAAACACCCAGCCCATCTGCCCCACAAGCGATTGGGTTCCGCGCAGTGGCTGCGCCATGCTACCTGACCACCAGGTTCACCAGCTTGCCCGGCACCACAATCACCTTGGCCACCGTCTTTCCCGCCGCGCGCGACCGCACCTTCTCATCCGCGAGTGCCGCCGCCTCAATCGCCTTCCCATCCGCATCGGACGGAACACGCAGCACCGTCACCAGCTTTCCGTTGATCTGCACAGGAATCTCCAGTTCGTCTTCCCGCGCCAATCCCGGATCGCTCACCGGCCAATCCGCACGCAAAATGCTGCCTGCCTCGCCAAGCTCCTCCCACAACTCCGCCGCGAGATACGGCGCAAACGGCGCCAGCAGCAACGCCAACGCGCGCAGCAATTCGCGCACAACAGCCGCGCTCACCTCGCCCGTCGCAAGCTGCGCGTCCGCCCCCTGGATCTCGTTCACCAGTTCCATGATCGCCGCGACACACGTATTGAAGTGCCAGCGTCCCTCAAAATCCAGCGTGATCTTCGCAATCGTCTGGTGCAGCTTTCGCAGCAACGCCGCACTCGTCCGGCTCTCAGCTTGTCCTGCCGACCTACTCCGCGCGTACGGCGCATACTTCACTGAAATCCTATAAACCCGGCTCAGGAAGCGGCTAACTCCGGCCACGCCATCTTCCTGCCAATCCAGGTCGCGGTCCGGTGGCGCGGCAAACAACGAGTACATGCGCGTAGCATCCGCGCCGTACCGTCCCACCATGTCGTCGGGCGAAACCACGTTGCCCCTGTTCTTTGACATCTTGTGGCCGTCTTTAATCACCATGCCCTGCGAGAACTGGTTCTTTACCGGCTCATCGTCCTTCACCAGCCCCAGGTCCCGCATCACCCGCGTCCAGTAACGCGAATAGATCAGGTGCAGAATCGCGTGCTCCACGCCGCCAATGTATTGGTCAATCGGAAACCAGTAAGCCGCAATCTTCGGGTCAAAAGGTGCAGTGGAGTTCTTCGCGTCGATATACCGGTAGAAGTACCAGCTTGAGTCGACAAATGTATCCATCGTATCCGTCTCGCGCTTCGCCGGCCCGCCGCATTTCGGGCAAGTCACATTCACAAACTCCGGCACCTTGCTCAGCGGCGATCCGCCCTGTTGCGTGATCTCAATCTGCTCCGGCAACAGCACCGGCAGCTGATCTTCCGGCACCGGAACCAGCCCATCCTGCTCGCAATGAATCATCGGGATCGGCGTACCCCAATAGCGCTGCCGGCTCACGCCCCAATCCTTCAGGCGGAATGTCACCTTCGGTTCGCCGAACCCGCCGCTCACAGCAACCTCCTGCAACTTCCTCTGCCCCTGCGTACAACTCAAGCCATCGAATTCGCCGGAGTTGATCAGCACGCCGTCTTCCGACACAAATGGCAACACCACTGCCAGCGTCTCGTCCTCGGGACGAATCACCTGCACAATGGGGAGCCCGTATTTCGTCGCAAATTCGTAGTCGCGTTCATCGTGCGCCGGCACGCTCATAATCGCGCCCGTCCCGTAATCGGCCAGGATGTAGTTCGCCACCCATATCGGCACGCGCTCGCCGTTATATGGGTTGATGGCAAAGTGGCCCGTCGGCACGCCGTGTTTCTCAATCGCTCCTAGGTCCCCGGCTTCCCGCGCCAACTTCTGCTGCTCAATCAGCTCATCCACCTGCGCTTTCAGCGCATCGTCAGCCGCGGTGAACTCCGCCACCAGCGCATGCTGCGGCGCAAGCTGCACGCTAGTCGCCCCAAAAATTGTATCCACCCGCGTAGTAAACACCCGAATGCGCTTCCGGGGCTCATCAAGACCTTGATGAAGCCCAATCTCGGTGAGGGCATCGTCCAGGTCATCCTCTGATCCCTGATCCCTGATCCCTGATCCCTGGATTTCTTCAAGGAAGAAATCTACCTCCGTCCCTTCGCTGCGCCCAATCCAATTGCGCTGCATGGTGCGGACTTTCTCAGGCCATCCATCCAGCTTGTCCAACCCTTCCAGTAACTCCTCAGCGTATGCGGTAATCCGGAAGAACCACTGCACCAGGTCGCGCTGCTCCACAATTGTGTCTTCGTGCCGCCAGCAGCGGCCGTCGATCACCTGCTCGTTCGCCAGCACCGTGCAGCATTCCGGGCACCAGTTCACCTTGCTCTTCTTGCGGTACGCCAGGCCCCGCTCATACATGCGGAGAAAAAACCACTGGTTCCAGCGGTAGTAGTCCGGCATGCAGGTGGTCACTTCCGTGGCCCAGTCAAAGCCCATTCCCAGCCGCTGAAACTGCCGCTTCATCGCGGCGATATTCGCCAGCGTCCACTCACGCGGAGGCGTGTGATTTTTCAGCGCCGCATTCTCCGCGGGCAGCCCAAACGCGTCCCACCCCATGGGGTGCATCACGTTGTAGCCGCGCATCCACATATGCCGCGCCAGCGCATCGCCAATGGAGTAGTTGCGCACGTGCCCCATGTGCAGCGCGCCGCTCGGATAGGGCAGCATCTCCAGCACGTAATACTTGGGCTTGCCGCAGTCCGCGGGCTCCGCCGCATACATTGTCGGGTCGGCAGCCCACCGCTGCTGCCATTTGGGTTCAATTGCCGCCGGGTCGTAACGAATTTCTCTGTCTTCCGCCATAACCCTTTAAGTGTAAATGGGGAGGCAACTAGGGAGCGGGATGTGGAGCCGGCGGCGCTGTTGAAGGCTTGGCGTTACAGGAGTATTCCAACCCATCATGCGTAGTAATCTTCCTGCCTGCCGGCATCTGAAAAAGAGCCGGATCGGGTTCGCCCGGCGTGAACTTCACCAGCTCCCGAGTCGATTTGCCTGCCGGGCCGCCATCGCTGATCGTCTTCACGATCAACCCATCGAGCGCCGGATCCGTCGCCGTCCACACCTCGTTGGTACGCACATGAGGCTCAACTCCAGCAGGAAATATGGACGGCATAAAGCTCACCTTGCCACCCTGCACCGCGATCCCCATTATCGTCGCCGTGCCCAGATCCGTGATCGGCGGTTGCGCCACGCCGCCAGGGTGTAATGGGCTAATCGCCTTCATCTTCCGCGAACACTCCGTATCCTCACCAACATCCGGCGCATGCATCACCGAGCCCGTAGTTCCCGGCACACTCCAAAACATCAGCGTGTGGCTCGCTGGATCGGCAGTCTGAAAATCTGTTCGCTTCGAACCGTTCGCAGTCGAAGTCGTATAAGTCCCCAAACCTCGCCCGTGCGAATCGAGGGCGTGCACTTCACTGGACTCCGATGTCACGGTGCTTCCGTCCGCCAGCGTTTTTATGATCGTTGTTTTGTATTCCGCCGTGTAGGGCAACTTCGGAACAGGTGTCGCACTGGCTGCGCTCGCAGAACTCTCCGCAACCTGCCCATCAGCCACCAATGCCACACCAGCAACGGCAACCGCTGCCACCAACCCATAAATGACTATTCGCATGAATTGAACCTTCGCTCGGCCGGACTCTTCACTCGTCTGGGCCGACCACCCCATATCATTTCTTCGGACGCGACTCCGGCGGAACCAATCCCGCCACGCGATAGTAAACAACCAGTTGCCCGTAATGCTCGCCCCCATGCTCCACAAAGCCCCACGCCAGGTCGGAGAACCGGTCCTGCTGGTTGGCAAACGGATCCATGCACAGGTCGTTCATCCCGCCGTCGCCCTTGCTCTTGATCAGCTCCGCGCCGTCCGCAAACGACTTCTTCACGAACGCAACCACCGCAGCTTTGGTCGCATAGTCCGCCCGCTTGGGGTCGCCGGTTGGCCCCTTCAATCCCTTGGCAGGATTAATGAAGAAATAGTTTCCACCCGCCGCATGCAATAGCTGCTCGGCAAAACTCCGCTGCTCCGGATTCGGCTTGAAGTCGTACTTGTCCTCGGGAAAGTCTTCCGCCATGGCAATCAGTTTGCGTCCAACATCGTTCCAGCTTTCCAGCAGAACTTGCGACGGGCTCGCGGGCGGTTTGGGAGCGGGCTTTGCAGCAGTCTGGGCGATAGCCGTCTGCATCATAAGCCCGGTCGCCACAACGAGCGTAAGCGATTTCAAAGCGAACTTCATTGGACAATCTCCTTCAATTCCGTGCAAGCAGTCTAGCCGAAACATCGAATCTCTGACATGACCGCTTCGAGAAAATGCAAAGCTAGTTCGCTGCCGCCGTCGGGTCACTCCACCAAACTCTTCAGCACCCGCACATTCCGCTCCTCATCGCCCGGCTCGTCGACCGGCGTCTCCGCAATAAACGCGGCATGCGCAAAGCGCTTGTCATTCAGCAACCGCCGGAACGGCTCAACCCCCATAGTTCCCTGCCCAATGTGCTCATGCCGGTCCAGCTTCGATCCGCGCTCTGCCTTCGCATCGTTGCAGTGCCACACTTTCACCGCATCAAACCCCACCGTCGAGGCCACCAACGCCATGGTCTCCTCGTACCCTTCTGGGGAAACAAGGTCGTACCCCGCCACGTGCGTATGGCACGTATCAAGGCACACCCCCACTGGCGCACAGGCCCTCAGCAGTTCCACCAGTTCCGCCACCTGCTCAAAACTTCCGCCCAATGAAAACTGCGCACCCGCCGTGTTTTCAATCAGAATGTGGAAGCCGGTCCCCTGCCACGCCAACCCGTCGATGGCGCGCGTAATCGAGTCGGCCGCCAGCTTCAGCCCCTGGTCGCGCGTCAGTCCATTCCACGAGCCCGGATGCAGCACCAAATAGTCCGCACCAAATGTAAGCGCCCGCTCAATCTCGCCTCGAAACGCAGCAATGCTCTTCTCGCGAATTTCATCCGTCTGGCTGCAAACATTCACCAGGTAACTGGTGTGGATCACAACCGGGTTCACATCGAGCTTCGCGCGCATCTCCCGCATCCGCTCAGCCTGCTTCGGATCAACTTTGGGCGCACGCCACATTCGCGGACTCGACGAAAAGAATTGAAACGTGTTGGCGCCAATCTCTCGCGCCTTTTCAACAGCGTTTGAAGCGCCGCCCGCAGTGCCAAGATGCACACCAATTCGCTTAGTCATGCGAATAGTTTATTCAGCTGGTCCTCAGGATGACCAGCCACATAAGCTCCGTGTCCCATTAATTCTGGATCATCCCACCAGTTTGCTCTAAGCTCTCTGTATGGCAGAACCGACCCCGTATAGAGCAATTACAAAAGGAATAGCGGTAAGCGTTATACCCACTTACCTTGAAGCACAATCATCGCCTGACAACTCGCAGTATTTCTGGGCTTATCGAGTGATCATTGAGAATCAGGGACGGGAAACGGTACAGCTACTGAGCCGGCACTGGATGATCACGAACGCGCGTGGCGAATTGACTGAGGTCAAGGGACCGGGTGTTGTTGGGCAGCAACCAGTCCTCAAGCCCGGCGAGAGCTATGAATATACAAGTGGCGCACCTCTCAACACGACATCGGGGATGATGGGCGGGGCTTACCAGATGAAGAGTGAGAGCGGTGAGCGGTTTGATATTGAGATACCGACATTCTCACTGGATCAACCAAATCAGGGTGTACTGCTGAATTGAGAGTCAGAGATCACTCTGGATTGCCCCCCAACCGAAAGGTGCCGTTGACATAGGTCTGCATTCGCCTTTGCAGAAAATTACCTTCGGTCAACGCACAATAGCTGTATGCCAATTCTCTGCAACCTCCACAATTTTTCGTCATGTGCGGCGGCCGTTTTCAATGAATTAAATAAATACCCCACCCCCTCCCCCCCGAAAAGCACCCTTTCCGGGGCAGGACCCCACACCGCGCCAATGGAATAAGGCACTTGGATTCAGCTATTTAACGAAGAATAACGAGGGGGTGCCATTAGCGAAATAGTAAATAAAGGTCCTCGAAAAACACGGCTTTTGCGATGAAAAACGTGCCTTTTAGATTGAATTCAGGCTCTAATCGTCGTCATCTTTGGCCGATTTCTTGACCCGCGCTTTCAGCATTGCGGGCACGTCCTTGTCGCCCATCGCGTCCTTCCAAAGAATTACGTTGAGCTTCTGCGGGTTGGCGCGGTCGGCGTGGCGGAAGTCCATCTTCATGCTCTCCTTCGCTCCGGGCGCGGTCTTCTCGTTGGCCGTATAGATCAGCCCGTTGTCGCGGTTCGAGTAGTCGGCCGCATATGCTGCCTGATCGCCCGGCCCCGTGAACAGCGTCGAGATCAGCGAACTGAACGCATCGTTGTTGTTCATCGGTGGAAGGCCAAGAAGCGTCTCCATGGTTCGCACCACGCTGACAGTTGAATAGAACCGGCTATCAACAAAAGGCGCGCCATCGGCGGCACGCGGCGCGTACTTGCTGATAACCAGCGCAATGCTGCGATGCGCATCCACGTGATCGCCGCCATCCTGCGCATCGTCTTCAAGAATAAAGAAAGCCGTGTCGTCCCAGAACGGTGAATTCGATATCGCTTCCACTGCCCTGCCCACAGCCAGATCGTTGTCAGCCACTGAGGACTTTGGCGTAGGCCCGCCCGGTCGTGTGCCCGCAGTATGATCGTTGGGCAATCGCAACAGCACGAAATTCGGCATGGTGTCTTTGCCTTGCTCTTTGTCAGCTAGCCAGCCTTTGAGGTGCTTCATGAAGATTTCGACGCGGACCTGGTCGGGAACCGAAAGTTCAAAGTCCGGCGCCTCCCTGGCAAAGTGCCCCACCAGTTCCGGCTTGGTGGCTACGTTGGCAGCAATCCGCGGAATGGGCCAGGGCCACTTGTTCACCCCGCCACCCCATTCCGTCGGCAGCGCCTCCCCCGGCGCGATGGCCTTCTTCGCGCAGTCGCGGCCCTCCATCAGCGGACCCATGCGCGGATCGGCCACCCGCTTCTCATTGCAGAAGGTCGTCGAAATGTACTCACCGAAGTGATAATACGTCTTTCCATGCGTCGCTAGGTTACCCCACAGGTAACCGCTGACCGGCTCGCTCACATCCGGTATTTTCTGCAGCAGCGGATAGTCCTCCGCAACTGCGCCTTCCCAATCGTAAGTTCGCTGCCCACCGCGATAATTCTGCTCCCAGGTCTTTTCAAGATAGTCCGTGCCGATGGCCGCCGTAGACCAGACATGCCCATCGCCCGAAACTTCTCCGGAGTCAAAGAAGTTATCGAGCACGCCAAACTGCAGGGCAAGCTTGTGCTCGTTGGGAGTTATCGCCTCGCCATACATGGTCAGCTTTGGGTCGCCATTGCCCACCGGCTTGCCGTCTTTACTCAGGTCTCCAAGAATCTGATCGTAGGTGCGGTTCTCCTTAATGATGTAAATCACGTGCTTGATCCGGTTCTGTGCTCCGCCCGCAAATGCGATCTTTTCCTGGGCCGCCTTCATCCGGTTCGACTCGATAACAACCGGAGTCCACTGCGAAAGGTTCTTCTCGATCTCGGCGGCATCGAGCGTGGCCAGGGAGCCATACAGCAGCGTTCCAATATACGTGGTGGATCTCTGGTACTTCCTCGCCTTCAGTTCTTCCGTCTGCCGCTGCGGGAAGTTGTTCGGCCCGGTTCCTTTGCCCTTCGCGGTTGCAACATACAGCTTTCCTCCGGATGCCGAAGGAAGGAATGCCATCGACATGGGCATCCACTCGGTGGGCACAAAACCTATCGGTTCCACCATTCCCTGCTTTGCCGCCCGGGCCGTCAGCTTCCCGGTGTCAATTACCGCAACCGCGTCGCTGATGGCATTCGCCACATACAACCGGCTCCCGTCCGCATTCACCGCCAGTGCCTCAGGCTCAGCGCCAAAGTGGCTCTGCCCGGGCAGCCGCGTATCGAAGTAGCCCTTGACCGAGAATTGCCCCGCTGCCACATTCACGGCCGCAACCGCATCGCGGTTGGCCAACGCAACGTACAAAACCCTCCCATCCGGTGAGAACTCCAGCGCGCAGGGATGGGTCCCGGGAGCCACATCGCTCGACGGCTTCAGTAGAGCAAGCTTCCGCCCCACGGTCCCCCTGGCCAAATCGATTTCCGCAATTTCCGAAGCATTCCACAGGGCCACATACCCTCGGGCACCATCGTTGGAAACGGCCAGAGCCTCGGGATAAGTTCCAGGCACGGCATTGCTCTCAGAGAGATCAAAGCGCCTTTCGACTGCGCCAGTGGTCGCGTCCAACAGCAACACATCATCGGAAAGATTATCGGCGACCAGCAACTTTTCCGCTCCAGCCGCACCCAACACGGCAATCGCCGCCGGAAACGGCACTCCCTTATCGCCTTCAACATCGCCGAGAATTCTTGTCTTGCGTCCCGGGGCCAGCTGCTGCAATGGCAGGTGAATGAACCGCTCCGGGGCGAGCTTGCCTGCTGCGAAGCTGTAAACCACGATGCCACTGCCGGTCTTATCCTTTCCATCGCCCAGCGGATCAGAAGTGGAACCCATGCTCGCATACAAATGGCTGCCGTCGCGGCTGAAGGCCAGCCCCGAGTAGAGCGTCTGTTTGGCGGCCTGCGCCAGTGTGCGCGCATCCGGAAAATCCGCGAGTGCACCTGTTTGCGTGTCCAGCACCGCGAAGGACTGCTCATACAACGACTCGTAGGTGCCATATCCGGCATTCACCGTGACCACATAGCGCCCGTCAGACGAGACGGCCATGGACATGGGTAGACTGTTCAGCCGCAAGGGGTGCCCGGGAATCTCGCCGATCAATTGCTTGCTGGTGGGCAGGTCAACCGTCTGCGCCACCAAAAGCCCAGTCCCCGATGCGAGGAAAGCAACGGCCATCACGAATGGAGCATTCATACACATGGCAGAAGATTAACAAGAGAGACCTCCCCAGGCGTTACTGTCTGGTTACAAACATGATCCCCAAAACTTATTTGACCTGGCAGCACGGGATTGCCGAGTTTCCCGCTCTATTACCAACGCAACACGAAGGTAATCCTGCACATTCGACAATCATTATTTAGAATTTGTGAATGACCGATCCGGTTGATTCCCTCACCCAGCTGCTTTCCGACGTGGTGCTGCCCAACATGAAAGTGGTGCAGATTAACCAGGCCGAACAAATAGCCGCAAACAATCGCCTGGAGCACGCCATTCATGAATTGCGCAGACACATTGACTCGCAGTTTGCCCTGCTTGCACACCAGTTGACAGCTTGCCGGGCCGAATTAGCCGCAGCCCACGCGGCGCTAAAGGCAGCGCAAGGAACTTCCGATTCGCCGGCGTCGCGACGCGATACGCTCATCCACTAGAGCGTTTGGCTCCCAATCCCCAATTCATTTCTTTAGATACGCAGGTGCGTGCCTGACCTGCAATAATCGGTTGGTTATGCGTGCGATAATCACAGCGGAAAGACTTTGGAACGGGACGAGCGTGATACCTCATCCCATGGTTGCAATTGAAGATGGACGCATTGCATGCATTGGCACACGGGAGACCAGCGAATCAGCTGTTTCGGATCGCGTGCTCGACTATCCAGGCGCGATGCTGGCTCCGGCATTTTTTGACGTGCATATCCACGGTGCGGCCGGGCACGACCTAATGGAAGCGACCCCGGAGGCTTTGCTCGCGGTTGGCGGATTCCTGGCTTCGCGCGGGACGGGAAGCTATTTGGCAACCACCGTGACTGCGTCGAAGGACGCCACGTTGCGCGCGCTTTCAGGACTTGCAAAGCTGATCGCCCAGCCGCCATACGACGCAAAGTACAAGGCCTGGCCCATCGGCATTCACCTCGAGGGTCCTTTCCTTTCGCATGCCAAGAAAGGCGCGCAACCTGCGGAACATTTGCTTACGCCCGATGTTGCCACCTTCGACCAGTTTTTCGAAGCAGCTGAAGGCCATATTGGGCTGATGACGATGGCGCCGGAACTCCCGGGTGCGGTAGAGCTGACCGCTCATGCCAGCGCGCGCGGCGTCCGAGTCTCCCTTGGGCACTCCGATGCCGCGTCGGCCGAAACCCGCGCTGCAATTTCTGCCGGAGCGGCGAGCGCCACGCATACATTCAACGCCATGCGTCCGCTCGATCATCGCGAGCCGGGAATCCTGGGAACTGTGCTGACAACCGATTCCCTATATGCCGAATTGATTTGCGATGGGATCCACACAGCTCCGGAATTGGTGAAGCTCTGGTGGCGCGCCAAGGGGCCTGAGCGGGCGATTCTGGTGACGGATTCGATGAGCGCAGCGGGAATGCCTAATGGGGAGTATCAGCTTGGGGGCTTCGCGGTGCAAGTGGCCAATGGCAAGGCGATGGCTCGCGGTGTTCTTGCCGGAAGCGTGTTGACGCTTGACCGCGCTCTTACAAATTTCCTGGAGTTTACGGGAGCGGAGCTAGAACAGGGGCTGCGGTTGCTCACGGCGAATCCGGCCTCGATGACCGGATTCCTCAGCGAGGCGGGCTCGCTTGCGGTTGGACAAAAGGCGAATCTGGTGGCCGTGGATCGTGCCGGGAGATTGGTCGCAAGTTTTGTGAATGGGCTGCTGAAGAATTGACTCGCTAGGGGGCGGTTTCGGCCAGCCTCTTTGCCCGCCACAACGCACCGTCGATGCCGGAGACTTCATGTTGAAGGACCTGCATCCCGGGAGCGGCGGCATGCAGGCCGCCAAAAAAAGCTTCGCGAACCAACCGGGCTTTGCCGATGATGCTGCCAATCCACGCCACCGGTAGTTCTTCAGTAAGGCCATGCTTGCGACGTAGCTTGGCGCGGACCAGCAGCACGAACTCGACAAGATCGGCGGAGGCCTGTTGGAGGACGCCGAGGGCAACGGGGTCACCGCCTTCTGCAAGTTCGCTGATGGCAGGAGCGAGAGCGGCAAAGTCTGGCCCTGGGGAGCTGTCGCCGAGACTGACCAATTGCTCGATGGTCGTGGTTCCCCAGATGTGTCCAACTGCTTCGAGGACTTTGGTCGGCTGTTCGCGATCGAAGGCATTCAGGCCACGGCGAACTGAATGCAATCCGATCCAGTATCCTGAGCCCTCGTCGCCGAGGCGCGAACTATAGCCGCCGGCGCATTCGCGGCTTCCGTCCGGCGCGCGGCCAATGGTATTGGAACCGGTTCCGGCGATCTGTAAGATGCCTGGACCGCCTTTGAATGCGGCGTCGAGTGCGATGACTTCGTCACCGACCACCTCAGAGCGTTCGACGCGAAAGTCCTGAAGAACTGTGGTGATCCACTCTGCCGTACCGGGCAAGCTCGCACTCGCAACTCCGACCGTGGCGGCATGAACACTGTTCACACCGGCCTGGTCGTAGACATTCCTAAGGAGCGCGCGCAGGTTGGCTTCGGCGATTTCGGCACCTACTCTGAGACGCTTGATGGAGCCACTCTCTACATGCGCAAGTACTTTTTCACCGGCCAGGATGGATGCGCGCGTGCGCGTGCCGCCGCCGTCGATTCCAAGAACTACATTCATTTTTTGGCTGCTCCCTGAGTGTCCGATGACGGCGTTGAGGTCTCCGAGTAGCCGCCTCCGTCGCGCAGCGTTCCGGCGAGAATATTCAGGCTGCCGTCAGACTTCGGTGGTGTGAGTCCGAGAAGATGCGCCATCCACGGATAGAGATTGGTGTTGGCGAACGGGGCGACGGTTTTGCCTTGAACGATATCAGGACCGGCGGCAAAGAATGAGGCCTTCATCTGTGGCATGGCCTGCGGATCGAAGCCGTGTGCGCCGACGGTTGGGGAACGGTCATCGCGTCCAGGCGGCGGGCCGTGGGCGCGAATGGAATACGGACCGGTGGCAATGACAACCGGATCGCCTTCGCGCGGGTTCTGGTTGTAGTTGAGCCCGGCTGGAACGTCCTTGCGGCGATAGACGACGAATTGCGGCGAAGCTTTCTTCAGCTGGTTGTAGACGCGGACTCGATCCTCTTCGGTCTTGCCGTAGAGCAGCGAGCCAATTGCATCGAAGCCTGTCAGGTCGGCGAACTGGTCGAGAGTGATCCACGGGCCTTCGACTTTCACCATGCCGTGGTCGCTGACGATGACCAGGTCGATGGGCAGGCCACTCGTGTCGAGGGCGGCCTTCAGTTTGCCGACCACGCCATCCATTTTGACTACGGCGGCCTTTGTTTGCGGAGCGTCGGGACCGAATTCGTGGCCTTCGTGGTCAGGCTCCGAGTAGTAGATGGTGATGAAGTGGGGGCGGTCGGCGGGAGGAAGCTTGAGCAGCGCGACAGTGTTGTCGATGCGGGCCTGCTGGACGGCGTCAGTGGCTTCGGTTTTGTTGTCGAAGCGAGCGTAATACGTGGGGCGGAAACCGGCGATCTTGGCTTCGGAACCAGGCCAGAAAAGGCAGGCGGAACGCATCCCCTGACTCTCCGCCAGGCTCCACAAGGGAGTGCCGGTGTACCATGATCCGTCGGTGACGGCGGCGGCGTCCGAGATGCCGTAGCGGGCGTTTTTGGCCTCGTCGTAGAAGCTGTTGGCGACGAGGCCGTGGTGCTCCGGATAAAGGCCGGTGACGATGGAGAAGTGATTGGGGAAAGTAAGGGAAGGATAGCTGGGGAACATGCCTTCAGGCGCCCAGACACCCTGCTTGCCGAGAGCGAGAAGATGGGTTGCGTTGTCGCGGCGAGCGTAGTCCCAGCGGAAGCCGTCGAGCGAAACCAGGACAACATAATGCTGCGCCTGGGCCTCGACAGAGTTGGGGCCGTTGTCGACGTGGATGAGCGGGAGAGCCGGGTTCTGTCCTGGGATGACAGCAGGCTGCTGTGCAGCCAAGCCAAGTCCGCAGAATAGAGCGAGCAAGACATTAGCCAGACTGCGGCAGGCGCAAAAACGCATGAAGTGTACCCCCGAAACAGCTTAAACCAGAGGGGATGGTTGAGGTGGCAGGCGGCGCTTGGTACCCAGTTTCACAGGATCACAGGGGCTGTGTTTCTGTGTGTTCGTGTCTTGTAAATGATTTGTTCCTAATACTTTAGCGGGCGTCACAGTTTCACAGCCCAGAAAAGGACAGGACGTTTTTTGTGATTAAACTGTTACTAAGTAAATTATTTTCATATGCTTACGTCACAAGAAAACCGATAAAGCTAACCTTAGAAGGTTCGAAAACTCACAGTATTAAACCTTGGAAAGTTCGGAAACCTGATGAAGGCAAACCTTGGAGGGTTCGGAAACTGGTGGAAGCAAACCCTAGAAAGCCATTGCAAAGGCAGACACGCGAAAGTCTTTGCTGCAGAATGACTTGTGGTTGATCTTTGTCGATGAGAGACGGGTTGTTTGCACGCCATTCCGGGGTGACCGCGGAGAATGCGGGAAAAGGGCCGATACCGATGTCTCCCATTGGAGCGTAAAGATCCACGCAGGCGGTTGGTGTTGTTGTTGATGGATAAGGTGGTGTTTCTCATGGGTTCACTGTTTCTATTGTGCGCCGGGGGAGGGTAATTCTCTGCAAAACTGCAAATCCAAAGACGATCAGACGCGATTTGGGCTATTGTGGATCGAGGTTTCGTTCCGGATTACGGGTGATCCGACCGGAACGCCGGACTCCGCCTCCCAAAACTCGACTCGCCCAGGCCCCAGAATCGGGACCTGGGCATCACAACAAGCGCTTAAACAGCTACAACGGAACCAGAGTCGATGTATCCCGATAGCAAATCCGCAAAGTGCTTTTTCTCGTAAGAAAAGAACATCCTCAAGATCCTTATTGAAGACACGGTTACCCTGGTTTCGCTCTAGAAGTTGCTCGATACGGCATCATTGGCAGCGACGTAAGTGCCGGAGGTTACGTACTCGTAGTCATGCCAGCCGGTTGTGGAGGGGTTGGCGCCGGTGCTGGAGATCTCCATGCGCAGCGCGTCATACTCCACACCCTCCTGGGCGTTACTACCGACGGTGAGTTCCAGAGTGTCCTTGCTGCCGGCGGCAACCAGATCGGAGGTGGGCCATTCAAAGACCACCCACTGGTAGTATCCGGAGAGGCCGCTCCGCACCATGCAGTCGCTGGGATTGATGGCATCCCAGGTGAGCGCGTGTCCGTTCAGCGAGGCCGTCAGGTTCGACTCCACGCATGGCAGACCAATGGAAATATCGACGAAACTTCCCTGCGCATCCTGCGCGGCTGTCGTGGTGAAGTAGACAAACCACGGCGGAGTCGGCGTGGTCACGCCGTTGGTGCCTGTGTGGCCGGTGAGGCCTGCGACGTAGCTGGGAATCTCGTGTTCATAGTTGTCGGTTGTGTCGTTGCTGGAGTCGTACAGGCCTGGATCGAAGTAGTTCCACTGTGTGTAATTCCATTTCTGCAGATTGTTGGTTGCCGGCGTGGAGCCGACGGCCGTGGCGTAGTAGACAACTGAGCCGGAGTTAGCGGACCAATCGCTCCAGTAGTTCCAGTTTCCCCAATACTCCCGATCGTCGCATCCCGAGCAGGAGCCTGCATTCCCAGTAGTGTTTGATCCGTGGAGGAATTTATTGGAGGAGCGAGTGGGGGTGCCAATGGTCCAGACCGGGGAATCGCCGCTGGGACTGAAATTCTCCGGTTTGAAGACGAGGTTGGGGCTTGTAGTCCCGTTTGCCGTGACAACGATTCCGTCGTCACGCAACTGGCCCCATTCGCCAAGCACGTATGCGCTGAGGCGGTAGGTTCCGGGAATGACGTTGGACATGGTTCCGCTGCCACTGGAGTTGAGACTCGTCCAGTACTGGTAGCCCAAGGTCGAGTACTGCATGTTCTTCCCGGAGTCGCCGAGGACTGCCCACGCGGTGTTCGCGGAGCTTGAGCCGCCGCCGCTGATCGTGGGCGACACGGTTCCGCGTCCACTGCCATTGGGAATATAGCCGGCACTGACCAGAATCGAGTCTCCAGCGAAGTTGGTCAACGCGCCGGAAATCGAATTCACAGCGTCGTTGTACGCTGTGGCGGCAGAGTTGCCTTCTGAGAACTGGTAGCCGATGGGACCGAAGATGCGGATAGCACCATTTTTGGTGGGTGCATATCCGAGTTCATTGTCCAGGTGGTTGGAGTTCAACTCGCCCATGAGAATATTCCCGGTGAAGGCCAGATTCTGCTTGGTCGGACCGCCTTCGTTGGTTTCTGTGCTGGGGAATATGGAGCAGGCGGCGAACTGGCTACCGTAAACGCACTGTGCCTTGTGAAGATACTCATAGGTTGAGTAATCGTACTTGGTGTAGAACTCGCGGCCCCATCCCGAAGAGGGAAGAGTAAAGCCGTGCAGGTCAACCACAGCATTCTCCACCGCGCGTCCCGTATCGGTAGAGTTGATATCTGCGTTGGCCGGAAGAGTCAGCGCCCATCCGCCCAGGTTGTTCAGCCCTTCGTTGAACTCGTATGTGTCGTAGAAGTAGGTCCAACTGACACGGTCAAGATATTGAACCTGGCCGAAGTTGCCGGCCCCGAACGACGAATTGTAAGTCGTGACATAGTAGGTCCAAATCGTGGGATCGTTCGGAAAGAGCACATAGTGCAGGCTGATGTTGAACGGACAGCCGGACTCGGCGGCCCAACTGATCGACCAGTCCAGATAGTGGCCACTATCCAGGTGAAAGCTCGCGGTGGGGGTGGCGGAGCTTCCAATGCCGGCCGACATACACGTGCCGTCGTTATCCATGTACAGGCCCTTGGGATTACCATCACCGCCGGTCTGCGTAGTATCCATCAGATCGTCGCCCGAAAAGGCATTCAGAAAGATGTCATAGATTTCGCCGGCCTTGGGATTGAAGAGCGCCGTGATTGTGCCGTTGGTGGCAGTCCATTCGGTTGAACTGTTTTCGGTGAGGCTAAGTTGAGCGTGAGCGAGTTGCAACGCGCTGCCCATCAAGAGGACAGCCGATAGTTGGAGGAAGCAGCGACGGCGCATAGGATCTCCCGGTGTGAATTGACGAGTTGCTTGCAGATGGAAATGGCGGGAAATGAAGGGCTGCAGAAGTTCCTATACGGAAACAGTTTCAATACACGGAAACCCTTATAGTCCGGACTCAAATAAATTGTCAAGAGAAACTTTGCTAACAGAGGAATTGAAAGCGTAACGAATTTGTGCCGGAGATTATCTTGAGCGTGATTTGCGCAGTTTCACAGGGGCTGTGTTTCGGTGAGTTTTTCGAATGCTTGCGTTGTGCGAACCGTTAAAAGCGAACCATGGAACGTTGGGAAACTGTTGAAAGTTAACCCTTGCATAAGCAATTGCGCGGAAGCGTTTACTGCAGAATGAGTTACGGTTGATTGGATACGCGTTGTTTGCATGGCATCGCGGAGTTGTGGCGAGAGGATGCGGGCGAAAAGGGCCGATAGTGACGATTTGCATTGGGCGATATAGACATGTGCCGGGCGCGGCGTGCGATGGGTGAGGTCGTGGGCGATGTAGCTCATAGTTTCACTGTTCTTATTGTGCGTCGGAGGCGGGTAATTCTCTGCAAAACTGCAAACCCAAAATCGATTGGACGGGATTTGGGCTGCTGTTGATCGAGGGTTGGTTTCGGATTGCCGTGATCCAAGCGAAACAGATCACTTCCGATAAGCCGATTTTTCAAGTTACTTATTTGCTGCCGACGAGTGAGTTGGCGATTTGTCGCGGGCTGAGATTTGCTTTTAGGATCGCAGACATCTGGTTTTCGCGGCGCTGCGCCCGAAGCCTTATTCGAGGCCGCCGTGGCAGCTTCTAACTCATTTGCGCGTGGCGCGCTCGTCCAGGTTTGCGCACAAACGGAGCGCCCATGCCACGAATGCACCTGCCGCGGCGCTCAAAGGAACGACAGCGGTGTGCCACACAAGCACGTGCGCAGCCTGGAAGTTCTGGCAATGCAGCTCCAGCATCCCAAGACCAGCCAAGCCCCCAAGTGTGCCTGCGACCAAGCCTGCAGATACGGGATTCACCGCAAAGCCGCGGCGGAGCAGCAGCCAAGCCAACAACGCGGTGGGAACCGCAAAGAGGAGACCGGTGAGAAGACAAGCGATCCCCGCGGAGAAGAACGCGCTGGTTCGATAATCGCGGAACAACAGCGCAAATACACCAACCAAAAGGCAACTGACCGTCGCTAAAAGCGCGCCTGGAGCGACGCGGCGCCGGCTTCCGGGAACCATTTCGTGGACGAACCCGATTCCCGTGACCCAGGCGAAGACAAACAGGGATGAGAAGATCAGAGCGCGCACTAAAGGCTCCATTTTTTCGATCCCGTAGAATCCCGCTCGTGCTGCACCTGCGAGTGCAACCCCCGCGCAAATCAGGACCAGGCCGCCCGCCAAGACCCATGTGGGCAGCAGCGGGCGAACGGGGCGAAGCGACGTTTTGATCGAGTCAGAGACGCGTTGCAGCGTCCCTGCTTTCAAAACATACACGCTTCGCGCGGTCTCTTTCAGGACATCGTCAATCTCTTCATCTTTCACGATAGTCCTCCGCTTTTCCCTTTCCTGAACGCCGTGGCGCTCATCCTTTCTCTCAGCTTCTTATAGGCTCTGTGTGCTTTCTGCTTCACCGATCCCACCGTGGAAGACGTGGCCCGTGCTACCTCCTCCAATGACATCCCTTCAATCTTCAACATCGCGATGACCTCACGCTCGCTCTCTGAAAGCGGCGCCAGGAGCGCTTCCAGCGTATCGGCGCCGTCGCCATCTCGCGGAGCCAAGGTTGCCATCGCTTCCAACTCCCGCTCGTTGGAACTCGCCCGCACCAACCTGCGATAGTGGTCTACGCGGACGTTCCTTGCAATCGCGTAAAACCACGGTAGCGGCGGCTCGCCTGTTCGATATGTGTGCCTCACCTTATGAATGCGAAGCCACGTCTCCTGCAACAAATCGTCTGCGTCCCCCCGGCTCGACATTTGCACGATGAAGAAACGATGCAACTGGGGACTGATGCGCTCAACCAGCACCGTCGCTGCCGTCGTGTCGCCTCGCTGATAGCGGGTCATCAGCGTCTCGAGATTTTCGTCCTCAGGCATAAGTATCTGAGTGATAGTCCCCTTGCTATCTGTATCAGTGCTCGCGCATTGGCACAAGCTCTTTATGCCCGAGGGGTGCACCCCGCAGATCGATCCCCAAGCGGCTCAGCTTTTGTGACTGATCCCGAAACTGTATTGCTTATTCGATCCAATAAAGCGAAAAGTTACGCCCATTCCGCCAAATTCATCGGATTTACAAGTTTCTCTCGCCCTCCCAAGTGCCACGTTCCCGCAGCGTAACTTTTCTTCTCCGGCCGGCGAACTACCACTCGTGATCGAACTACGCCGTTGGGCGCAAATCAGCGGCGCACCAGATCGCAATTACCAAAAACGTGCCAAGGAGATCGCGATGCATAAGGTAAAACTTCCCCCGCTCAGCCTCTGGCGTTCCAGCCTGACGCTGTTGCCTTTCGTCCTCACCATCCCACTCACCGCTGCCGCTCAGGCGGGGCGCACTCCTCTTGTGCTCACCAGCACAAACGATCCCACCAGCAACGCCGTCGTCGTCTTCAATCTGCAAACGAGTGGAAGACCGTCGCTTCAAATGGCCCAAAAGCTGCCGACCGGCGGAACGGGTGGCGCCAGCACCAACGCAGGCATTCTGCAATTCAGCGGCATTTTCGGAGCGGTTGCGAATTTCGGTTCGAACACGGTCACTCAGTTGGTGCGCTATGGCAATTCCATCGCAATCGGTCCCACAACCCATCTGGCGCCTGACTGCGTCAAGCCCGACTCCGTTGCGTTGACCGCCGGCCATCTCTTCGTGGTCGGAGCCACATGCGCGGAGAGCTACGCGTGGCCGTTCGCATTTCAAGACGGCTCCGTCGTCACTCTATCCGATCCATCGGCGGCACAAATCGCCGTCGGTGAAAGCTGGGCCGCCGTTACGTTGAGCTCCGGTTCGGTCCTTCAATTACCTCTCACTCGCGCAGATGGAGTTTTGAATGGATCCAGCACATCCATCGCCCTTCCCAGCAATGCAGACATGGTTCCGCTCGGCGAAGCCTTCTGGCGCGACAATCTAGGCTTCACCCCGGCTCACAGTCCCGATAGCTTCGCTATCCTCAACCAGAACGGAGATCTTCACACCATCGCCGGCCCTACGCCATCGTATCCAGTTAACGCTCCTTGCTGGGTTGCCAAAGGCAAAGGCAACATCTGGTACACGGGGAACTCGCCGGGCGATGCCATCTCCATCTTCTTTACCGATAGCCAAGGCGGCGTGTTTTACAAATCTGTACCCCTGCCCGGTTCGCCCACTGACATTACTGTCTCCCCCGACAAAAAATGGCTTGCCGTCATCTACACCGCCGCCGATGGCGCGCATGTCGCCGTGTTCTCGATTGACGCGTTTGGCGATCTTAGCCAGGTCGCAACCTCGAGCGCGATTGGTGTCGCTTCTTTCAGCGGTGTGGCCATCAGCGAATAGCCAATTGATCGTTCCTCGTTTTGCGATCCTGCCTCGTTTTGCTCGGCGGGCGTGGCCTGCCGGGCAGAGCGAAGGTTAGAACAGACCAGAGGTTCGGACAAAACCTGATTCGCCGGCGTAGAAATGTAGCCGTAGCTGGCGAGAATGAGCCAGTGCACTCATTCACCGGGAGTTGGCTGCGACTCAGAGATTCGTCTCGAAAAACGCCGCAGTGTCCGGGAATCGGATAGTGCCTGGATTGTTGCCAGCCGGAAGTTGACCTGCCTGATCGGGTGCAATGTTTAAAGCAACCGCAGGTCTTTCGGCTCAGCTACGCTCCCCTCAAGATGACAGCGTATGAATAAAGAACTATAGAAATGCAGGTCCTTCGACGCCCCAGGCTTTGCCCCGGGCCGAAGCCCGGTCCATTCCATGGGCTTTATCGGCCCGGCTGAACAGGCGGGTGAAAAGCCCTGTGCGGCCGAATATTAGAAGAGCCCGTGGCTAAAGCCTCACTGACTTTAGGGCTTTATTCGGGAGGCTAAAGCCCCGGCTCCCTCCAACGGAATCCGGCTGCCGCGGCGTGGGGCTTTTGGTCTGCGGACGAAATGGTGATATTGTCAGATTCATCCTGCACCAAGCCACGACGGGGATTCCGCGCACTCGGGATTCTAGACAGCAATCAGCTATTTTCATTGCCAAGCTTTAACCGATTGACTCGAACAATTGGAATGCGGTTCCGTCCTTAGTGGAGGTGCATCTTCTTTGAACGCTATAGAAAAGCGAGGGCAAGCGGATGAGTCAGTCCTATGAAGCGGATATCAATCATGTATTGACGATTGAGGAAATCACCAACCTGACGCACGAGGGAGGGAAGCCAGCCGCTACCCTGATGAACGTGGTGGCCCTGATTGCGAGAAGGTTCCGGACCGATGTTTGCTCAGCATATTTGCTGGAGCCGGATCGATCGAACCTGGTGCTGGCCGCGAGCCTGGGGCTGCATCCGCGATGTATTGGGACGCTGCGCATGCCGCTGAACGAAGGGCTGGCCGGGTTGGTGGCCGAACAGGTTTTGCCGGTTGCGGTGGACGACGTAAAGAAGCATCCGCGGTTTAAATATTTCAAGGATTCAGGAGAGGAAGAATACCACTCGTTTCTGGGCGTGCCGCTGATTGACCGCGGACTGCTGCAGGGTGTGCTGGTGGTGCAAACGAAGGAAGCGCGCAGCTTCCGCGAAGACGAGATCCGCATGCTGGTGGAGGCGGCGAGCCAGGTGGCGCCGGTGGTGAGCGAAGCGCGGACGCTTGACCGGTTCATTGGGCCGGCGCAGGAGCGGCTTTGGTCGCTTGCCCGGAATATCTGGTGGAGCTGGGACCACGATTGCGTGAGCCTGTTTCGCGATCTGAATCCGACGCGTTGGCGAGAGCTGAATCAGAACCCGATTTCGCTGCTAGGCGAAATGCCGCTGGGAGAGATTGAGCGCCGCGCAACGGAGCTGGTTCTGCATAGCCGCATCAACTACGTTTATCGGCGTCAGCAGGAATACCTGCATGCCGACCGGACATGGGGCGCGGGAAACGCAGGGGTGCTGCGGCCAAGGCCGGTGGCTTACTTCTCCGCTGAGTTTGGACTGCACGAGTCGATTCCGATTTATTCCGGCGGACTGGGAGTGCTGGCTGGGGACCATATCAAGAGCGCTTCCGATCTCGACATTCCGCTGGTTGGGGTGGGCTTGTTTTATGGACAAGGATATTTTCTGCAGCGGCTGGATCAAGAAGGCTGGCAGCGGGAAGAGTATCTGCAGACTGACGTGAACCATTTGCCGATGCAGCCGGCGATTGGCCAGAATGGCGAACCGGTGTTGGTGGAGATCAATACGCGGGGCGGAAGCATCAAGGCCAAGGTGTGGCGATTGAAAGTGGGACGCTGCGACTTGTTGCTGCTGGACTCGAATGTGGAAGGGAATGCGCCGGAGGACCGGGAGTTGACTTCGCGCTTGTATGGCGGCGATGGACGGACGCGCATTCGCCAGGAGCTGCTGCTGGGCGTGGGAGGATTTCGCGCACTGAAGGCGATGGGGATTTCTCCAGGGGTATTGCACCTGAACGAGGGGCACAGCGGCTTTGCGGTTTTCGAGGCGATCCGGAGCCGGATGCTGGAAGAGGGGTTGGACTTTACGGCGGCGGCCAGCCAGATACCACGAGAAGTGATTTTTACAACGCATACGCCGGTTCCGGCGGGACACGACCGGTTCAATGCGGAGCTGATGGAAGAGCACCTGGGACCGCTGCGCGAACAACTGGGGATTTCACACGAGAACATGATGGGCTTTGGCCGCGAGTATCCGACGGATCATGGGGAGCTGTTCTGCATGACGGTGCTGGGGCTGAAGCTTTCGCGGCGCGCGAATGCGGTTTCCTCGCTGCACGGGGAGGTGTCGCGGGCCATGTGGAAGTGCCTGTATCCGGGCAAGCCTGAAGACGCGGTGCCGATTGGGCACATCACCAATGGTGTTCACGTTCCGTCGTGGCTGGCGCCGCAGATGTGCCGTCTTTACGATCGGCACCTGGGCGTGGGATGGCAGAGCAACAGCGGCGAAGCCAAGACGTGGGAAGAGATTGAGAACGTGGACGACGGCGAGTTGTGGGAGACGCATCTGAGCCTAAAGTCACAGCTGCTTGATTTTGCGCGGAGGCGGGCGCGGGAGCAGGCGGACAGACGCGGCGAGGGGCACGAGACACTGCAGACGCTGAGCAAGGTGCTTTCGCCGGATGCATTAACGATTGGATTTGCAAGGCGGTTTGCCACTTACAAGCGGGCCAACCTTGTGCTGGCGGACATGCAACGGCTGACGTCGATGGTGAACGATCCGAAGCGGCCTGTGCAGTTTCTTTTTGCGGGTAAGGCGCATCCGCATGACGAGCCGGGGAAGAAGGTGCTGCAACAGATTGCGCAGATGATGCGGGACTCCAAGTTCGCCAATAAGTTTCTGTTCATCGAGGACTACGACATCAATGTGGGCCGCTACCTGGTGCAGGGCGTGGATGTGTGGCTGAATAATCCGCGGCGGCCGCTGGAGGCCTCGGGAACGAGCGGACAGAAGGTGGTGCTGAACGGCGGGCTGAACCTTTCCGTGCTGGACGGCTGGTGGGCTGAGGCGTATGACGGCCTGAATGGGTTTGCGATTGGCGGTGGGCGAACGCATTCGAATTTCGATGTGCATGATAGCCGCGACGGCGAAGACCTGTATCGCGTGCTGCGCGACGAGGTGATCCCGCTCTACTACCAGCGCGACCAAGACGGCCTGCCACGGGGATGGATTAAGCGCATGAAGCGCACCATACGCACGCTTGGATGGCGCTTTAACGCGGACCGCATGGTGATGGACTACACGCGGAAATGCTACATTCCCGCGGCGGGCGGAACGTCAAGCGAGATCAGGCCGCCTTGCTAGGGAATTGCTAGGGCCTCATGCCAACCGTGCAGGGGCCGTAGTCCCGGGTCATCTTCTCCACCACGAAGGTGCGGTCGCCGGCGCTGTCTTTGGATTTCTTGTCCTTCGCCCCATGGAGCCTGACGCGGTCTCCCACCTTGGTATTGACCGTGACGCCGACCAATGCGTAGTTCTGGTTGTCGCTCTCATTGCGTACCAGGAGGCCGTTGGGACCCGCGCTTACGCAACCGTTCACGGTGTGATGCGATTTGTTCACTTCAACAAGGATGACCGCACCGAGGACGATGCCGCCCGCAACTGCGGCGGCGGTCGCGTAGATGCCGTCGTTACTGGGCTGAGACTGCTGCTGGCATCCCGTGGGTGAGGTGGCGCCGCAGAGGAAGAACGGCGCAAGAGCTGCGATAGCAATGAATCCGAACTTACGGTTCCCGAGCTTGCAATTCATGGGGAAGCCTTTCATGGATCAGGAGCGGTGTTCAAGGAGTGGGCGCTTTGGGAGCGCACGCGCCGTAGTCCCTGGCGAGCTTTTCAACAAGAAACGGCCTCGGGGGGGCGGCGCTCTGCTTCTGTTTTTTGCCGGAGACGCGCACGCGCTCTCCCGGTTTGATCGCGACGATGCTTCCTATAAGAGACCAGGTCTGCTGGTCGGCCTGGAGTTGCAGCCCGCCTGCCGCCGCGACCGTACAGCCGGTTACCGAATGATTTGCGTGAACGGCGAAATAGATTCCGACCCCAATGACAGCGCCCACGCCGATGACAGCTCCGACGGCCCCTGCTACCTGGCTCTTGGTGACGTACTGGGCGTTGGCCGGATGGGTTGCAGTTAGGGCCGGGGCGCAAGCTGCGACCAGCGCAAGAATGCTGCGGAGTCCTGCTTTCATTTCGAGCCTACTTTCAAAAACCTCGCACGGCTGACATGACCTGAGTTTTTTATGGACAACAAGGGATACCGCAATTGGGAGGAACCATCATTTCCGCGAGAGGAAGAAAGATGCGCGGAGGATCAGGCTGCTGTGGTAACAGGGCGGCCCGACTTTCAAATGAGACTTCATATTAGTCCGATTGAATTGGGTTTGGTGGGGTATTTTTTGCGGAGTATTCTCTGGCGGTGGATTGCGGCTTGTTCTGGATGCGGGAACCCCGGCGACTGTGGTATACGTTTTCGCATGACTCAACGCAGTGTTTTCTTCGCCGTTATTTTTGCCGTTGTTGCTTTCGCCCTTCCCGCAATCGATTCGTTGCATGCGCAGAACCTGGCGCCAACTCCACCCATGGGATGGAATAGCTGGGATGCGTACGGCTTCACGATTGATGAGAGTGACTTCAAGGCCAACGTCACGGTGCTGGCGGGGATGAAGCAATATGGATGGTCATATGCGGTCATCGACGAGGGTTGGTATATGGCCGATCCATTTGGCGCAAATCTCGAAGCGCGGAAATACCTCTGGGATGGGAATGGATACCTGATCCCGGTGGAGAAGCGCTTCCCATCGTCAGCGAATGGAGCGGGGTTCAAGCCGCTGGCCGATTGGGTTCATGCGCAGGGACTGAAGTTCGGCATTCATATTGTCCGTGGCATACCGCGGCAGGTGGTGAAGGACAATCTGCCGATTGCCGGGTCGAGTTTCCATGCTGCGGATGTGGCGGACATGGATTCACCCTGCCCGTGGGACGAGGGGAATTGGGGAGTGAAGGACAACGCGGCCGGGCAGGCGTACTACGACGGGATGTTGAAGCTTTATGCAAGCTGGGGACTGGATTTCATCAAGGTGGATTGCATCAGCGACCGGCCCTATCGCATAACGGAGATCAAGCAAATTGCGGAAGCGATCAAGAAGACCGGACGGCCGATTGTGTTGAGTTTGTCGCCGGGTCCGACGAATTTGCAACACGCGGCTGAAGTGGCAAAGTATGCGCAGATGTGGCGGATTGCGGACGATCACTGGGATCTGTGGGCAGGTAACCACAAGGCGGGTGAAAGTGAGTTTCCGTTCGGCGTGAAGGACGAGTTTGACCGGTTGGCGGCATGGGCTCCTTACGCGAAGCCAGGCGGTTGGCCGGATGCGGACATGCTTCCGGAAGGATCATTGACACCGCATCCGGGATGGGGCGATCCAAGGCAGTCGCGGTATACGCAGGATGAGCAGAGAACGGAGTTCACACTGTGGGCGATTTCGCGTTCGCCGCTGATTTATGGTGGAAACCTGACAAAGCTGGATGATTTTACGCGGGCGTTGATGACGAATAGGGACGTTATGGAGATCGATCAGAAGGCCTCTAGCGTTCCAATCGAGAATCTTTTCGAGCTGAACAATAAATCGGCGACCAAACTTCTGATCAAGGACATGCCAGGGTTTGAACATATTCGCATTTGGCAGGCGACCATTCTCAGATCAAGTCCCGATGAAGACGTGTATTATGCGTTCTTTAACCTCGATGATAAGCCTGCAACGCTCAACGTCGCTTGGAGTCAGCTGCTTGGGACCCCAGACAAGCAGACGGCATGGAATGTTTGGGAGAGAACGAAATTGAAACAATCAAACACACTTGAGATGGACCTTCCCGCGCACGGTTGTGCCCTCTATCGGACGCGGGTGCGCATTAATGTAACCATGTAAGGGCGTGTTTTTCGGGCATAGAGTCACTCTATTTTCCACCCTGTGAGCCCAATTGGAGAGCAAATGCACCGGCGAGGTTTTCTTGTGGGCTTGATCTCGGTCAATGTGGCCTGCAATCGGGCTGCATTTGCGGTTGGAACCAGCGGCCAACGGCTCGCCGATGCCGCCCGTGCGCAACTCGGCGTAACCACGGGATACGACCCTACCTGGACGAAGCTTAGTTATCCCGGCGGAGACGTTCCGCGGACAACGGGTGTTTGCGCGGATGTTGTGATTCGCGCGGCGCGTGACGCGCTGGGGCTGGACCTGCAGAAGCTGGTGCATGAGGACATGGTTCAGCATTTCGACGCTTACCCGGCACGCAGGGCCTGGGGATCGAGGGTGCCGGACACGAACATTGACCACAGGCGCGTGCTCAACCTGGAAGCCTTTTGGACGCGGGCTGGAGCGCGGCTGTGGGCTGCGGAATCTCCAACACCGGGAGACGGATTCCCGAAGCCAATTGAGGTGGGCGACATTGTGACGTGGCTGCTGGATGCGCGCCTTCCTCACGTTGGAATCGTTGTCAGTAACGGAAGGCAAACTCAGGTGGTGCACAACATTGGCCGAGGTGCCGAGCAGAGCCCGCTCGAAGCATTCTCCGCTCACCGAGCCGCCGGACATTACCGCTGGCCAACTACTTGAGAGCGTCTTTCAGCAGCGGCTCAAGGTTGGCTGGGGCGCCATGCCCGTGCCAGAGCACGCGACCTGCGGAATCGATCAGGACGACCCAGGGGTCCTTGTCCGTGGTGACGCCGAAGTAGCTGCGCCATTGCGGTTCGTCCTGCGTGAGGACGACAAACTGGTCTTGCTGCGGGGCGGAGAGCCCCTTGCGCATACCGCTTTCAATAGTTCCTCGAATGAAACCGGGAGCCCTTCCCAGCATGGCTAGTTCGTACACCGCTACGCCGGCCAGCGCGGCATCAGCTCGAGCTTGCTTTGCCCATTCGCCGCAGGATGAACCCGCATCCTTGCTGAAAGACGCTACCAGGAGTGCTTGATGGCCGCCGACAGCCTGGGAAAGAACGATGTGGTGACCACTGAGAGTTTCGCCGGCCGTTGCGGGCATGGTCTGCGCATGGGCTGCAATTGCGATCGCGAGTAAGAGTGGGACTGCCGTTGCTGAGTAAATCCTGTCCATACGAAATGCCGCCTTACAAGAGGAATCATAGATGCCGGGGCGTAGCCTCTGGTGCCGTAGAAACTCCCCACGATCCGCAGTTCGGTTGCTTCTACTGATTATGCGAAACCGAATGGTGCGGTAACGGCCAGCTGAACCATGCTGGTTGGCGACAGAGTATTTGCAAATGCCTATTCTGCGTTTCGGCTTTAGCGCACTCTTTAGAAATCGTACGATGTGGCGCTTCAGCGCGGCGGTTAATAGATAGACACACTCCCCCTCCCTCTGCAATGACTATTTTGGGGAACCCAACGTGATTGAGGCCTACCGAGACTCGATCTGTTCACCAGTTTGTGTGGTATTGCCACATTCCTTCGGGGCAACATTTTCTTGAGGATAAAGCGATTTAGAGTTACGTTTCTCTCTACGCCACAGCTCTGGCGAGTGAGCAAAAATGATCCCCCAAAAGGGTCAGAGCCGGTCTATTCCACTATGCGAAACTTGGTCGTACGGCTGAAGAGAACGGAGATGTTATTTAGCCGTTAGGAATTTTCTTGATGCCTTTTCTGCGTTCCGCCTTCATTGCACTCTCTAAAAATCGTACGATGCGGCGCTTCAGCGAGCGCTCAGGTCTTGGCCGGCGACTGAGCTCGCGTTTTGTTGCAGGACTGGAACTTGAGGACGCGCTGCGGGTTGCAAAAGCTGTAAACCAGCAGGGAATGTCAGTCACTCTGGACTCGCTGGGCGAGAGCGTGACGACAGAGAACGAAGCGTACAAGGCAGCCGAGATTTACCACCAGTTGCTGGACCAGATTGCAGCCCGGAAGTTGAATGCGAATATCAGCGTGAAGCTGACGCAGATGGGACTGGAACTGTCTCCCAAGTTGGCGGGCTCCATTGCGGAGAGCCTGGCAAAGCATGCCCGTGCGAAGAGTAGTTTTCTCCGTATCGATATGGAAGACTCGTCCCTGACGCAAACGACGCTGAACATTGTGCGCCGGATTCATGCAGTACCTGCGTTGCGCGGGGCGATTGGCGTTGTGATTCAGGCTTACCTATACCGGTCAAAGGCAGACATTGAACAACTTGTTGTAGAGGGGATCCGGGTGCGGCTGTGCAAGGGCGCCTACAAGGAACCGGCAGAGGTAGCTTTCCCGAATAAAGCCGATGTCGACAGGAATTATGTGCTGCTGAGCGGGATGCTTTTGAAGAGCCCGATTTACCACGGCCTGGCCACGCACGATGAAGCCATGATTGCAGCAGCAAAAACGTTTGCCCGCCAGCATGGAATCGACCCCAGCCGTTTTGAGTTTCAAATGTTATACGGTGTGCGGCGGGACCTGCAGCGGAAGCTGGTTCAAGAGGGGTATAACGTGCGCGTCTATATTCCGTTTGGACGCGAGTGGTACCCCTATTTCATGCGGCGGCTGGCTGAGCGGCCTGCAAACGTGCTGTTCCTGGCAAAGAATTTCTTCCGGAATTAATTCAGCTTAGCCAGTCCTTGGCGCGCGAGGTCGGCAACGGCTTTCGCGAGCGTGGGCGAATCATTCAGGGATGGCGGTCTCTCAAGCCTGATGCCCTTTGCGGCTGCAACCCCTCGAAAGAGGATATCGACATCGAACAATATCTCGACGTGATCGCATAGAAATCCGATGGGCTGGAGAATGAGGGTTTTGACACCCTCGGCCGCGATCGATGCGAGGGTGTCTTCCACCGTGGGGCCGATCCAGGGACCGCCGCTTGCGCCCTGACTTTGAAAAGCGAACCACCAGCGGGGAATTTCAGGCATGCGCGCTGCGACAAGCTCAGCGGTGTGGCGAGCTTCATCGGCATAGGGATCGGCTCCCTGGCCTGGCCAGAGGCGAGGCTGATCCTCGCCTGGGGCTGGGGGTTGAACGGTGCGCGTGGGTACGCTGTGGGCCGTAAACAGGACCGGAACTGGTTCACCAACTTCGGCGGAGAGTTGACTCAGTGTGGGGCGCAGGCGCTCGGCAAAGGCCTCGGCAAGCAGCGGGTGCTGCGCCCATCCTTCAGTGAAATTGATTCGCAGACCTCCGGCTTCCGCTTCGACCGCGCGGCGATAGAGACCAACGCTGGTGCGGGAGTTTTGCGGCGCCATGCAGAGGACCGCGGCCTCTTCCACGCCGTCGGCGCGCATTTGCCGGACCACGTCTGGGATGTAGGGACGCCAGTTGCGCATGCCGACATAGACCTTGACTGGCTCCGAGGAGGACGGTGAATCCGAGGCTAGTTCCGCTTCGACCAGCCGAGCTTGCTCGAGAGTGATCTCCGTGAGCGGGCTGCGGCCGATGAGCGAGTAGCGATGCTGGATTTCTTCGACAACGGACTGCAGCATAGGGCGGCCACTGACTACGTTGCGCAGGTATTCAGGAATTTGCTCAACAGTTTCGGGGGTTCCGTGGGCGAGGAGAAGGACGGCTTGCTTAGGCATTGATGAGTTCCCCAGGGAATAAGATATCTCGTATCCCACCCATCGCAAAGTGCGCGATGGATGGGGCACCCCTCATTATCTATTTGTCGAGGGACTCGAGGCGGAATTCGCGCACCATGCGGACTACGGCTTGGACGTTTTCGACCGGCGTTGTGGGAACAATGCCGTGACCGAGATTGAAGATGTGGCCGGGACGGCCATTGGCGGAGCGAAGAATCTCTTTGACCCGCAGCTCGATGACTTCAAGAGGCGCGAAGAGCGTGATGGGGTCAAGATTGCCCTGAACTGCGTGGCTGTGGCCCACGGCACGCCAGCCTTCGTCGAGGGGCTGACGCCAGTCAAGGCCAATGACGTCGGCACCGGTTGCGGCCATTTCAGTGAGCAGGCCGCTGGTCTCGACGCCAAAATAGATGACGGGAACACCCATGGCCTGGACGGAACGAACGAGACGCTTCGAGGCTTCGAAGGCGTATTCGCGATAGTCGGAAAGGCCGAGGGCGCCAACCCAACTGTCGAAGATCTGGATGACGTCGGCGCCGGCTAGAACCTGGAGGCGGCAATAGTCTTCGAGGACCTTCACGATCTTATCGAGGAGCAGGCGCCAGGCGAGGGTGTCGCGATACATCATGGTCTTGGTGTGGATGTAGTTTTTGGAGCCGCCGCCTTCGATCATGTAGCTAGCGAGAGTGAAGGGCGCTCCGCAGAAACCGATGATGCCGAGACGGTCTTTGAAGTGGGTGGCGACTTTCTGGATGGCGCGGGCGACGTATGTCAGGTCGTCGGCGCGATCGGTGCGGAGGGCGCGGACGTCTTCGGCGGTGCGGACGGGATGGTGGACGACGGGACCTTCGCCCGCCTGGAACTCGAACGGCAGGCCCATGGGCTCGAGGGGAAGCAGGAGGTCGGCGAAGATGATGGCTGCGTCGACACCGAGCTTTTCAGCGGCGGTGATGGTGACCTCAGCGGCGATTTCGGGCTGCTTGCAGATTTCGACGAGGGTGTGGTGCTTGCGGACGTCGCGGTATTCCTGCATGTAGCGACCGGCCTGGCGGAGAAACCACACCGGGGTGCGGTCGACTGGGCGGCGGAGGCAGGCGCGAAGGAAGCGGCTGCCGTCGAGAATGGTGTCGGGGACGGCTTCGACGACACCAGGGTTGTTGTTGGTTGGTTCCATATACAGATGATTTTAGCGGGCCAGACCGACCTCATGCGGGAGCTAGGAAACCCACTCGCCGCATTGAGCCTTTTGCGTCCAAACGCCCTCTCTTTTTTCCAGCAAAATTGTGGTGCCATTGCCGCAAAGGCCTCCGCATACAAAGCTGAAGGAAACGAGAGCATGCGTGTGAGATTTGTCGAACTGAATTTCGGAGAGTGTCAGCAGTCCGTGTGCGAAACCGCTACGAACAGCGTCGTCGACTGAGTGGCCCTCACGAACCGCTTTGCCGGGATCGTTTTTCGATACTTCCTTTTTCTGGGCCTCAGGATCGACGAGGCGGATCTCGAATGGGCCCAACCGGGCGGTATCTTCCGGTCGAATGCGGTGAACCTTTCCGGCGGCACCTGTTTCCAAGCTCAGACCTCGCACGCACTTCTTGTCGAAGGAGTCGTCTTGCGCAGGAATCGAGTCGGTTTGAATCGCTAAGTTAATCGCCGCCTTCTCACCCTGAAACCAACTCACAAGCAGCGTTCGGTAAATAACCAACTGTTCCGCATCAAGCGGCTGGTCACTGACGATTGGCCGCGAGTTCCGCGCTTCCTGGCCAACAGCCAAGCTCAGGCTCAACTGCACCGTAAGTGCGCAGCAGGCAATAAATCCCTTTTGACTCCATCCGAAAACTTCGTTCCAATCCATATCGTCTCCGCAAAACCGAGCGCTAATTTCTTAGACACTACTGCAGAGGAATTCGGGCAATGGACTGGGGATTTGGCGGAAGCCGGTTGCGGGCAGACAAAAAACGGCCCCCGTTATTAACGGGGGCCAAGTTGCCTTGGTTCTCTCGTGTTGCGAGAGCTTTATTGGCGGCCAACGGCGGGGTAGCCGTCGGTGCGGAAAGGAGCCAGGGGGGCTGCGGTATTAAGGCCGCTCCGCGCCGGTCGAGGGGGTAGCGCCATTGGGAGGCGCGGCGCCCTGGGCCGCCAAACTGTTTTCCATCAACCGAATGTGAACGCTGCTTGTCCGGACCGGCTTTACATCCTGATCGGTCTGGCTGTGGGCGTTGCCGAGGGCAACTGCGTGCATGCGGTAGACGGGAATCTGGTGTTCTGTAACGAGGTAGCGCTTGACCGCTTCAGCCAACCGCTCGGAACTCTGAATGCCGGTGCTTCCAGCGAGGGGTGAATGCGCCTCGACTTCGAGGATGTAACCCTGCTGGCCGGAAACAGAAGTGGCAAAATCATCCAACTGCTTCTTGGCTGCTGCTGACAATATCGGGGTGCCACCGCGGAAGGTTATATCCGCCTCGGTCACCTGACGATACTGATCCAAACCGTTGACAGTGGTGTTCAACTGATCGACGTGGCCGGAAGCGTTCTGCGCGATACCATTGGCATTTTGCGCTTGCTGACCGGCGGTGGTTGCCAATTGGTTTGCGCCATCCGCGGTCGACTGCGCCTGACGAATGCCTGCCTGCGCCCTGGAGTCCACATCTTGAATATCCTTGGCGTTTTTGGCGTTGACTTCGTCGAGCTCGCTCAGTCGATCATTGATGGGGTCGGTCTGCCTTTTGACCCACTTCTTGCGGGCCATCGGGTTAACTCGACCCCAGAACCCCTCTTTGGGCTGGTTCATTGTCGGCGAAGCCGACTGGGAGGGCTGCGGGGCAGCCTGAGGAGAGGTTGTCTGAGGCGTTGTTTGATTCTGTGATTGTTGCGCGACGAGAGGGACAGCAAATGCAGATGCCAGCATAAGGGTTGCGATCTGGCTGGGGAACGAGGTTCGAATTGTAGATGTATTCATCATTGAGCAGTTTCCTCGTGATGCGTTGACTAGGCTGAACTCTGCTGCAAGAGCTGTCGTATCTGCTCGCCCTAGGTATAGCAATGACCGTGCCAAAGTCTGCCCACGCTGACGATGGAATCTCATCTATTTCATATGATGTGACTTAATGGAAGCGAGCAACAACTCCCGCCCACAAAGCTGGGGCGCTCGCATGGGAAAGGAGTGTGTAATTTTTGCTCGATCGCGTAGATTCTACCGAGTAAATGAGGCCATGGGGATCGGACGAAGCGATTGGGAGGGATCTTAGTTGGTGTCCACGCGCAGAATGCGGAGCTCGGGGTAGGCCCCGTTCCAGTCAGGAGAGACGGCGTCGAAGATGAGGCGGAAGTCCTGTTCAGCGCCCGGCTTGAGTGGGGCCGCGGAGACGGGCTCGATATCGATATAGGGTTCGCGGGTGCGAATGAACTTGAGGGGCTGGGTCTCGTTTTGCGCAACCTCATGGGCGTAATTCCGAAAGAGCACCTGCACGGTGATGCCGGTTACGGTGCGCGAGCCCTTATTGACGATGTGTCCGTCGAGGTAGGTGACCTTGCCACCGGAGAGGCTGGCGGATTCGCTCATAGCGAGATTGGTGATAGGCAAGTTGGACGCGTAGGCGTCCTGAGCGGCGGAGATGGGAGTGACGCTAGCCGCAGTCTTGCCGTGTTCAAGAACAAAGACCAGGACGGCGGCGACAACAAGAACGACCGCGGCAGCGATTGCCAGAGGCAGCCAGTTGCGCTGCTCAGGCTCGGCGGGGCGAATCAACTCGAGATTCGGAGGAGTGCTCACGTGCGGATTTTACACCCGATCCCAAAAGGAATGCGCCTGCCGAAGACGTTCTTATTTGTGGGACTGGTAGTCATGCGAATTCGGCCGATAGGAATGGGAGTGTCACAATCCTGGCGAGGATTCCACTCTGCCAGTGAAAAAACTGTTGCCGAGCATTTTTCAGCAAGCAAATGACGCATCTTATGCCGGCAAGCGGTGTCTAAGAATCAAGGGCGAGGATGGACCGAGCTTCTTGCAGAAACCGTTGTCACAAGGCGCAGAAAGTGGGATGAACCCGATGGAGACCTCTACTCAAGCCGCATCCAGCTCTGTGCACTCGTCGAACCGCGGGGTATCGGGGTCGCGCAAGACCGAGGACCTGATGTACCAGGCGGTCACGATTGCGGCGGTTCTGCTGCTGCTGGGGAGCCTCTGGGTCTTCTAGCTCGCCTCTCGCCCGGTGCGGGCCCAGCCTTGGTTTCGCGCGCTTCGCATCCTTCCGTTCCCTTCCCCTTTGCTGTCGACGGGGTTCCCTTCGCGTAGCCGTGAACGCTTGATTCCCTGCGCCCGTGCATCTTGGCATGCACGAGGCGTAGAGTTCTGCGTCGGAAGTGCTCGGTGGTGAATCGAACGTGTTGGGCAAGGAAGGGATTTCATTGTGAGCAAGGTTCTGGTTACAGGCGGTTCCGGCTTCATTGGAAGTCACGCCATTTTGCAATTGCTGGCTGCGGGGCACCAGGTGCGCACAACCATCCGGAACCCGAATCGCAAGGACGATGTTCTGGCGATGCTCAAGACCGGCGGTGCAGACCCGGGCGGTACATTGGAGTTTGCGGCAGCCGATCTGGGAATGGATGCAGGATGGGTGGAGGCCGTGGGAGGCTGCGACTTTGTGTTGCATGTGGCTTCGCCGTTTCCACCGCGTGTTCCCAAGGATGAAAACGAGCTGATTGTGCCAGCACGGGAAGGAACGCTACGCGTGCTTCGGGCGTCGCGCGATGCGGGCGTGCAGCGGGTGGTAATGACGTCGTCGTTTGCGGCGATTGGCTATGGACACAAGGAGCAGAGCGCCCCGTTTGATGAAACTAACTGGACCGACATGGATGGCAAGGGGCTGACTCCCTACACGAAATCAAAAACGCTGGCCGAGCGGGCGGCGTGGGATTTTATTGCGCGGGAGGGCGGCGCACTGGAGCTTTCCGTGGTGAATCCGGTGCTGGTGCTGGGCCCGGCGCTGGACCGCGACACATCTTCGTCGCTTCTGATTGTGCAGAAACTCATGGATGGCGCTATGCCGGGCGTTCCGCAGATGACCTTTGGGCTTGTGGACGTGCGCGATGTGGTGGATCTGCACCTGCGCGCAATGACCAGTCCGGCAGCGAAAGGAGAGCGCTTTCTGGCTGTGGCGGGAAACTTTGTCTCGTTTCTTCAGATTGCCCAGACGCTGAAGGCCCGCATGAGCACGTGGGCCAAGCGAGTTCCGACGCGAGAGTTGCCGAATTGGATGATGGGTCTGATCGCGATTGGAATTCCGGAGGTGCGCCAGATTCTGCCCGAGTTGGGGAAGACGAAGAATGCGACAAGCGCCAAGGCGAAACGGTTGCTGGGATGGACACCGCGGTCGAACGAGGAGTGCATTGTGGCCACGGCGGAGAGCTTGGTGCGGCTTGGAGCGTTGAAGGACAGCCCGAAGGTTGGTTAGCGGGAGTCCCGGGTTCCCAAGGTATTCATGCGGGGTGGCGCCGCGCGGACCATGGCTACGATGTATCCGATGCATGTCCCGAAGACCAAAACGAGAAACAGTGGCACGATCCAGACGGAGAGATGGCCGTGACCAGATCGCACGGCAGCGAGGATGAACCACTGCAGAAAGGCGAAAAAGAAGGCTAGCTCGACTTTAAGCCAGGCGACCATTTGCAATGAGAGAGCCTGCAGGCGCGGACGGTTTTCCGGCGTTACCGGAACGGGATAGTTAAAAGCTGAGGGAAAGAACGACACGAGCGTAATGAGCCCGTAGATGACTACGGCCATGACGGGCAAGAGCCACAACATGGAGGGTGAGCCCCAGGCGTTGGGGTTCCCGGCGAGGTCGAAGTGGGTCGGAATCTTGGCGGGCAGGCGGGATGGGCCGTAGAAGGCGCAGACCGTAATCCAGCATAGGAACGCGAGTGCTGCCAGGCCGACGATCTCCAGGTTCTTGCGCATGGAGTCCTTTCTAAATTGCAGGCACCTTATTTTAACGAAGCGATGATCTTCTGCTGTGTGATGTTTGACAGTTTCGAATTTAGCTGTGTAGAAACGATAGGACATAAGAAAGCACTCAGCAGAAAATGCTGAACCCCATCCGATTCCTGTTCCGAGCTTGTTCCCCACCGGTACAAATAATCCTGAACGGATCCGCAGCCTGGAACTCGTGCGTGGCTCCGTTGCCAAGCCAGCTTACTCAGCCCCAAGGAGAAAGATATGACCCTGAGCGTTCTCGATTTCGGCGTGCGACGCATCTTTCGCGGACGACGCTTGCTTTGCATTGCCCTGGTGGTTGCACCCTTGCTTGCGACGACTGCAGCCCACGGGCAAGGCTGCTGGCCGCCCTCGTGTGGAGCGCACCAGTCACCGATCGATATTGTCGATTCTCAAGCCGTGTTCGATGCGGGGGCGCCCCGATTCGACAATATCAGCGATCTAGAGACCCCGCTGCCTTTCGTGGTCAAGAACACATTAGGGAGCAAATGGTGCAGCAACGGATCGTGTGCCGGGGTGGTGGACCAGCCGTGGGGCACCCTGAAGGCTTACCCCAACATGCCCCCTCCGGCGGTTGGACCACACATTGTGTTCGGCGGCGTCCGATACAACCTTGTGGAGTTTCACTTTCACGCCCCTGCCGAGCACAGAATCGACGAAGCCAAGCCGGCCGCTATGGAAGTCCACTTCGTATTCAGGAGGGCCGCAGGGGAGGACTGCAATACCACTGCGTTCCTGGTGATTGGCCAGAGGATAACAACGGGCGCGCGAAATGAGATGCTGGACAAGATATTCGGTGAAGGCATTAACTTGCCCAAGGATTATCACGGCGAGCCCGTCAAAGTTGAGGGCCTGGTCATCAGCCAAGTGCTGAAGGGCCTAAAAGACTCCTATCGTTATAACGGCTCGCTGACAGCGCCGGCTAACCTGGGCTGCGCCAACCCGCCGGGGAACCCCGTCGACCAGTTGAAGTCGAGGGAGTTTCCGGAGGTGGTTTCATGGGTGCTGCTGAAGGATACGATCGAGATGTCTGAAGCGCAGATCGCCAAATTCAAGGCGCTTTTTCCAAAGGGCAACGCTCGCCCTCCGCAGCCGCTAAGACAGGTTGTGAAGAAGACCTTCAGGGGCAACTGACGCCCATTTCGGTGAGGGGCTGGCGTGCTTGCACGGTCACGCCGAGATAGAGACCCCAGTTTCGGTGTCAGCCGAAGCGGGCTTTTTTTACAGACTGGCGGAAGTCTTCGCCGGTCATTTCTACGCGGACACACATTTCGGCTAAGCGGGAGCGCATGCGGTCGCCGATGCGGTCGCCAAGGGTGGGTTCGCGGGCAGAACGTTCGGCATCGGTTTTGGCACCGTTGCCTGCGGCGAGGTCGGCGTAGTTGGTGGTGATGATGGTGGTTTGGCGGTCGTTGTAACGGGCGTTCAGGATGAGTGCCACGGTGTCCCAGACCCACTCGTTGGGCTTTTGGGCACCGAGATCGTCGATGACCAGTACCTCGGCGGCGAAGACGGGCTTGAGGAGCTCAAGCTCGGTGGTGTTGACCTGGGGGTTGTAGCTGTTCTGGATGTTTTTGAGCAGCTCGCGATAGTCGCAGAAAAGACCGCGGACACCGCGCTCCTGAACGAGACGGCGCAGGACGCCGACGGCGAGATGGGTTTTGCCCACGCCAATGGAGCCGGTGAAAAGCAGGCCTTTACCCGCCGTGTCGACGGGATATGCTTCAACGAAGCGGCGGGCAGTGAGGTGAGCGCGGCCCAGAGAAGGGTCGGCTCCTCGGAAAGCGGTCTCATAGCCGTCGAGGGTGTAGTGGCGATAGCGCTCGGGAATGTGCGCGGCGGCGATGCGGCGCTCCTCGCGCAGCAGTTCCTGGCACTCACAGGCGCGGGACACCCACAAGCCGGAGGCGGAGACGACCCGCACCAAGCCGACTCCATCGCAAATTTGGCAGACAGTCATCTGGATTCAAGGGTAGCGCAACGGGCGGTTGGGTGCGGCGGTGCATCGCAGGTGGCCGATTGTGGAAAAGGGCGTTCGCCAGACTGCGGCGCGATTGCCTAGAATCGGTGGGGCAGTTCGGAGTTCATAGTTCGAAATTCTTAGTTCGGCCTGGGTTGGGCCTAGGAGGATTGCAAGTGATTGGATTTGTGAAACGTACTGCACTGTTGACGGTCGTGATTCTGGCCGGGCTGGCGGGTGGGGCACAACTGAGGGCGCAGGAGCCGGCAAGCGTACCGGAGACGAAGGCGCCGCCGCCGACGCAGACTGCTCCGCCGGCAAACGCTGCGCCTGAGCTGACGCCAAAGGCTGCGCCCGCGCTGACGCCCTCGGGGCATCCGCAAAATGATTATTGGAATGCGCATGACAAGCAGCTGCTGACGGATTTTGGATGGCTCGGCCATTTCAAGGAGGACGATGTGAAGCTGGGTCCGCCGGCGCAGGGGGAAAAGCGCGTGGTGTTCATGGGCGACTCGATTACGCAGGGATGGAAGATTGAAGGTCCGGATGGATACTTTCCCGGCAAGCCTTACGTGAACAGGGGTATCAGCGGGCAGACCACGCCGCAGATGCTGGTGCGATTCCGGCAGGATGTGATTGATTTGAAGCCGAGGGCGGTGGTGATTCTGGCGGGGATCAACGACATTGCCGGAAACACAGGGCCGGAGACGCTGGAGGAGATTGAGGGCAATCTGGCCTCTATGGCGGAGCTTGCGGCGGCACATCATATTCGCGTGGTGATGTGCTCTGTGCTGCCGGCGTTCGATTTTCCGTGGATCCCGGGCATGACTCCCGCTCCCAAGGTGGTGGCGCTGAATGCCTGGATGAAGAGCTACGCGACGGAGAAGGGACATGTGTACGTGGATTACCACACTGCGATGAAGGACGAGCGCGACGGGCTGCCGGCGACACTGAGCCACGATGGAGTACATCCGCTGCCAGCTGGGTACGCTGTCATGACGCCGCTGGTGGAGGCGGGAATCGAGAAGGCGCTGAAGAATTGAGGAGCAGTGGTTAGTGATTAGTGGGCAGTGGGTAGTGAGTAGTGAGTAGTGGGTAGTTCCCAGGCAACTCGGCGTCTTATTTGAGACGCTAAAAGAGTGAGAGGAAACAGCAAATGCGAATTTCCCATGCAGTCTTGATTTCCCAGGCAGTGTTGATCGCGGGGTTGGGTCTTTCAGCTGGCTTCGAGTGCTTCGCACAATCGAGGCCAGCTTCGGGAGCGATTCCAGTTGCAGCGCCAGTTGCAGCGCCGGCGCCTGCTCCCTCCGCAATTCTGCAACCTTCGCTGGATACCGTGCTGCAGGCGGTGACCGCGGTGCGGCTGGAGAAGTGGAAGCGCGGGACAGTGCGCGATGAAACAGGCGACCATATCACGGCCATCGAACACGATTTGCAGGGGACGCTGCCCCCGCTGCTGAAGGCGGCAGATGCGAACGCGGGCACGCTGAGCAAGGTGCTTCCTGTCACCCGAAACGCTGAGGCGCTTTATGATGTGCTGGTCAGCGTGGTTGAAGCGGCGCGAGTTTCCGGGCCCGCCGACCAGGTGACTCGGCTTGAGCAGGCCCTGAGCGGCCTGGGAACCGCGCTGCGATCGCTGGACGACCGTGTGCAGCAGATTGCGGCCACTCAGGAACAGCAGACAATTGATTTGCGGAAGACCGTGCAGACGTTGACTGCGGCGAAAA
>Ga0187847_10000488_pt1 | contig 43704 bp, 46 predicted proteins | sample June2016WEW_4_10_FD_132458 | JGI IMG/M metagenome (GOLD analysis project Ga0187847, IMG submission 132458) | Peatland microbial communities from SPRUCE experiment site at the Marcell Experimental Forest, Minnesota, USA - June2016WEW_4_10 | ecosystem: Environmental > Terrestrial > Soil >...
CATCCGCGCCACCGCGAGTCGCCGGAATTCCTCCGTGTAACTCCTATTCCTTCGCATTTGCAGCCCCCCATTCGCTGCAAACTGTGACTTCCTAAAATGTCTCACTTTGGGGGTTCACTGCAGTGGTGCCCATGCCTCAGAGGCGAGATCTGGGGCATTCGCTTGGTAGTACGGGGGCCACGTCTAGGCGGAGCGCATCATATCCGCCGAGAGGTCGCACTCCCCATTAATAACCACTCTCCAAAACTATCCCTTTACGGAAAGTGCAGCAGCGGTGTCCAATGACTCCTAAGCCAAAAAAAGGTAGAGGAGATCCTGGTGACGGTCTGTATTGCCGCAATCTATGAACGATCCGGCGTCTTTAGTGCTTCTGACCGCATGATCACGGCGGGCGATATTCAATTCGAACCTCCCGTAGAAAAGGTCCGGTACTTAACTCGCTCATGTCTTGTGATGTTTGCCGGTGACGCGGCTATGCAAGCGGAGATTATTCAGGCGACGCAGGCCACACTTTCGGAGAAGATTCGGCAAAATCCAGATGAGTGGCTGACGATTAAATCGATAGCGGAGACCTATAAGGATCAAATGAGCGTTGCGATTCTAGCTAGGTCTTCAAGGCGCGTGTTATCGCCTTTAGGCCTCTCCATGGAATCGTTCTTGAGTCGCCAGCGAGACTTTATACCTGAATTTGCCCGCGATCTTACACGCGAGCTCCTTAATTATGAAGGGCCCCAAATGGACGGCATCGTATGTGGCATTGATACATCTGGACCCCATATTTACACAGTCGATAATAGTTCTGTAAATTGCCGTGATCATGTCGGATTTGCGGCAATCGGTGCCGGTTATTGGCATGCCAACTCTCAGATGATGAGCTTCGGTCATGGTCCCCAAGCATCCCTAGCTGATACTTTGCTGAATGTATTTTTTGCAAAGAAACAGGCAGAAATTGCGCCAGGGGTTGGCGAGGCCACTGATATGTACATCACGACTGCTTTGGGGTCTTCCAGCGAATTGAGAGAGAATGTTGCTCAGGAATTGGAGAAGCGATATGCCGAAGAAAAGCGCCGACAAAAGAGAGTTGCCAATACTTCTCGACAAAAGATCGATACTTTCGTGCAGGGAATCCTCAACGCTCCTCCAGCCCAAGCGCAGGCAGAACTCCCAACTCCTGCTGAACCAATACCACCCGCTCTTGAACCGCCCAACCCCGAGCAACACGAAGAACCCAATTAAGAAACCAAATTCTCAATCGTCAGATGATCAGCAGTGAACACATTCTGGACCCCCATGTCTTAAGGCGAGACATGGGCAAACAATCATCTTGCGTCAGTTACAGCTGGCTACCTGTCAACGAGAATATATAAAATCTTCGCTTTTCGTTCCTCTATTAATCCTCTGGGCTTTTCATGCCGAGAATCACTCCGATGAGCATGATCCCCCACCCGATTAAGTGAAGGGTCCAATAGGTGTAATTGCATTTGTCGTAGAGCGCCTCATCCGCATCCCCTACTCGTTTAGTTGTTTCGGTGACTGCCATTTGCAATGGAAGTAACTTTAGGTCGAAGACAAGAACCTGAAGCATTTCAGCGAGCACAAGGATATGATTCATCGGCCCTTGACTCTTCGCAGACTGGCTTTTCGAGATACCGTCCGCAACTTCGTTCTTCAGGTCGGCGAGATCATGATTCAGGCCGTCGCGCTTGACCTTTAGGGCTTCAGTATTGCCCGGCAATTTGTCTAGCATTTTGGAGACACGATCAAATCGCTGCTCTGTGTTAACAAGCACCTGTACAGTGTCAGATATCTCATCTCGCAAATCTCTTCCCTGTACGGTTCCTCCAATTCGCGCAGCGGCGAGTTGATTCTGGATCTCCCCGAGCCGCATATTCATTTGCACACCGTCGAGCACAGCGCTATCGTCCCTAGAGGCTTCCGCTTCGGTCCTTTCCGCTTCGGCAATCGAATCGCGAAGGTCTTTCAGTTTCTCCTGAAACACCTCTTTGACGAGGAACGTCAGTAGCACGATCACAAGCCCGGTGATTGCAAATGCGCGGCTGTGCGTCTTGACGAGTGGTTTGTGTTTAGGAGTGACTACTTTTCGGGTGGCCCGCATCTCGATCCTTCCTCACATCACTGGACGGCTCGGGTCTTGCATTTGGGACCTCGGATCTTCGAGCCTGCTTCTTCGCGCACCATTCCAGAAAGAGTCGATTTCCACGGTGCCGATCTTCCTTGTAGCATAGTGCTGAAAGCTGGACCATTGCCATGGCTCCAGCTTCTCTACGAGACCTTGATTGACGGAGAACGAGCAAAGGCCCGAGCCTGCAGGAGCAGAGGGTACATGAAAAGCGCAGTGAAAAATAGATCGACCCATATCGTGAAGGGAAACATCTTCGACGCCCTGGGCTTCTCCCCGTCGGAAGCCAGCGCACTGAAAATCAAGGCGGAGATTCTGTCAGCGATCCTTGAGCATGTGCGGGCGAAGGGCTACACGCAGGCGCAGCTTGTGGACATTCTGGACGAGTATCAGCCTTCGGTGAGCAACCTGCTCAAGGGTCGAATCTCCCAAGTGAGCATCGAGAAGCTGTTGCGCTATGCAGATCGGCTGCATTTGCAGACGAGCATCGCAGTACGGCCATGGGGGGGCGAAGGCGCGGTGTGAGAATCCAGCCGGAGGCAGGCACGCGACGCTCGGCGCGAAAGCTGGCGGCGACAGGTTAGCTTGCTTTGAGCTTCTCAAGCGGGAGATGGACGAGATCCCCGATCTCCTATGCTCCCAAGCCTCAAACGCGAGATTCAGAATGGCCGGCGGTGCTGGATTCGAGGTAGGCGCAGGCCATACGGATCAATTCGGCGCGCGCGGGCTCGAGGCGCTTTTCGGGAGAGCTGGATTCCAGCAGCGTGCGGCTGACGCCAAACATTGCTGCCTGAAGCGTGGATGCTACTAGCTGCGGATCCGTGGCCAGTGGCTCGCTGGCTGACTCCAACATGCGGACGATTGCCTTGTTGGAGCGGACGCTCATGTCTTTCGCGATTCTGGCTCCGTCTACGTCGGAGCTCACGGAGTAAAGAGCGGTGCTGGTTCTGGAGTCTTTCATCTTGACCGCGAGAAATGCGGTGATGAGAGCAGTGGCCATTTGACGGAGGGTTTGACCCTTTTGCTGGGTGCAGACATCTTCGACGGCTTGAACGACTGCGGCGAGGTGACGCCGCAAGACGGCCTGTAGAAGCGCGCTCTTGTTGGGGAAATATTGATACAAGGTGCCGACCGAGACGCCGGCTCGCAGGGCTACCCTGGTGGTGGTGAGGCGCTCCTTTCCGACGTTGAGCAAAACCTGAATGGTGGCATCGAGAATGGCGTCGACGCTGGCGGTGGAACGGGCTTGAACGGGCGATTTACGGGGCGAAAGGAGTGCTGGGGAACGCTGGGGCAAATGCGAACTCCTAATCTGAAGCTTTCTTCATCTAAGAGTGAGTATGCACGACGGGTGCGCGGGATGAACATGTCAATATTCATTCAGGATCAGGATCAAGGGAGAAACGGAATGACGAAGCAAAGGGAAAAGACGGTGAACCTGGGTGGCAGCCTTACGCTGGCCGGCACTTCGATGACGGTGAACCGCATGGGTTATGGCGCGATGCAGCTTGCCGGGCCGCAGGTGTGGGGACCGCCGCGCGACGTTGAGGGGGCGATTGCTGTTCTGCGTGAGGCGGTTGCGGCGGGTGTGAACCATATCGACACGAGCGATTTTTACGGGCCGCATGTGACCAACGAAATTATCAAGCGCGCGCTGCATCCTTATCCGGATGAGTTGGTGATTGTGACCAAGCTGGGCGCTCGGCGGGGTGAAGACAAGTCGTGGAATCATGCGCTGACGCGCGAGGATCTGACGGAAGGCGCGCACGACAACTTGCGGAACCTGGGAGTGGAGAGGCTGGATGTGGTGAATCTTCGGGTGGGGGGAATTACGGGGCCGACCGAGGGATCGATTGAAGAGCCGTTGACTGCGCTGGCGGAGCTGAAGCAGAAGGGACTGATTCGGCATCTTGGTTTGAGTAATGTGAGTCCGAAGCAGTTGAAGGAGGCACAGGCGATTACAGAGATTGTGTGCGTGCAGAATTTCTACAACGTGGCACAACGGACGGATGATGGCTTCATTGAGGAGCTGGCGGGACAAGGGATCGCGTATGTGCCGTTCTTCCCGCTGGGAGGGTTCACGCCGCTGCAGTCGGTGGAGCTTAACGAAGCCGCCGCGACGATGCAGGCTTCGCCGATGCAAGTTGCGCTGGCGTGGCTGCTGCAGAGGTCGCCGAATATGTTGCTGATTCCGGGGACGTCGTCGGTGGCGCATCTACGGGAGAATCTTGAGGCTGCTGCACTGCGGATTCCGGCGGAGGTGCTGGCTACGCTTGATGCGATTGGGGGAGATGCTGGGAAGTGATTGGGGTGAAAAGAGCAACGCGCGCCGGAGTGCGGATTGGGATTTGCATCGCGATTGGCTATGGACGGAAGCGGCTTACCTGGGGATAGAATCGGAGTCCAAGTGATCACGATGTGACCGCGCTGGCGCTTCCCTGGGTTTGCTGCGTGGTGGTTGCGGGGGAGCCGGCCGGCAGAGCTGCCGCGGGATGAAAATCGGAATTGGCTTGGAGGGGTGCCAATTTCGGTGGCGCGCGGAAGGAGGCTTATGGCTTTCTTCGACCGATTCGGCGTTGCCGTTGCGCTGTTGGTGGTGAGCGCCACGCAGACCTTGCCTGCTCAAGATTCTGCTTCGTTGACTGCACAAGAGGCGTTGCACACGACGCGCATGGACGTGGTGCACGACAAGCCTTATGTGACGGCGATGGTTAATGGGAGGGGACCGTTCCGATTCGTCGTCGACACGGGAACGGGCGGGCAGGCGCTGGTGACTCCGGAATTGGCGGATGCGCTGGGGCTGCAGGCGGTGGGTCAGGCGCACCTGAACGATCCGAGCGGATTGGGCGGGAAAAGCGCGCCGATGGTGCTGATTGAATCGCTCAATGTAGCGGGCGTTGAGTTCCGAGGGGTCAGAGCAGTTCGGCATGCGGTGAACGGCGAAGACGGGGTTTGCGATGGGCTGCTGGGATTCACGCTGTTTCGCGATTACCTGCTGACGCTGGACTATCCGAACCGCAGGATGACGCTGGGGACGGGAGCGCTGACGTCGGATGGGGAAAGATCAGTGCTGCCGTTCCGGATGCCGGATGGGGTGCCGATTGTGCCGCTGCAGATTGGCAAATTAAGGATTGACGCGCTGGTGGATTCCGGTGGCGACGGGCTGAGCCTGCCGGAGGGGCTTGCTTCGCGGCTGAAGTTTGCGGTTGATCCGGTGGCTTTTGCGGCGGGACAATCATTTTCGACGCGATTCCAGATCAAGGCTGCGAAGCTGGCCGGAGATGTGCGCCTGGGCGCGTATGCGTTTGAGGAGCCGTTTGTGGAGATCCACGCGGCGTTTCCGCTGGCCGACTTCGGGGCGTGCCCGATGCAGAACTTTGCGCTGACCTTCGACCAGAAGAACTTGCTGGTTCGGTTTGAGGCGAGCCGGAAGAGGATGCGGTTGACGGCGACACCGACGGCGATTCGGCTGGCGAACGCGCCGGATTTGAAGCCGCGAGAGCCTGGGCTGGTGCCGGTGGGCTAGGAATCCATCTAGTTTCGATAGAGCACAAGCACTGAATCGTAGGTTCGATCGGGCGTTCATTCTGGCCTATTGCGCGTTCTTCTCCAATCAGATACGTTTGATTTCATCTTTCCCCCCCCAAGAGATTCTCAAGGAATTCGTCGCCGCAGTTGACGCGGGGCCTGGCGACCCGGGCTGGTGCGATCGATCCATGATTGGAGAAGTCCATGAAACGCCGTTCGTTCCTCAAGGCTAGTGCTGCGCTGCTTCCCGCGGCGGGGCTGAAAGAATTTGCTCTTGCTCAAGTTGCGGCCGCTCCAACTTCCAGCGCGCTTCATGTGGTTGAGTCGGGGAAGGATCGGTTTGGAGAGGCGCACTCGCGCGGCTTCAGCAACATCCTGTTCAAGGTTGCGGCGCACGAGACGGGCGGCGGTTTGTTCATTATTGAGCACACCAACCTGGTGAGAGGCGGCCCTCCTCTTCATCTTCATCCGCATCAGGAGGAGTGGTTCTACGTGATGGAGGGCGAGGTGCTGTTTCAGGTTGGCGGCGAGCGGAAGAAGCTGAGCAAAGGAGAATCCGTGCTGGCTCCACGCAATGTTCCGCACGCGTTCACGCTGGTGAGCGAACAACCGGGGCGGCTGCTGATCGCCTTTACTCCGGCGGGAAAGATGGAGGAGTTCTTCCGCGCCACGGCGGTGCCAAACCCGCCTCACGAAGATGCGGAGTTGTTTCGCAGGTACGAAATGGAGCTGATTGGGCCTTCGCCGTTTGCCGCTTAGCTGACCCTTGCCTCAATCCAGCGATCAGGTCTCAGGCCTTCGCCTCGCTCAAAACTTGAGCCTTCGCGGCCCGCAATGTCTCTATCGGATCGCCTTCGGGGCGGAATTCCATGGCAACGTTGTGGCGGTAGTTGAGCTGTACGAGCTTGCGGTAGATGTTGGCGTAGTTGATTTCGCCGGTGCCTGGTTGGTGGCGGCCGGGGACGTCGGCGACGTGGATGAGGCCGATAACGTCAATGTGTTTGTCGAGTTTGCTGATGAGATCGCCGTAGCTCATCTGCTCGTGGAAGATGTCATAGAGGAATTGGATCTGGGGGTGGTTGACGGAGCGGACGATCTCGATGGCTTCGGCCGCCGAGGTGAGGAAGTAGTTGGGATTCTCTTCGAGATGGATGCACTCAAGAAGCAGGCGGACGGGCTGGCCGTCGATCTGTTTTCCTTCGATGAGAGCTGCGGCCTGCTTGAGGGTTTCAATGGAAGCCTGGTGCTGCGCGTCGCGGGTGAGGGCGGGGACGACGTTGCCGGAGAGGACGATCATGGCGGGGCAAGCGAGAGTTTCCATGGGAGTGAGGGCTTGCTTCAGTTCGGCGAGGAAAGCTTCACGGGATGCGGGATCGGCGACGCCGTGCTTGAGGCCGGCGGTGGCGTCGAAGGTGATGCCGAGGCGCTTGCGGGCGGCGTTGGCGCGGGCGAAATCTGCATCCGTCCAATCGCCGTATTCGCCGACCAGCTCGATGTTGGTGTAGCCGGCTTCAGCAACTTTGGCGATGCGGTCTTCGAAGGGCAGGTCGCGGAAGACGGTCCAGAGCATGACGGAGAGGGGAAAGGGCGGTGTTGCCGCGGCGGTGGCCGGATGTTGGGATGCCGAGGTTTCCGGAGAGATTGCGGAAAGAATGGGGAGCCCGGCTGTTGCGGCAAGAGACTGAGTGAATGTGCGGCGGTTCATGGGGTCTCCTAATGGGGTGTGTTCCTTCCCACCCATTTCGCAAAGGACGCGAAATGGATGGGGCACCCTCTGCTGCTTCGAGCCGGCGATGCTCTACGATTTTGCGGCAGGCTTTTTCTCGACTTTGCGGGAGCGGCGGAGGTCTTGCCAGTCTTTCTCGGTCTGGTCGGCGTAGATGGCGCCGAATTTGCCGAGGGCTTCAGCGAAGCCGTCGCCGGAGCCGAGATAGCCGGAGATGACGAGCGGATCGCTGGAGCGGGCGTGGCCGCGGGCGAGGAGTTCGCCGCAGACCTCGGCGAAGGCCTGGAGAGCGGGACCGGCGAGATCTTCAAGATTGATGGAACCCTTGTGGTCATTGAGCTGGCGGACGAGGTATTGGCGGTTGCCGATGTTCGTCCAGCCAAGGAAGGGATCGGACTGCACCTGCATGGCTTTCTGGCCCTCGGCTACGCGCTGGCCATTGTGGTGCGGCGCGTGGGCGTCAGGCAGATAAGGCGCGTAGCCCGAGGACGGTTCCTCCTTGATCTGCAGAAAGAGCGGGTCCTGAGGACCGTTGCCATCGAAGTAAATGCAATAGTCGCGCAGGCCGACGGAGCCGGTGCCGACCACTTTGAAGGCGACGTCGAGCGGGCGGTAGAAAGAAAGGAGGTGCTGGCGCTGCGGCTCGAGCACTTTACTGTATGGCTCGAGAGAGGCCATGACGGCGGCAGCCTGCGCGGCGGTGATGCGGGTGAGCATGGGCTTGGATTCGCGGAAGCGGCGTGTGGCGCCGTTGCTGTCTTTGGCGGCAGGAGGAACCGGCTCGGTGAGTTGATCCACGGTATGGAGCGGCGTGGCACGCTCGGCTTTCAGCAGTGCCTGGTGGATGGGCTGGACCCGGCTCATGCGATGCACCTGATGGCGACCGATTTCGAGCAGGGGCATGCCGGCAAACTGGCGCATCATGGTGGCATAGTGCAGGATGAATTTTTCGACCGCGTCGCGAATGGCGGAGCCCTTGTGACCTGAGCCTCGGCCGGCGAGGGTGACGGATGCGGCCATGCGCTTGAGGTCCCACTCAAAGGGACCGCGGATGGTCTCGTCGAAGTCGTTGATGTCGAAGATGAGACGGCCGTCGGGAGCGGCATAGGCGCCGAGATTGCGCACGTGCGCATCGCCGCATAGCTGCGCGATGATGCCGGTGTTGGGCATGGCGGCGAGATCCGCGGCCATCACCGGAACGGCGCCGCGAAAATAGCCGAAGGGTGATTCGGCCATGAGCTCGTATTTGAGCTTGACCAGCGCGGGAACCCGGCCGCGCATGGAGCGGTCGAGGAGCGTGAGAGCCGAGGTTTTGCGCACCTTGGTGTTGCATTCGTGATGTTGCTGGCGGCCCACCTGCTTGCGCCGCGCCTGTCCCAAGTTCCTTCGTTCTTCAGCAGTTGCCCATTGCATGACCCGGAACATACACGGTCTGACTGCGATGTGCAACTTATTGGACTCTTTGATTTAGACTGCTCTCAGGAAGCCCCGCTCCTTCTTGATTACAGCCTGAGAAACCAGGCCAGACTTCATTCCCCTCGGAGGAAATCCCGTTGACCCGTGTTGCCGTTCTGCTGCTTGCCGCTACAGGCTCCCTTTCGCTGGCTACCTATGCAGTAGACGCTCAGGAGGCTCAGAAGCCGCTGACCGTGGATGCGATCTATGGCCATGGACCGCTGATCGGGCATCCTCCGGAGGGACTTGCGTGGTCGCCGGACTCGAAGCATTTGACCTATATGGATGGCGGCGAGCTGATGGATATGGACCCGGCGACGGGCAAGGCGCACGTGCTGGTGAGCCGCGCCAAGCTGGGCGCGCTTTCTGGAGCTACGGGGTCGGAGATCGATCGCGACCACCGCGACCGGTACAAGATGCCCGGCTATCTGTGGGCGCCGGACTCGACGCATTTGCTGTTCGACGCGAATGGACGGCTGTGGATGTATGACCTGCACAACGGGACCGGAGTGCAGATTGGCTTTACGGGAACGGCCTCAGGAGACGACCCCAAGTTTTCTCCGAACGGCGAGTTTGTCTCGTTTGTGCGTGACCACGGGCTTTCTATGGTGCGGCTTAAAAACGCGGGTATGCCTCCAGAGGTTGTGGCTGCCGCGCCCAATCAGACCACGACCAACGGCGAGGTGGATTGGGTGTATGAAGAGGAGTTGTCGACGCGCAGCAATTATTTCTGGTCGCCCGACTCGACGCACATGGCGTATTTGCAGATGAATGAGGCGGAGGTGCCGCAGTATCCAATTACAGACTGGATTCCGACGCACGCCAGCGTGGACATGCAACGGTATCCGCAGCCAGGCGATCCGAATCCCGATGTGCGGGTGGGTGTGGTAAGCGCGGGAGGGGGCAAGACGGTTTGGGTGAAGCTGCCGATTCGCGGCGGCCAGGACTACATTCCGCGGTTTGGCTGGGTGGACCGCAGGACGCTTTGGATCGAGACTGTCACGCGGGATCATAAGCACCGCGATCTGTATTTTGCCGATGCGGCGAACGGCCAGGCGCGCGCGGTTTTGCAGCTCACCGACGACAAGTACTTCGATGAAAACTACGAGGTCTCGGTGGGGCCCGGCACTATTGTGCTGACCAACTGGACCGACGGGCACAATCATCTCTATCTCTACAGTTATGACCAGAACAATCCGCTGGCGGGCGTGGCAAAACTGGAGCGGCAACTGACCAAGGGAGAGTTTGAAGTGGGTGAGGTGTTCGGCGTGGACGATACGGCTAAGGTTGTTCGGTACGGGGCCAACGAAGGCAATCCGCAGGAGCAGCAGATTTGGCAGGTAGGGTTTGACGGCGAGCGCAAGCGGTTGAGCGAAGGGCCGGGTTTCCATGTGGGGAATTTTGCGCCAGCGGGCGGGGCGTTTGTCGAACGGCAATCAACGCGGTTGGAAGCGCCGACGATGAGCGTGTGTGCGGCAGTGGGCAAATGCACGGTGTTTTGGAAAACGAAAGCGCTTGCACCGTATCACCTTCGCGCGCCGGAACAGTTGGAAGTGAAGGCCAAGGATGGGACGACTCTTTATGCAACGCTGCTGCTGCCTGAGGGGGCGACTGATGCGGCCAGCGTTCCGCTGATTGTGAATCCTTATGGGGGGCCTGGGCCGGAGACGACGGCGAACCGCTGGGGTGACGGACTGCTGTTCGATGAGCTGCTGGCGCAGCATGGCTTTGCTGTGCTGCATGCGGACAATCGCGGGAGTGGGTCGCGTGGACGCGCCTTTGCGCAGATGGCGTATCACAACTTTGGACCGATCCAACTGGAAGACCAGCTGACCGTGGTGGATGCGGCACTGAGCCGGTATGCGCAACTGGATCCGAAGCGGCTGGGATGGTGGGGGTGGAGCTGGGGTGGGACGTTTACGCTGTATGCGCTGACACACTCGGACCGCTTTCGCGCGGGGGTTGCGGTGGCTCCGGTGACGGACTGGCACAACTACGACTCGATTTACACGGAGCGGTATATGAGCGAGCCGTCGGAATTTGCGGCGGGTTACAAGGATTTCTCCGTCGTGAATTCGGCGAACAAACTGAAGGGGCGGCTGCTGCTGGTGCACGGGACGAGCGACGATAACGTGCACATGGAGAACTCGATCCAGTTCATCCAGAAGCTGATTGAGGGGGATATTCCCTATGACCTGCAGCTTTATCCGCGCAAGACGCATTCCATTGCGGGGCCGGATGTGCGGGTGCATCTGTACAACAGGATCCTCGCGCATTTTGAGCAGTACCTGAAGCCGCCGGTTTCCACCGCGGCAGGCGAGTAGGGGAGGCTCTGGATGAGCCTGACGGAAGACGAGCTGGCGAGGCACCTGCGAAGTCTGGAAGAGTCGCTGCTGGATCCGGCTTTTCGCCGGAAATCGGGGCAGGTGGCTGCGCTGCTGGCGGGGGGTTTTGAGGAGTTTGGCGCGTCGGGGAGGGTGTGGACGCGCGAGCAGATTCTGGAGCTGGTCGCGACCGAGAAATATGATCCGCCGCAGGTGGAAGATTTCAGGTGCGCCTTGATTGCAGAGGGGGTGGCGCTGGTGACCTATAGAACAGTGCGGACTGCCCCAGACTCTGGCGAGCGAATGGCTACCGTGCGCAGTTCTTTATGGACAGAGAGAGCCGGGGAATGGCGAGTACGGTTCCACCAGGGGACACGCGCTGAAAGCCCAAAAACGAGTTAAACCTGGCGGCGGCGGAACAGGTCGTCCTTGTCGCGGCATGGGCACTCTGAGCATCCCAGGCAGCAGACAAGGAGCACTGCTACACCGGCCGTGACCACAATGGCCAGCAGGCTGCTACTCGTCGCGAACCAATGAATCAGGCTATGCATCGTCGTAGACCACCTATATCCCGCTCCATGGCTCTAACATTTCCCTAGCTTTTGGAGTACCGAATCGATCTGGGGAGCGGGAATTCCGGCAAGACAAGTTTACCATCGGCAGATTCGAGTGAAATACCACTTGCGGAACAGGGAATAAAAGGCGAAACTAATAGTACGATGGTAACGGGCCCCAATCCGGTACCAGCCTCGATTCCAGACGAGTGGCTGGATGATGGGGATGCCATGGCACTGGATGAGGCAATTGCGCTGCCACCGACCGAGCCGCCGCACAGTTCGCTGCTGGACGGGATTTCCGATGCCCACGCCGGTCCGGCGCTCAATTGGCTGTTTGTCGATCTCAACTCCTACTTTGCCTCCGTTGAACAGGATGCTCGTCCCGAGCTGCGCGGTTGCCCGGTGGGGGTGGTGCCAATGATGGCGGACACTACGGTTTGCATTGCGGCCAGCTACGAGGCCAAGGCTCACGGCGTCAGGACGGGGACGGTGGTGGGTGATGCCAAGCGGATGTGTCCCGGCCTGGTGTTGATAGAGGCGCGGCATGAGCTTTATGTCGATTACCACCACAAGATTGTGGAGGCCGTGGAGAGCTGCCTGCCGGTGACGGCGGTGCTCTCCATCGACGAGATGGCTTGCCGGTTGATGGGGCGCGAGCGGCCGCTGCTGGCGGCGATGGAACTGGGGCGGAAGGTGAAGGCGGCGATTCGAGAAAGAGTGGGGCCGATGCTGCGGAGTTCGGTGGGGCTGGCGACGAACCGGTATCTGGCAAAAATCGCCAGCGATATGGAAAAGCCGGACGGGCTGGTGGCGCTGCCGCTGGATATTCTGCCGGAGGCACTGCGGCATCTCACGCTGCGCGACCTACCCGGCGTGGGGGCGAAGACGGAGAAGAGGCTGAACGAGAAAGGCCTCAAGAGTATGGAGGACTTGCTCGCGCTGGACTGCGAAAAGGCCGGCGAACTGTGGGGCTCCGTCTGGGGCGAGCGGCTGTGGCACTGGCTGCGTGGCGAAGACTTCGACATGTCGGAGACCGAGCATCTGAAGTCGATCAGCCACCAGCATGTGCTGGCGCCGGAGATGCGGACACCGGAGAAGGCATGGGCGGTGGCGCACAAGTTGTTGCACAAGGCGGCCATGCGGCTGCGGGCAGGCGGGTTGTGGGCGAGCAGTATAGGGCTGGCCATTGGGTTTGCTACGCCGCGCGGCGATATGACTCCGATCAGCAACTTCGGCACGCCTACGCGGGGGTGGAAGAGCGAGCTGAAGCTGAGCGAGTGCCAGGATAACCAGACGCTGATTGCTGCGCTGGCGCGGCTGTGGGCGAGCCGACCGACAGGGCCGGACTCGGCGCATCCGTATTTTATTGGGGTGTATCTGAATGGGTTGGTTCCGGACCGGTTGCACTCCCTGAACCTCTTCGATGGGACGGAAGACGAGCAGAGCCGGGCGAAGCTGCTGACCATCATGGATCAATTGAACAATAAATACGGGATGAGCACGCTGGCGCCGGCGACAATGCTGACGGCGTTCAAGGCTGCGCCGACGCGGATTGCGTTTCATTCCATTCCGGAGTTGTTCTGAGGGGAATCTCTCAACTCAAATGGTCCGCGTTTGCCAGTGCAGGGGGCAAAACTCCGCCAGCAATTGAAAGTCGCGGGGGTTCGTCGTAATGACAGTGATGCCGCGGCGCGATGCGCTGGTGGCGATGAGTGCATCGTTGGTGAGACGCGCTTTTCCTATCTTCTCGTATCCATGACGTTGGGCGACGGAGGCGAGGATTCTTCCGGCGAGAGTCCAGTCGCCGAGGTTTGGAGTCAACAATCGGTTCGCTTTTTCGAAATCGCGCTCCAGTTTTTCGAGGATTCGCCGGTCTGCGGAATTGTAACCCGCATAAAGCTCCTCCAGCACAACCGCGCTCAACCACAGGGGAGATTCCTTGATCCATCTTTCAAGGACGGTGGCGGAATTGTCCCTGGCACGCAGCGCCGTAATATAAATGGAGGAATCGAAGAGAATGGGCATTCTCTATTTGCCCATGCTGGAAAATGCATCCTGGATGCTGATCCCGCTCTTGAGAAATCTCCGATTTGCTTCGGCCGTCGCGCGGTTTCGGGCGGTTTCGGCGATCACGAAATCAAGAGCGCGCACGATGGTTTCAGTCTCTGTTGTGGCCGCGAGAGCTTTCCTGGCGCGATTGATCTGGATGGGATCAAGCCGGAAGTTCTTGGGAACGGCGCGACGATTTTGAACGGCCATGGTTCATGCCTCTTTCTCATTCAGTTTAGCACGCATATATACAAATCGAGAATATGTATGTACAGGAGAAGGATAGCAACGCCAGCTTAGAGGAATTTGGAAGGGACGGGTGATTCTGGTTCGCTACGTGTGGCTGAATCTTTCGCCGAAATCGGCACGGATGGAGCAGTCCTACTCGCCCGATGGAGGCAAGAGCTGGGAAGTGAACTGGATCTGCGAGTTGTCGCGGTAGTCGATAAGGCTTCCGAGTTTCCCGTGTCATCGGGCTGGGCGGTGAAGTCGATTAAGCCGATCTGTCTGAAATCGGTTTCAATGTTTCCCGCTGGATGCTGCTCATAGCTCCACTGGACCGAAATAGTCTCCCAATGCAGTGAGGCGTTTTTCCAGAACATAGAACTTTGTGTCGCGGTAAGGGTATTTCATCGATTCGGAAAATTCGACAATGCCGACGCGGTTATCTATAGTACCGGGTGGCAAAGCAGTCAGGTCGCGAGGGTCGTTATTAATCATTTCCATCATTGCCCACAACTCCGGTGTCAGGAGATGAATCTTCCTTCGCAGAGTCGAACATCGACCGCTATGCTTAATCTCTCTCGTCGGGAAAACATAATTTATGTTCACTTGGGAATTCATCTGCGTCGGCGTACGCGTAGAGAAGTACCGAATACCGTCGACCTTACGCTCCTTAGTCACCCATTGAAGAAGGAGTTGTGGAACAATATACTGCGGGAAAAAGGCTCCCACTCTTGAATCAACACGAATCGAACTCGCTGCTATCAGTGGCCAATAGAGAATGTGAGAGATAACAAACGCCTCATTGTACCTGGCTTGGAGCTCGCCTATTTGAGGTGGTTGCTGGCTACTGCGGCTGCGCGCCTGCACGTATGTGTAAAACCTCCAAGCGTTTGCGGGCGGAAGCTGAAAATCGAGTATCTTGGTTTTCTCCGCAAACTTAAATTTCGAGAATATGCAATCATTCAATTCAGGACGATCCAGCTCCTCCCAGCAAATCCATGTTGAACTGCCGAGATATAAACACGGTAGCCCTGCAATGCTATATCTCTGGTTGCTCACCAAGTGCCGTTTCTCGAACGGAACGTGGAAAATGTCTTTCTTCTTAAGTGTGCCCGCAGCCGCCAATCCTAAACCCGGCCTAATTCGGTACATGTCAGGGTGGAGGGTCGCTTCCAGATGGGAATCGAATGGTGCGGGCGGCGCTGAAGGATTGTAGGAGCTTACCTCGGTCATTAGAGTATCGAACTTCGCGTTCTTGAGCGTATTCCTGACTTCCAAGTACGCCTGGTGGGGATATCCCTGCAAGTAATGCTTCGTCGCCCTTACGATACCGTTAGCTATTCGCCCAATCTCAGGAATTGACTGTTCAATGGTTTCACAAATCGCACGATGGTCGGGATCAGCGATCTTTTTGGCTTCGGCAATGTAGTCTCTGAAGAGCTTTTTCAAGAAAACGTCGAATGTGCAATTCGCCTTCTCGAAGTCTCCCCGAGGAAGGGAAACCGTAGGACCGCTGAAGAAATCTTTCAAGTTCATGGTCGGAAGCCGTCGGGTACAAGGTTAACACCTAATGTTATGCAGATTGGACGGCAAGGAGTTCCAGGTTTTGGGGGATTCTGGGCTTGTTGTCGCCAACTCAGAAATTATCGCGCAAGGTTGCATTTCTCCAGGGTGCTGGTTTGCGACGCGGTCACCGCGAACTTTTTTCTCCTCAGTGCGTATTCTTTGCATCCCTGCGCACGTCTCACAGCGGATAAGAGAGTAGAAACGAAGCCCATGGCCCACGACTGGCAGCCGGATTTTGAACAACTCGTGGACGAACACCAGTCGATGGTGTTTTCGCTGGCCTCGAGGATGACGGGAGATCGCGGATTGGCTGAAGAGATTGCCCAGGATGTTTTCCTGGAGCTGGACAGGAACCTGGCCAGACTGGAGTCGGCTGCACACGCCTGCTTCTGGCTGCGACGGGTGACCATGAGCCGGTCGACGGATGCGATGCGCCGGCGGCGGGTTCGCTCCACGGATATGTGGATTGAGCTTGAAGAAGGTCACGTGGCCAGCGTGGAAGACAAGGCATCTCCACTGGGCGCGCGGATCGAGCAGATGCTAGCTACGCTTCCGGAGCCGCAACGGGCGGCGCTGGTGCTTCGCTACCAGGAGGACCTGACGCTGGAGGAGATTGCGGCGACGCTGGATGCGCCGCTGGCCACGGTAAAGAGCCAGTTGCAGAGGGGACTGAAGCTGCTGCGGGCCAAGGCGCAGAGCCACTTGAAGGACTACGTCCGCGTGAAGGAGCAGACGAGTGGAATTTGAACCGATGGAACCGATGAATCAGATGGACGAGTTTGAGCGGGAAGTGAAGCAGGCGCTTGAACGCAGGCCAGCGCCACCGGGTCTGAAGCGCAAGCTGATGGACCGGAGGAGCCTGCGCAGGACGGAACATCGGCGGAGTCACACGGTGATCTGGCAGCGGCTGGCTGCTTCTGTGGTGCTGGCCGTGGTGCTCTGCGGCGGCTGGATGTGGCATGAACGGGAAGAAAAGCGCAAGGGCGAAGCTGCGCGTCAGGAAGTGCTGACGGCACTGCGGATCACAGGCCGCGCGCTGAACGAGATGAAGACGCAATTGGCGGCCAAGCACAGCGGCGATGAGGAATAAGAAGGGTTAACGATGAAGAACCGGATCATAGCTTTTGTTTTGGGGGCGACCGTTTTTGCAGCTCCCGTTATGACGCAGACGACGCAACTGCCTGCGCCGCCGCCAGTGGAAAAGGAATTGGCGCAGCGCGCCTCGAACGTGACGGAAGTGACGCTGGGCAAGAACATGCTGGCGTTTGCCGCGAAGTTCATGAACGGCAAAGACGAGGACGAGGCGGCTACGCGGAAACTGATCGACGGGCTCGACGGGATCTACGTACGCGACTACGAGTTCGACAAGGAAGGGCAGTTCTCGATGGACGAGATCGAGCAACTGCGGAAGTATTTCGAGACCAGCGAGTGGTCCCCGATTGTGCGCGAACGCGAGCGAAAGAGCGGCGAGACCACGGACGTGATGGTGAAGCTGGTGAACGGCGAATCGCACGGGATGTTTATTCTCACGGTAGAACCGAAGGAACTGACGGTGGTGCTGATTCTTGGGCCGGTACGCATGGAAGACCTAGGCAAATTGAAGGGCCTTGGCGGGCTGGGCTCACTGGGCGATATCGCACAGACTGAGCATTTCAAGGACAAGGAAAAAGCAAAGTCGCTTGAAAAGGCGAAAGAACTAGCGGACAAAGCCAAGAAAGGCGGCGACCAATGAGACGGTTCTGGTTGATTCCGATTGGACTTGTGGCGTTGCTGATTCCCGCGGCGGTGCTGGCGGGTAGCGGTGAGGGCGGATTTGACGGTGTGGTGCACTCGATTGAAGGACGGTATCATGTGCGGGCTGCACGGATTCCCTTCCTCGGCTTGGTGAGTTTCATTTCGCGCAAGGCGACGCATGGGGGTGTATCGAATCTGCATGTGGCGGAGATTGAGTCGTTCAATGCGCAGGTGGACGGCGATGAACTGAACCAGATGGTTACGGAGAAACTGGGGTCGGGTTGGGAGAGGATCATTCGCGACACGAGCCGCAAGGGAAATGAGCAGACGCTGATCTTTATACATCCGGAGGGCGACCGGATGGGGCTGTTTGTTGTGGACAAAGACGCGAACGAGATGGATGTGGTGCAGGTGTCGGTGGATCCGAAACACCTGGACGACGATATTGGAAATTATCGGCACCATCACGAGAGCGGGCACGAAGTCGACAAGGATTCATCCGATAAGGACTCGGACGACCAGGATTCGTCGGATAAGGATTCGTCGCGGGGCGCATCGGACTAGGGTCTGCCTGGTTTCGAAGAGCGAATCGCAACTCCGGGTATACCTGACCCCTCGCGGCTGGCTAAACTTAACTGAGGCATGGCCAGCCAATCTCCAATACACATGACGGGTTATCGTGGCCGACTGGCGCCCTCACCCACCGGCTATCTTCATGTGGGCCACGCACGCACGTTTTGGACGGCGTTTCAGAGGGCGCGCGAGGCCGGCGGCACGCTGGTGATGCGCATGGAGGACCTGGACCCGGACCGCAGCCGTGCCGCCTATGCCGAGGCCGCCCTGGAAGATTTGCGGTGGCTGGGGATTCGCTGGCAGGAGGGTCCTGATGTCGGGGGCCCTTTTGGGCCGTACATGCAGAGCCGCAGGGACGCGGTCTATCTAGATGCCTGGAGCAGACTGCTGCGGCGCGGCTACATCTACCCTTGCCGCTGCTCGCGCAAGGATCTTGAAACTGCACTTTCCGCACCCCATGAGAGCGCGTCTGCGGGCGCAAGAGGCAAACCTGCGAAGGACGCGCTGGACCCGCTGGACGACGAACCGATCTACCCCGGTACTTGCCGGCCGTGCGGAGACGTCCCACCCATGGCTAATGAGGTGGAGAGGACCGAGGGAATCAACTGGCGATTCCGTGTTCGCGATGGCGAATTGGTTTGGTTCAAGGATCACCACCTGGGCATTCGACGCTTTGTCGCTGGGCGCGACTTTGGCGACTTCGTTGTGTGGCGGCGCGATGGCACACCCAGCTATCAGCTTGCCTGCGTGGCCGATGACGCCGCCATGGGCATCACGGAAGTGGTGCGTGGAGCCGATCTGCTCAGGTCAACTGCCCGCCAAATCTTGCTCAATCGCGCCCTGGACTTCCCGAATCCGGCCTGGTATCACTGTTCCCTGGTGGTGGATCACAATGGCCGACGCCTAGCGAAGCGCCATGACTCGCTGAACCTGCGAGCGTTGCGCGAGCGTGGACTGACACCGATGAATATTCTGTCAGCGGAGTTGCCGTTGGAAGGGTGAAAGAAAAAGGGCGACAGCGATGAGTCAACGCTGTCGTCCGCTCCGTATTTCCCGGCGATGTCTGAATGACGCCCGCCTTACTTGTGGTGGATGAAGGTTCCGTTTTGCAGTTCACTTACGGCTTGCTTCAGTTCGGCTTGCGTGTTCATCACGATGGGGCCGTACCATGCGACCGGCTCTTCGAGCGGCTTGCCGGAGACTAGCAGGAAGCGGATGCCCTCGGGGCCGGCTTGCACCACGATCTCGTCCCCGCGATCGAAGAGTACGAGCGAGTGATTTCTGGCGTCGTAGACTGCGGGTGCGTTGGGGTCTGCGCCTGACTCTGTCAGGACGGCTTGCGGGACAGACGCATCGCGAAACATGCCGGCACCTGCGAAGACGTAGGCGAAGGCGTTGCGCGTTGTCTCCACTTTGATGCGCTTCCGCTGGTTGGGCGGAACGGAGATGTCAACGTAGTTGGGGTCGGCGGCGACGCCTTCGACCGGGCCCTTCTTGCCCCAGAACTCACCAACGATGATGCGAGCACGGGTGCCGTCATCCTCAGTGACTTCGGGGATGGCGCTGGAGGGGATGTCCTGATAGCGCGGGTCGGTCATCTTGAGCGCAGCGGGCAGGTTGGCCCAGAGCTGAAAGCCATGCATGCGGCCGTTGGCGTCTCCTTTAGGCATTTCCTGGTGGAGAATGCCGCTGCCAGCGGTCATCCACTGCACATCGCCGGCCGTCATCAGGCCCTTGTTGCCCAGGCTGTCGCCGTGCGCGACTTCGCCGGCCAGCACATAGGTAATGGTCTCGATGCCGCGGTGCGGATGCCACGGGAATCCCGCAAGGTAGTCGGCCGGATTTTCATTGCGAAAATCGTCGAGCAACAGGAACGGATCGAAGTCCTTTGTTTTTCCAAAGCCGAAGGCGCGTTGTAACTTAACGCCGGCGCCCTCGATGGTCGGCGTGGTTTCGAGAATCTGCTTCACAGGGCGAAGCGACATGGTGGACCTCCTCTGCCTTACACGAATTGGATGCACGAGGGAGATATTCGTTGCAACAAGTATCTGTCCTGGAGAGGCTGCGGCAGGGTCAGGCCGCGTCTGACAAACCGAGGGGCTGCGCGCCCGAAGAGCTAACCTCGGGTGGCTTTGCCTGCGAAGTGGCCAATACGGCCTTCTCGCCAAAGAGCAAAGATTTGCCCAAAAGTCCCAAGGTCACTCCGGCGTGTGGCTAACATGCTGTCAGGCCGAAAACTAATCACGACACCACCGATTAACGCAGCAGATTGGCGGCGGTTCCTCTGGCGGGGTAGCGCATTTTTTTGTGAAACCTCCATGTACGACGACCATCTTAGTCGGCAGCCGTTCATCAAGGAGGAATCATGAGGCTCGCCGGCAAGAAGGCTCTCATTACCGGAGGCAACAGCGGCATCGGCCTGGCCACAGCCGGGCTTTTCGTCTCTGAAGGCGCGGAAGTCGCAATCACGGGTCGCGATCAACAGACACTGGATGATGCGATCGCCGAGCTGGGACCGAAAGCGCACGGCTATCGCGCTGACGTTACGGCTGCGGAGGATCGCAAGAAGCTCTTCGCAGAACTCGCTAAAGACTTTGGCAAACTTGACATCGTGTTCGCCAATGCAGGTATTTCTGGCAGGACGCCGACGGGCACGACCGACGAAGCCATCTTCGAGAAGGTAGTCCAGACCAACCTCAACGGCGCCTTCTTTACTGTCAATTCAGCCGCTCCTTTGATGAACGACAACGGCAGCATCATCTTCAACGGATCAGTGCACAACTATCTCGGTCAACCGGGCGTGGCTGCGTACGCTGCCACGAAAGGCGGACTCGTCTCGATGGCGCGATCGATTGCCGCAGACCTTGCACCGCGCAAGATTCGCGTCAACGTGGTGGCTCCGGGAGCGACTAAGACTCCCATCTGGAAGCGCGGGCCACGGGCCAATGCCACTCACGAGGAATCAGAAAAACTTTCCGACTTCTTTTCTTCCACGGTTCCGCTTGGCCGTTGGGGCGAGCCGGAAGATTTGGCCAAGGCTGTGCTTTTTCTGGCCTCGGACGATTCGTCGTACATCAACGCGGTGGAACTGATGGTGGATGGCGGACTGACTGGCGCTCCTTTCGGAGGCGCGGTTCTTCGCGGCTGACCGCACACGGTTAAAGCCCGGAGTAAAGAGTGAAGCCTGAAACCTATTCCACACCAGCCCCCCTACCTAGTGATCCCTGAAACGTACAAGCAAACACGCGCTCCGCAGCCTTTGAGGTCGGAAGAGCCTTACACAAAACCAAAGAGGAGTCACTCACATGTTTGATATGAGGAATCTCACCAAGCTCAAGAAGCTCGATGAGAATGCGCCTGATGTGATGAAAGCCTTCTGGGCTTTTAATCAAGAGTTGTTCAAAGCCGGTGCCATCGATGTCCTGCACAAGCAGTTGATTGCGGTGGCGGTCGCGCTGACAACGCAGTGTCCTTACTGCATTGAGATACATATGAAAGATGCGCGCCGGGCCGGGGCAACCGACACGATGCTGACGGAAGCGGCCATGGTCGCCGCGGCAATGCGGGCAAACGCAACGGTCACCCACGCGACGCACTTGTTCAAAGAGGAGATTCCACCGAAATCGGAGATCGCCGCAAGCTGAAAAGGCGATCCACCGCATTATTCCTTCGTGGAGAGAGCCGCGATGGCGATCCCCCGGAACGCAGGAGGTAACTATGAGCACCAATGCAGTTCACAGCAACGACGCAGCGAGACACGCGGACGTCGTGAGAAGTGACATGAGGCTCGAGGTCATCGTCATCCCCGTGTCGGATGTCGACCGCGCGAAGGAGTTTTACGAAAGGATCGGATGGCGGCTCGACATTGACCGCTCTGCCGGCGAAGATTTTCGTCTAGTCCAGTTCACGCCGCCGGGCTCCAGTTGCTCGGTCCATTTCGGCAAGAACGTGACGTCGGCCGCTCCCGGTTCGGCCAAGGCATTCCTGGTCGTTCCCGACATCGTGGCCACCCGGGAACAGCTGGTCGCCGCCGGCGTCAAGGTCGGCGAGTTCTTCCACGACGGCCCGGAAGGCCGGGGCAGCGGATTGCATCCCGAGCGTCTCAGCTACCGGTCACGTGCCTTATTCAGTGATCCCGACGGCAATGGCTGGCAGCTGCAGGACGCCCCGACCCGGCTCCCCGGGCGCTTCGGACCTGGCGCGACTTCCTTCGACTCAGCAAGCGAATTGGCCAGCGCGTTTCGGCGTGCGGAGGCCGCTCACGGCGTGCACGAAAAGCGCACCGGACAGCGCGACGCGAACTGGCCAGATTGGTACGCCGCTTACATGGTGGCGGAGCAGTCTGGCAGAGAGCTGCCGCGATAAACACTCATGAGGCCGGCGAGCCTTTTGCTGACAGCGACATGGAACGGCTTCACTCCCGGTGGCATGCGAGACGCATACACGAATCAATCCTGAAGTGGCGACACTCGCTTTTTCGCGGCTTTTGCGGGAGGGAATGGAAAACCCCACTCAGACTTGGACCTGGGCGGGGTTTTCCTTTGAGCAGAATTCAGTTAGCGGCGGCCCTGGATGGTGCGCTGGGTGCCGGCGCCACTACTTTTTTTTTGCGCGCGTTTGGCGGCGATGGCATGCATCTCCTTGCCCATTGGGGATTGATTGATGCCGAGCTGGAGGGCGAGGTTGATGAGGTTGCTGGTGCCCCAGTAGAGAGCCAGGCCTGACGCGTAATGCCACAGCATGAACCCGAAGAAGACGGGCATCATGAAAGCCATCATGCGGCGTTGCGCGGGGTCCATGCCAGGCGAGGGAGTGATGTACTGCGTGAGAAACATGCTGCCGATGATGAGGATGGGCAGAATATGGAGCGGGTCGGGCTGAGAAAGATCAGTGAGCCAGAACCAGTGAGCCTGACGCAGTTCAATGACGTTGGAGAGCACCTCAAAGTAGGCGATGAAGAGCGGCATCTGCACTATCAGGGGGAGACAGCCACCGAGCATGTTGATGCCCTCAGCCTGATGGAGGGCCATGATCTCAGTGTTCATCTCAGCGCGCTTGGGGTCGTTCATCTTGAGATGCGCGTACTTCTTCCGGATGGCGTCAACCTTGGGCTGAATACGCATCATTTTGACGGAAGACTTCATCATGATGAAGCGCGTTGGCAACATGACCAGGTTGAAGGCGGCAGTGAAGATGATGATGGACCAGCCCCAGTTGTTTATGCCGGTGCCGAGGAGTCCGTGGAAGAAGCGGAGCGCGATGTAAAGCGGCTTGGCGACAATGCCGAGCCAGCCGTAATGGATCAACGGTTCGAGGGTCGGTCCATCTGGCTTGCCGTCGGCGCCGGTGGAGTGGATGGTGGAGAGCACATCGATTTGCTTGGGTCCGGCGTAGAGGCGCAGACGGGAGTAGCCGCTTTGATCACCCATGGCGAAGCCGATGACATCAGCGGGCTTCTTCTGGCTCTTGGGGTCAGTGAGGTCGCTGGGAAGATCCACGGTGTTGTGGATGGTGACGAGGGTTGCGCCGGCTGGAGAGTCAGGCATCATGGCTGCAGCGAAATAAAGATCGGTGATGCCGGCGTACTGGTAGGGCTGATCAATTGTGGCGTTGCCGCTAACCTTGGCGGAGGCCTGCTGGTCTGTTTTGCCATCGATGGACCATGCGAATTGAGAAATGGTGCGTACGACGGCTTTGCCCTGGGGAGCAAATTCTTCCATATCGCCGAGGCCGGCGGGCCACTGCACGAGGGCACGGACGGGAGCGCCGTTACGCTTGACTTCAGACTCGACTGTGATTACGTAACTGGAGTCAAAGTGGAAGGTCTTGACTACGTCAAGGCCGTAGGCAGTGTAGTGAAAGGTCAGCGAATTGGGAGCCAGGAGAAGACCCGTGGCCGAGGGCTGATAGAGTACCTGGTTCAACTGCGAAGTGAGGGTCGGCTCATAGGTGAAGAAGGAGAGCGGAAAACCGAAGTGGGCCGCGGTCTGCGGCTGGACCATATCGAGCGGCTTTCCGGAGAGGTCCTGATACTTCTTGAGGATCCAGCTCTTGACCTGTGCGCCGCGATTGGTGAAGACAATTTTGTAGAGCTCGTTCTCGACGGTGGTTTCAGTCTCGGAGCTAGCGACGATAGTAGGGCTGGCAGCGGTCGATTGGGCGGATGAAGGCGCCAACTCTGCTGGGCTCGATGCGCCATTCTGTGGTGACTGGGCCTGAGACTGGTCCAGAGACTGAGTATGAGCGGGTGCAGGGGTCTGAGCCGGCCTGGGCTTGAAGAAGTACTGATAGCCGAAGAGCACGGCGAGCATCAGGATGAAGAAGGCCATGGTGGAGCGCATGTCGCCACCACTGCCGCTGCCACCGGGTGTTCCCGGCGTTTGAAGATTGGGATTGCGAATCTCGGGCAAAGGATACTTCCTGTCGATTTGGCCTGCTGGCAGGCGCTGAAGGGCGACCCTTATGGGCCGCTGCTTTCTCTATGGTACTGGTTTGTGGGGAAGTGGGTGCGGAATGGAAGCGGGCGGCACCTGATCGAGCCCTCCACGCGCGAACGGATGACAGCGTAGCAGCCTCCAGAGGGCCAATGCTGCTCCGCGCATGGGACCATGAGTTGCGATGGCTACCTGGGCATATTCCGAGCAAGTGGGCTGATAACGGCAGCCGCCGGGAGTGATGGAATGGATCGCCGGGGAGACCCAGCGGCGATAAAACGCGAGAGTGGCGAGCAGGATGCGCGTCATAGTGCAGGCGTGGCCGTGTGGGCAGCGTGGAAGGAAGACGCAGACACAGTCTGCGCTGCCATGCGAGCCGCTTCAGCCCGGGCTTGCTGAAGGATACGCACAATCTCGGCTTCAAGTTTCGTGAATTCCAGAGTGAGCACAGAACGGCGCGGATGGAGGATGAGATCGCAGCCTTTTGGTAAGAGGCCCGTGTGGTGGCGCAGAGCTTCACGCATACGGCGCTTGATGCGATTGCGTTCATGAGCTTTGCCGACAACCTTGCCTGCGGTGAGGCCGACACGAGGGCCAAGGATGTGCGGATTGGCTTGCGGAGGTTGAGGGGCGAGGAACCAGCTCATAGATGCGGATTGGCGTTTGCGACTGGCCGCGTAGGCTCGCTGATAATCGGCATGTTTGGAAAGACGCACACCTGTCAACGACTGACGCTGACTTGGCTGCGCCATATCCAGCCCTGGAGCGTTCGACTGCCGGGGCTCGTCAGGTTGTTTGATCATGGCAATGCCGGAGGGGTGCTGGGCCGGAGGTGCACCGAGGGATCGGTAAAGCACTCCGGCTGCACAAGAGTTAATCGCGGAAGCCGGCGCTGACAGCAACGCGCTTGCGCCCAATGGCGCGGCGGCGGCTCAACACGGCTGCGCCGCTTTTGGTCTTCATGCGGGCACGAAAGCCGTGTGTCTTAACGCGCTTGCGGCGATTGGGTTGAAATGTGCGCTTGGGCATAAAAATGCGCTCCTGTTTCCTATGAGAATCTGAGCCTTACCGGCAAGATTTAAGTGTATCGCAGGTTGAGCGAAGAATCCAGTGCGAAGTGGTTTTGGGAAGGAAGAGATGGCGCTGGCAACCCGGCGTAGCGCAGGCGCTTCGAACCAAAGAACACCGTAATTGGACCGTACTGGCACGCATCGCGAATCGTCTTCGAAAGCCTTCAGAAGCTAGTTTCACCACCAATGGTGCAACTGAGAAGGACGAACGAAAGTTATGTGAAAGAGGCATTGCAATGATCGCGAAATGTGCTACCATCGGGACCGTTCAACAAAAGTTTCCCAGCGTCCCACGGAACGGAATTTATCCACGCTCCACGGTCGAAATCAGGAGCAGACAAGCGGCTATCACGCAGTCGGCGATCAGGATCAAGACGAGAGGCCTTCAGGCCCTTCGCCGAGAGAGAGCCGTTGTGTAAAAACCGCGGATGAACCTTCCGGGCAGTACACAGGCGACGCAGGCAAGGATTAGCTCGATGGCATTCGCAACATCTCCGGCAACGGTACTCAATCCCTGGCTCCAGATTCTGGCAGCACTCGAAAAGAAAGTTATTCGCCAGTCTTTTGAAACCTGGCTCAAACCCACGCGGTATAGTCATGCAGCTGGCCGCACGTTGTATGTACGCGTGCCTTCGCCGGAGTTCCAACACATCGGCGATAAATACGGCGATCTGATTCAAGAAGCGATCGACCAACAGTCGCTGGAGTTCGACGACGTGTCATTCGTGACGGCGGAAGAGGATCCTTCGATTCCGCCACAACGCAAGGACGGGGGATTCGGTCCGGTTCCGGCGCATGCGCCGACGGCGCCGCCTGTTGCTCCTGCGCGTACGCCGGAGCAAGCACGCTTCGACTGGTCGACTGCGGCGCAACTGAATTCGCGCTACACGTTCGACGCGTTTGTGATTGGCAACGGAAACCAGTTTGCGCGCGCTGCGGCACTGGCCGTGGCAGAGCGGCCTTCGCGGGCCTACAATCCGCTGTTCCTGTATGGCGGCGTCGGGATGGGCAAGACGCACCTGATGCATGCTATCGGGCATGAGGTAAAGCGGCGGCAGCCGGTGGCAAATATTTGCTACGTGTCAGCAGAGAAATTTACCAACGAGATGATCACTTCGCTGCGCAACGACCGCATGACGAGCTTCCGCGATCGCTTCCGCTCAGTGGATGTGCTGCTGATCGACGACATTCAGTTCATTGCGCAGAAGGAGCGTACGCAGGAAGAATTCTTCCACACGTTCAACGCGCTGCACGAGAGCATGAAGCAGATTGTGATTGCCTCAGACCGTCCGCCGAAAGAGTTGGCGGAGATCGAGGACCGGCTGCGTTCACGTTTTGAGTGGGGCTTGATTGCCGACATTCAACCGCCGGATCTTGAGACGAAGGTCGCGATTCTGCAGAAGAAAGCTGAATCCGAACAGGTGCAGTTGCCGACGGACGTGGCACTGTTTGTAGCTTCAAACGTGAGGACCAACGTGCGCGAACTTGAAGGCGCGCTGGTGCGGCTGATTGCGTGGTGCCAGCTCAATCGCATGGAAATCACGCTGGCTTCGACGCAACAATGCTTGAAGCAGTTCATCGACATGCAAGTGCGCAAGATCACGATTGAGGCGATTCAGCGTGCGGTGGCGGAGCAGTTCGGCATGCGGGTAAGCGACCTGAAGCAAAAGAACAACTCGCGCAACGTTGTGGTACCGCGGCAGATTGCCATGTACCTTGCCAAGCAGATGACCGAGGCGAGCTTGCCGGAAATTGGACGGCAGTTCGGGAATAAGCATCACACCACGGTGATGCATTCGATTGGCAAGATCGATGAGCAACGCAGGACAGACAAGGATCTGCATCGGACGTTGAACAAGCTGCAGGAGCAGCTCAATGGCTAGCCACCTGCGGTGGGGCGGACGCCTTCGGCTACCGTAACCGGCGGGTCAAAGCTAGAAAAGGAGCCCACGTTGCATACTGCGGCAGCGTGGGCTTCGTTGCGTTTGCTCAAAACTGCGTGAGGCTGAGGACGTTCTTGTCGGGGTCGTGGAACCAGGCTACGCGGGCACCGGTGGGCGAGTTCCAGATGGGACGTGGTGCCGTGTCGTTGACGCCTGGGAAGCGCAGGAACTCAACGCCTGCTGCGGTGAGTTGGTCGACAGTGGTTTCGATTGATTCGACATCCCAGCCGAGAATGGTGAACGGCGCGGGCTTGTGCTCGCCGACTGGAGTTACACGGATCATGATTCCGTTGGCGTCGAAAACCAATGCGAATGGTTTTTCATCTTGAACGAGGCGAAGGCCGAGAACACCTTCGTAGAAAGCACGCGCCTTCGCAACGTCGGTGACGGGGGCGAAGGCGACGACTTTGCTCGCGCCGAGAATGGATTGCTGTGACAAGTTTGCCTCCATAGGGAGTTTTGATTGACGTGACTATTTTGGGCCTGCTCCGATCATGAGGTCCACGAACAATTTCTGGAAGCGCGGAAGATCGAGATCGACTTGCGCGTGAACCAGACGGACGCTGGTGGCGGGCTTGAATTTTTCATCCCATGTCAGCGTTTCGCCATAGGTGGGCCCGTGGCTCAAATCGACATCCATGTAGAGCTGCTTCTCGTTGGTGATGATCTTGGGATCGAGCCATGCGCATGCGGCTAGTTCATCCCAGAGATAGTAACGGTCCTGGCTCCATGCCGCTATGTAGCGAGCGGCGGGCGATTGGGATTTGCTGATCTCGTCAAGCATCTTCTGCGTGAAGGGCGCCTTGATGGAGACGTCGACGGTGGTGACATCGATGCGCGGCCATGCAGCGCGCAGCATAATGTGCGTCGCTTCGGGATCAAACCAGAAGTTGAACTCGTGGCGCGGACTGGTGGCGAACTCAGGATCGTCGGTTTGGGGATTGAGGCTGCCTCCCATGAGCACGATGCCGTTGGTGAGTGAAGCGAACTCCGGATCGATGGTGATGGCGAGCGCGATGTTGGTGAAGGGGCCGGCTGCGTAGATGGTGACTTGGTGCGGATGCGCGCGCACCTGGCGGACGAGGAAGTGGGCTGCGTCTTCGTCAATGGGCTTGAGGGTCGGTTGACCCTCGGGCATGGGCGGAATGTCGTAGGGGCCGTGGAATTGGAGGTGAGCCGGCGTGATGGGGGTGACACCGTTGGGCGTTTCCACGAGCGTAGTCTGCCCCTTTCCCCATGCGCCAAGCCATGCGACCTTGCCATTCAGCACTTCAGTGAGGCGCGTTTCCTCTTGAGTGCGGACCAGCGGGAAGACCGCGCCTTTGGCTACGGGGACATCGGTGTGGCCGGTCAGTTCCAGCATACGGAGCGTGTGCATGGTTTCTTCGTCACGCCATGCGTCGCCAGTGACCATCGTGATGCCGAGCACCTTGACTTGCGGAGCCTGGAGCAGCGCGAGGATGGACATCTGGTTAGAGCCGCCGGGGCCGGAGCCATCCTGATCGATGAGGACAAGGCGCTGTTGCGCTGGACTAAACGCGTGTGCAAGAGCGAACAGAAGCAATAGATTTGCAGGTCTCATTGTTGGGTATTGTGGCATACCCACGCAACCTAAACCAGAGGTGCTGTTGGGCGGTGCGGGCGCCAAAGCCTACCGGCGGCCGAAGCCTCTGGGCTTGAGGGGCGGGGCTACGGGCAGATTCGTCTTGCCCTGGGGATAGACCACGAGAAAGCGGTCCTGACCCTCACCGGAACTGGCCGTTTCAACACCCGCCATATTGCGGAACGACATATGCAGGAGGCGGCGCTCGCGGCTGTTCATGGGTGGAAATGCGTAAGGGATGCCGGACCGGATAACCTTCTCAGCGGCGGTTTCAGCCTGCAGTCGTAATTCCTGCGCGCGGAGGGCCTTGAAGTTGCCTGCGTCGAAGCTGACCAGGTCGTGCTCGCGTTGATCGAGGCGGAGCATCTGCGCGGCGATGGTTTCGAGGGCGCGGAGGAGTTCGCCGTTGCGCTGGGTGACCAGAGGCACGTCAGGACCGGCCAGTTCAACGTAAATCACGCGAGCTTCTAAGCCCTCAGGATCGCGGGCGCCGTCACCGGCGGTGATGCGGTACTTGAGGCGTAATCCGCCGAGTTTGTTGAGGGAGGCCAGGAATGTGGCTATCTTTTGGGCGGCTTGTTGCAGATCGACAATTGGCATGACAAATCAGTATCGCAGAGAGGGGTGGGGGATGGGAGACGGAGCGGGTATTTTCTGCCGCAATTGGGCAACCGAGGTACCAGACTTAAGGGGATATTGAACAAGGGAATGTTAGTTTAAGCGAAGGCGATTACCGATTACAGTGTCACCTTTGACGGAGAGCTCCGGTTACTCGAATGCACAAATTGCTTCAACTGCTTATCCTGCTGGCGATCGTGGCGGGCGCGTTCATGGCGCATGCACAGGGTGGACCGCCATTCATTACCGACGATCCCGGCACGCCCGGGAACCACCACTGGGAGATCAACTTCGGGTGGATCGCGGATCACAATCCTGGGAATGCCTACTACGAGACGCCGGATGTTGACATGAACTACGGATGGGGCGACCGGATCCAGCTGAAGTACGAATTGCCGATGGCCGTGTACACAGACCCAAACAACACGACACGGGCGGGACTGGGCGAGAGCCTACTGGGGATCAAGTGGCGTCCCTACGAATATCATCGCGCCGGAGAAGCGAAGTCCGACGAGAATATGCTGTTCTCGCTGGGGACGTATCCGCAGGCCTCGATCAACAACCCGACAAGCGCGGTGCGGCGCGGGATTGTGGAGAATGGGCCGCAGTATTATCTGCCTATGGAAGCGACGGCCAAGGTGGGGCCGATCGACTTCAACGGCGAAGTGGGGCACTGGTTCGGCAACAAGCTCATTCCTAGCCGGTGGGGACGGGGATTGATTGCGGGACATGAGTTCAGCGACCGGTTTGAGCTGTATGGCGAGATTTACGACTTGCAGGATGCGAATCGTATAGGCGGCGCACCCAAACAACGCGAGCTCACGGCAGATGTCGGTGGGCGGCAGACGCTGGATAAAGGCGGGCACCTGCGGCTGTTGTTTATGGGTGGAAGGGCGATTCAGGGGGTGACGCGACAGAACAGCGAGCCGAACTGGATTGCCTATGTGGGATTCCAGTTGCTGCTGGGGCCGAAGGAAGAAGAGACGCCGGGGCAGAATCCATGAAGTGCGTGGACGTTACGAAATTGGGGAGAACGAAAAATGCCGCCAAGCGAGCCGATTGTTCTGACTGCTGCCGAAGCGCGTGTGTTGGGCGCGCTGGTCGAGAAGGAAGTGACGACGCCGGATTACTATCCGATGAGCATGAATGCGCTGATCAACGCGTGTAACCAACGGTCGAACCGTGAACCGGTAATGGACGTGGATGAGGATGGGGTGCGGCAGGCATTGCATGGGCTGGAGGACTTGCGGCTGGCAGGGCGGGCGCGCGGGGCGGATGGGCGCGTGACCAAGTATGAGCACTGGCTGGGCGAGGTCTTCAACTTTACGCGCGCTGAGACGGCGCTGATGTGTGTGCTGCTGCTGCGTGGGCCACAGACACCCGGGGAGTTGCGTGGGCGCGCCGAGCGGATGCATCGCTTCGATGAAATTGGCGAGGTGCTAGCGGGATTGCAAAAGCTGATCGAGCGTGATCCGGCGCTGGTGGCCGTGCTGCCGCGGCAGCCGGGGACAAAGGAATCGCGGTATGCGCATCTGCTGTCGGGAACGGTGGAAGCGGCGGTTGCGGCGGAGAATGCTTTTGTGCGGCGTGAAGGCGGCGAGGACGCGGGGCATGCAGAGCGGATTGCGCAGTTAGAGTCGGCTGTCGCAGAGCTGCGGCAAGAAGTGGTTGTGCTGCGGAAGAAGATTGATGATTTGTTTGGGGATGGATGAGACGAAGTCCACCTCCCCAGGGATGAAGACCTATCAGTAGGGTCCCCTATCCAGGGCAACAGCCCAATGAACTCCGTCTCGATCTAAATCAATTCGTAGCCGGCGAACCAGTAGGCGATTTCGAAGGCGGCGGTGTCTTCTGCGTCGGAGCCGTGAATGGCGTTTTCCTGAAGAGAGCCTGCGAATTGCTTGCGGATGGTCCCTTCTTCTGCGTTGGCGGGATTGGTGGCGCCCATCAGCTTGCGAAGGTCGAGGATGGCATTGTCTTTTTCGAGGACCATGAGAACGAGCGGGCCGGAGGACATGAAGGTGCAGAGGTCGTTGAAGAAGGGGCGCTGGCTGTGGACGTGGTAGAAGCCCTTGGCTTGCTCGATGGAGATGGATTGCTTCTTGATGGCGACGATCTGGAAACCGGCCTTCTCGATTTCGGCGAGGATGGCGCCTGTGTAGCCTTTGCGGACGGCGTCGGGCTTGACGATGCTGAAGGTGCGTTGCGGCACGGAGGTTGCTCCTTGGGGAAATGTGTCTTTGACCCGATTCTAATTCAGTTTGTCGGTTGGGAAGCCTGTGCCTTCGATGATATGGGGGAGGGAAAGCGATCGCAATGGCAAGAGAGAGTCGTGTGAATAGAAGATTTAAGCTTGAGGAATTTAAAGTTATAGTTTAACTTACTCATATGATAAGCATACCTCGCCAGATCGCTTCGCACCTGACCGCGGCCTTGCGCCGCTTCCCGGCGGTAGTGGTCACGGGGCCGCGGCGTGCAGGCAAGACGACCTTGCTGCGGTCCACTCTTCCCAATGCGCAATACGTGCTTCTCGAGGATCCCGATATCCAGGACCGCGTACGGCGCGATCCGCGGGCTTTGATCGAAAGCCTGCGCCCCCCGGTGATCTTCGACGAGATACAGAATACGCCGCAGTTGCTCGACTATATTCGCTCGGTGGTGGATGCGCATCCGCGCAAGATGGGCCAGTGGCTGTTCACGGGCTCGCAAGAGGCCCCGCTGATGCAGGGCATTACCGAGTCAATGGCGGGCCGCGCGGCGATCCTTCAGTTGATGCCATTCAGCCTGGCGGAGACGGCAAAAGTCGATCCTCTGCTGGGTGGCTTCCCGGAGGTGGTGCTGCGACCTCGTGGCCGCGACCTGTGGTTTGCCTCGTATCTGCAGACGTACATTGAGCGCGATGTGCGGCAGATCGCCAACCTGCGCGATCTGCCTACGTTTCGGCGCTTTCTTTCTCTGCTGGCCAGTAGGCACGGCCAGATGCTGAACCGATCGGATCTTGCGGCTCCGCTCGGCGTCTCAGTGCCGACGATCTCGGAGTGGGTTCGCATCCTTGAGATCACGGGGCAGGTCATCCTGGTGCCACCGTATTTTGAGAATTTCGGCAAGCGACTCGTGAAGTCACCCAAGATTTACTGGGGCGATACGGGGTTGGCTTGTCATCTGCTGGGCATTCAGACGCAGGCCGAGTTGGAGCGGTCGCCGTTCTGGGGGGCGATCTTCGAGGGATTTGTGGCGGCGGAGATTTTGAAGAGCCAGGTCAATCGCGGGCAGAGGAAAGAGCTTTATTACTTTCGTGATCAGCAGGGACTGGAGATTGACTTCTTCGTGCCGCAGCCCAATGCGCGCTTCTGGATGGTGGAGACCAAGGCGTCGAAGACCGTGCAGAGTTCAATGGCCGGGCCGATGTTGTCGCTAACCGGAGCTGCGGGAGACCGCGCAACGCGGCGCATCGTGGTATATCGCAGGCCGCGCACCGGGCCGACTTTTACGGCGTTGGCGAAGGGCGTGGAGGCGATGACACTGGATCAGTTTGCAGGGGTGATCAACGGCGGGAAGGTTGCGAAAGAGCGAGCGGATAGTGCTGCTTGATAGATGCAAATCCCGAATAACGGCGCGGTGTTTATGAGGGCTTGTGTAGTTTCTTTTACGCGCGATGCTTGAATGTTTGGATTGAGAAATTTAAAGTGCCAGTTTATATTTCTCAATATGCGAAAAATCCTATTGTGTGAAGCCGGCTAGGATTTTCCGATGACGTGGGCGAGGGTTGCGCCGATTTCGGCGGGCGAGACGACTACGTGGATGCCGGCTGCGGTCATGGCTTTCATCTTATCGGCGGCGGTGCCTTGGCCCCCGCTGATGATGGCGCCGGCGTGGCCCATGCGACGGCCGGGAGGTGCGGTTTGTCCTGCGATGAATCCGACAACCGGCTTCTTCACATACTGCTTGACGAACTCGGCGGCGGCTTCTTCGGCACTGCCTCCGATTTCGCCAATCATGATGATGGCTTCTGTTTCGGGGTCGTCGTTAAGGAGGCGAAGGGCGTCAATGTGGGTGGTGCCGATGATGGGGTCGCCGCCGATTCCGATTGCAGTTGACTGGCCGATGCCGCGCTGGGTGAGCTGATGGACAGCCTCATAGGTGAGCGTGCCGGACCGGGAGACGATGCCGACGGAGCCCTCCTTATGAATGCGGGCGGGCATGATGCCGATTTTAGCTTTGCCGGGCGAAATGACGCCGGGGCAGTTGGGGCCGATGAGGCGCGACTTGGAGGTCTTGAGCTTGGCCCAGACCTTGACCATGTCGAGAGTAGGAATACCTTCAGTGATGGCGACGATGAGGGGGATTCCCGCGTCTTCAGCCTCGAGGATGGCGTCGGCAGCGAAGGGCGGGGGAACGAAGATTACGGTTGCGTTGGCGCCAGTGGCAAAGACGGCGTCGGCAACAGTGTTGAAGACAGGCCAGCCTTCGTGCGTGGTGCCGCCTTTGCCGGGAGTGACTCCGCCAACGACTTTGGTGCCGTATTCAGCTGCGCCCTTGGCGTGGAAAGTGCCCTCTTTGCCGGTAATTCCCTGAACGATGAGACGAGTATTTTTATCTACCAGAACCGCCATGTTATGCCCCCACCTTTGCCGCTGCGGCAACCACCAAGTCCGCAGCTTCTTTCATCGTTGCGCCTACCTGGAAATCCAAGCCTGAGTCTTTGAGAATCTTGCGACCTTCTTCTACGTTGGTTCCTTCGAGCCGCAACACGATAGGGACCTTCACGTTCAGGTTGCGCGCGGCAGCGACGACGCCCGTCGCCAAGCGATCGACGCGGAGGATGCCACCAAATATGTTGATGAAGATGGCTTTCACGTGCTCATCGGCAAGAAGGATTCCGAAGGCGTGCTCAATTTGTTCCTGGGTTGCGCCGCCGCCTACGTCGAGAAAGTTGGCGGGGCTGCCGCCGGCGTACTGAATGATGTCCATGGTGGCCATGGCGAGTCCAGCTCCGTTGACCATGCAGGCGATGGAGCCATCGAGCTTGATGTAGTTGAGCGCGTACTTGCTGGCTTCGACCTCAAGCGGATCTTCTTCAGCGGTGTCGCGCAGGGCCTTGATGTCGGCGTGGCGGAAGAGGGCGTTGTCATCGAACGTGATTTTGGCGTCGAGGGCGAAGAGCTTGTCGTCTTTGGTGGTGATGAAGGGATTGATTTCAACGAGTGATGCGTCGGTATCGATGAATGCCTTATAGAGGCTCTGCAGAAACGCAACTGCATGACTGATCTGCGTGGGCTTGAGGCCAAGAGCGAAAGCGAGCTTGCGGGCTTGCCATCCGCCGAAGCCGATGGCGGGATCGATGGACTCCTTGTAGATGGCCTCGGGAGTCTTGGCGGCGACTTCCTCGATCTCCATGCCGCCGGCCTGGGAGGCCATGAACGTAAGTTTGCCGGTGGCGCGGTCGAGGACGATGCCAAGATAGAGTTCGCGATCAATGGCCGCGGTCTCTTCAATGAGGAGACGTTGTACCTTCTGACCTTGCGGGCCGGTTTGGTGGGTGATCAACTGCATGCCGAGGATGTTTTTGGCGTGGAGTTCAGCGTCTTCGCGGGTGCGGGCCACCTTGACGCCGCCTCCCTTGCCGCGACCGCCGGCGTGGATCTGGGCTTTGACGACTACGCCGTTTGCGCCTTCTGAAAACAGCTTGCGGGCCACATCGTTGGCTTCTTCGAGCGTGTTGGCCACTTCGCCCCTGGGCACGGCAACGCCGTATTTTGCCAGGATTTCTTTCGCCTGATACTCGTGGATCTTCATGTTGGTTGGGACCGCCCATGCCCGCTGAGGTTGGGAGTTCGGGAACGGGGCCCATCCATCAGGAGCCCGCGAGACCGTGCCAGCGGTAAGCAAATAGTATCTTGCGGGGCGAACGAGGAGCAAACAGGTGAGTGCGCCGCGTTCTCACGATGCGGAAGGCGCGGCGCGCCATTACCATAAATAGATATGGCCTCATTGAAGGAGCTTTTGAAACCGCTGGCCGAGGATGGCTCGACATTGACGCGGGAGCAGGCGGCCGCGGCGCTGGAAGAGATTCTTGCTGGGGATGTGCCGGATGTAGAGACAGCGGCGCTGGTGACCGTGATGGCAACGCGGGGAGAACAAGCGCCCGAGCTGGCTGGATTTGTGGAGACCATGCGATCGCATGCAACCACCCTTCCCCTGACAGATGAAGAGCGGGAAGAACTGGTGGACACGTGCGGCACGGGGGGCGGAGGGCCGCTCACGTTCAACATTTCAACGGGTGCAGCGCTGGTGGCGGCGGCCGCCGGCGCAAAAGTCGCCAAGCATGGGAACCGCGCGGTGACATCGCTGTCTGGATCAGCCGATGTGCTGGAGGCGCTGGGCGTGCCGGTAACGCTGGGGCCGGAGCTGGCAGTCGCGTGCCTGCGCGAGACGGGATTCATGTTTCTATTTGCGCCGCTCTATCATCCGGCGATGAAGGCGGTGGGTCCGTTGCGCCGAGCGCTGGGGTTCCGGACGATCTTTAACCTTTGCGGGCCGCTGACGAACCCGGCAGGGGCGCGGTCGCAGGTGATTGGTGTGCTGGCGCCAAGCAGGGTGCTGCTGGTGGCGCGAACGCTGGCGGCGCTGGGTGCGAAGCGGGCGTTTGTGGTGCATGGAACGGATGGGATCGACGAGCTGACAACGACGGGCGAATCGGTGGTGGCGCGCGTGGAGGAGACGGAGGGCGGAGAAGCGCCAACGATGAAGGCGGCGCGCGTGACTCCGGAGATGGCAGGGTTGACGCGGGTGACGCTGGATCAATTTGTGGGCGGAGATGTGGAGACGAATGCGCGGCTGCTTTATGACGTGTTGACCGGGATTCCGGGGGCGCGACGGGATATTGTGCTGTTCAATGCGGCGGCGGCACTGGTGGCTGCGGGGATGGCCGTGGATTTGAAGGAAGGGGTCGCGTTGGGGGCGGAAGCGATCGATTCGGGACAAGCGGCCGTGACGCTGGAGAAGCTGCGGCGATTTGGGATGAAGTACGCGGTGGTGAATTAGAGAACTTAGAGCAGCCCAGATCGCCCGGCGAGGCGGCGGGAGAGTAGCCAGGAGAACAAAGAGACTCCGAGGGCAAGAGCTACCCAGCCGGCTTGCTCTAGTGAGTGTTCGATGGCGGGCGTGATTTGCGGGATGATGAGCTGCGGGCTGCTGACGGTGGGCAGGCCGCGACGGATAAGTTCGAAGATTATCCAGGCGAGAGCGCCGATGATAAACACTACGCCGGGAATGGTGCGCTTCCAGGGGAACGGGATGGGCGGCGGCGCGGCTGCTTCTTCGCGGACGCGCTCCATGACCGAGGCAAGAAAGCCTGAACTGGGGATGAGCGCGTCTTCAGTGGCTAAAATGTTGTCGATATGAGGGGTGCTCGCTTCGTCTTGGATTGTCTCGGACGTTTTCATCTTCAAACCTCCTTTCCGTTGTTGAGAGTTGAAACTTCCAATGTTGCATGCTCGGTTTCGAGGTGCGGGAATCGCCGCTTCAAGAGTGCACGGGCTCGGGAGAGGCGGGCTTTGAAGGTTCCTTCCGGCATGCGGAGGGTGCGCGCCGCGGCGCTCACGTCCATTTCATGAAAATAAAACAAAACGACCGGCTCGCGATAGCGAAGAGGCAGAGCCAATACGGCGCGCCGGAGCACTTCGTGCCGTTCTCGTTCCCGGAGTACGAAGAACTGGGATGCGGGGTCAGAAGGCTCGGACGCGGATTCAAGCGGTACGGTGACAGTGGGAAAGCGTTTGAGCTCGGAGCGGAAAAGGTTGGCGGAGAGAGCGAAGAGCCAGGTGGAGAAGCTGGATTCGCGACGCCACTGAGGGAGAGCGCGCCAGGCGCGTAGGAAGGCTTCCTGGGCCAGATCTTCTGCGCGGCCGCGGTCGCGGCAGTAACGCCAGGCCATGTTGACGATGGGGCCTTGCCAGCGGCGGACGATGCCTTCGAATGCTGCCACATTGCCCGCAAGGACCTCATCGACATCGGCCAAGTCTTCGGCCGCGGTCTTTTCTCGCAGAGTTTGTGGGGTGGTGGTCAAACTAGGCTCTCTTTCTGACGCTTTCTTCTTACACTTTTCTATTCACGCTCTGGGGGTGGGACCGAGAATCGACGATTCCGGTTGCATTTTATTGAAGCGCGAAAAGAATGCAGAAAATGCAACCGGGTTGAGCGTACTCCGGTCCCACCGTTTGCAAGGGGAGAAACCCCGGCAACTGGAACAGGAGGATTGTATGACGCATTTAGTTTTAGCGTTGGCGCTCTTTGGGAGCGAAGAGGTTTTCGGCAATTTCGGCTTGTGGATATTTCTTTCCGTTGGCGCAGTGGCGCTGTTTGGGATCTTCATCCCCGTGGTCACGTGGATCCAGAGCCGGGAAAGGGAGCGCGAGGCTTTCTACAAGTCGGAGACCATCCGGCGCGTTGCGGAGGCTTCGACAGACGGCGCCAAGGCCACCGTTGACTTGCTGCGCGAACAGAACAGACTGGGACTGATCAAGACGCGCGAGGCGCTGAAGATTGCTGGCGTGATCAACATCGGCGTAGGAATCGGGCTGGTGATTTTTCTGCGCATGCTGGTGGGCTTGGATATCGCCCTATGCGGATTGATTCCAGGTCTTATCGGCGCAGGGATGCTGGTTTACGTGTACGTCCTGGCTGAGCCGTTGGATTAGGGAAAAAGGGGATGCAGATGGTGAATCAACTGAAATGGGTTGGTGCGTGCTGCCTGGCGGTTCTGGTTGCGCTGTACGTAGTGGGCGCGGTGAGCCACGGATCGCTGCGCCATGAGGTTCAGACGCTGCCTCTCTGGGTTGGAATCGTCGCCGGGTTCAACCGGCGCGAGTTCGCCCGCTGGTGCGCTTTGCCCTGCCAGCTCTTCTGGCTTGTGGTCATGGTGATGATCTGGCTGTTCCTGCTGGGGTGGGCGCATCTCATCTCAGGACATTTTTCGCCGGTTGAAATTGCGATGACGATTGTGGTGGGAGTCGCGAGCGCGATTGGCTTTGCGCTCAGTGTGTGGCGGGCTCGCTGGTCATTGCTCGGATGCGAACTCGTTGTCGTCTTCGGCGTATTGCAGCTTCTTGCGTTCCGGATCAGCATGCTTCCGGCGATCGCTCATCAATAGAGCCGGCGGAGGAAATCGGGAGCACGTGAATCGTCGTCTTGGCTGGGGCATCTTATCCATTAGTTGTTTGAACAGATACTTTTTGCGCAAGAGTGATGCCCGGAGGATCAGACCATGACTACAGATACAAAGCGCCAACCCGCACTTTTTCTGCCGCACGGGGGCGGGCCGTGTTTCTTCATGGATTGGACGTGGGGCCCTGCTGATACCTGGCATAAAACCCAGCGATTTTTGGAGGGGGTTGCCGGCACGCTGCCTGAGCGACCGAAGGCGCTGCTGGTGGTGAGCGGGCATTGGGAGGAAGCGGCGTTTACGGCAAGCGCGGCGGCGAACCCGCAGTTGATCTTCGATTACTCTGGTTTTCCCGAAGATACTTATCGGCTGACATGGCCTGCACCGGGTGATCCGGAACTCGCGGCGCGCGTGAATGACCTGCTGACCCAGCCGGGATTGCCGGCGGCGGTTAGCGCGAGCCGAGGCTTCGATCACGGCGTGTTTGTGCCGCTGAAGGTTGCGTTTCCTGACGCGCAGATTCCGGTGGTGACACTTTCGCTGGCTGGGTCGCTTGACCCGGGGTTGCACTTTGCGGCTGGGAAGGCTCTGGCGCCGCTGCGCGATGAAGGTGTGTTGATTGTGGGAAGCGGAATGAGCTTCCATAACCTGCGCGGATACTTCCAGACGCAGACGGTGGAACGCGCGCGGGCCTTCGATGAGTGGTTGACGCGGGCCGTCGAATCTCCCGAGGCGGAACGGAGGGCGCTTTTGACCGCGTGGCGCAAGGCTCCGTTTGCTGCGTATGCGCATCCGCGCGAGGAGCATTTGATTCCCCTGATGGTGGCTGCGGGGGCAGGCGGAGATGCGCTGGGCACGCGGATATTCAATGATGAGCCGATGGGAGCAGCGATCAGTGCTTATCGGTTCGATTGAAGCACTCCAAGATGGCTGAGTCGTCTATGCCGATCGATGCAGGAGAATGCCGAGGGCTGCGCCCGCGAGAACGAACCAGGTGGAGTTGAGGTGGAAGCGGATTAGCAGCAGTGCGCTTACTATGCCGATTCCCCAGGTCCAGCCGTCGACGAAAGTGGCGCGCGCTAGAACGATTACGACGGAGGCCATGAGCGCTACGGCGGCGGCGTTGACGCCATCAAGAAAAGCGGAGGCGCTGATGGATCTGCGGATGCGGCCGGTCAATGCGCCTACGGCTGCGGCCATCAGGAATGAGGGCAGAAAGATGGCTGCCGTGGCAATTGCGGCGCCCGTCCACCCGTTCAGCAGATAGCCGAGAAATGTGGCGGTGGCAAAGACCGGGCCGGGAGTGATTTGGCCGGCGGTGATCGCGTCGAGTAATTGCGGTTGCGTGATCCAATGCAGGCGGTCGACCAGGTCAGACTTAAGAAAAACTAGAAGGACGTAGCCCGAACCGAAGACCACCACTCCCAGCTTGAGGAAGACGAGCAAGATAGGGAGCAATCCAACCGCGCCCGGTGCAGTGGTTGCCAATGCACCGGGGCTCAAGGCGGACGGAAGAGTGGCGATGCCAAATGCAGCATGGCGAGACCTGTGCAATCTGGTGACCGGAACAGCAAGGGCGCCCGCGGCAAAGAGTACAGCAAGAGGTGGCACGTTGATGAGGACGGCTGCGAAGCTGGCAAGCCCTATGAGCGCGAGAGGCCAACGGCGAAAGGCTGTTCGACCGAGGTTCCAAACGGCCTGAACGATGATGGCGATCATGACCGGCTTGGCTCCGTAGAGCAGACCTTGCACCTGCGGGAGATTGCCATAGCGAACATAGGTCCACGCGAGGGCGAGCGTGGCCAGCGATGCAGGCAGAATGAAACAGGCACCGGCGACGATGAGGCCGATCCAGCCAGAACGCGTGTAGCCCAAGGCCATGGCGACCTGAGTTGAGCCGGGACCGGGGAGCAGATTGCATGCACCGACAAGATCGAGAAACTGTTCGCGAGTGATCCATTTGCGGCGTTCCACGAATTCGCGCTGCATGAGGTTGACGTGGGCTGCGGGTCCACCGAAGGCGGTGAGGCCGAGGCGCAGGAAAAGGCGAGAGATTTCCCAGATCGCACTTGCCTGCTGCGGAGGGTCTATATTGCCGGAGGAGCGCACCATCGTTCAGAGTTCTCCATATCTCAGGGTGCAAAAGAAAACGACGGATGGAGACACGGTGAAAAAGATCACGAAGACTGGCTCGAGTTTCATCCCCCTTAACCGGACGTGAGAAGGCGTTCAATTGCGGGAGCCAGGTTTTTCGGTTGTTTTGAGGGACCATAGCGCTCGGTCACGTTGCCTTTGGGGTCAATAAGAAATTTTGTGAAATTCCACGAAACGCGGCGGAAGCCGAAGAGTCCGGCCTTGCGTGCTTTGAGAAAGCGATAGAGAGGGTGGGCATTGGGGCCGTTCACGTCAATTTTGGCGAAGACCGGGAAGCTGACGCCATAATTCTTCTGGCAGAAGGCGCCGATCTGGTCGGCAGTGCCGGGTTCCTGGGCACCGAACTGGTTGCATGGAAAGGCGAGGACCATAAGACCGCGGTCCCGATAGGTGGAGTAGAGCTGTTCGAGGCCGGCGTATTGCGGGGTGAAGCCACATTGGCTGGCGGTATTCACAATGAGAAGCACCTTGTGGCGGAAACTGGCGAAGGAGACGAGGTTGCCATCGAGCAGCGGGGCTGAGAAATCGTAAACCGAATCTTCACGAACCATAAATTGAACCTTCAAGAACCTGGGCGCCAGGAAAACCTCAATGCAGAGAGGATGTCATGTTCGCGTGATGTGCGTCTAAGAGAGATGCTGCGCAGAGATGTGGGCAGGGAGAGCAGTAAACTCCGGCGGGGCCGGGCCCTGACCCATCTGGTTCCGGTAGACTGTGGGATGAGTCCCAGATTATTCCGGGGTCCCCGGCGACAGGTTATGGCCGCAGGGGTGGAGTGGGGATGAGCCTGAGTCCGCAGGGCCAAGCGCGGCAGGATGTTCTTGGAAAGAGAAGGAATCCGAGCCATATGACAGCGCGCTGGTTTGGGCGGGGTGGGCGCGGTCCAATATAATCAATCTTTCCTCGATGCAGGATCAGATTTTCAGCAGTGAGGGTGTCGATATTTTTCCCGTGAAGCCGAACCTGAAGGCGAACTATGGACCGCACCAGTATTTTTGCTCGTCGCAGGGCGTTGACCCGGTGAAGGCGAAACCGACCTCGATGAGTCATTTTTTGCGGATTGCGAACCGGAGGGTAAGTCCCCGGCGCCTAGCGGGAGTCCTGATGTTGCTGTTGCTGGCAGCCGGGACAGTGCTGGCCCAGCAGTCGCAAACCATCGAACAGATCCGAGTGATCGGGCAGAGGCGCATACCGAAAGAGACGATCCTGGCGCGCATGTTTTCGCACCAGGGGGATACCTACGATCCTCTCTCAGTGGAGCGCGACTTCAACTCGCTTTGGAACACGGGATACTTCGAGGATCTGCGCATCGAGCGCGAGGATACGGAGAAGGGCATCATCCTGAATGTCTTTGTCCGCGAGAAACCCACGATCCGCGAGATCAACTACAAGGGCCTGAACGCCGTCTCGGTGTCAGATGTGCTGGACCGATTCAAGAAGGAAAAGGTCTCAATGACTCAGGAGAGTCAGTACGACCCGACCAAGGTGATGCGCGCGGTAACGGTTCTGAGAGAGATTCTGGCAGAGCACGGTCACCAGTTCGCGACCATCAAGCCGGAGATCAAGACGATTCCGCCGGCGTCAGTGCAGGTGAACTTCAATATCAAGGAAGGCCCGACGGTAAAGGTGGGCGAGATCAAGTTCACCGGCAACCAACATATCAATAGCCTGGAACTGCGCCGGGCTATGAAGAACCTGAAACCGATCGGTATTCCTTACTCGCTTATTTTCGAAAATCTGTTTTCGCAGACTTTCGACTCTTCCAAGCTGGAAGAGGATACGGAGCGGGTGCGGCAGGCTTATCGCGACAAGGGCTACTACAACGCGGCAATTGAAGAGCCGAAGACGCAGATCCGCGACCAGGGCGGACTGAATTTCTTTACGTTCCGTCCGAACAAGGGCAAGCGCATCGATATTCTGATGCCGGTGGAAGAAGGGGCTCGCTATCGGCTAGGCACAATCACCTTCACCGGCAACAAGGCCGTGAACAATCTGAAGGCGCTTCGCGCCACGTTTGCGGTGAAAGACGGCGACTGGTTCAATGCGACGCTGATCAGCAAAGGTCTTGAGAACCTGAAGAAGGCGTACGGACAGCTCGGCTATATCAATTTCGGCGCGATCCCCAAGCCGGTTTACGACGAGCAGAAGAAGACCGTCTCCCTGGTGATCGATATTGACGAGGGCAAACCGTTCTACGTGTCGCGGATTGAATTCCAGGGGAACACGATTACGCGCGACAAGGTGATTCGGCGCGAACTGATGCTGGAAGAAGGCCAGGTGTACAACTCACAACTGTGGGAGTACAGCCTTCTGCGCCTGAACCAGCTGGAGTACTTCGAACCGCTGAAGGTGGATGAGGATTCCGAGGCTCATCAGGACGCCGAAGCGGGCACCGTGGACCTGCTGTTGAAGGTGAAGGAGAAGGGCAAGAACTCGATTGGCCTGAACGGCGGTGTGAGTGGATTGTCGGGCGCATTTCTGGGCGTGAACTACCAGACCAACAACTTTCTTGGATTGGGTGAAACGCTGAGCCTGCAAGGGAACCTGGGCAACGTGAGCCGTCAATTCCTGTTTGGGTTCACGCAGCCTTATCTACGCAACAGGCCGTTCAATATCGGGTTCCAGATTTTCAACACCAAACAGGACTACAACGCGGCCAAGTCTATCCAGACGACCACAGGTCAGGCTCCCAATTTGAGCCAGGCACAGCAGTCGCTGGCGCAGAACTATAACCAGGCTTCGACGGGCCTGAACTGGTCAGTCAGTTATCCGCTCAAGCGACACGCCTTCCAGCGAGTGGGCATGACGTATTCGCTGGATAAGTCCACGATTACGGCGTTCA